>JGI12635J15846_10001731_pt1 | contig 19017 bp, 14 predicted proteins | sample BlaSpr_A8_OM2_M2_FD_15846 | JGI IMG/M metagenome (IMG submission 15846) | reverse complement strand
CTGACCTCGAATGATTTGATTCTAGGCGTAAGCGGCGATGACCATCCGCTGCCGATTTATATGAAGTATGGTGTGCCGGTGGCTTTGGCGAGCGATGACGAAGGCGTGTCGCGATCGGACATGACGGAGGAATATTTGCGGGCGGTGGAAACCTATCACGTTGCTTATGTGGATTTGAAACGCATGGCGCGGCAAAGCCTGGAGCACAGCTTTTTGCCGGGGCAAAGCCTGTGGGCGGATACGAAAGTGGTCTTTCGAACGGCTCCGGCATGCGCGGGGAATTTGCTGGGCGCGGAGAAGCCCTCGGCTGCGTGCGAGGAATTTCTGGCGGCGAATGAACGGGCGCGGGCACAGTGGAGGCTGGAAGGGGAATTCGCGAAGTTCGAGAAGAGATATTGAGAACGCGCATGAGGACGTTTTGAAGAGCACAGCATAAGGCTGCGTGAAGACTCGCCCTTCGTAACGCAGCGCCTGAAGGCGCGGTTAATAGAAGAGGCACTTACGGTATGCCTGAAGGCATACCCTGATACGAATCTCGATTTTTTCGGGCATCCAAACGTCCTTACACTTTTGAATGACTGATCAATTTACGCTCGCCGAAAGTGCTGCTCAGTTTGTGCTGCAACGGACTCCGCTGCGTCCGCGCATCGGGTTGGTGCTTGGATCGGGGCTGGGATCATTCGCCGATTCGTTGAGTGAAGCGAGCAAGATTCCCTTCCATGAAATTCCGTCTTTCTCGCGGTCGACTGCCATCGGGCATGCGGGACAGATGGTGATTGGGAAGGCGGGCGGGGTTCCTGTTGCTGTGATGCAAGGGCGAGTGCATCTGTATGAAGGATATTCGGCGGAGCAGGTCGCGTTCCCGATGAGAGTTTTCGGGCGCATGGGAATTCGGGCGGTCGTGCTGACGAATGCGGCCGGTGGAATCAATCTGACTTACAAACAAGGCGCGCTGGTGGTAATTAGCGACCATATCAACCTGCAGGGCGCCAACCCATTGGTGGGACCAAATGACGATCGGTTTGGCGTGCGTTTTCCGGACATGACGCACGCCTATGATCGATCGTATCGCGCGATGGCGAGAGACGAAGCCCACAAGCTGGGGATGACGCTGCACGAAGGGGTTTACGCGGCGCTGCTGGGGCCCAGCTATGAGACGCCAGCGGAAATTAGATATCTGCGAACCATCGGAGCGGATCTGGTTGGCATGTCAACTGCGTTCGAAGTGATTGCGGCGCGGCACATGGGACTGAAAGTGCTGGCCATCTCCTGCATCACGAATATGGCAGCTGGAATTCTCGACCAACCGCTTTCGCATGAGGAAGTGATGGAAACGGGTGAGCGGGTAAAGAGCGGCTTTGAAGCGCTGCTGCGGGCCGTGCTACCGCGCATGGAAGGTGATCTCACTTAGAGATCAGGTTCTTATCCGATGCGCGCCAGCTCTGTTGCCGCTGCGAGCAGGAACCAAGGTCCCTCGCTACGCGAGGGATGACAAGCGCGGTTTTCGACGAACAAGCGCGCTCGGGTCTCGTGTTGGATGACGTGAAGGAGATTATTTTGTTGCTCGCGGGATTGCCAGGTCCACGGGAGGCTTGATTCGATACGTTTCAGCGAAACTTTCTTGATTTACGGCCAGGCCAAGGCGTCCGCGGGAGTCTATGTAGAGCAGTGGCTCATGCAAGGGAACGTCGCTGAAGGTTCGGACGAACTTCATTTTCATTTCTTTGCCGCCGAGTCTTAGCGTAACTTCCTGGCCGCGCTGGTAGCCGAGCTTCAGGAAATCTTCTCCATCGAGGTTGGTGACTAAATTTCCAAAGGGGCCGTCGGTGGCGATCACTTCGGCGATGGCGCCGCGATCGTCAAGATGAGCGGCTTTCAATTCGAGACGCACCAGTGAGGCAACCGGCATTTCAGGGCCAACTTTGGTCCAGTCGTCGCCGCGCGATACATGTGCGCCGACTGGGGAAAAAATATCGCGGCCGTGAAAAGTTGAAGAGAGCTTGGTGCCGATCATCCAGTCTGTGTTTGTGATTTCGTGGACGCTTTCGATACCGTCGCGCTGCTCGACCAGCGTGATTACGCCGTTGTCCGGCAACACAGAATATTGGCCGCGCTTCGACTTGGCCACAATCGCTTTGCGGGTACTGCCGACGGTGGGGTCGACAACGACAACGAAAACGGTTCCCGCCGGATAATAAGGAGAGGCGCCGTAAAGGAAGCGCGCGCCGTCGAGAATGGAGAATGGCGTGACCTGGTGCGTGAGATCGACTATGCGAACTTCAGGCATGATGGAATACATGACGCCGCGGCAGATGGCGACGGAATCGTCGAGCACACCGAAGTCGGTCATAAAGACGATGGTTGGGGGATATTTTGCGGCCTGCGCGCCGGCTGGCGCAGCTAAAACAAGCATCGCGGCGAACAGCACAGTAATGACAGTGATAAAGGCAGCGACTGGAAGGTTGCGCTCATGCGCGCGCCGGGATAACCCCATCATGCGGTCAGTTCTCCTGATTCGGTAGTAGTCAGCAGTCTCGCAAGAATACTGGGGCTGGCGCCGGACAGCAAATCTCGCCCCTTGCGATCTATAATGACCTGTCATCATCGCATGACCGCAAGGAGAGTTTATGCCGGAAGGTATCCCTGAGAAATACCGCGATCTTTTTCAAAAACGCGCCTTCGCCAATCTGGGCACGCTGATGCCCGACGGGCGCCCGCAAGTCACGCCGGTGTGGTGCGACTTCGACGGCGAACACGTAATTTTCAACTCCGCGAAGGGACGGCAGAAAGATAAGAATGTGCGCCGCGATCCGCGCGTGGCCGTGTCGATCATGGATCCTGAAAACCCCTACCGCTATCTCGAAATTCGCGGCCGGGTCGTCGAGATCACCGAAGAGGGCGCCAGCGCGCACATTGACAAGATGGCCAAGAAATATCTTGGCGTCGACAAATATCCCTACGGCCAGTCCGGCGAAGTGCGAGTGATCTACAAGGTAAAGCCGGAGCACACCACGGTGATGGGCTAGGCGAGGGATACACCAATTCACACTTACAATCTCTGCTTCCTGGGCTACGGCAACGTCAACCGTACGCTGGCGCAATTGCTCACGGACCGCGGGCGAGAACTGCGCGAGCGGCATGGAATTGGTTTTCGCATCACCGGAATTGCGTCTCGGAGGATGGGATGGATTGCGGATGCTGAGGGTGTCGATACTGCGGCTTTGGAGAAGCAGGCACAGGATTTGGTTACCGGCGTTTCGCGGACAGGAGTGTCCGCGCCACACGGGCTTTCACCACAGGAGGACGCGCGCGAGTGGTTGAAGGCGGCGCGAGCCGACGTGCTGTTCGAGGCGACTTCGCTCAACGTGGAGAATGGCCAGCCCGCGGTCGATCACATTCGCGCCGCGCTTGAGCATGGAGCGCACGCGATCACCGCCAATAAAGGAGCAATCGTTTACGGCTATCGCGAATTGCGCGATCTGGCGGCGGCGCGCGGCAAGCGCTTTCTGTTCGAATCTACGGTGATGGATGGCGTGCCGATTTTCTCGCTGTTTCATCAGTTGCCGGTCATTCACTTGCAGGGATTTCACGGGATTCTGAATTCCACGACCAATGTGATTCTGAGCGAAATGGAAAATGGGTTGAGCTTTGAGGAGTCGCTGAAGAAAGCGCAGGCTCTGGGGATCGCGGAGACCGACGCTACGCACGACATCGATGGCTGGGACGCAGCGGTGAAGACTGCCGCGCTGGTGACGGTGCTGATGGATGTTCCGGTGCGGCTGGAGGAGATCAAGCGCGAAGGAGTGCGCGGGCTGAGTGGGGAGGCGGTGCGGGCGGCGAAGAAAGAAGGACGTCCTTACAAGCTGGTTTGCCGGGCGAGTAAGGCAGCGAGTGGGGTCAGGGCGAGGGTTGGGCCGGAGCAAGTCGGGCTTAGCGATCCGATGGGGCAGATCGCGGGAACGTCGTCTTACATTTATTTTGAGACTGATATTTTTCCTGGGCTCGCCATTACGGAGGAAAATCCGGGTTTGTATGCGACCGCGTATGGGATGCTGGCGGATTTGGTGAGGGCTGTCACTCAATAAGGTGACTTGCGGAAGGGTTGGGTGAGGGCTAGACTCTAGCGGAAAATTTCCTGGGCCAACAGGAACGGTCCGGATCCTCGTCTTTGTGCGCTCGCAGTTTCAGCGGCCGCCGTTTCTTATTGGGGGAGTTGGCCAATGCCAGGAGGCGAAGGCATGGACCATCTCACCGACGCACCGATCGCAAATATCCTGATCCTGGCGGGAATTATCTTTCTTGCGGTAGGCTTGTTTGGCCGCATTGGCGGCTTCATCGGAAGCATCTTCGGGAACATCGAAGCCGGAAATAATTCGCGGGTGCTGGCGGGAGTGCTGGGCGTATTGCTGATTGTGGGCGGAGGGTGGCTGCATCAGGAAGGCGATAAAACCGCTGGTTCACGGGCCACGACAACTCCAAACCCAGCCGGTCCCGTGGCAAACGTTATTCCTGTTCCGGCTCCTCCACCTAGCCCTGCGGGCCCGGCGTCGTCGACTGCTGGGCAACCGCCGGCAAAGGCGGACATTGCTCCGGCAGCGAAGGCGAAGGTTCCGAAGTCTCAGCCTTCAGCGAAAGTTCCGGCGGCGGAGAAAGCCGTGGCGCCGGCGACGGCGGAGGCTTCGGTGCTCGCCGCTGACCGTGAAAAATTACCAGCACCGAGCGCCACGCCGGTGGGTGATGACCGGCTAGTCGGGAAGTGGACCAATCTGACGCCTCGTGCTGACGGCATCAGGAGATTTGAGATCGTTCGCGATGGACGGGGGATGGATCTTCACCTCTGGTACGCATGCACGTCCGGCGACTGTGACGTTGGCCATTTCCGGCTCGATTTCTCCGGAAGTGCGCCGATGTACGAGTTCAGCGACTCACATCGGCGCCGGGTAACCTATCTGATACTGCAAACTGGGAACGTACTGCATGTTCGGATTGATCTCTTTGAAAATGGGGCTTGGTATAAGCGGAACCATTGGCTGTTTACAAAATCAACCATCTCCGAATCCATGCGGAGCGCCTTTTCGCGATACCTGGCAGCGCGCGGCGAGAAGGCGTTTGCCGTGGCGCCCGGGGGTGTGTGGTCTTACCATATTAGAGGGAATTCGGCCAGCGGCGCCGCGCAAACGGCATTACAGCACTGCGCGCAGCGTGCAGTACAGGGATGCCGGGTCATCCTGTTGAATGATGATGCGGCGGAGTGAATTACGTCGAGATTGGTAACCGCTCCATAGGGGATATGTGGATCGTGTCACATCTTCTCTCACGCCCCGTTGGGGCTTGTTCTTGTTCATCCTTCGACCCACGGCTTACGCCCCTTCGGTAAGCTCAGGGCAGGCTGTGGGCTGCATTCTTGCGCCGCTTCGCGGCTGAACTTGCGCGTCTGGGCCTTCTCGGCTGAACCTTCACAGGCTTCATCATGATAAAAATAGATGACTATGCCTACGACTGAAATCGCCGCATCTACTGCCCTGGACATCACCTGGGTTCGATCGCAATTCCCTTCTCTTTCTCAAACCGTTCATGGACACCCGGCGGCATTTTTGGATGGGCCGGGCGGGACGCAGGTTCCGCAACGCGTGATTGATGCTATTTTCGATTATCTGCGGCGGGATAATGCCAACACCGGAGGGGCTTACGCGACCAGCCGTCATACGGACGCGATGCTGGCCGAGGCGCGCGCGGCGATGGGGGACTTTCTTAATTGTTCCGGTGACGAAATTGTCTTCGGGCCGAACATGACTACGCTGACTTACGCGATGTCGCGGGCGATTGGGCGGGAGTTGGGGCCGGGGGACGAGATTGTTGTAACACGGCTCGATCACGACGCCAACGTGTCGCCGTGGCTGGCGCTCGAAGAGAAGGGCGTGACGGTTCGCTGGGCGGAAATTCACGAAGAAGATTGCACGCTTGACTTGGACGACCTCGCCTCGAAGATCAACAAGAAGACCCGGCTGGTCGCGATTGGGTACGCGTCGAATGCGGTGGGAACGGTCAATCCGGTGGAGAAAATTGTCGGGATGGCGCATGCGGCGGGGGCGCTGGCTTATGTGGATGCGGTGCATTACGGGCCGCATGGGCTGATCGACGTGGCGGCGCTGGATTGCGATTTTCTGGTGTGCTCGACTTATAAATTTTTTGGGCCGCACATGGGAGTGCTGTTCGGCAAGCGCGAGCATCTGGCGCGGCTGCGTCCTTATAAAGTGCGGCCGCTGACGGATGCGGTTCCCAACCGCTGGGAGTGGGGGACGCTGAACCACGAGTGCATTGCAGGCATTACAGCGTGCGTGGATTACATTGCCGATCTGGGCCGGCGCGGGCATCCCGAAGCTGCTACACGCCGCGAGGCTATTGTTGGCGCTTTCGAGGCGATTCATCGATATGAACACGGATTGATGGAGCGGCTGATGAGCGGGCTGGCGGAGATGCCTGCCGTGAAAGTTTACGGTGTCACTGATCCGGCGTGCTTTGCCGAGCGCTGTCCTACGATTGCTTTGCGCGTGGTGAATCAGAACACAGAACAAACGCCGCTGGCGCTGGCCTCGAAATTAGGCGAACGCGGGTTTTTTACCTGGGACGGGAATTATTACGCTTTGAATCTGACCGAGCATCTGGATGTGGAAAAGAGCGGGGGATTTTTGAGAATTGGGCTGGTGCATTACAACACCATGGAAGAAGTGGAGCGGTTGCTGGAGGCGCTGAGAGAGATTGTGGAACCAGGGAAATGATGCGGATGCGAGTAAGTGGCCTCAGGGGCTAAAGCCCGCCGTCCGAGAGGGGGATAACGGCACGACTAAAGTCGTGCCCTTCCCGTTCGAGCGCCAGTAGAAAAATGAACGATGCGGCCGGTTTACGGCCAGCGCTTGGCAGTTTCGTCCCATCCGGCGGCGCGAACGGGTTGCGCCGAGGGAACGACTGGCGGAGCGGGGATGCGGATCGTCGGCTGCGGGCCGTTCACGGCTGTGGGCAGCGACGATTTCGACATCTCCGCATTCATTTCTTTCTCTTCGGACAGCAAGGGAGCTACGAGGCGCAGGGCTTCCACTTCTTTCTCCAGCCGGGTCAGCTCCATTTCTTTCTGCCGCAGAACTTCGTAGACATTCTTCATAAACAAGGCACCTGTGAGCTCGCTTCTAAAATCAGCAGCTTTTCTCGAACTTTAGCAGACTTACAGAGGTTGTCAAGCGATAAGGGCGGAACCGGGCGGCCTTAACCTGGGCTTTGGGCCTTAGCGGGAGCGGTGGTCGGGCACCTTATCCAGCTTGCTTTGCCTTTATGCTTTTGATCGAAATCCTTGCTGGAGGCGGCTTTCACCGGATTTTCACAACGCGGGGATGCCGGTGAGGACTTCAACTTCTGTTTCATTCTTTGACCTGCGTCGCTAAAACCCGCAGCCCGCGCGGGTTTCACGCGAGTTGGTTGCACGGGCTGCACAAAATTTGGTCACTGAGCTGTGGACACGCTGCACTCGATTGAAAACAAATCAGATAAAGACGCGTTCTTTTCGTTGACTTAAATTCTGGAAGGAGTACAACAAGATCGTTCTTTGACAGTTTCTTAAGTTTTTCCGGTTGGTGCGGCGTCCGGGGCTCGAGCTGAGTCACCCTCACATTGAAAGATGAGGAGGGAAGGCCAGTAAGGGTCTATAGCAAAGCGCTGGTCGAGACGAACGAGAAACCCAGTCGAAGGCAGGATAGAGTTCCGAGGCGTTGGGTAGGTTTATCCGGTTGGCGGTAAGCCCGGAGCCCGAGCGAAGATCGCGTGCAGAGCACCCGCAAGGGAAGCGGCACAGCAGGTTGAGCAAGGGTCTAACGCGAGCTACTGGCCGAGACGAATGGACCCAACACCACCTCGGAACTCTTAATTTTGGGGTCAGCTCTTAGCTCTTAGCTCTTAGCTCTTAGCTCTTAGCTCTTAGCTTCCAGTTTCCAGTTTCCGATCCACGTGTTCGACCTCGGAACTCTTATTTTTTATCCCTCTGGTTTTTCTGGGAGGGATGTCTGCTAGCCCAATCGGTTCCAAAGCCGAGATCCGGCAGTGGACGCGCGTGATGGGCTCGCGCGCCTGTTCGGTTTTGAGGGAGATCCTTCACTCCGCCTGAACTGCGGCTCCGTTCAGGATGACGCCAAGGTTGAGATGACCATTTGACCCTCGCGACCGAAGGCACCGGGCAAGCATTTCCGAACCCTACTAATCCACGTGCTCGCCAACGTCAAATCCTTCTTCCGCCCTGGGTAACACGTCCCGCTCGCGCGCCACCCACACATACAAGGTGGGCAACAAAAAAACGCTCATGATTAGCGCGGCGATTAATCCGCCAACAATCACGATGGCGAAGGGGCGCTGAGAATCAGAACCAATGGCGTGTGAGAGAGCTGCTGGAAGCAGACCTAAGGTGGCAACCAGCATGGTCATCATGATGGGCCGCAGCCTCAGCACCGCTCCTTCCACGGCAGCATCTTCGATAGAAAAGCGCCGGGCGCGAAGCTGGTTGATGTATTCCAGCATGATGACTCCGGTTTGCACTGACACTCCAAACAGCGCCAGAAATCCGACTCCCGACGAAACGCTGAAGTTTGTTCCGGTAAACCATAGCGCCAGCAGCCCGCCAATCGGAGCAATGGCAATGTTCGCCATGATCAGCGTCGCCCATTTCAAGGATTTAAACATCGTATAAAGAATGATGTAGATGATCAGGATCGTGATCGGCAGCACAATCATCAGGCGTGCGTTGGCTCGTTTCTGGCTGGCGTATTCGCCTTCCCAGTCGATCGTGTAACCCGGCGGCAACTGAACGTGCTCGTTCACTTTCTTGATTGCTTCTTCCACGGTGCTACCCAGGTCGCGGCCACGCACGCTGTATTTGATGGCAACGTATCGCCGATTTCCTTCGCGATACACTTCCGACGCTCCATCCGTCGTCTTGATCTTGCACAATTGCGCCAGCGACACGCGTTCTCCGGTCGGCGCAAGCAGCCGGATATTTTCAATCGCTTCCTGCGTATCGCGATACTTCGGCAGATAGCGCAGGGTCAGATCGTATCGCGCTTCATCCTTCAGCACCTGTGTCAGTGCATTCCCGCCCACCGCCGTCTGGATCGCATCCTGCACATCCGACACGTTGATCTGATACCGCGCCGCCGCCTCCCGGTCCACCGTCACATTCAAGTTCGGCTGGCCCAGCACGCGGAACACTCCCAGATCTTCCACTCCTTTGATCTGCGACATGACCTTCGCAATCTGGTCGCTCTTCTCCTCGAGAACTTTCAAACTATCGCCGTAGACTTTGGTCGCCAGCGCGCCTTTCACGCCGCTGACGGCCTCTTCCATGTTGTCTTCGATCGGTTGCGAAAATCCCCAATCTACGCCGGGAATCTTGCTGAGCTCCCGATTCATGGCCGCAATCAACTCTTCTTTGCTCTCGTGAAAAACCGGACGCCATTGTTCTTTCGGTTTCAAATCCACAAAATATTCGGTATTGAAAAATCCCGTGTTGTCCGTTCCATCATCGGGGCGCCCCACTTGGCTGGTGCATTGGGGAACTTCCGGAAACGAGCAGAGCACAATGCGCGCCTGATTCGCTACCCGAATTCCTTCGTCTGGACCGGTACTCGGCGCGAGCGTTCCGCGGACCCACAGCGCTCCTTCATCCAGGTGCGGCAAAAATTCTGATCCGATAGCGCCGCTGAAAGCGAGATAGCCCCCGATCAAGACCATGATCAAGCACAAGCCCACCGTGATCAATCGATGGCGGATGGCCCAGCGCAACGCGTCGTCGTACCTCGCGATCACCCAGGTCATCGCGGGATTGCTCCACTCCTTTGTTCCCTTGGCGAACGCAAAACTCGCCAGCACCGGCGCCACCACGATGGAAAACAGTAATGCACCCAGCAGGGCAAACGCTACCGTCCAAGCCATGGGATGAAACAATCTTCCCTCCACGCGCTGCAGCGTGAATATGGGCAAGAACGAAGTGATAGTGATAACGATCGCGAAGAACACAGGCCGCTGCACTTCATGCGAGGCAAAACCAATAATTTCGTTGGATGTCTTGGTTCCATCCGAATGGCTCAATTGCCGAACGATGTTTTCGACCAAGACCACTGCGCCTTCCACGATTACTCCAAAGTCCAACGCACCCAGCGAAAGTAAATTGGCCGGAATGTGCATCGTCTTCAGGCAAATCGAGGCAAACAGCAGCGCAAACGGAATTGTGATCGCGACGATGAGTGCGCCACGAACGTTTCCCAGAAACAAAAGCAGAATGATCGATACCAGGATCATTCCCTCGGTCAGATTGTGCAAAACCGTGTGCGATGTGTAGTGCACCAGTTGGCTTCGATCGAGAAAGGGGACGATCGTTACTCCCGGGGGGAGAATATGTTTATTGAGTTCCTCTACCTTCTTGTGAATGCCCTCCAGTGCCGTCTCCGCCGTCGCCCCTTTTCGCAAAAGCACAATGCCCGACACTACATCGTTATTGTCGACAATCTTTCCGTCTTCGCGGTGAATCGCTCTGGCAAACTGGCCCAGTCGGATCTTCGGCCCTTGCGAAACCACCGCAATGTCCTTCACCCGAAGCGGCGTGCCGTTCTTCGCCACGACTACGGTTTCTGCAATGTCTTGCGAGCGGTCGACCAGTCCGACCGAACGCACGTTAATCTGTTGCAGGCCCTCCTGAATAAAACTTCCGCCTGCGTTCGTATTGTTGTTGGTGAGTTGTTGCTCCACCTGTGCCAGGCTCAACCCATAGGCGATCAGTTTGTTGGGATCGACGCGCACTTGGTATTCGCGCGTCGGCCCGCCGAAGCTGGCAACATCGACAATGTCTGGAATCGACTTGAAGTTCTTTTCGACCACCCAGTCTTCCAGCGACTTCAGTTCCATCGGGTCATACGCCGGATTTTTGCTGCGCAGTGTGAAGAAATAAATCTGTCCGACGGGGCTCCAATCCGTCCCCATCTGAGGAACCACCCCGGCCGGCAGGGTGACCTGGCTCAAACGTTCCAACACCCGCTCCCGGTTCCAATCGTTGTCCGAGCCGTCATCGAAAATCAGCTTGATATCAGAGAGCCCGAACAACGAGAACGAGCGCAAATGCACGGTCTGCGGAATGCCGTTCAGCGCCACTTCCAGCGGAATCGTGACCTGCTGTTCAATCTGCTCCGCTGAAATTCCCGGCCACTGCGTAATCACTTCAACGTAGTTGTCGGCTACGTCGGGATACGCCTCGATGGGAAGATTCCGGAACGCGACCATTCCACCGGCGAACATGATCAAGGCAAACGCCAGCACCAGCATCCGGTTGTTCAACGCGAAATCGACGACGCGGCGAATCATTTATGCTTTCACCCTTATTGCTCCACCGTGTTCTGCAATGGCAACGCGTTTAGGACCACCTGGTCTCCGGGTTTGAGGCCGGAGATAATCTCCTGCATGTTGTTATTGGGAAGAATGCGTCCCGCGACTACTTCCACGCGCTTGAAGTGGCCCGATCTAATGGGCATGTAGACCCACTCGCGGTCGTGCAAGTGGAGGATGGCCGCGGCTGGAATGGCTGCGTGCGCTTCCGCCTGCTTGCCGTAGAACGTGGCGGTAACGAACATGCCGATGCGCATCTCGCCTGGATTGGGGACTTCGAGCCTGACTTTCGCGGTGCGCATGTTGGGATCGAGCACGGGCAGGATGTTATCGATCCGTCCCTTGAAAACTTTGTTGGGATATGCGTTCAGTCTTAGGTCGGCGAACTCACCGACCTTAACGGCGTCGAGATCGTTTTCGTAAACGTCGCAGACGATCCACACATAGGACAAATCGGAAATCGTAAATGGGCTCGGGCCGGACAATCCTTGAACGCCGGATGCATTGGTGACTTGCTGGTCGGTGATCACGCCGGAGATGGGCGCGGTAACGTCGACGATGGCGTTAGGATGGTCCTTGTCGATGCCGAGAGTCTGCAGCTGTTCGGTCGAGGCATCGAGACCGGCCTGGGCATTTTGGGCGGCGTCTTCGGCTTGTTCGACTGCACTTTTGGCGACCGCGCCTTTGTCGTAGAGGGTCTGCTGCCGCTGAAGTTGTACGCGCGCGAGCAGTTCGTCGTTCACCGCCTTGCGATAGGCCTGGTAAGCTCCGGAAACGTCGTTGCTGCGCACTCGCAGCAATAGTTGGCCTTTTCTCACGACGTCGCCCAGCCGCGCTTTTATTTCGACGACTCGTCCAGCAGCCAGGGAAATCACGGGTACGGCGCGGGCTATATCGGGTTGCACCACGCCGGTGACGTTCAGAGCAGGCGCAGCTTTATACTCAATCGCTGTCACCAAGGGAAATTGTTCCGGGCGGTCGACCTTGAAGTTGTTAGAGTCCAGATCGAGCTGGACGTTGGCCGGAGGCGGAGCTTCGGCTTTGGGATCCGGCTTGCCGCCATTACAGGCGGCCAGCAGGCAGGTCAGAAACAAGGCCACCGCAGCGCCGGCCAGAGATCTATAGTGACGCGTCTTCATTGCATAACCTCTTTGCCCACGGCCTGGTTCAATTGCGCCGCCGCGGTCAAGTACGAACCGACGAGATTCACGTAGTTCAACTGCACGCTGCGGTAGTCGGTTTCCGCGTTGATGAAATCCAGCAGCGACGCGCCGCCGTGCTGGTAGGAGAAAAGAATGGTGTCGCGGACGTGCACGGCTTCCGCCAGATACTTCTGTTTGTAGGGACGCAGCAAAATCAGATTGCTGTTCAAGGTGGCGTAAGCCGTATCCACATCGCTGAACACCTGGGCCTGCGCGGCGTCACGGAGTTTTTCGCTGTGGGTGATGTCGATCTTTGTGCGCAACTTTTCTCCCTGATTGCGATCGAAAATGCGGAGTGGAATGCTCACGTCCACGCCAAAGTAAAAATCGATGGGAGGATTCCTGCCGGCGTCGAAGCTGAAGGTTGGATCGGTGGAACCATTGGCGACGGCCAGCTTGTAATCGGTGTGGGCCTTGTCGACCGCCTGGGCCGCAGCCCGCAGATCGGGGCGTGTATCGAGTGCGATTTGGCGGTAACCATCGAGCGGGTCGATCTGGTCGTTGAAGTCGTAAACGCCCACCACATCGAATTGGTCCACGGGCGTGCGGTCGTTCAACAGCATGAGCATCTGGATTTTTTGCGTGCGCAAATTCACCTCGGCCGTTTGCACGTCGGACTCGTATTGGATCCTTTGGAGTTCCAGCCGGTCATAGTCGATCTGCGCGATGTCGCCGGCCTCGAAGCGGTCGCGGCTGATCTTTAAGACGTGGTCGTAGTACTCGAGATTTTGTTTTGAAACCTGCAGTACGGCTTTGGCCTGCAGAGTCTGAACGAAGGCACTGCGCAGGTTGAAGAGAAGCCCGCGCTCCAGATCGTCCTGCTGGGAAATGCCGATGGACGTCGCCTTCCTGGCGCTTTCGGTGCGCAACTCCCGCTTGTGCGCGCGCTCGTGCAAGTAGCTGACCGTAGCCGAGGGCAGTAAATAAGCAAACGGCCCATGCGAGGGCCCAACATTGAAGGGGGAGATTTGATCTGACAATAAAGTCAGATTGGGATTGGGACGAAGATGAGCCGTGATCTCCTCGGCTTGCAATTCATTGATATTCAGTTTTCCCGCCAGCAACGTCGGATTATTGAGTTCCAGCCGATCTTTCACTTGTTCCCACGTCCAGGCTTGAGGACGCGGCGCGGACTGCGGTGGCGCGGACGGCGGCGCCTGCGCCTGGGCCAAGGCGGCCGCAGCACCCAGCAAAACCAACACACCGCAGTAGTGTGAAAACTTCCTGTGCATCAACAACTCCCCATCAAAATTCCTGGAACACCGTAGAGACGAAGCTTGCTACGTCTTGCCGCCACAACTTGCCGCTACCAGAGAGGTCCTTGCAAGTATCCAGTGTTCCTCGTAAGGATTTCCTAAGGACGAGAAACAATGGCTGCGAATTTATTGCTGCTCGAGATCAGCGATTCAGCAAAGGACCTAGAATGATGATTCACCCAAGGAGAGAATAAGGAGGAGCACGGCCCGCATTGAGAACGCAAGGCCTCGACAATGGCGAAATATGGGCAACGCAACTCTCGAACAACCGCACTTCATGGGCGGGAAGCCAACTGGTGCTCGGCAGGATCGCGGGACTTCCCTGCAGCCGATGGACCCAGCCTGAAGCCTTGTCGCTGCCCGTCGGCCGCACGGCACGCTCGCCCACCGCAGAATCTTCCATCTCGGCGCGCATGGCAAGCACATCGTCAGTCGCCGAGATCACGGGGAACAGCAAAACCAGTGCGCATGCGAGGGTCAGTAAAAATTGCAGCGCAGTCAGGCGGCGGGCGTTCCGCGCACCTGCGCCACGCCGCCAGAGCCAATATGCCGGCAGCGCTAACAGCAGCCACGCGAGATTGAGGAGCAGTTCCATTCAATAATCGGAAAGTGCAGAGGCGCTACACAAAGCCTACATGAGTTTTTCAGAAATCAGAAACCCGAGTCAACGTAACCACAGTACTGCCCATGCAATTGCTACCAACAAGGACGACCGCAAACCTGTTCTACTGCGACCTTATTTCTAAGGTCCGACAGCCACTTCCAGAGCCGTTGGCGTCTTCATCAACTGCTTGTAGATGGCGTGGCGCTGGGGCACTTCGCCATTCACGGTGACGTAGACCACATAAGCTCCGTGGGGAAGGGTCTCGCCGAAGGGCAAAGCCATTCCGATCGTGCCCCTAGTCAAGGCAAAGTGCTGATAGCCGATCTCGGTGGCCCTTCCATCCTGGGCGACGGCCTTCACGTCGAAGGTGAAATCGAGATCGTCGACGGTGGCATTGGAAACTTCGACGCTACCTTCAATGCGGTTCACATTCACGTGCGCGGGAACCTTCCAGGTTACGGTGAGCGCATCCAATACTTTGATGACGAAGGCTTTCTCGAACGCTTGCTGCGGTTGTCCGCCATCGCGGACGGCCACTACGAAATGAAATTCTCCCGCGCGTTGCGCCTCGCCCCGGAGTTCGCCGTTATCCTGCAGAGTGAGTCCCGGCGGCAAGGTTCCACTCCGCAGCGTCCAGTGCAGCACCGGCACATAATTGCCGCGCACATAGAATCCAGCGTGATAGGGTCCGTGCGGATAGGTCAGCGGCAACTCCGCGGGCTCGATCACGAGTCCGTTCTGGGCGTTGCCTTGAGCGCCTGCGTTCTGTGCAGCCGCGCACACTATCACCATCACAGCGAGCACGGTTATTGCCAGCACGCACACCGACGTGCGAAGGCAACCTGCGCAGCGCAATATTAATCTCGAGCTCATACATCCAACCCATCTCAAACTTTAATCCAATTGGATGCGTAAATACCAACCTCGAACGTTTGCAACCGGCAGCAAAATGTAAAGATATGTAACTTGTTTATATCCGCGCTACTTATTGTCGCAGTAAGGGTTAAGGGAAAAGAATTTGTCTGTGCTAACCTCAGAACCAAAGGCGATCTGTTCCATAATCGATGTGCTCCCAGGGGGAAGTTATGTCAGTACGCAATGCCATCGTTGTGCTTTTGTCGACCTTCGCTCTCTTGTTTTTGGCCGGCTGCGGAAGCAACGGCGCCACCATTACTAATCCGGTAGCGCCTCCCAGCGGCGCCTTCAGCGCAAGCACGCTCAACGGGACTTATGTGTTCTCGGTTTCAGGTACCGATTTCGCCGGAGCACCTCTAGCGATCGTGGGCACTCTCACGGCTAACGGCAGCGGCGGAATTACCGGGGGAGCGGTTGATATTAGTGACGCGCAGATCACGCCTCTGGCCAATGTGTCGGTCGGTAGCGGAAGTTACAATGTGGGCGTCGATGGGCGAGGCAGAGCCACGCTGAACCTCTCTAACTCCCGATTCGCCAGCACACTCATGCTGGATTTTGTTCTCTCGTCCAGTTCTCATGGACTGGTTATTGAACTTGATGGTAACGGCTCTGGCAGCGGAACGCTGGATCTGCAGACGGCCGGGGTTACACCGACGGGAACTTATGCGTTCAGCCTTTCGGGGGCGAACTTCAGCGGAAGTCCCTGGGCGACGGTTGGCAATTTCGCAATCTCCGGTACCAGCCTGACTGGACTCGACGACCTGAACGAAGGTGGACTGGTCGCTTTTTCCGACCCTCTCTCGGGTACGTTTCAGTTGGGACCATCTTCAACTCCGGGGACTACGCTCAGCGCGGGATCGTTTAACGGGACGTTCGATGTATTTGCAATCGATGCCACGCATTTGAAATTTATTGAAATGGATTCGACCGCAATTCTTTCCGGCGACGCGTTCTCACAAACCAGCACTGCTCTGCCGACTGGCACATTAGCCTTTACGCTGGGTGGAGACTTAGGGAGTAATCCCTTTTCAGCTGGCGGCTTCATGACGATGAATGGCAGCAGTGTAACCGGAAGTGAGGACGACGTTGTCGGTACGACCGTTTCGTCATCGAACGCCCCCGGGACTTTCGGCGCCACGTTTACCGCGGCCGGCATTGGCCGGTTTACCCTTGGGAGCTTCACCACCTTTGTTGGAGGCACGACATACGCGGCATACCCCTCCAGCGGTGGTTTGCTGTTGCTGGAGATTGACTCTGGCACCACCACCGGCATCACGACGGGAGCGGCGTACACGCAGACGTCGCCGCTGCCTGCCTTCGCTTCGGGACAGGGCTATGGAATGAATCTTTCGGGCGTCTTTCTGGGATCGGCGACATTTCCCGCAAGTGAGGTGGATGACATCGCGGAATTTACCGCCAACAACGGTACGCTGACCGCTGGAATCATTGACGAAAACTCTCCCGGGGCGCCGAGCCCGATCTTTGACGTCGGACTCGTCAACGGCACGTACGGAACCATAGACTCGAATGGCCGCTACTTTGTCCAGGCCCAGGCTGGGCAGACGAACTCCAGCAACACCACTTCGAACGGCGGATTCGCTCTGACCCTCTACACCGTAGACGGAATGACCTTCCCGTTTATCGAAGTGGATGGCGGTCAGGTGGCAACGGGCGTGGTGGTGCTGCAAAATTCTTCGGCGGCGAATCCAGCATTGGCGCATGCGCAGATGTTCGTTCCGCAGCCGTTTATTCATGCTCATGTGGCGCGTCAGAAGAAGAACTGAACGCCGAATCATTTCGCACAACGTTGAGGCTCTGAGCGGCGGGAGGAATTCTAGGTTCCTCCCGCTGCGCTTTGCAGCGCCTGAAGGCGCGATTATGAAGCGGCAGTTACGGTATGCCTGAAGGCATACCCTGATACAAACCTCGTGATGCAATCTTCTTGAAGCAACTCTCGTCTGAGCGCAGTGGTTTTTCAGGCGGAGCGAACGTGTCTCCCACTGGCCGTATCTATGGGAGACCCTCACGCGGCTGAAGTACGCCGCGTTTCGGGATGACGGCCTCCCAGGAGAATAAATTCAAACTGAGCCACCACTGAACCGGGGGATGGATTTGCATTGAATGACTGCTGGATTATAATAGTTCTTATCCGAGAATGAACCCTTAACATGCCCTCCGCGCACGAACAATTTCGCGAACTGGCTTGGAAGTGCGGGCTCGCGGCCACGCATCAACGGCAGATTATTTATGAAGCTGTGATGGCTGCGCCCGGGCATTACTCTCCGGAGCAGATTTACGCGGAAGTGCGGCGGCGCACTCCATCCATCTCTCTAGCTACTGTCTACAACAACCTGCGGCTGTTCGTGGAACACGGACTGCTGCGAGAAGTGAGCCCACACGCCTCCACGCTGCTGGTGGAAGGCAATCTTGAACCGCATCATCACCTGGTATGCACGCGCTGCAAGTCGGTGCAGGATATTGAAGGTGACTTCATCAATCACAAGAAACTGTCGCGGCAAGCGCCGCGCGGTTTTGACTTAACCCGACCGCTAGTTGAGGTGTTTGGTCTTTGCCGGCGGTGCGGCGCTGAAAAGTAATTTTTGTTAACGCAGTACGCAATCCAAGATTCGAAGGAAGAAAACATATGGAAAATACACTCGCAACTTCATCGGGGAGCGTTTCCCCGGAAGCTAAAGACAAAAGCACCACAGCCGAAGGGAAGTGCCCGGTAGCGCACGGCGCTCGCCAGTCCCACACGAATGTTGATTGGTGGCCGAATCAGGTGAACGTGAACGTCCTGAACCAGCATTCCCCAAAGTCCGATCCGATGGGTAAGGAGTTCAATTACGCGAAAGAGTTCAAGACGCTCGACCTGAATGCCGTGGTTAAGGACCTGCATGCCTTGATGACGGATTCGCAGGAGTGGTGGCCGGCCGACTTTGGGCACTATGGGCCGCTTTTCATCCGTATGGCGTGGCACAGCGCGGGAACATACCGCATTGGCGACGGCCGCGGCGGGGCCGGAGCGGGGCAGCAGCGCTTCGCGCCGCTCAATAGCTGGCCAGACAACGTGAACCTGGACAAGGCGCGCCGGCTGCTTTGGCCGATCAAGCAGAAGTATGGCAGGAAAATCTCGTGGGCCGACCTGATGATTCTCGCAGGCAACGTCGGACTCGAATCGATGGGCTTTAAGACCTTCGGTTTTGGCGGCGGGCGAGAGGACGTGTGGGAGCCCGAAGAGCTGAACTGGGGGCCTGAGGGCACATGGCTGGCGGACGAGCGCTACAGCGGCGATCGTGATCTTCAGAATCCGCTTGCGGCCGTGCAGATGGGCCTGATCTATGTGAATCCGGAGGGTCCGAATGGAAAGCCGGATCCAATTGCCGCGGCACGCGACATCCGGGAGACTTTCGCGCGCATGGCGATGAATGACGAAGAGACCGTTGCGCTCATTGCCGGCGGGCACACCTTCGGCAAAACCCACGGCGCTGCCGTTCCTGCTCAATATGTGGGCAATGAACCAGAAGGCGCCGACATTGAGGATCAAGGCTTAGGGTGGAAGAATAAATTTGGCAAAGGGTTTGGCGCTGACACCATCGGCAGTGGCCTGGAAGTGACTTGGACCACG
>JGI12635J15846_10001726_pt1 | contig 19046 bp, 14 predicted proteins | sample BlaSpr_A8_OM2_M2_FD_15846 | JGI IMG/M metagenome (IMG submission 15846) | reverse complement strand
CGCGCGCGACAATTCGCGGAGCTCCTCATCGGTGACCCCGAGGGCCGCGATGCTTTCACGGTCGGCACAAAACTCGTCGAGGATCTGGTCGCGACCTTCGGTTGGATATTCCGAGGTCTCCGGTTTCTTAACGTCTTCAAACGCCGGCATTCTGTTCCGATGCTCCGTGGTCAATTTTATATTGTGTCCCGTCTAAGCACTAAGTTTCACGGAAATTCAAGTCTTATAGTATTTACATATGCTACACATCTGTCAAGCATCATATGTTATGTTTATTTATGGCGAGGCATGGACTACAAGCTGATCAGCTTGGCAGATCACACCACGGTTTTTGGTCGGCGAATTTGGCGGCTACTTGCTCAGTTCATCGAACTGCCGCCGGACGGGGTCGCTTAGAACAATGAGCCCGGTTGGACGAAAATCATGTTGTTGATTTGCTTGTTCGGATAGACCGACGCGGCCACGTTGGCAGCGCGATCCTTCGCGGCTGGGCCGACAACGTTGCCCGAGAGATAAATGTAGGGACCGACCACTCGCGCCTGCACGTCGTTGAAGCCGTTGGTCAGGAGCTGGGTATTGATACGCTCCTCTTCCTGGGCCCATTTGCCGGTCTTGGTCCGCAGATTGTCGACGACTGAGTTGACGCCGAGCACTCCGTTTGCGGTCTGCTCGGCCATCACGCGGTCCTTCTCGTCGAAGACCGTGCCGTACAGCACGACCACGCCCTCCGCTGCGGTGTAAGCCTTGGCGCCGTTGAGCCGATCGTTGCTGCGCAGCGCGGCGTTCACCCGGTTCATCAGCGCGGCCTCGCCGTCGGCGCGCGCCAACGATGCGACACAGCCGACGGCAACAATGAAGAAGGCGATTGCGAGGAATGTTCTCGAGTCGTGGTGCGGCTTGATCATACAGGTGGCTCCAGTAGGGGTTGCATCGAATCCCTTACCTCAGGTCGCATCCGCATAGCGATGCTGCAACTGCGCCATGCGGCCGAACAGTTCCAGAATATTACGTGGCGAGTGATCGTCGTTTATCTCGCGAAAAATCGTATCCACCGTTACCGCCAGCCGCTCCGCATCTTCCCAGCCGCTGAATGAGCCCAAGGCGATATTCTGCGCAGCCTCCCATGAATTCATTCCCGCGCCGTGGAGTTTGCGCGCTTCCTGATCAACGTACACCAGGTAATCCTGCATCCGCTTGACGCCGGCCTTGTCGGTGATTGGGCCGTGACCTGGAACAACCACGTCGACGTCCAGCCCCAGAATTCGATCGCAGGCTTTGATCCAATTGCTCACCGGACCCGCCCACGCGATCGGGGTCCCCTCGATGAACAGAATATCGCCGGTATAGACGACCCGATTGGCCGGTACAAACGCGATCACGTCACCTTCGGTGTGCGCCGGCCCGACCTGGATCAGCTTGACCTGCTTGTCGCCGACGTTGAGCGTTTCCTCCCCGGCAAAGGTCCGGTCCGGCAGCCTGAAAGTCACGCCCGCGAAATCGAATGCCCCGAAGATCTTCTTGAAGAACGCTCCGACCTCTCCCATTGCATCGGTATTTTTCATCAGCGCGGCGAGCCGTTTCGGATCGCCTTCCTCGCGCATTTCATGCGCGGTCGCTTCCGACGCGATAATCACCGCATTTTTCGCGAGCCGATTGCCAAACGTGTGATCGCCGTTCGAATGCGTGTTTACCACCACGCCGATACGGTCGGCGCCAAAGCCGGTCGCGTCCTGCATCACACCAAGCATCTCGGCGGTCAGCGTTTCGTCGAAAAGCGTATCGACCAGCAGTGATTGATCGCCGTCGATAATCAACCCGGCGTTGCTGTAGCCCCAGGTGCCTGACGGCTGCAGGTACGCATATGCGCCGCGTCCAAGGTCATGCAGCCCTTTGGTGAATTCCCATTCGCTCACGCTTTTCTCCTGATGCCCGGGGCTTTTTCGTTCGTTGCGTGGAAATACTATGCGGTTCTAAACCAATTGAAAAACAAAAGAGCCACAGCAAGAACAAACTGCGACCTTGCTCAGTTGCAGCTTGAATCGCAGAACCCTCACCTACTGGCGCCTACGCCCGCCGGCCTCCTCTCCCGTAAATAACGGGCGAGGTACGATCCGGCACCTCCGCCTCAAGCAGGATCCAGCACCTCCGCGCCAAAAGTTCTAACAGGGGCGAAGCCCCGCATCTTCTGTTAATACTGGGTGCAGGGCTCAGCCCTGCCGAAGGAAGCGTGAAACCCACCGCGGGTTTCACATTCGATTTGCGCCGGTTCCAGCGGTGGCGTGTCTCTCGGCTCAAGCGCCGCGCGCGGCGCACTGGAAAACTCCATCGGTCTCGTGGCAAGCTGCGCATAATCGGTTTTGTTGGCATTGACAATTGCTGGAACGAAGCAAAGCAATGACCATCGCGCACGGAGAGAATCAAAATGGCCCAAACGCCCGAAAAGCCCATCGGGATGACCGCGAAACCTACGCGGCCGCAAGAGTTCTACGATAACATCAAACGGAAGTTCGCCGAGGAACGCGACCTCAGGCTGAACTACCGCCCGGAAGGAACCGCGCAATTCACGTCCGATTTGACCGGCGAGCTGTCGCAATACGAAGTCGATCCATACGGCGGCGAGCTCAAGCCCCGCGCGCCCATCAACGACACCGTCGAGGTCCTGTTCATCGGCGGAGGATTCTCGGCGCTGCTGACCTCCGCGCGGCTGCGCGAGCGTGGCGTCGAAAGCATCCGCATTGTCGAGCGCGGCGCCGACGTCGGCGGCACGTGGTACTGGAATCGATACCCCGGCGTGGCCTGCGACGTCGTCGCGTATGACTACCTGCCGCTGCTCGACGAACTGGACTACGTGCCCAAGGACCACTACGCCAAGGGTCCCGAGATCTTCGCCCACTGCCAGGCGATCGCCAGGAAATACAACCTGTACGAGCTCGCGACCTTTCAGACTACCGTCACCTCCACCGTTTGGGATTCCGCGGAACAGATGTGGAACCTCACGACCGACCGCGGCGATAAGATGAAAGCGCGATTCGTCATCTGCGCCAACGGCACTCTCTCCAAGCCGAAGCTCGCGAAGATCAAAGGTCTCGAGACCTTCAGAGGACATTCCTTTCACACCTCGCGATGGGACTATGGCTACACCAAGCCCGATCTCTCGGGCTTGGACGGCAGGGTTGTCGGTATCATCGGCACTGGTGCGACCGCCGTTCAGGCTATCCCCGGCCTCGGCGCGGCGGCCAGAGAGCTATACGTGTTTCAGCGCACGCCATCCTCGATTGACGTGCGCGACGACTGGCCGACCGATCCGAACTGGGCGCGCAGACTTCCCTCGGGATGGCAGGCGCGGCGGCGTGCTCGCGCGCGCATGCAACCGCAGATGACTGAAGAGCAACGGACGAGGCAGGCGGCAATGTCTCCCGAGGAGAAAGTCCGCCGGCAGGAGAACGCCAACATCGAGGCTATGATGAAGATCCATCAGCGCATCGATGCGATCGTCAAGGACAAGGCTACTGCCGACGCGCTCAAGCCTTGGTACATGCTCCTATGCAAGCGGCCATGCTTTCACAACGATTACCTGCCGACCTTCAACCGTCCTAACGTTCACCTGGTAGATACCAAAGGTAAGGGCATTACCGAGATTACTGAGAAAGGACCGGTGTTCGAAGGCAAGCAGTACGAGTTGGACGTACTTATTTATGCGACCGGATTCGAGGTCCAGAAGACCGGCATCTACAATCAGATCAAGGGCGAGGATGGGCTCGAGATCAATGACAAGTACCGCGACGGCATCCGCACCCTCTTAGGAATCCATTCGCAGGGCTATCCGAATCTTTTCATCATGGGTGGTTATCAGGCTTCATTTCAGTTCAACTTGACCGACATGTTACAGGCCCAGGGCGACCATATCGCCGCGTGCATCGACTATGCTCGCCGTCATGGCTTTCAATCGATCGATGTTACGCGGGAGGCCGAGGAATTTTGGGTGCAGGAAGTTATCAAACATCGCGGCAAGACCGGTCGTAACCAGGAGTGCACTCCGGGCTACTACAACTTCGAAGGCGAGTTCCAGCGCCGTCAGGACGGCAACTACAACGGCGGCTTCTTCCAGTACTGTAGCCACCTGGGCGAGGTGCAGGCGCGAATGGCCGAGCACTTCACCTTCACTGGGAAGTAGATAAAGCCGTAGAGAAACAAGGAATGGCCGGCTTCGCCGAACCGGGGATACGCCTCGCGCAGACGCCTGGATGGTTCGATCAGCTGGTTGCGTTGCTCACTCGCGAGCTCGCGCCCAGCCCACGAAGACTCCGCACGGCGCTGCGCATGACCACGATTGCTGTGGTCGGCGCCGGCCTGGTCGCGAGCTGTCACGTCAACAACGAGCTCGGTACTTACATCGTATGGCTCCTGGCGGGCGCGGGACCCATGATGTCTGCTCGCAAGGCCGTTGCGTTTCTAATCGCGGAAGCGTTCGCGCTTTCGGCATCAGTGCTGATGGCAGGGATACTGGTGGAATCGCCGTGGCTCTTTCTCCCGTATCTCTTCGCGATNACTTCGCTGTCGACCTACGTAGGAACGACTTTTAAGCTCGGCGCCCCAATCCTCCTCATCCAGGTGGTCTGCATCGATACCTTCTACAACGTCGTGTTTGCGCCCGACCAGATCGGTTGGGCCGCGTCAGGCATTTTCGGTGGCAGCGTGATCGCCTTCGGCACGATCGTTCTGTTCGACAACTGGTTGTGGCCCGACCCTGCCGAAGAGATCCTGCTGGAATCGCTGGGAGCGAGCCTCGCGCGCGATCGCACTCGGCTGCTCGGGGCTTCAAATTTTTATCTGGATCGCCGGGGCGCACAGCGACCGCCGTTTCCACCGGCTACTTCGGATCTTCCGGTACACATGGACCTTTTGAATCGAGCCGCAGCCGAGGGCGTACCTGAGCATCGCCTTGCAATCCTGCTGGCAGCTGTCACGCGGGTAGCGCGCATCAATCTCGAAGTAGATCGCCTGATCATCGCGGTGCGGCAGAATGTACCGCGAGAAGTTCGCGATCTGGTCCGTCCCGAAATTCAAGCGACGGTTGACGCGATCGCTGAGGTATTGGACGATTCCTCCCACGAATGGCCAACGCACATCGCTGTGGGCCCAGACCAAACGCCTGACGCCTCGCGGACCCGCGCGAGATCGGCGCTGGACACCCTCAGTGCTCGCATCCTCCAGGTCAGGCCAACGTATATCCGCACGGCGAGCTCCGCCGAGCTCGAGAATTTCTCAGACTTCACCGATTCGCTGGCTGCGCTGACCCAACATATCGAGCGCCTGCTCGACGAACCTCCGCCGCCCGTCGCGGGGGCGATCAGTGCGGGTCCGAGCTTGACCGCTCCAGATCCTGCGATTGTCCGCTATTCGCTGAAGGTCGGCGTCTGCATCGTGATCGGCTATGTGGTCGGCATCGTTGATCACCGCCCCGAGCTGAATACAATTCTGACGACGGTAATAATCACCGCGCTTCCCACCTACGGCGCAGCTCTGCGCAAGATGAATCTGCGGATCATCGGAGCGATAATCGGCGGGCTGCTTTCTCTTCTGGCGATCATCATCGTCACGCCCAACTTCTCAACTCTCCCGGCTTATCTGATCGCTGTCTTCATAGTCTTCTACATCTCCGCCTACTCCTCCCTCGGCAGCGGACGTGTTGCATACGCCGGAAAGCAGATAGGTACGACCTTCGCGTTGGTGTTCACCGGCCTGAGCCCTGCCCTCGACGTCTATGTGCCGCTCTGGCGTATCTGGGCAATTTTGCTGGGCACGCTGGTGGTGGCATTCGTCGCTTTCCTGTTGTGGCCGGAATACGCCGGCGACTCCTTGTTGCCGCGGCTGCGTAAAGTTATTGGCGATACGCTGTCGCTGGTGCCCGGCGGTTCCGCGAACACCGAAAATGCGATCCAGGAAGCTAACTCGGCGACCATGCGCGCGCTCTCCGAAATTCTGGAGGTCGCCGACGATGCGCAGGTAGAGGGCCGCACCAGCACGGTCAACCACAGCGCGATCGTCGAAGCGGCCAGCACACTGCGGCGCATGGCGAACCGGCTGTCCTCAATCGCGACCACGCGCCTCACTGCTCCCGTGCCGCCACTGGACCCGATAACCGAATCGGCGCGGAAGGCGGTGTTCGACGCGATTCGCCGACTCCTTCAGTCGTGGCTCGAATTCTTCAGCGGCGATGACAGCCTAAACGCCGCGGCTGCACAGGCAACCGCACGATCAAACTCAACCGATGACATCAAAGTGCCGCTCGAACAGCTCGGCTCACGGCTGGAGGAGCGACAATTCGCGCGTATCGACACGTGGACGGTCGAGCAGCGGCGCGCGATACTTGCCGAATTGCATTCGATGCGCCGTCTGGAAGTACTCTCAACCGATCTTGATCGATGGCTCGCGGAAATTCCGGGCTCAGCGTCGATCCCCGCACCTCCCCGGAGAATGCTTCAAACCTGATTCTCGATGCGGAGAGCTGGGCGCGTCAGCCGAGCGAAACTATCCTGAGCTGCGCGTCGAGGATCAGCATCAGGCGCGCGATATGCTCACGCGCCAGGTCATCGACGGCGATGAGGTCGGGTGTCGCCGCACTCGCAACCATCGTCCGTAGCGGCGCGAGGTTTGACTGGCCCGGCTCGAGTTGAGCGCGCAGGCTCCCGAGCCACGATTCGAGGCGCTCGCTCACAGCGGTGTCGAAACGGGCGCGCTCGGGACCACGCTCTGCAGTCGAAAGATTGCCCAGCGCGAACGCGAGCCGGCGCGTCGTGTCGAGCGCGTCCACCAGGTTGCGCGCGTCGATTCCTGCTGAGCGCCCTTCAAGTTCTGCGTCGGTCGCGACGGTTAGCATCGCCTGAACGCCCGTGATTATCACCATCTCGGCCGCGACGATCTCATGCTGCTCGAGGCTCGCGCTGCGCGTCAACGTGACCAATGCGGCGAGCGGCCGTTCGAATTCCTCCACGAGCGTGCGACTCATACGCTCCCGCCATACGACAGACAAGACGGCACGGATAATCATGCCGAGGCTGACACCCCACACCGTCCAGATCGAGCCAAGCATTTCCGTACGCGGGCCCGGCCCGCTGAACGCGATCACGAACGCCGTACCGCCGACCGCCAGGTACGAAAGCTCACCGCCGCCCTCGCCGATATAGGTTATCAGCGCAATTCCGATGAATATCGCCAGCATATAAGGCGGCAGCGATATGAAGTTCGGAGCGAGTACTATCGTCCCCAGCGCGGCCAAGAGCAGCGCGCCAGCGGCGCCGATCGCGCGCACCGTGAACTTCTTCGCCGTTCCACCATGGCTGGGCGGACCGCCGATCATGAGCAGCCACAGCGACGCGTGAAGGGCGGCGTTGTTGTCGAAGAGCCCAGCCACAAAAGCGATCGTCATGGCGATCGTGTGCCGCGCGCAGAACCGAACGAGAAACTTGCTCAGGTGAAAGGCTGGCTGCGGAAGCCGTTGCGCCGGTTGCACTGACGCGCGTGGCAGTTCGTCAGGCTGAGCCGAAAGCAACGCGGCGATATTTTCAAAATGCGACGCAAGTCCCGCAATCGCATCGCTCTGAGGTGGCGCCGCCTGTATCCGTCGCAGACCATCGATCCTCGCCAGCAATTCAGTTTGCGAGCCGGTGCCATCGCTTCCCGAGATGTGCGCCTCGAGCGCGGCGTCGAGCGCGCGAGCTGTCTCGAGCAGCGCTAACCTGCCGGTTTCGTCGAGCGTGGCGCCAAGCTGAGTGCATGCGACGACGCTTAGCCGATCGATTTCATTGTGAATCCGCTCTGCGACGGTCACGGTCGCTAATAGTTCGGCGGGTTCGCGAACATTGACACTGTTGCGAATTGAGGGTTCCAGCAACGTCAGATGGTAAGCGAGCTTGGAGGCGACCCCGCGATCGTGCTCGGGAATCGCACCGCCGTCGCTCAGAAAAATGCGCATCAGCAGTTCAAGTCTATGCCGCAACCGCTCCTGCGTGCTCCGAACTGAAGCGGACAGCACCGCAGCCGCGGGCTCCGGCCAAATGACGTTGTTGAACAGCCACAGCATCGTCACCGCGACGACCAGGCCGGCAAACATCTGCGCGTTAACCCAGCCCAGCCCGCGATGGTCGAATAGCACCAGGTAAAAGAGCGTCACCGTCGGTATCTGCACCCATACCCAGAGCCGGCCCAACGCGGGCACGCCGTAGATCAGGTACGTGCTGATAAAGGTGTAGGCGATAAACACGCAGATGTGCGGGATGGGAGCGTTTACTAACGCACCAACCGCCGCGAGGAAGAGCAGTTGCATGCTTGCGGCGCCGAGCAGGAACGTGATCGCCGTCGCGAGGCTGAACGCATATTCGGGCGCGGCGAAATTGAGAAGCAGCGTCAGCCCGAGCGGATTCGAGATCTGAAGGATTGCCGTGACGACCGCTCCCAGCGCAGTCACGAACGCGACGCGTGCCGCGCGGCGCCATCGATTGGGAAACGGCGCGAGCTCGGCGCGCCAGGACCTCAACATCAAGCGGAGGGATTGCTCGTCCGGCTCGACCGAACGCGCGACGATGCGGGAGGCCGCTGCAGTTGGCGATGTCATCAGTGAGCCGCGCCGAACACCACGCTGGACCTCGCGCGGGTTTTCAAAGAGTTTAGGAACGCGCGAATAGTTGAGTACGTAATAGCCACTCGCTCGGTGGAATTCTTATGCACTTTTATCGAACCGACAGCCATCCGTCTAAGGCCTCACGCGTCGCTTCACGCATCTTTCGTTGCGCACTTCGCGCGAGCCTCTGCGCGATCGTCGTTCTCGGCGGATGCGCAAAGTACGCGGAACAGCCTGAGCTGAATCCGGATGCGTGGGCTCCGCAAGCCGTTCAGCGCGAATGGGCGCCCGCGCCCGGACAACGGGCGCTCGTCGTCTCAGCCGCCGAAGCGGCAGAGCTTTCCGATCATCCGCCCAGTGGCCAGCGCCTGGGATTGACCGAGTTGATCGGCTACGCGCTCGCGAACAATCCGTCGACCAGAAGCGCGTGGCATTCGGCCGAGGCAGCGGCGGCCGCCGCCGGCAAAGCGCGTGCTCCCTATTATCCGATGGTCAGCGGGCAGAGCGACAATGGATATCAGCGGCTGGTTGACCTCGTTCCAAAGCATTGGGGAACGCTGAAAACCTGGCAAAGCAGAAACATCCTGTCGCTCGACTACGACCTGATCGATTTCGGACGGCGCGACGCCGCGTCCAGCTCCGCACTGAATGAACTCGTCGCCGCGAACCTGCTTTTCAACCGCAAGGTGCAGAACGTCGTGTTCAACGTCGAGCGATCCTTCTACGAGCTCGACGCAGCACAAGCCGGAGTCGAAGCCGCGGTGGCTACGGTGAAGCTCGCGACGACCGATCGCAAATCGACCGAGCTGCGTCAGAAACATGGACTCGCCACGGCGCCGGCGGTGCTGCTCGCGCGTCAACGCGAGGCTCAAGCAGACTATGACCTCGAGAACGCCCGCCTGGCGGTGAGCCTCGCGCAGGCGGACCTCGCACTCGCCCTGGGAGTGCGGGCCGGCGATGCACCCGAAGTCGCGCTGCTCAAGGATCAGCCGCTGCCACAATCGCTCGGCGCCGATATCGAGCAGCTGATCGATTCCGCAGTGCGCGAACGCCCCGATCTTGCTGCCATGGTCTCGACGGTGCGCGCGCGGCAAGCCGATGTCGATCTGGCGCATGCGTCGCTATATCCGACGATCGGGCTCACGAGTTTTTACGGCGAGCAGGCTTTTACCTATCGGCTGTCGAATCCGGAGACTCCGACGTTCACCGCGATGGCGCCGGAATACGGCGCGGGCGTATCGCTTAAGTGGGACATCTTCACGGGCTTCTCGCACGTCAACTCGATCAAGGAGGCCGAGGCGCGGCGCGACGCTGCGCGCGCCGACCTCGAGAGCGCCGAGCTCGACGTGGCCGCCAACGTCTGGCGGGCGTACTTCACCTATCGAACCGCGCAGCGCAAGTACGACTACGCCGAGGCGCTGCTGACGGCGTCGCAGTCATCGTACACCTCCAATTTCAGATCGTACGGGCTAGGGCTCGCGACGATTGTCGATCTGCTGTCGGCTGAGCGCGAGCTGGCCGCGGCGCGATTCACGATCATTCAGAGCAAGGCGGAGTTACTGATTTCGGCGGCCGCAGTGACGTTCGCAACCGGGGCAATCCCGCCTGAAGCGAAACCGTGATCACTCACCGGAAGCCCCTGATCGTGACGACCGCCGTTTCGCCCATTCGAAACGGGTAGCGCGCATCGCGATCCTCGAGTGTCACTCGCACCGGGAAGCGCTGCGCAAGGCGCACCCAGTTGAGAGTCGGCTCGACCCGCGGCAAGCCCTCAACGGTCGCGCCATTGTCTTGAAACAACGCCCATCCGACGCCTTCGACGCGTCCACGAAAGCGCACGTTGGGATAGCCGAGCAGGAACACCTCGGCATTCATGCCGGGCCTGATCCGCGCCAGAAAGGTTTCACGAAAATTCGCCAGCACGTACCAGTTGCGATCGTCGACCAGGCTCACCACCTGCTTGCCCTCGTTGGCGTATTGTCCGACCGCGATATTGAGATTAGTGACGTAGCCGTCGAACGGCGCCTTCACGTAGCAGTACTCAACATTCAGCCGCGCCTTGTAGGCTGCCGCTTCAGCGGCTTTGCGGCGTGCGTTGATATCACCATACTTGCCGAGTTCGTTGGTGGCGCGCGCGACCTCGCTCTTCGCGCTCTCGACTGCCGCGCGCGCGGCGACGAGCTTGCTCCTGGCGCTGGAGACGTCGTTGGCGGTGACGAAATTTTCGCTGAGCAGCGGAGTGATTCGATCGAGGTACTGCTGATCGTAGGCGCGGTCGGCTTCGAGCTGAGCCTGCCTCTCCTTAGCGGCGGAAATCGAGTTGTCGAGCGCGCCGATTTGAAGATTCGTGAGCTCGACACTGGCGTTGGCGGAATCGAGTTCAGCCTGATACGGGCGGGGATCGACGATAAACAGCAGGTCGTCCTTCTTCACATGCTGGTTGTCGCGAATCGGCAGACCGATGATCGGTCCACTGATATGCGGCGCGATACCCACCGTGTCCGCGCGCACGTAAGCGTCGTCGGTCTGCGGATAGTCAAAGTAGATGCGAGTGACGTAAATCGCGAGCAGAATCGTGACGGCATAGACCGCGACGGCGAGAATCTTTCCCGCGACGTTGCGGGCGAGCTGCGGACCGCCTGATGCCATCGTCGTCGGTCACACCCGATTGAAGAAGATCACCCAGACGATCATCGCGAACATCGCGATCAGGCTCGGATAGAAGATAGTGAGCGGCCCGAGATACGGCTCGAGGCGCGAGAAGACGAATAACGGCCGCACGATCGCGGCCAGAAGCGCGCCGACGATCATGCAGAAGAGCCAGCTTGGAAAATTCGCGCCCGCGATCGTGATGATCGGGTCGCATGCGGTCAAAGTAACAATCGACAGGCAGGCCCCGAGTCTAAGGGCACTCGCATCGCGCGATGATCGTAGGGCCACAGGCATGTTTTACACAAAAGAGTCATCGCGCGACAAATCTCACCCATGAACCGCGATTCCAACCGTCAAACGATCGACCGGTCTCTGGAAACGGACGATCCCGCCTTGAAGAGGTGAGCGGCGATGTCGCCCGCGTGCTCGTTGAGGGCATCGGGATGGAGTCGCGCGATCGCGTCGGCGACGCCGGCATGCAGGTGCTGCCGGCGGGGAGCCGAGATCCCGGCCAGCAGCGTCTGACGCACAAGTTCATGGGTGAAGATGAACGGCCGGGCAAGTCCGTCGGAGCTGGCGACGATTATTCCCATCTGCTGCGCCTTCTCGACGATGGTGAAAAGTTCGTCAACCGCGATCTCGCAGATGGCAGTAAGAAGTTTAAAGCTGAAGCTGCGTCCGATCACCGCGGCGGCCGTCAGTGCCCGCTTTTCACGCTCGTCGAACCGCTCCAGTCGGCGGTCGACGATCAGCCGCACGTTTTCTGGAACCTCGTTTTCGGCGATCTCGATGTCGGTGCGGAATTGGCCGGCCTCATCGAAGACCTTGCCCTCTTCGATAAGATGCCGGTAGACCTCTTCGACGAAGAATGGATATCCCTGGCTTTCCTCAAAGATGAGGCTGACCAGACGTTCGGGAGCCTGGCGCCGGCTCAGCGCATCTAACATCTGCGCGACGGCGTCCTTTGATAGCCCGGTCAGCTTCAATGGGCGNACACCCATCCTGATCAGCTCTTCCAGAGTTCTNACCAANGCGGGATTCTTCTCGGTGTATCCGTCCCGATAAGTCCCGAGAATCACGACGGGAAGCTGCGCTACGCGATTGGCCAGATGAGTCAAAAGCGCCAGCGTGGATTCGTCGGCCCAATGCAGGTCCTCGAGTATGTACAACTGCGAACGTGTTCGAGACCCGCGCCCCATGGTGTCGGCAATGCTCTGGAAGAGATAACGACGCCTCTGTGCCGGCGGCAGTTCCAGTGGTTGCGGGATATCCGGATAAACTCGCCGCAGGCTGGGCGCGATCTGGGCCAGTTCGGGCGCGTTGTCTCCCATCCGCCGACGGTAATCATCCAGGCTCGGCGCCTCGGCGAGGCTGCTTTCGATGATCTCCGCGAACGGGAGAAAGGGAACCCGTTCGTCTCTTTCGTAACAGTGCCCGACCAGGTATCTGAAGCCGACGCGCGACGCGTACTCCGCCATCTCCATCGCCAGGCGGCTCTTGCCTACGCCGGGTCCGCCCCCGAGCATGACCACTGAGCCGTGACCGGTTAACGCGCGATCGATTGACGCGCGGAATGTGCTCAGTTCATGTTCCCGTCCGGCAAAGGCGGTTCGTTCCGCGAACGAAAATGGAGAGATCTCCAGTACCGCGAGCGAGGCCTGCGATTGATGGGTCCGCGTTGGAGCGGGTTTGCCGTTTGAGGTTGGATTCTCTGCAGGCTCGATAGTTGTCGCACCGAATGCCCACGCAATCGGGAAGTTGGGGTCTGGCTGGTAGGAGCAGAAGTTGCCCGTCTTGATACAACGCGCGAAGATTTCTCCCAGCCGGGCATCGCTATGCGCGATCCTTTCCACCACCGATTTGATCGTCTTGAGGATGCTCTGCCGGGCGCGCTCCGAGGCGGACGCCGCGCGCCGATTACGTCCACCGAGCCCAACGGCGCGCGAGAGTTCCGAGGTGAGTGCACCGATCTCCTGCTCCGTCTGCTCGGCGCGATCGACGTTGCCGGCTGTCTTGGCCTCTTCCAATTCTACGCGCAACTCCAAGAGCCTACTCCGGTAAGCTACTTTGGCGTGCTCATCGAGCATCTCGCCCGCGTCACCCAGACTCGCGATCTGAATGCCCGCCTTGTCGAGGTCGTCATCCATCCGAGGCAAGCCATGCGCGGCGCGATCCGTTTGGCCCGCGTCGCGCTGGCCCGCGACCCCTCCAGCCAGATCGAGGACGTGGAATTCGGCCGCGGGATGACGCAGCAGATGGGAGAGGTATTCGAACCCCTTGGTGTGCTTTAAACGAAACGCGCTCCCGCCGCGGCCTATGGTCCAGTACTCGCCCTCTTTGCGGAAAATCCCTTGCTCGGGCAACGATACGCTTTGCATCACGATTGCCGCCGAAGTTTCCGCCGCTGCATGATACTGAGTCTGCGTTTCCATCTGATTGCCCTTCCTCTCGCAAGGCGTTCATGTCCGCAGGGACCACAGTGCGCGAATTTATCCGGATTCTTACCTCATCGATGCCGCCAGTCTCGCTTTCGTCACGCCTTAGGCGCTAAGCGCCGAATTCAGAGCGTCGATCAAAGTCTCTTCGCTAACGGGCTTGTTCAGGAAGCTGATCGCTCCCGCCTGAAACGCCTGCTCTCGTGTCTTTGTGTCCCGGAGATCGGTGATGAAGATGACTGGGATGGGATGCGTCGCGACCAGGTGCCGTTGCAACTCGAGGCCATCCATCCCGGGCATCGAGACGTCGAGGATCGCGCAGGACACGTTTCGAAATTGCGGGGAGTCCAGAAAATTGCGGGCGGAGTTGAAGATCGCGGTACGGAATCCGATCAACGAGATCAAACTCTGGAGCGCTTCGCGGAAAGACGGATCGTCATCGACGATCGCGATTAGAGCCTGATCATTTTTTGTTTTCGGTGTACTCATCGCGGGAAATCATCTTCCGATAGAAAATGTATTCCCGCACGCGACTCGAAAACCAGTTATACATTGGTATTACCTGGTTTTGAGGGATTGATCCTTCGCCTTCGGAAGCTCCAGCTTTTCTGTCATCCTGACCAGCTCCGCCAGCGACTGTGCGCCCATTTTATTCATAACCCGGCCGCGATGAATCTTGACCGTGATCTCGCTGATCTCCAACTCGAAGCCAATTTGCTTGTTGAGCCAGCCGCCGGCCACCAGGCTCATCACTTCCCTTTCGCGGGTTGTCAGCGCATCGAAACGCTTGCGCAGTTCCGCATTTTCTCTCGAGTGCTGGCGCGCAGTGCGGTCGCGCTCGAGGGCTTGTTGAATCGCATCCAAAAGATCCTGATCGCGGAAGGGCTTGGTCAGGAATTCCAGCGCGCCCGCCTTCATTGCGCGCACCGACATCGGGATGTCGCCGTAACCGGTGATGAAGATGATCGGAAGTTTGATCTCGTGCGCGGCTAGCTCGCGCTGTAGATCGAGTCCGCTCAATCCGGGTAGCTCCACATCGAGCACTACGCATCCCGGCAAATCCGGCCGTTCGGCTCGCAGGAATTCCTGTGCAGTGCCGAAGGTCTCGACCCGTAGCCCGACCAACTTGACGAGACTCTCGATCGCCTCCCGGATCGACGAATCATCGTCGACCACGAAGACGATCGCTTCCGCGTCTTTCACGATACACCCTAAGCGTTAGTCGGCACGGTGAATTGAAAAGCTGCGCCGTGGTCCGGATTCGGCGATACCCACAATCTGCCACCGTGAGCCCTTATGATCGAGCGGCTGATCGACAGTCCCATTCCCATTCCGCTGGGCTTGGTGGTGAAGAAGGCGCTGAACAGCCGTTCCGCGGTCTCGGAGTCGATCCCGATGCCGGAGTCCTGCACCGCAACGTGCACCTGGCCGGCTTCCTGCTGCTGCGATCGAATAAGCATCTGACGCGGCCGATCCGTGATTGGCGCCATCGCTTCAACCCCGTTGATCAAAAGGTTGATAACCACCTGTTGCAGCTGGATGCGATCGCCGAGCACAGGGGGCAATGCGGACGCGAGTTCGGTCTGCAGCGATACTCCGTGACTGAGCACCTCACGCTGCACCAGCAGGATAGCCTCGCGGATAACATCGTTGATGTCCAACGATACCATCTGCGGCTCGGTCCTTTTGGCGAGCGCGCGAATCCGCTGAATCACTTCGCTCGCCCGATGGGCGTCCCTGACCATGCGCTCGACGGTGGTTCGCACATCGTCGGGTCGTGGCGTCTCGAGCGCGAGCAATCGCAGGCAGACCTGGCCGTTGGTGACGACCGGCGGCGATAGGCTGGTTAACTTCGTGGGAGATCGAAGCCGTCAGCTCTCCCAGAGTCATCAGCCGACTGACGTGCGCGAGTTCCGCCTGCGCCTTCTGCAAAGCCTCTTCGGCGCGTTGACGTTCGAGTATTTGACCACGCAAGTCATCGTTGGATTTGGCCAGTTCGGCGGTGCGTTCTTGTACCTTCGATTCCAACTCGCCGAGCACCTGTTGTAGCGCCGCCTCGGCCCGCTTGCGCTGGGACATCACGCGGGTGATGAGCAATGCCGTTCCCAAAAAAACGATCACCGCGACAATGTTCAACGGGTCGGCCATCCGCAATGAGAACAGCGGCTGCGTGAAGAAATAGTCCAAGCATAGAACGGAGATGACGGAGACAAATATCGATCCAACGAAGGCGTCCATAAAGGCCATCAGCACGACGACCGTCAGGTAGAGCAGGGACGCGATAGTGAGATTGACCTGCAGTTTGAAGGCGACGAGAGTCACCAGCGCCAACGCAATGCCGCCGGCGAGGCATTGCGCGGCTAAACGCCAAAATCCAGTCTGGTTGCGCTCCATCGGCGCCATCCGAAGTGGAATTCCCCCGGCCATTCCGGCCGATTTCGAGTTGAACCGCGTCTCCGCGAACCCTACCACCTGCGCAAACTACCGCATACCAGAGTCATTCCGCGAAGGTCGAGGCCTCTTGTTCGGCACATTTCGTTCACATCGCGGTCATCTGAAGATGGTAGCGTCCGAGCGGCATTAGATACACTTGGGTATGAACAAAACAGGTCTACGCTCTCGAGGGCGTCTCAGATTTGTACTGGCACTGGCTTCCCTTCTTTGTGCACCTCCGGTGTTTGCACAAACGCACGCGGCGCGTACGCCGATCCGGCACCTCATAATCGTCGTCGGCGAAAATCACTCATTCGACAATCTATTCGGTGTCTACCAGCCGCGACCGGGTCAGAGCGTTCGAAATTTGTTGTCGGAGGGGATTGTCAAAGCTGACGGGACCGAAGGGCCCAACTTCAAGCGGGCCGAGCAATGGCAGGCCGTCGTGCACGACCAGTACTCGATAACTCCCGGACGAACCGCGCCTTACGCGAAGCTACCGCAACCGAACACGACTTTCGCCTTTGGGCAACCGCACAACGTCGTGGATCCCCGCTTCCCTGACAGCCTCTCGAATGGTCCCTTTCAACTGACCAGGTACACCGCCTACCAACTCTCCTACACCGGCGATCCGGTTCATCGCTTCTTTCAGATGTGGCAGCAGTTCGACGAGGGCCGCTTCGATTTGGTCCCCTGGGTGGCGACCACGATCGGAATGGGCAGTGGAGGAAAGCCGCCGCCAGCTCCATTTACCGATCAAAGTACTCATCAGGGCGGCGTCGCGATGGGCTTCTACAACATGATGCAGGGTGACGCGCCAGTTTTCAAATTTATCGCGGACCACTACGCGATCAGCGACAACTTTCACCAGGGGATAATGGGTGGCACCGGCGCCAGTTTTATCTACCTGGGCACGGGAGATCTTGCGTTCTACAGCGACGGCAACGGGAATCCTGCGATACCGCCGGCCACGCTGATAGAAGACCCGAATCCATGGGCCGGCTCCAACAACTGGTACAAGCAGGACGGCTACGAGAGCGGCTCGTATGTGAATTGCGCCGACCTGTCGCAACCGGGCGTCGCACAGATTGTTGCTTATCTACAGTCGCAGAAGCGGCCTGCGCGGTGCGATCCAGGTCACTACTATCTCGTCAACAATTACGGGCCCGCCTACAACGCAGACGGGACCATGGTCGATGTGAAGCAGCATCCTTACACCTTGCCGCCGCAGACTCTGCCGAACATCGGCGAGGCTCTGACCAAAGCTGGCGTGTCGTGGAAGTATTATATCGGCGGCCTCAAACGCGGCGGCGCACAGCACTCGGGCGCCAACGATACCTGGTGCTCAATCTGTAATCCGCTGCAGTACAACAAGAACATTATGACCACCGCGCTGCGCGATCAGATCGAGGATGTTTCAGAGTTTTACCACGACGCCGAAAACGGCAACCTGCCCGAAGTTTCTTTCGTGCGGCCCTACGAGCCGTACTCGGGGCATCCAGCTAACTCGGCGGTTTCCGCCTACGAATATTTCGTCTTGAGCATCGCAAACGAAGTCATAAGCAAGTCGGGACTGTTTGCCTCAAGCGCGATCATGGTCACGTTGGACGAGGGAGGCGGCTACTATGATTCCGGCTACATTCAGCCGCTCGATTTCTTTGGGGATGGAACCAGGATTCCGCTGCTCGTGATTTCGCCTTACGTTAAGCCCGGCACCATCGACCATAGCTATTCGGACCACGGCTCGATCCTGAAGTTCATCGAAGCAAACTGGCACCTCGCGCCCCTTTCCGTGCGAAGCCGCGATAATATGCCCAATCCTATCGCCCCGGCTGACAATCCTTATGTCCCGAGCAATGGTCCGGCGATAGGCGATCTGATGACTATCTTCGATTTCAGCTACAAGCAGTCCCGCGCACCTTTGATCATTCCCGGCGGGATATGAGTCGAAATTGTTTCAGCATCGCGACAGCTATGTGACCTTCTGACTATGCCTCGACTTCTGTAGTTCACATTCTTCCCCTGCATTCTTCAAACCCCCGTCAGACCCTCGCAATGATCTTCGTGTAGCCTCCCCACAGCACATAGGGTCCTGATCGATTCTTTGACCGGCCGGGCGAGTGGTGAGGGGGTTGTATGGAAGAGGACCGGCTCCACAACGGCGACCATTCGAACGTGAGAGTGCATCGAGCTCTCCCTGCTACACCGACGGCTCAGGAGCAAGACTTCCTGATCCATTCCACGCTCGCATCTCATCCGGCATCCGCCTCAAATCCTCAACATATCTGCGTCGTCACCGAAACCTATCTACCCGAGATAAACGGTGTCGCCTTGACCCTGTCGAATCTCGTGAAGGGACTGATCGCTCGGGGGCATACCGTGTCGGTGGTACATCCGAAAGCGGTGAACCCGTCGGCATCCAGCGATCAGGGACAAAGTTGTTGTCCTGAGGCGATACAGGTTCGCGGTTTGCCTTTGCCGGGTTATCACGGCTTGCAGTTCGGAGTGCCCGCGCAGCAACTCTTGCGGCGACACTGGACAAGTCACCCTCCTGCCGTGGTGTATGTCGCAACCGAGGGGCCGCTGGGATGGTCGGCGGTTCGTGCGGCAAGACGTCTCGATATTCCGATTGTCAGCGGCTTCCACACTAACTTCGATCGGTATTGCAAGTACTATGGCGTCGGTTCGTTACAGTATCTGGCCCTTAAATATCTGCGCTGGTTTCACAATCAAACCGATTGCACTGTCGTATCGAACGAAGATTTACGGAGTCGGCTGCAAGGCGCGGGCTTCAAAAACGTAGCTATCCTTGATCGTGGAGTTGACAGTCAACTCTTTAATCCACGACGCCGCTGCGCAGATCTCCGAGCCGAATGGGAAGTCTCGGAGCATGATCCAGTCCTAAT
>JGI12635J15846_10001722_pt1 | contig 19078 bp, 18 predicted proteins | sample BlaSpr_A8_OM2_M2_FD_15846 | JGI IMG/M metagenome (IMG submission 15846) | reverse complement strand
GAGTCGTTTGAGCAACTGGCCATGCCTCACTTCGACCGGCTCTATAACTTTGCCTGCTGGCTAACGCACGACCGGCAGGAGGCCGAGGATCTTGTGCAGGAGACATACGTCAAGGCACTTAAGGGCTTTCCCTCGTACCAGCCGGACACGAATTTTCGCGCCTGGATTTACAAGATCCTGCGGAATGCGTTCCTGACCTCGCGCACAGGACTGAAGGTGACCATGACCGTGCCACTCGATCTCGAAGGCGAAGAGGGAATCTTGCCCGCGGTCGAGGAAACGCCAGAGAGTATCCTGCTGCAGCGATCGGACGGGCAGTTCGTGCAGCAGGCTTTGGAGCAACTGCCCGTCTCCTATCGCGAGGTGCTGCTGCTGTGTGAAGTCGAAGAGATGTCCTATCAGGAAATCTCTGCCACGCTTGCCATCCCGATGGGCACGGTGATGTCGCGTTTATCGCGTGCCAGAAAAGCGTTACGCAATGGCCTTCGGCCAGAGTTTCAAAAAGGATGAATCGAACGGTGAACTATGGTTTGTGAGTCATGGAAAGCAAAACTCGACATTTACCTCGACGGTGAGCTTCCAGAGCAGCAGACGCGCACCTTCGACGCACATGTGCGCGGCTGCCCGTCTTGCTCGGCGGATGCCCTTGCTGGCGCGCAGATGAAGCGCACGATTCAAGTCGCCGGGAAACGTTTCGTTCCCAGTACTGATTTCCGGAGACGGATCGAGCGGAGTATTACACCCAAACCGCAGCGCAGTTTCCGTCTGGGATGGATGTTAGCCACGGCAACGGCCGTAATTCTCGTAGTCGGGACATTGACTTCAACCTATGTGGGGTCCTGGTCCGGCAAAGACCAAGCCTCGCGAGATCACGTTTTCAGCGAGATTGCCGATTTGCACGTGGCGACGCTGGCCAGCTCATCGCCGGTGGACGTTGTCTCCACCGATCGGCATACGGTGAAACCCTGGTTCCAGGGAAAAATCCCCTTCGCGTTCAGTTTGCCGGAACTCCAGAACTCCGAGTTCTCTCTGCTTGGCGGCCGAATGACCTATCTCGATCAAACGCCGGGGGCGCATTTGATCTACGATGTGCGGAAGCACCATATTTCAGTGTTCGTATTCCAGGAACGGTCGTTGTCATTGTCATTGTCGTTGTCAGCGAGGTTGAACGGGAATTCCTTCTCGCCGAAGCAACTGCCGTTCAACACGGAAACATGGAGGCAGGGCGGCCTTCGCTATTTCGTAATTGGCGATGCCAGTGCCGCGGACATCGACAGTCTGGCGAAATTGTTTAAAGCCGCGTCATAATTTGCCGTCGTAAATCGGATGCCCCCTATCGAATGCGGCACAATGGCTTAAGGCACAAACTTATAGCCCAGACCGTGTACTGTGAGAAGGTGTGAGGGTCGCGACGGATCGCTCTCCAGCTTTTGGCGTAGCCTCAGGATGTGGTTGTCCACCGTTCGCGTGCGAGGGTAGTTCTGGTACCCCCAAACTTTGGCGAGAAGTTTATCCCGCGAGATCGTGCGTTCAGCATTCTTTGTCAGGAACTCAACTATTCTGAATTCCATTGCGGTGACCATGATCCTCGCGCCTCCACGAGTGATCTCCGTCTTGATAAAATCCACAGTCACATCCTCAAAAACATAGGCGTATTCGGGACTGACGCGCGATGCCCGTCGGACTACGGCACGCAAACGCGCCAGCAATTCCCTTGGGGCGAAGGGCACGGTTACGTAATCGTCGGCGCCCGTTTCGAGCAGAAGGATCTTGTCCGCAACACCTGAGCTTGCGCTAAGGACTAAGAGGGGCAGCCCAGGAATCGACGTCGCAATTTTCTTGCAAAGATCGCGCCCTGACGATCCCGGACTGGGTAGATCGAGGACCACTGCGACAGGCACTCTCTGCTGCAGTATCTCCAGACCACAAACGGCATCGGGGACGACATCGACCTCATATCCTTCTGAGAGGAACAGCCGCTGCAGTATCTTCCGCAAAGCAGCATCTTCCTCGATAACCAGAATCCGATCTATTGTGGCCGGCCGCAGTGCAGATATCGGAGTGTTCAAGGTTGCTGTTAAGGTCGCGGTTGCCATAGGCCTTTTCTCCTTCTGCAGGATCACTGCATGATTCATACCTCAGACGTCATAACGCTGTTTCAACTAAGATTTCTTCGCTATGGACTGTCCGACGAACTGCCTTCCGGGCTCTGGCCAGACGTGACATAACGGTTCCTATCGGGATCGACAATATTTTCGCGATCTCCTGATAGGATATTTCTTCGACTTCACAAAGAAGGAGAGCCTCCCGGTAATGCGCCGGCAGATTGTCGATGGCGCGCCGCACCAGTTGGGAATTACAGCGATTCATTAGAATGGTTTCGGGAGTTTCCGTATCCACTGCCAGTTCAGGGCCGTCGTGCTCCGAGTCCAACGCAACAGTCATGCGCCGCTCGAGTTTTGAGCACGAACTTAGAAAGGTGTTCCTCAAGATTTGAAACATCCAGGCCCGAAAGTTGGTGCCGGGCTGAAATGATGCGAAACTGCGTAAAGCCTTGAGGTATGTTTCTTGGACGAGATCCTCGGCATCGTTCGGATTGAGGGCAATCCAGCGCGCGAAGTTGTAAAGAGAATCGACCAGGGGCATGGCCAGCTCTTCGAACCCCGCCAACGGTTGACCGTCATGGAGGGACGAAGCCCCGAATCGGACCATCCCTTGTGAGCCAAGTCCAATACGCATCATTTGCCTTCTCCCGAATCAGCTCGAACCCTTGTTGCCGCCCACTCTTACGCGCTACTCGTCCGGCGTCAATTGACTGAGGACGTTTTCCACATATCCAATTAATTGCCTGTTAAATAGTTGCTGGCTCATGAGTTAGCTCCGCATATATTCTGAGTCGATGGGTCTTTGCGCGGGGTGCTAAACTTCCGTGCGAAGCCTAAATGCTCTATGGAACCTCAGCGGCCCGCTTCCGTCCTTCGATTCGGAACTTATGAGGTATCTCTCCAGTCGGGCGAAGTGCGCAAAGCAGGTTTGAGAATCAGAGTGCAACAGCAGCCGATGAAACTGCTGGAGATATTGCTCGAGCGTCCGGGGGAAGTCGTCACCCGGGAGGAATTGCGCAGCCGAGTCTGGCCAAGCGAAAGTTTCGGCGATTTCGACCAGGCTCTCAACATCGCCATTGGAAAGCTGCGGAGTGCGTTAGGGGACTCGGCGGAGAATCCGCGATTTATCGAGACTCTTCCAAAGCGGGGCTATCGCTTTCTTGCGGACGTGTCGGTTGTCGATGCAGAGTTCCGCCCAAAAAGACCGGAAGCTGCGGACGGCGACTTGCCTGCTTCAGAGCGTGAGAGTCCAGTGCATAAAGCGGATTCTGGGCATCGGATCCAAAACGCCGGGCTGAGCCTTGCGCCTGTTGCGCCCAAACGGCGACCGTGGCCGACGAGTGGAGTCCTCGTCGCCCTGGCGGTCGTCATTGTTGTTAGTTTGTCGATTCTCTCCCTCTGGCTATTTCGTTCGCGTGGCCCTGCGCCCACGGGCATCCGATCCCTGGCTGTGCTGCCGCTGGACAACCTCTCTGGTGATGCTACACAGAACTACTTCGCGGACGGCATGACGGACGAGTTGATTACTGACCTGGCGCAGATCAGCGCTTTACGGGTAATCTCCCGCACCTCTGTGATGGTATATAAAGGAGCGCGCAAACCTCTGCCACAGATCGCCCGCGAGCTGAACGTGGACGCCGTGGTAGAAGGCACCGTGCTCCACGCCGGCGACCAGGTCCGCATCACAGCGCAGTTGATCGAGGCCTCTACCGACAAGCATTTATGGTCCCAGAGCTATGAAGGAGATCTGCGCGATACGTTAACCCTCCAGAAAAAAGTGGCGAGTGCCATAGCAGACCAAATCCGAATCAATTTGACTCCGCAGGAACAAGCTGCGCTGAAGAGCGTAAAAACTGTTAATCCTGAGGCCTACGAGTCCTATCTCAAAGGACGCTACTTCTGGAATAAGCGAACGGCGGATGGTTTAAAGGCCGCCCTGGCTTATTTCAAGCAGGCAATCGAAGAGGATCCGAAATACGCCCAAGCCTATTCTGGCTCAGCCGACACCTATGCTTTGTTGGGAGACTGGCAGTACGCGGTGATGACCCCCAAGGAAGCATTCCCTAAAGCGAAGGCTGCGGCGATTAAGGCCCTCGAATTGGACAGCACGCTCGGCGAAGCCCACAACTCGCTTGCTTTCGTCCTGGACGGATTCGACTGGAATTTGGATGCTGGCGGAAAAGAATTCCGGCGAGCCATTGAACTGAATCCAGGATACGCAACCGCTCACCATTGGTATGCGTGGCACTTGAGCTTGTTGGGTCGGTATGACGAAGCGGTTGCCGAAATGAGAAAAGCGGAAAACCTGGATCCGCTATCTCTTATCATTAACGCCGATTTGGCAGAGATCCTTGTCCTCGCGCACTCTTACGACGAATCCATACGACAGAGCCGCAAGACGATTGAAATGGATCCTAATTTTGCCCTCGCGCATAATCAATTCGGCCAGGCGTACCTTCAAAAGCAGATGTACGATCAAGCGATCGCAGAATTGCAAAGAGCGGTCCAGCTTTCTGGAGGAAGCCCGACATCCATAGCTAATCTTGCTCGCGCTTACATCGCATCCGGCAAGAGGAGCGAAGCGGTAAAGCTGTTGGGCGATCTGAAGAATCGCTCGAACTCTACCTATTCAAATGCTGCCGAAATTGCCATGATTTATGCCTCTCTCGGAGATGCGGATCAAGCCATGACTTGGCTCGAAAAAGGCTACGAAGAGCGATTTAACCCCGGCGTCCTGCTGCGGCCGGGCTTCGATCCCCTCCGGTCGGATCCGCGCTTCCAGAAGCTTGTGCACCGCATTGGCCTACCCGGGTGAGATGCCTCACAACTCACAGCCTTGCTGGCTAGTTGGCTAAAGGTGGGCTATTTGCGGAAACAGCGGACGCATGTTTGATTCTGTGCTGGGAGACGGTGACAGGACAGAGCTCTTATGTTTGTACTTGGAGCAGATTACCGCCACGAGGCTCCTGTGAAAACGCATCCTTAATTATCGTTATTATTAGTTGGTAAATTCCTCTACACAGGATCTAGCGGATCGAACGTAAGTGTCAGAGCAAACACATGGTTGACAGATTGAATCCGCAGCCAGCGTAACTTCGCCACTTGATCAGCAAATTCTCAGACGGCCAGTCTTCGTCCCTTCGTACAGGGCGGATTTCTACCGGTTTAGCTCGTCATTCGGGATGAACCCGTCGACTGACCGCGGCTGACTCTCCAGGAGCCGATTTCAAACACTTGGGCCTCACCTCCGTCGAATGATCATTCTCGGCTGCTTTTCGGGGTTTGCGAGGATAAGACAAAAACACCGGGAAACCCCTCGATCGCAGAAGACCAGAAATCCGGATAGAATTTCGCACGGCACCGTAGCCAGAAACAGAGCGCTGCTTGGTTGATCACATTCGGCAAGGATCCGTCACCAGCCAGATCGACGAATTTGGGTCCGATCTGGGTCCAATAAGCCAGCCAAAGAGTTCCCTTGAGTTCCCTTAAAGGATTGAGAACGGACTGTCAGTACCGTTAAGTTCCAAGTGAATCTCGCTCGATTCCGCTGCCTAGAAGCCCGCTGAGGGCAACGCGTCGTCAGCTGACGGCGCGTTGCTGTTGTGTCCAGAAGCGCTCTCGCAGAGTCTTCTTGAGTACCTTCCCGGAACTGTTCTTGGGCAGATCCGTTTTTGAAAACTCGACGCGCCTGGGAAGTTTATAAGTCGCTAGACTTCGCCGGCAGAAAGCAATCAGATCGTCGGTGGTAAGAGTTGCGTCCGGCTTCAAGACTACATAGGCCATTACGAGTTCGCCCCATTGCGGATCGGGTACGCCGAAGACTGCTACCTCACGAACTGCGGGGTGTCCGTAGATCACTGCCTCCACCTCTCCCGAATAAACGTTCTCACCGCCGGTCACGATCATGTCTTTCAACCGGTCGAGGATGTAAAAATATCCCGCAGTGTCCTGACGGCCGATATCTCCCGTACGAAAGAATCCGTCCCGGAACGCTTTAGCGGTTTCTTCTGGATTGTTCCAATACCCACGTGTGACGTTGGCGCATCGGACGATCAGTTCGCCTGCCTGTCCCGGATCGACAGGTTTCCCCGACGTGTCTGTCAGCTGAAGATCAACACCGGGACAGGGTCGTCCGCACGACATCAGCTTGTCTCCCATATGCTCCTCGTCCTGCAAGCCCGTAAGGAAACCCGTTTCACTCAACCCATACACTTGAATCAATTTGACCTTTGGCAGGAGTTCACGCGTCCGCCGGACCAGATCCGGCGCCATCGGTGAGCCGCCATACGCAAGAACCTGCAGGCTGCTCAAGTCATACTTTCTCGCGTCCAGGAATTGTGTGAGCAAGTTGATCATCGTGGGCACGAGCACGGTGTGAGTCACACGCTCTCGTTCCACCGTCTCGCAGAAAGTCTGGGGGCTAAATTTCGGGATCGTGATTTGGCTGGCGCCGAATGCCGGTGCTGCAAACATGCTGGGAAAGTCTGCAATGTGAAAGATCGGAGCGGCGTGCAGGTAGGTCCCGCCTTCGGTGTAGCGCATCCAGTAGTTGAAGTTGTGGATGTCAGCAAGGACATTCGCATGGGTCACCATGACGCCTTTCGGCTGCCCCGTCGTGCCACTCGTGTAGATAAGCCCCAAGACAGCCTCAGGGTCGTAAAAGACGTTGAGAATAGGGTTGCTGCTAACCGGAAGGGGCTTCTGGTCGATTACGTGCTGCCAGCTCAACTGCACTTCAGGAACAGCGAGGGACGAATGGCGCACGATCCCATGTGGACGTGCATCTTCGAGCACCCCGTCGATTTCTTTGGTCGACAGCCGGGTATTCAGCGGAACTGCGATCACGCCGAGCATGCTGCACGCATATACAAGTTCAATGTAGTCGGGCCCATTAGGCAGCAATAGGGCCAAGCGGTCTCCCACGCCAAAACCGTGGCTGGTGAGCGTCGCGGCGATGCCTTCGACGCGAGAGTGGAGTTCGCGAAAGGTCAGGAGTCGGCCGTCACGAGCAAGCGCGGCTCGGCCGGGATAGAATCGCAAAGCCCGGCCGAGAGAGTGAACGTAGATCATCTTCTGTTCTCATTTTTCCGCTGCTGCGTCTCACCTGAGGAAAAACAGACTTAGTCGGCCGCAGTGTTTGCCCCGGCGGGTTCGGCTTGTTCTGTCTTAGAGCGGGTCGCGAGCAATTCCAGGAGCATCCCGTCGCGCTCCCGTTCGAGTTCTGCGATCGAACGGCCGTTGGCTTCCTTCAATACGCCGTTCACAATGGTTTGCTTCACCTCGGGACTGAAGTCAGTGATCGTGCCGAGATCTTTCCACCATGCCGCCAACGGCCCAGTGAACTGTTCCATGAAATGTTGAATCCCGCCTTGACCGCCTCCGAGATGGAACAGAAGATTGGGTCCCATGAGACCCCACCGTAATCCAGGACCCCAGCACACCGCGACATCGGAATCAGCGACATCCAAAACACCTTGGTCGATGAGGTACACGATTTCACGATAGAGCGCGGCTTGCAGGCGATTCGCGACGTGGCCGACCACCTCTTTGCGGACGTGAATCGGTTTCTTGCCGATCGAGGTGTAGAAGGCGATGGCCCGCTCTACAGTTTCCGGGGACGTTTTCGCGCCGGCGACGACCTCGACCAACGGAACAATGTGAGGAGGATTAAAGGGGTGGCCGGTCACGCAACGTTCGGGATGCTTGCACGCAGACTGCATCACGCTCATGGTGAGACCCGATGAACTCGACGCGATGATCGTATCTTCCGGAGTCGCAGCGTCCATGTCCGCGAACAGCTTTATCTTGAAATCTTGCCGTTCGGGCCCACTCTCCTGAACGAGGTCGGCGTCCGCGAGCGCCTTTTTCATGTCGGTCGTGAACTTTAGATGATCGCGCGATGCATGCGGCGAAAGCCCGATGACGGTCAGGTCTTTCCAAGCGGCATCAATGAACTTGCGCAGGTTTGCTTCCGCGTTCGGCGCTGGGTCCGTAGCGGTGACGTTGAGACCACGTGCCAGGTACAAGGCTGCCCAACTCGCGCCAATTACGCCCGTACCGACAATTGCTATGTTTTGAATCTGTTTTTTTCTCGCCATAAGAATTCTCTCCATTCCTTAGTTAAGCGACTGCTGACTTGTCGGGAATGTTTTCCGCAGCCTTCGCTGGTTTTGGCGCACGGTGATCCACGATGAGTCGAGAACCCCTTTGGCCGGTGAAATATGTCCAAACCCATTGCAGGAAAACGGTCAAACGAAGACTTGAAGTCGCCAGAAACTGAAGGTGTACGAATGCCCAGGCGAGCCATGCTACGAACCCGCTTACTCGGATCTTGTAACTTTGCAAGACGGCAAAGCCTTTACCAACGACCGCCATGGTGCCTTTGTCGAAGTAACAAAACGGACCGGGCGGCGTGCTGCCGGTTATGCGGGCGTGAAGGACCTTTCCTGCATAACGACCTTGCTGCATGGCCACCTGGGCAACGCCGGGAAGCGGCTTGCCGTTTTCTTCAAATGACGCCGTATCGCCAACTACAAAGATCTCCGGGTGTCCGGGCACCGTGACATCGTTTTGCACACGCACGCGGCCAGCGCGGTCGGTTTCCACTTTCAACCACTTGCCCGCGGGCGATGGTGCAACTCCCGCCGTCCAGATGACGGTCTTGCTCGGGATGCGCTCGCCGGCGACCACGATGCCATCGGCATCAATGCGATCCACGCTATGTCCGAGCCGTACCTCGACCCCCAGTTTCTCCAGCCGTCTTTTCGCGGCTTCCGAGAGATCCTCTGAAAACGGAGGCAGAACGCGCGGCGCCATGTCGACGAGCACAATTCTTGCGGAGGCGGGATTGATCCGCCGGAATTCTGATTTGAGCGAACCTCGAATCAGAACCGCTAGGGCACCAGCCATCTCCACGCCCGTGGGGCCCGCACCGATCAGAACGAAAGTCAACAGGTCGCGATGGCGACTTGGGTCTTCTTCGGCCTCCGCTTGTTCGAATACCTGCAGGATCTTGTTTCGACTCGAAACAGCGTCGGCCACGCTCTTCATTCCCGGGGCGAACTCCTCAAATTCGTTATGCCCGAAGTAGCTGTGCGTGGCCCCGGAGGCGAGGATCAGGTAATCGTAGGCCAGGGGTACTGCTTGTCGATCTGCATCGCTAACCAGTACTTGCTTTCGCTCTTTGTCCACTCCGGTGACTTCTCCCATGATTACCGTGACATTCTCATGATTACGAAGAATGCTTCGTATGGGTGTCGCAATCTGGCTAGGCGTCAGCACTGCTGTTGCCACCTGGTAAAGCAGCGGCTGAAACAGGTGGTGGTTTGAACGGTCGATTAGGATCACCTCCGCGGGTGTTTTCCTGAGAGCCTTGGCGGCGGCAAGACCGCCAAACCCTCCTCCGACGATAATGATCCGTGGTCGCGTCATTTGTCCTCGACTTGTTTCAGTCCGCCGCACTCGATTCGCGTCGCGTGGCTGGGATTGTGCCGCTCGCCCGAAAGCCATCGATATCGTCACTTGTGAATCCAAGTTCCTTCAGCACTTCATCGTTGTGCTCGCCGATTCGCGGTGCGCGCCTGGCAGGTTCTTTCGAAACACCGTGCACTTGAATAGGACTGCTGATGGTCGAGGTCATCTTCTCGCCGGCCCCTTCGAGCGGCACGACGATGTCATTGGCTCGCAATTGCGGATCATTTACGACTTCCTGCGGTTCACGCACTGCGCCGAAGGGGACGTGAACGTCGTTGAAGACCTCATACCAATGCGACATGGGCTGCGAACCAAAGATCTCATCGAGGATTGCCGTCAGTTGCGGCCGGTTCTGCGCCAGCTTGGCAGGATCTGAGAATCGCGGATCGGTCAGGATGTCCTCGCGACCCATTGCTTTCAGTACCGCGGGTATCTTGTCCGGCGTGGCTACAAGCACGAACCAGGTGCCATCGGTAGAGCGATACGTATTCAAAGCTGCGTTTGCCGGATGTGTTCGATCGTGCAGCCCATAGAAATTCGCTCCGCTTAGAGCGGCCTGGATAAAGAGGCTGGCCGACCACACACCCGCTGCGAGGAGCGAAGTCGTGACGTAGGATCCTTTGCCCGTGCGTTCCCGACGATATAGCGCGGTAAGAATCGCGGCATAAATGCATACCCCGGTTGCATTGTCACCGCTACCTGACACTGGCCAGGTCGGTGGCTCATTAGCATCGCGCGTCATGAATAACAGGCCGCTTCGCGCCCAGAATGCGGTGAGATCGAATCCCGGAAGTTCAGCGTCCGGACCCTTCTCGCCGAAGCCGGTGAGATCGGCATAGATCAGACGCGGATTCCACCGTGCGACATCGTCATATTCGAGCTTCAATTTCTTGCGCGCGGGATGCGGTGTGTTGACGATGAACACGTCAGCCCACTTGGCTAACCGCTCCAGAACCTGCTGCGCGCTCGTAGCTTTCAGATTGAGGGCAACGCCACGCTTGTTTCGATTCGACAATTGGAAGGGGTAAGGCTCTTCCGAATGCGGCTGCGGTGGGATCTTCTGCCCCTTTCTCCAAAACTCTCCCTCAGGAGGTTCGACCTTGACAACGTCCGCGCCGAAGTCGGACAGGATGGTTGCAGCGCCCGGCCCGGCAATGAAGCTCGACAAATCCACGACCTTCAATCCGGAAAATATGTTGCCTTCTGTCATTTTCATCTCCTTCACCACGACCACTGCTTATGCCAGCGAGTCATTGGAAACTTCGAAGCGGCGCGCAAACGTTCTACTTTCCCTGAAACTTCGGTGCGCGTTTTTCGAGGAATGCCGACGTACCTTCTTTCTTGTCGTCGGTCGAGGCGCAGACTGCGAAAAGCGAGGCTTCGATGAGCAGGCCTTCGGCCACGCTCGTCTCCAACCCTTTGTTGACGGCTTCCAGCGCGTACTTCACGCTAAGGGGAGCGTTCGCAATGATCTTCTTCAAAACAATTTCGGCGCGCTCTATGACATGCGCGTCCGGTACCAGTTCGTCCACCAGGCCAATGCGATAAGCCTCAGCCGCATCGATGATGTCCCCAGAGAGGATGAGCTTGAGTGCTCGGCCTTTCCCAACCAGACGAGGCAGGCGCTGCGTGCCTCCGTACCCTGGCATGACGCCAAGCTTTACTTCTGGCTGGCCGAATTTCGCGCTCTCGGCGGCGATTCTGATGGTGCATGCCATCGCCATCTCGCATCCGCCGCCCAGGGCAAAACCGTTTACTGTGGCGATGACCGGTTTGCCCAGATTCTCGATGAGGTCGGTCAACGTCTGTCCCCGACGAGTCGCCGCTTCTGCTTCTACAACTGTGTTGTTGGCGATCTCCGTGATGTCGGCGCCCGCAGCAAACGCCTTCTCACCGGCGCCGGTGAGGATGACCCCACGGACCGCTGAATCTTCACGCGCGTCTTCGAAGGCTGCCCGTAACTCGTTGATCGTCGCCTTGTTCAGTGCGTTCATCACCTTTGGCCGATTGAGCGTCACATACGCGATCGGCCCTTTCTTCTCGTAGAGGACGTTCTCGAGTTTTAGAGCAGAAGCGAGCGAGCCCATTTCCTTCTCCTTAATTAATGGCTAACGTCATTAGTCATTGAGATCTGTTGGTTATTACGCGGCATGAATTTCGGCGTACACGATGCCGGTTAGGTTTCCTTCCGCCGCGAGCACCGTCTTCTTGTTAGACCCGTCAAGATTCGCGCTATAGACGGATCCGCCCAAGTCGGTCAGAAACATTCGGCCGCCTTTCAGGTCGAGGGCGATTCCGATTCCTTCCATCAAATGATCGAAAATAACTACCGGTTCTTTTTTGCCGTTTCCCTGAGCTGGATCCATGGGCGCACGATTCACCGTGTTGCCGCGCGGTGGATCGCCGCGATCGGTCCAGTAGATCGTTCGATTGGCGAGGTCGAGTTCGAGGTCGATGGGTTCCGGAAGATTCTCGTACAGAAGTTCGATATCTTTGCGGTTCGCTGGAGTCTGGCCTTTCGGAATTTCCAGATTGGCGCGAAAGATGCGGCCCTCGCCGGCGTTGTCCGGGCCCTTCTGAGTCCAGTAAACTTTGCCGGCTTCGACGTCGAGCGCGATGCCCACGCACCATTTCCTGATTTCTTTGCCCGGACGCGAGTCGCCTCCGCTGGTATCGATAAGCGTCTCGATGTTGGAGCCATCCAGATTGGCGCACATGACCCGCATGCCTTCACGATCGCACCAGTAAAGCTTCCGGTTCTTCTCATCGAGTTGCAGCTGCTTAGGAGTGAAGGTGGCGCCTGGAGGAACAATGTGGGTGAGGTTCTGTCCGTCAAAATCCGAACGCTCGATGGAACCGTCGTTGGCGGTGGGGTTGCCCATGTCGGTCCAGTAGAGGTGACCTCCTTCGACGTCCACCACGATGCCATCCGGAAGTCGCCGTCCCTCGCTCACAATGACCTTGAGGTCGGATCCGTCAGGGTTCGCGGAAAACACCTGACCACTGCTTGCACTTAGAAAAAACAACCGGGCCTTCGTGGCCTTTGCTGGTTTTTTGTTGATTTCCCATTTAGAAGACTTAACAGCCATGATTTTCTTCGCTCCTTGACTTATTACTTCAGTTTTGGCAAATAGATTGAACAAAAAACCGTAGCCAACTTCCAATTCACTAGACGAAGGCGCTGAAGCCAGTTATGGCTTTACCGAGAATCAGGTTCTGCATCTGAAAGGTACCTTCGTAGGAGTAGAGCGCTTCCGCATCTGCGAAGAAACGACCTACGTTGTAGTCGGCGGCGATGCCGTTGCCACCCAAAAGCTCGCGCGCCCACGCGACCGTCTCGCGGCACTTGGACGTGGTGAACGCTTTGGCAAGTGCGGCATGCGCATCCGTTAGCTTGCCTTCCGCCTGTAGCTGGGCCATGCGTATCAGCAAACACTGAGAAGCGGTAATGTTGGCAAGCATCCTCGCGAGGAGATCCTGTACCATCTGGAACGAGGCGATCGGCTTTCCGAACTGAAGGCGCTCCTGGCAATACTTGAGTGCGTTTTCGAAGGCGCCCATTGCGCATCCAGTCGCCTCCCAGCCGACCAAGAAGCGCGTCATCTTCAGAACCCGGGCGGTGTCACGGAACGACTGATCTTGTTGCAAACGGTTCTCTTCCGGTATCCGGCAGTTCTCCATCGTTATCAGCCCGTTCTGGACCACTTTCAGCGCAATCTTGTTCTGAATTTTCTCTGCGCTGAAGCCGGGCGTGGTCTTGTTTTCCACGATGAACGCTTTGACTTGGTTGTCCGCAACGTCGCGCGCCCAAATGATGGATATGTCGCACCACGGAGCATTCCCGATCCACTTCTTCTGACCATTGAGGATCCAGGTTTCGCCGTCGCGTTTCGCAGTAGTCAACATCCCGCCGGCAGTACCAGACCCAACGAGCGGTTCCGTCAGGCCGAAGCAGCCAATTTTTTCCCAGCGAGCCATTGGCGGGAGCCATTTCTGCTTTTGTTCCTCCGACCCGCCCAGGTAGATCGAGCCCATCGCCAAACCGTTGTGCACCCCGAAGAATGTGGCGATCGACGAGTCGAAGCGCGCCATTTCCATGGCGACCAAGCCAAACAGTTGCGCACTCCCGCCTCTGCAACCGTAGCCCTGCATGCCGACACCGCCAATGTTGAGTTCTTTGATTGCGGGCAAGATTTCGAATGGGAAAGCATCTTCGACCCAGTACTTGGTGATGATGGGCGCGACTTTCGTCTCCATGAAAGCACGCACCTGTTTCACAACCCCCAACTCTTCAGCGGGCAGCGTTTCAACAAGTTCATAAAAGTCGCTATTGGGTGCCGGTAGCGGCGCAGGCTTTCTATCTTTTACGGGGCTTGCCATTAAAAACCTCTCTTCTCGTGGTAGTGCATCTGTTCGGGACACTTCCCTTATAGCAAACCGGTCGCCAAAACATATCCGGAAAGAACCTGCTGCAAAGAAGCGAGTTGCAGTCTGAAGAGAGGCGTTAATTAATAAATCAGTGTCACGAATAGATCAGTGTCAAACCCCGTGACACTGAGGGATCTAGCCGCGCAAAATGAACCCAGGGATTGCGCGGGTCGCAGCACCAAAAGCAGAGAGCCAACGCACGCACCGGTAAAAATACGGAAAGCGGAGCGATAAAACTTCTTGCAGTTCGAAAGCTGTGCTCTGGTGGTCTGAAACATCAACGCAGCGATCACTGTTGGTGGCCGGGGGTCGCATTTCACAAGTAAAATGCATGTCGCGTGCCAAATCACGGAAAGTGTTGGGAAGCTCAGTTCATAGCGCCTGGCGGCTGAATGGCACAAGCCTTGCAGGCTCTGCTCGTATCGAGCTCTTGTCGTTCCCAGGAGTTCATTGACGAACGCCCGGCGAAATCGCTGCTCCCAGCCGCACAAAAATAGACCGCGACTGCCTGCGGTCAAGGATCAGGCAGTCTTGACTGCCGCCCCTTTGATGAATGCGAGGATGTCTGCATTGATCACGTCGGCATGAGTGGTCATCAGGCCGTGTGGATAGTCCTGGTAAATTTTGAGCGTGCCATGTTTGAGCAGCTTGGCCTGGAGCAATGAGGCGTCTTTGTACGGCACGACTTGGTCATCGTCACCCTGCAGTACGAGAGTCGGGACCGTGATCGCTTTCAAATCATTAGTTTGGTCTGTCTCTGAGAAAGCCTTGATGCCTTCATAATGGGCGAGTGCGCTGCCCATCATCCCCTGGCGCCACCAGTTCTGAATGATTCCCTGCGAGGCCTTCGCGCCGGGTCGGTTGAAGCCATAAAACGGACCAGAAGCCACGTCAAGAAAGAACTGAGCCCTGTTTTCAGCCAGTGCTTTGCGGAAGCCGTCGAACATTTCGATCGATGTGCCGCCCGGGTTCTTCTCGGTCTTGACCATGAGCGGGGGAACAGCGGCGATCAGCACGGCCTTGGCTACGCGGCCTTGAGGCTCGCCGTACTTTGCGACATAGCGAGCCACTTCGCCACCACCTGTCGAATGACCGATATGGATCGCATTTCTCAGGTCGAGATGCTCGACCACTGCCGAGGCGTCGGACGCATAGTGATCCATGTCGTGGCCAGTGGCCACTTGCGAGGAGCGACCGTGACCGCGCCTGTCATGCGCAACGACGCGATAGCCGTTGGCAAGAAAGAAGAGCATCTGCGCGTCCCAGTCGTCCGACGACAGTGGCCAGCCGTGGTGAAACACAATGGGCTGGGCATTTTTCGGACCCCAGTCTTTATAGAAAATCGTTGCGCCATCTTTTGTGGTGATCGTTGCCATGGAATCATCTCCTTTTGTGCTATTCAGCGATAGTGAATCCGTTATTGATCTCGAAATTGCTACGCTCGACAATGTAGTTGCCGCTAACGACACCACTCCACCGATCAGCAAGTCGCGTCGCGTAAACTCGGCCATATATCTTCTCCCCGTGGTGCTTAACTACAGCCTGGGTTTTATATATCCCCTTCGCTCGCGAACATGTGATTGCACGAGGAGGGCCAAAATCGAATGATCGTTCTCAACAAGCAACCCGCGCGAGATTCAAGGCCGTGAAGCCGCAGATTGCCTCGAGTGAAGCGTGAAGGCTTGTCCTCATTGGTCCTTAATGTTTGCTTGTGAATTTATCCAAAATGAATTCCTGGGCCAGACCGAGGACAACATGGAGTCCCNTGCCGGTGCCGAAATTTGTGAACACCAGCCCAGCACCGCGATTTGACTCTGGGGAGTAGGCGTTGGAAAGCGACGCTGAGATCAAAGATCCCCCCCCACTGAGAGTAATTCGGCTGCAATTTCCCATTGTCTCCCGTACAGACAAATGGAGCTATGACGGAGTGCAATGCTCGAGATCCTTTTGTTCCGGAGCCCCGATAGAAATAGCGAGGGTCCTGATGAAGGAGCGACGGCAAAATAGCATTAGCGAACAGGCCTTCGCTGACGCCGCTGGCGACGTTAGCCCCGAAGCGCTCGCCATATCCTTTTGCACCTTGGCGATAATTGGGGGTATGAGCGGCCTGCTCGACTCCGGCCCATAAGCCCTCGAAAGAGAAGAAAGTCGGGTTGGTGAGACCTTTGTAGGCGAGGTCGAATTTCATCTTCGTGGTAAGAGGCTCGGGGTGAGGTTCGTAAGTAACATAAATATTCGGTATAAAACCGAGAACACGCTGGTGCTCCTCCGCCTTCAGCTGTTGGGCAGCAACCTCCTTTGAGGAATACGTCGCCGTAACCGCCCCCTGCACAGCCAAAATGCGGAGTGTCACGCCGGTCAGAGTTTTCTCCTGCCTGGGTTCGACCGTAATCGACGAGCTCCACTCTTCGAAACCTTGAGCAGTAGCGGCGATTTGGTAGGCGATTCCTGGGGTGACCTTGTGGAATGCGAACGATCCATCGTCCTTTGTTACAACTGTGAGAAGATCGCTGACCGGTTTTTGCAAGACCACCGTAGCATTGGGAATCGTATCGTTGTTACTGTCAACCACCGTACCCAGGATGCTTCCTGTTTTGATATTCGGCTCTTCAATAGACTGCGCGGACGCGGTTACAACAAGAATCAATCCACTTGCCAGGGCGATGAGCAGCAACTTGTGGGTCAGATTCAGAAGCGTTCCCAAGAGCCAGTGAGACGAGACATGTCTGTTATTGTGCGTCGTTAACATTTTTAGCCTTTGGAAAGGGAGAAGTTAATTGTGATCTGGGAGTCGACTTCCACCGGTTCCCCATTCAAGAGATACGGCCGGTAGCGCCATTGCCTTACTGCTTCGATTGCGGCCTGCGCGAGCACCGGCAAACCACTCTTGACGCGAACATCTTCCACGGTGCCATCTTTGGCGATCACGGCGAACAACACTACCGTCCCTTCAATCCGGCACGGCCGGCCTCAGGCGGATATTTCGGCGCGGCGTCGTGCACCAGGTTGGCCTCGATCATCGGGGCGGGGACACGGATTCTCTTTGGCGTGGGGGCGGGAATCTTCGCGAGGACGGGCGCATTGCCAGTGCTACGCAATACTTCGCTAAGCACTCCATCGGGAATTCCGCCGACTACTCCGCCAGGAACTCCCCCAACTAGCCCGCCAGCAGTATTCACCGGAGACGAAGGTGCTTATTGCGTCGTATACACGGCGCTGGGAATCCTCATTCTTGTCGGGGTGTTTCTGGAAGTGGATGTGGAACTGGAAGACTCGTGACATCGGACGCCGCGGCCGCAGGCGGTAGATACAACATCGTTAGTGTCTCGCGCTTGGGCAGCGTCTCCGTCTGAAACAGTGGGATGACAACTAGCGCTAGTAAGAGTAGCGACAGCAGGGTCACCGATCCGACTGCCGCCCAAAGATTTAGTGGTCGTGACTTCGCACCCGAGCTTGGCGCTTGGGGGATTAGGGCGGAGTTCTGGATCGAGGGCATCGGCGATGCTTACGGGCAGGACACGAATGAGGCTGGGACTTACCTTCGGCTGGCCTCCGACCAAGTCCGCTTCTACCGAACCGGCGCTGCGCTGAACACCGCACACGCCGGGGGTGGCGGCTACCGTGCGCGAGCGTTCGGTGCTGGTGAAGACGAGGTCAACGAACCGCTGCGGATGGATCAAGTTCCGAGGCTGGTCTTTTTCGGAGATTATGCGTGACGTCGATCTGTTCGTCGGTGTGGGATCGATCGGCAACGATCCGGCATGGCAGGACGGCGGACGCGAGACCCGGTGCGGGGAATATTGGCGGAACTATTCGTTTGGCGAGCTGTCTGCGACTGCCATTTCACGACGGGAGACGCTGGAGCGACTAATTCCGCGGCTCAAAATTGCAGACAACTGCATGCTGAGCGATCGGCTTCTGCTAGTGCAGGGGACGCGACGACGTTACAAAACTCACCTCGGCTCGGGGAACATTCTGATGGAGCCGAACGATCAGTACCTCTGCATCGTGCCGGATGCGAAGGCACGTGCTGGTACTCCGCAGGTGTACCTGCCATTTGAAGGGGACGCAACTCTATCAATCATCTTGAGCAAAGCGTTCTTGCTCGCAGATGATAGGGCGATCAAGGACCCGGTGATACTCCGACAGCTTGAGTAATGAGCTCATGCTGACGTGTGAGGCTGCAAAGCGGCTAGTCTCGACTCTCACATTTTCAGCGAGGGGTAGTTTTTTGTAATCCACTCTTCGACTTCAACGCAAAACTGTTTTGCTTGGACGAGAATCTCTTTTGCTTCTGTGTCGGTCGCAACATTGGAAAAAGTGTAGTCGATAGTATTTCGTTTCCGTCGACACGTCTCAAAATAATCGGCGTACTTGTGCGCGGCTTTACCCAACACCAGTTTCGTGCTCTCCAAGGACACCCGGTGATGTCCGACCTTGCTTGCGATCCGATACCCCGCACAGGCTATGGCCATATTCGCAGCCTGGAGCGCAGCGTTGTAGGCAGTGGCGAATCTCCGATCTGCTGAAAGGCCCGCAAGACCCGCGTCGGCGAGGTCGCGGGCGATCAGGGCCCGCATATTGTCTAATTCCTTCTTGGAGGTTTTGTGTTTCTGGGCTTCCTTATTTGCCAACAAGCTCGTCCAAGTCACTCTGGCCTCCTTTCACAAACTGTTTCCGTCCTCGCAGAACGGCGGCAAGAAAATGGTCGCCCGACTTGGTTTTCTCCCGAAACTCCCCTGGGGAATAGGCCGTGACGTTGACCTCTCTTCCTAGCCGCGCCTCCGCCTTGCGGAGCGCTGGAGACAGGTCGGCAAGACCTGCGCTGCCAATGACCATCACATCCACGTCACTCATCGCATGTTCCCGGCCTCGTGCCACAGAACCATAGATAAAAGCACTCTGAATCTTTTTCTCAAACGGCATTAGTATCTGCTCCAAGATCGGAGCCAGCCCTGCCGTTTTTTCGAAGAGCTGCTGCAGGTCTCGGAACACTGGGGACTGGGTCTCCGCCTTGAAATAAGCCCTTGTGCCTTCCCGACGATGCACCAATATTCCGCTTGCCACCAGAG
>JGI12635J15846_10001720_pt1 | contig 19092 bp, 11 predicted proteins | sample BlaSpr_A8_OM2_M2_FD_15846 | JGI IMG/M metagenome (IMG submission 15846) | reverse complement strand
TGTCGCTCGAGCAGATCTTCAAAGCCGCAACCATCAACAATGCCCGCGAGTTCAAGCTCGACTCACAGGTGGGAAGCATTGAGCGAGGCAAGATCGCCAACCTCGTTCTGCTAAAAACGTCGCCGTTGAAAAGCGTGGATGCCTATGATCGCATCGTCACAGTTTGGGTTCATGGAAGGCCAATCTCCCGCGACAGTTTGGCAGTTAGCCCCAACAAGTAGTCCATTGTTCTTGCAGGATTGCCAGCGGATTGTCGGCAAACCTTTTTTACCGGATTAGGTAAGAGTAGTCCGTTATTCGGGAGCAATCGCAGAACACTTTCCGAAGTCCGAAGTTCGACTACATTACCAGGGGAGCGGGCCGTCCTCGTTCGAGAACGTGCCCGTCGGACCGCTCGCGTCAAGGAGTGCGAGGCGTACGGGCTCGCGCGCGGCCTGTGGAACGTGCGCGTGCCCTGGAAGTTGAAGAGGAAGGCGCCAGAATCGGTCAAGTAACGCGAGGACGGCGCAGAAAAAGGTCCACTTTTCTTTGGTGGAGTTTGTTCGGTCGCCCAGATCGCAACTCAAAGACTGGGGTCATCGAGCAGAAAGGATTGAAGTGACGAGAAAAAGGGTCGCCTTCGCGACCCCTTTCATGAAACCGGCGAGCCTACGGCTTATAGACTCGGTAGTTTATCGTGTAGTATTCCACGAACGCTCCATCGTTCGAACGGAAGTACGTTTGCACCGTATGGTTGCCCGGAGCCAGTCCCGAGAGAGGCTGAGAGGTTGAACTGTGCACATGTGAACCGTCCAGGGGCGTCTCTGCCGTTTCGTATGCACAACCACTCGTTTGAACGCCGTCCACGTAAAGGCAGATGGTAGTGGAATTAAGGGACGGTCCGCTGGAATTGTAGTTGTCAACCCACATGTCTGCCTCGATCGTGCATTTTCCGGACGTGCCCGGACAGGCCACGGTAAGCATAGTGTCAATCGGCGTAAAGGTGGCGGCGGGAACGTTCGCATTGTAATTACCATTATTGATATACGTCCCTTGGAGGACGTGCTTGGTGGCGAGCGTCTCTTGCAAGTCCTGCGCGCCGGAATAAAGGCTGAACGATCCAACCGCCAGAGCCAGCAGCATGGTTACTTTCGAGAGCTTGTTCATATAGGTTCTCCTTTGTCGTAGTTGAAGTTTGAGCGCTTTTGGACGCGGGTTACAGGACCACCTCGAACCTTGATTTCCACTTGTCGTCTTCCGGCCCCCACGTTCCAAACTCGGCCTCTATCTGGTAACGCGGAGAACCCTCAAAAAAAGGACCATTTTTTTTCGGTAGGCTTCCGAAGCGGGGCTCGTACCCAACCCCGGAACCGTCAAGTGCGCTAAAACAAAGGCGAAAAACGCCATTGGTTTGGCTTTCGCGCCGGGTATATACTTTCTGCGCCGTAGAGGTCGCGATCGCCGGTGCAGGGCAAATGGTCGCGATCTCGTGTTGGATCCTCCCCTCACTCATCTTTTCTATATTTTTTAGCTGGAAAGTTTGCGACCGCGGCGCCAGTTGACGGCCCGGTGATTCCGCTCATCGTCTTCGAGGTTTTCGTGGATGCGCCACCCGATGTAGCCACCCTGCTGGGTGAACTCGATGTCGGCAACGACAAGGCAGTGACCGAGTTGGTTGTGTCTCTATATTCGGAGCTGCGGCGGCTGGCATCTTCTTATCTCCGCCGCGAGCGCAGTGACCACACCTTGCAAACCACCGCTCTCGTGCACGAGGCCTACCTCCGATTAGCCGACCAGAAAGAAGTTCGCTGGAAAAACCGCGAACAGTTCATGGGTGTTGCCGCGCGATTAATGCGACGCATCCTGGTTGACTACAGCCGCGGCCATGACGCGCAAAAACGCGGCAAAGGTTTTGAGAAGGTTTTTCTCGAAGAAGCCGAGATCGTCTCCAAGGGGAAAACTGCCGATGTCGTTCAATTGGATGAGGCTCTCACCCGCCTCGCTGAATTCGATCCGCAGCAAGCCCGCCTCGTCGAGCTGCGCTTTTTCGGGGGCCTGAGCGTCGAAGAAGCTGCCGGAGTTCTCCAGGTTTCTCCCACCACGGTGAAGCGCAATTGGAACCTCGCGAAGGCTTGGCTGGCGCGTGAGTTGCGCAAAGGCGATTGGCGAGATGCTTGAAAAATGGGATCAGGTAAAAGAGATTTTCAGCCAAGCCTTGGAGCGGCAGCCCGAGGACCGCAGCGGTTTTCTGCGCCAGGCCTGCGCCGGCGATGACGCGCTGCGCGTGGAAGTAGAATCGTTGCTCTCCAGCTTCGATAGCGCCTCCAATTTTCTCGAGGAATGTCCCGCCGCAGATCTGCTCTCCGCGCAGGCGCAGTTGCTGACGGAAAAAATGGCGGGAAAAAGAATTGGCGCCTATCGCATTCTCCGCGAAATTGGCCAGGGCGGGATGGCGGTCGTATATCTCGGAGAACGCGACGACCAGAATTATCGCAAGCAAGTCGCGATCAAAATGGTTAAGCCCGGAATCGATACCGAGCAAATTCTCCATCGATTTCGCAATGAGCGCCAGACCCTCGCGACCCTCGACCATTCGAACATCGTGAAGCTGCTCGATGGCGGAAGCAGCGAGGACGGCTCTCCGTATCTGGTGATGGAATATGTCGAAGGCCCACCCATTGACCACTATTGCGACGAAAATAAACTCTCCATCGACGGACGTCTGCGGCTTTTTTGCGAGGTCTGCTCCGCCGTGCAGTATGCTCACGAAAAGCTGGTGATCCATCGCGATCTCAAGCCGTCGAATATCCTGATCGCCAGCGGAGGCGTACCGCGGCTCCTGGATTTTGGCATCGCCAAATTGTTAAATCCAGATTGCTTCCAGACTCCGCTGGTCACGCGCACGGACTGGCGGCCGATGACGCCCGAGTATGCCAGTCCGGAGCAGATTCGCGGCCAGGCAGTCTCAACCGCGACCGATGTTTATTCGCTCGGCGTATTGTTGTTCGAATTGCTTTCCGGCCATCGGCCCTTTCATTCCGTGGGCCAGTCGCTTTTGGAGATGGAGCGCATCGTTTGTGAAACCGATCCAGAAAAACCTAGCGTCGTCATTCGTCGCACCGGACAAAAAACATCTCATGAGGGGGGACCACCGACCGCAATTACTCCCGAGTCGGTGAGCCAGCAGCGTGGACTTCAGCCGGCCGAACTAGAGCGCCGCCTGCGCGGCGATCTCGACACCATCGCTATGAAGGCGCTGCGCAAGGAGCCCGAACGCCGCTACGCATCGGTCGCGGAGTTCTCAGAGGACATCGGGCGCTATCTCACCGGCATGCCGGTCAAGGCGCGCAAATCCACCATTGCTTACCGCGGCGGAAGATTTCTGCAGAGGCACAAAGAGTCGTTGGCTGCGGCTTTGGTGATGCTGGCTCTGGTCGCGGCCGTAGCAATGTGGCAGGTGCGTCGCGTCTCGCGTCAGACTGCGGCCCTCGCACCCGCTGGAAATGCTCAGGTGCAAGCGCGGCGCTCCGTGGCCGTCCTCGGATTCAAGAATCTCTCTGATCGCCCGGACACAGCGTGGGTCTCAACCGCGTTGTCCGAAATGTTGTCGGCGGAGCTTGCGGCGGGTGAAAAGTTGCGCACCGTTCCGGGAGAAACTGTGGCGCGTATGAAGATCGATCTTGGCCTTCAAGATACCGAACACCTCGCTCCTGAAGCGCTTCATCCGATTCGCAAAAATCTGGGCAGCGAGTACGTCGTGATCGGTTCCTATTTCGACTTGGGCAAAGATTCCGGAGGCCAAATCAGGCTCGATCTTCGGCTTCAAGACACGGCGAAAGGGGAGACGCTTGCTACTGTTTCCGAGACCAGCAGCGAGGCCCAGCTGCTCGATCTGGTCAATCGTGTCGGAAGAAAGTTGCGCGACGATTTAGGAGTCGCCGATGTTTCGCAGGTTGATGCCGTGGGCGTACGCGCCTCGATCCCATCCAACCAGGATGCCATGCGTCTCTACTCTGAAGGCTTGGCTAGGCTGCGCACCTTCGATGCGCAGGGCGCTCGCGATCTGCTCACGCGAGCCGTGAAGTCCGATCCAACCTATCCTCTGGCGCACGCGGAACTGGCAAAAGCCTGGATGGCTCTCGGTTACAACGCAAAGGCGCGCGACGAGGCGAACAAGGCGCTGGAGCTCTCCAGCAAACTTTCCCGTCAAGATCACTCGTTAGTCGAGGCGGGTTACTACGAAGTGAATAAAGATTGGGACAAGGCGATTGACGCTTATCAAATGCTCGCCAAATCGTCTCCCGATAACATCGAATGCGGCCTTGCTCTCGCCAGTGCCCAGATCGCGGGAAATCGCGGTCGCGACGCGCTGAACACGATCGCGATGTTGCGCGCACTCTCACCCGAAGCGAAGGACGATCCCCGTATCGACATGGCTCAAGCCTGGGCTGACTATTCTCTGTCGGACAACAAAGGCGTGGTAGCGGCCGGTGATTTGGCAATCAAGAAAGCAACTCCGCTGGGAGCGAAGTTGCTGATCGCGCGGGCGAGAGTTTTTCAATGCCGCGCTCTCGCCGCTCTCGGGAAACCCCAAGACGCAACCGCTGCCTGCGAAGAGGGGCGCCGGATGTTTCACCAGGCAGGCGACCTCGCTGGCGAGTCGACAGCGCTGCACGAAATGGCCGAAGTCCCCATCAACCAGGGCGACCTGGAAAAGGCAAGAAGAATATATGAACAAGCTCTTGCCTTGGCCCGACAAACGGGCGACCGGAGAGCCACAGCCCGCGAACTCGGCAACATCGGTTTGATCTATGTCCAACAAGGCGACCACACGACCGGCAAGCAGATGTACGCTGAATCCCTCGACGCTTATCGTGAGATCGGCGACAAACACGGTATGCAAGTAATCACTGCCAACACCGGCGACATCTTTTACACGGAGGGAAAACTTGGAGCCGCGCTGGCGGAATATAAAGACGCTCTCGTCTTGGCGCGCGAGGTCGGTCACAAAAGTTCGGAAGCAATTGATATCAAGAATATGGGCGATGTCCTCATCGAGCAGGGCGACCTGCAAGGCGCCATGGCCTTGTATCAGCAAGCCGCCGTGATCCAACGCGAAATTGATGACAAAAGTTACTACGCGTCCACCCTGGTTTCGATTGGGAAACTGCGCCGCTATAAAGGAGACGGTGACGGGGCGAGGAGGTTTTATGAAGAGGCGCTGACCTTGCGGCGCCAATTGGGAGAAAAAGGCACGGTAGCAGAAACACAGATGGTTCTGGCAGAACTGGATTGCGATTCGCGCCAAGCCTCCGAAGCAGAGACTCTGGCGCGCTCCGCCATTGAGGAATTTCATGGAGAGCACGAATCCGACAATGAAATCCAGTCTGAAGCCTTACTCTCACGATCGCTTCTGCAACAAGGAAAACTTGACGATGCTAAGCAAGCGATGGCGAGATCGCTCACCCTGGCGGAGAAGAGCAGCGATGTGACTGTCCGCCTACCGCTGGCGATCCAAAATGCTTATACGAAAGCTGCCACAAGAAACATACCCACCGCCGAGCGGCTCGCTCAAAACGCGATGGTCGAGAGTACCAAGTTAGGCTTAATTCGAATCGAGTTAGAGGCCGCTCTCGCTCTCGGCGAAATTCAAATGCAACGCAAAAATCCCGACTCTGGCCGCAAACGGCTTGCCAATACTGAAAGAGTCGCGCATGCCAGGGGCTTCGATCTCATAGCCAGGAAGGCAAATTCGGTAGCAACATTCGTCACGCCGAAATAGCGAGATAAGTCGTTCAGCGTATCAAGGCGTGACCTCTGCTTTGCGAAGAAAAGTTGTCCGTGGCCGGGAATGGCCACCTCAGGTCCTAATCAATAGATCGGAAATCGGGCACGAAAGACGACAAGAGGACAGGGCGCAACGAATAGTTTTAGCGGTCGCTAATTTGCACAGACATGGGCTGTCGGCAATGTCAGAAGTATTATCCTAGCGTTGAGGTTGATTCCTGACGGCGGTGTGGGGGGCGATCTGGCTTAACGATTGGCGAAGGAGAGATTGAGCATTCGGAAGCTTGTCATTCCAATGATTCCAGAGTTCTGTTCGCTGGGCTTCAAGGCGCGCGGCTTCCTCGGTATGGCCACTTTGTCGGAGGAGATCGGCCAGGGCGGTCCAGGTACGTGAAATGCAGGTTGCATCCCGCAGATCATTTTGCAGGTTGGGTTTCCAGGCCATCAGTTTGTCGAGCAGTGCCTGGTAGGCAAGGATGGCCGTATCAGTTTGGCCGGTTTCGGCATAATCGTCAGCCGCGGCTCTCAGAACATCATAGGCTCCACCCATTGGTTCGACCTTGTCGGAGGGGTATTCGTGAGCGTCCCGCAGGAACTGGAACGCTTCGTCGACACGCTGTCTGGCTTCTTTGTCCCGACCGACCCAGCGAGCGGGGTAAGAAGAACCAGCCAGCAAATCGGCGGCGTAGAGTTGAGTGCCGGTATTAGTCTTCGCCTCTCGTATGCGCGCTAGAGCGTGATCATAGACTGCTAAAGCTTTCTGTGGGTGGCTGTGGCGAAGAATATTGCCGATTTCCAAGCCGATCATGGCCACCGTACGGCGACTGAGATAATCAGTCGAGTCGATCTTCGCCAGCTCTTCACCGATATCCAGACCCCTATGGAAAGTTGTGAGCGCATCTGAACTTCGGCCGAGACTTGGTTCGGCATCCTGCCTCCCCAAAATCCTGCCCTCGAGGTACAACGCGTCTGCCAGATTGACCCGCATGGATGCGTGCCCGCTGGTAGCTTGCGTCTCGTCGAGTGAAACCGCCTGTCGCGAAGTCTGCAAGGCGCCGTCCAGATCTCCTGTCTGCCAGCGCGCAATGCTTAATGTGCCAAGGATGGGGCCGTTAAGTTGATGGGCGTACGCCACCGGTTGAACGATATCGAGGGCGCGCTGACTGGCGCGTCGAGACTCCTCAAAGTGTCTGGAGTTGTCGTAAGCGTTGGCAACGTTCGTCTCAAAATATCCCATGCTGTAGACATCTTTCGGATCGATATTGCCGAGATTCATGAAGCGCTCGACTCGTTCCGAGGCCCTCTTGGCCCAAGACAACACGTCCTCCCTGCGATTCTGCTCGTCGGCCAGCTCCATGCGATCATGGGCAATGGTCGCTGCGATAAATAGTCCTCGCCTGTTGTTGGGATCGACCGTCAATACGGAATCGACAAAATTCTCCGCTTTGCCAAGGCTGGCCTCTGCTTCGGCGAACTGGCCGAGGTTGGGCGATGTGGGATCGCCTTGAGCATGCGCAACACGCACGTAGGCATAAGCGACCTCGAGCGCGAGATCCTTGTCGCCGTGAGCGTCGCTACCCAGTGATGTCAGATATTGCTGCGAATCGGAGACCATCTGCATTCTGACTTTCGTCGAACCGGGCAAGCCGCGGATATCATTGTCCAGTGCGATAAATTTGTTGGCCAGTTGGCGTACCTGGGCAAATCGCCGTTCCGCAATCTTTCGCTCGCGGTTCGCAATCAGCAATCCTGTTAAGAGGCTTCCAATCACGAGTGCGAGGGCGATGGTGGTGAATGTCACCACCGCACGATTGCGCCGCATAAACTTAGCCGTACGGTACATGAATGTATCCGGCCTCACGCTGATTGCTTCATGCTTGCGGTAGCGTCGAAGATCATCCGCAAATGCAGTTACCGAGGCGTAGCGCTCCTGGGGGCTCTTCTTCAGAGCTTTGCCAAGAATCGTGTCTAGATCTCCCTGCAGCTGGCGCCGAAGTTTTTCAGGAGTGGTTCCGCGCCTCTCCGCTGGGTCGCTTGCAGGCGATACAATTCCGGATGCTCGCGGCGCTTCTACCTCGACGATAGCTTTGACCAGGCCCGCCGGAGAGTGCTCATTTTCACCCGCAGGGTGCTGGCCCGTTAATAAAAAGAAGAGCAGCACACCGAGCGCATACACGTCGGCAGCGGTCGTCACGATTCCGCCCGTCAGTTGCTCGGGTGCCGCGAATCGCGGAGTCAGCGCCCCGCCCGCTTCCAGGGTGAGCACGGTCGGCGCGGCACTCGCGTCTCCTTCCTGGGCAAGCAGCTTGGCAATGCCAAAATCCACCAATTTCACCTGGCCATCGTTGCGCACCAGAACATTGGAGGGCTTCATGTCGCGATGAACGATGAGATTGGCGTGCGCCTCAGCCACGGCGCTTAACACATCGAGAAAAAGTTTGATACGTGCGTCCACATCAAGCTTGTGCTTGTCGCAGTACTGATCGATGGCCCCACCCTCAACGTATTCGAGGATGAGATAAGGGCTGCCATCGGCAGAGATGCCGGCATCGAGCAGTTCGGCGATGTGAGGATGAGTAAGTCGGCCGAGAATGCTGCCTTCAAGTTTGAAGCGCTCTTCTGTCGAACGACTGGTGAGCGCGATGTTGACGAACTTGACTGCGGCTTGCCGCTCGAATCTGCCATCACTGCGCTGCGCCAGCCACACGCTGCCCATTCCGCCTTGACCTATTTGCGAGACCAGCGTGTAGGCGCCGACCTTCTGGCCGCCAAGGCGCGCGCCGGCGGCGGGAAGCGGCGATCTCTCAAGAAAACCTTCTTGTTTTAGTTGCTGCTGCTCGTCCAATAGTGCCCGAACCATGGAAGCTAGTCTTGCATTCTTTTGGCCGAGCGAAAACAGCCATGGGGCACGTTGCTCAGGGACTATCTCGAGAACTTCGTCGAGATAAGGGCTTACTTCTTGCCATTGGTCGGGAGTGAGGGTCGACATCGATTTCTCACAGCGGCACATCCGAACGCAGGCTGCGATGCAGGTAAATACGTGCCTTTTCCCACTTTCGCTGGACCGTACGTTCGGACATGCCTTTCATATTGGCGATTTCGCCGAAGGAAAACCCACAGAAAAACTTCAGGTCGACAATCTGCGATAACGAGCTATCCACACGCGCCAACTCGTCAAGAGCTTGGCTCATCCGCGCGAGTTCCTGATCGTCGCTGATTACATCTCCAACGTCAGTGGTCAAAGAAGTAAGCTCGAACGCTCCGCCCCGCTTGATGGCGAGTCGATTTCGTACATGATCGATGATGAGTCCTCGCATGACCCGTGCGGCGTAGGCCATGAAGCGGCCCCTGTCGGGGAAAGATTGACCCTCTCGCGCAACCATATCAAGGTAAGTCTCGTGAATCAGCGTAGTGGCACTGATGCTTATCTCACCCTGGCGCGCGAGTTGGTGCTTCGCAAGGCGACGGAGTTCACCGTAGAGTAGAGTAAAAAGCTTCTCTGCGGAAACTTCATCACCCTGTTCTGCCCACTCAATAAGCGTAGAAATGCTAGGGTCAACCGTATCCATGGCATCCTGAACACGGCGCACAGGCTCTCGCACTTCTGACCGATAGTCAAGTCAAAACTCCCTNGTCTACGCTGTTTGAGAAGAGATCACGTTTGCTAGCATTGTTTAGTTATCGGGCGGAACGAGTTCGACTTCACTGACATAAAAACATTCGAGGAACTTCAACAGGACGGGGGGGCGATGTTGACCGCAACGGCTCCGGGAAATTCGACATTGCCTCGCCCTTGTATAATGCCCGCCATCCAGCAACCGGACGGAGCAACTCGCAAGAAGGCGCCGGAGCAGGACCGCGGTCGTCCCGGCAGCGACAAACCCGGCGTCTGCACTGGAGCAGAACCCCGGCATCAACTCTATGAATAGCGCAATTGCGAGATACGACAGAGTCAGCACAAGTCCGTGCGACGACGTTGGCCGGTCTCCGGACTCCTTTTGTGACGTTAATCGCCGACTTCAGAATTGTCCTGCAGTTTACGGTTGCACGGGTCTGCTGCTCGTTACTACTTGTGAGCGACTGAGCAAAACTTGACATTTCTCTTGCGGCTTGCAATCCAAAGACGGCGCGTCTCGCCCGGACGGACCAGAATTCTCAGAATGGGTATCCCGCATCGGCGGGCATATGACCGTCCACCTTGACCACCTTCATGCCGAGCTTGACGTCCTGGACGTCCACTAGAGCCACAGCGCCCGGATAAAGCAGCACGGCTTCCCTTTGCATGCCATTCGAAAACAGACCAACTGGCTCCGCCAGCGCCTCTCCCCGATATACTTGACCCGCCCAATAGCGCTTGTATTCACTCTCTGACATGCCCAACAATTTCAACATCACGACTCGCTCGTTTGCACCAGGCGCGCGCACGAATATCTTGACCGGCAAGCCGCCAGCCCAGGCATGCTTCTCTCCGGCAAAGAGCTTGCGGAGCTCGGGAGCACTTAAATTATTCACTGGGTTCTTCTCGTTAACCACGACCGCCACCNTTCCCGTCTGCGCGGCGGCGGAGGAGACGCCTGCTAGACCCGCGAGAGAGAGAGCAACCCATCCAACGATAAGTTTAGTTTGCATAGATCGCTTCAAAACGTAAACGCCAACTGGAAGTGGAGCCCATCAAGGTCCGCCTGGCCCTTTCTCATGGTCTGGTCCAATTGAGCCTTGAAAGCGATGAAGTCACTGAAATCGTATCGCGCGCCAAATGAAGGCCCATAACGAAGATCAATATCCCCGAACAGGCTGCCCGGATTTGCATTTATGTACTGGTATCGGAAAAACGGCCGAACACGGCCAAACTGCTTTGATATCTGCGAATAGAAGGCGGGCATATTAAACACTGTCGAACCCTGCTCGTATACATGCCGGATGAGGAAGCCTTCATTCAGGAACTCGATTCCGTGTCGGACATACACAATATGTCCGTTGACGATCGTCTGGCCGAGCCTGACACTGGGTCCTCGCGCGAAGTCGCTAATCTGATCATGATAGACTGACCCGCCGATCTGCAAGCCCGGTATGGAGTTGGGCCGCGCGAACAGGCCGACATTTACGAAATTACCATTGTTCTCATCTTCTACTACGTTGCCGTTGAGCTCGGGACGAACCGTATCGCTGGACCCGTATTCCGCAATGTAGTTAAGACCCAATCCGCCGGATGGAATGGTGCCCGTGAGGGAGAATCCAACCGCCTGTGTCGGCAGCAACCCTCCATCGTCGGCAAACTCCATGATCAGAGGTCGATCGGCGGTGGTTTGAAGCCAGCTACCGTGATGGAAGGCAGTGTTGTAATATCCGATCCCCGTTTGATACCGACCGAAAGACATTCTTAGGTGATCGTTGTAATCGTACTTAAATAGAACGCGTTCCAGATCGACATCAAACTTTTGGGCATCCCCCTCTCCGAAGGCGATTTCTGACAAGACACTGGCCTTGTCGCTGAGCCGAGCAGTGAGCAATAGATCGAAGTCGCCTGTATAGAAGTTCCCACTTGAGCCCGGGACAAAACCGTAAGTTCCCAATTCAGGCGTTCTCTGGTTGAGGACCTTGTAGTTGACTTCTCCGAATCCTCGCCATTGAATGCCGTGGAGTTCATGAAGGACTTCTGGGACAGAGGCAGGGGACGCATCGTTCTGCGCAGCCTGAACCATGGGGGGGCTCACAGCTTGAACAGGGGGCTCGGTACCAGGTGTGGAATTGGCTCCTTGTTGGGACTCGAGCACCCTAACTCGCTCCTGAAGTGCATTTACCTGCAGAACGAGTTGTTGAATCTCCTCACGCTCGGACGGGACGTTTTGCGCATAGCTTACACTCGAGACGAGTAACAGTATGATTGCGGTTGGACTATAGCGCGTGGGGAGCTTCCTTTCAGATCAACGCAACGAGGTCGGTTTGGGACGGATGTCTTAACTGTATCGAACTGGCGTGGCGTTCTGGCGAAACGCTCTCCGACAGGTCCCATTGTCGTCGGTTCTCCTGCCAGAGTGTGAGTCAAATCAATGCAATGCTCTTACCTTAGTAATCGAGGTAGAGCTCCTGGCACCTTAAGTAGGAACGGAACATAAGGAGAGGGTAGTCGTTCATTTTGTAGAACTGGACGCGAGAACGAGTTATGGTTTCTCTACCTCTCTACCGGCAGCTTTTGAGCGAACCGCTCACTATGAAGGCGGTCTGGTTTGGAGATGAAACGAGCAAGCCCCCTCTCAGCCAATTCATCGGCTCCGCCGCACTTACGCTGGCGGCTTGCCCATTGATCCACTGATGGTTACCTTTGATGACCCCGAGTGACGAGCAAAGCGCGAGGAATTCTGCTTCCGAGTTTGCCCGTCATGCAGGATTGAACCGACCTCCAGTGGCCAGCGGTTCCGTCTTCTGCGAGGACGAGGAAAGCGCACTCTCGTTGCTTCCGTCATCACTGATACTCCTTGCATGAGAATGTCTCATTGTAGGAAGGCGAGATTGTGATTGGCAATAATGGGAGCTCGAGAAGGGTTTGCGAAATGCCGAGAACGCATTCTGGAGGAGTGGTCGGACAAACGGAAGTGATGGGCGTCCACTTTACCTGAGCACCTTAAGCGCTTATGGTCGGACGCCCCCCATCAGTCAGCCCACGTGAGGCACCAAGAAGATGCCGCGCATTGCTGCGGGGCTGATCCTCATGACTTATTGGCGACCACGCTCTCAAGCTGACAGCCCATCTCACGTTTCAGGAAAGCAAAAAGGCAGTGGTGTGAGCTCTCCATTCCAGCGCCTCGTCCGCGCCCCTCACGAATGTTGCTGTAAATCTACGATCCGCTCAATCATGAACGGCTCAATCGTGATCGGTCCCCGACCTCATGGTGTCACTTCGTACATCGTGCCCAGGTTATTGGCTCCTCCAATGGAAGTTATTCCGTAGAGGTCGCCCGCGCTATTCAGAATTGGATACCCGGAGGGCGCTGTGCCATCCGTCCCATTGAAGCTCCACAGAAGCTTGTATTTATAAGTGTCGCCGCTCGCAACCAGCTCGAAGACCGTTCCACAACCGCTTTCCGCACATTCCGAGCCACCGCCGTCAGTTGTTGTGCCGTAGATGTTCCCGGAAGCGTCGAGCACAACTCCACCTCCGGGGTTTTCGCCGGTTTTCTCCGCGCTAAAGGTATGAAGGATTTTCTCCTGGTACGTTCCGGCTTTTTTCCCAGTGGTGACCGGGATCAGTTTCCAGACTGTTCCGAAATCCTTGGTGCCGCCGGTGAACGTCGTTCCATAAACGTTGCCATCGCTATCGACCGCAGGCGGGCCAGTTGGGAAACCATTCGGCGAGAGTTTGAAGGTGTGGATGTTTACCTGAGGGTAGGTGGACTGTGAAAGCGAGATCTTGAAAACGTTTCCCACGCCAATGCCGAAATCCTCATCCACTCCGTAAAGGTTGTCTGCGCCATCGATGGCCAATCCGCTCTGAACGAAATTATCCGCGTAAATCAACTCGCTATCCCATCCGCCCTGTTGGTTGGGAGACAGCTGGAACACGCCGTTCGCAACCGTGCCATAGAGATTACCAGCCGAGTCCTCGACGAGATTCCCGAACGGATTATTACCATCCAGGCAGATGTCTCCAAGCGTATAGGAGCAAAAGTTATAGAGCACCGTCTCGCACCAGCCGCCGCTCGGGTTGCTGCCCGTTGGGCAACCGGACTGAATCGGTTTGGAACTGATTTCGAAGACGATTCCCGCACCGTGGCTCCCGCCGTACGTGGTTGTGCCGTAAAAGTTTCCCGGTGTGCGGAAGTGCGCGTTGAGGTAAGACACGCTGCCCTCAGGCTGGCTTCCGTCGCTGCAATCCCCGACTGAGCAAAAGTTGTAGAGGACGAATTCGCACCAGCCGTTGCCCGGATTGGTTCCGCTTTCGCACCCGCCTGCGGGCTCAGGGAAGAGTCCGAAGACTGTTCCGAAGCATGAGCCGTAGGCGCAATTGGTCCCGCCAAACCTGCTAGTGCCATAGAAATTCCCGTAACCATCCGCCGCGAGAGGGCCGATGGGGTATTCACCGTCATAGCAAAGATTTACTCCGCCCACTGAACAAAAGTTATAAAGGTCAGTCTCCGTCTGCGCTTGCGCCGTCTGGAACAAAAGCAGCGACAGGACTGAGAGCACGGCCATTGTGGCCGCTGAGCGCAATAGCGATGTAAGTTGCATATTATCCTCCTGTTTTTTCGCGGCCATCCTGAGGCCTCTAATCATAAAATCGCAAATGGCAGGCAAAACACGACACTGACCTGGAACTTTTTGGTCTCTTCGAGGCGACGTGCGAGCAGCAATCTGTGCTAGGCCTGGCGGAAGCCCTCGACCGGGCCAAAACCATGCGCCCTGAAGCCACGGAGCAAACATCCGGAGGAAACCAGTTTGGGCAGAAGAAGTAGCGATACTTCTTCTCAAAATGCAAGGCCTCCCTCATAGGGTATCTATGGGGGTAAAGGCGCCGGCTCCGGGGAATTATTTTGAACGCCGAAATGGGCGACTGGTAGCCAATCCGTCGCATGGTCCAGTTAATTTCGCGAGGCAGGGCGCAGGTATGGGTCGTAGTGACAGCGGATTGTGGCTAGCGTACAGAATTCAGAGCTCAAGCATGGCTGATATGGAAGAGGAGTCGGCCACCAGTCGCAGACGAAACCCAACTTTCCTGAAAACCCTTTGGGCAGCAAGATTGTCTCGCAACATTTCCGCGGAGATGTTACTTAGCTTCTCGTCGCGCGCGATCTGGACAGTGCGGCGCAGCAATTCGATTCCCAGGCCTTGCTTCTGGAACTGATCTGACACCAGGATGGCAATTTCGGCCTCATTCTTCGGGTGCAACTTGATCAGCCTACCGACCCCCAGGATCCGATGCTGGCCTGTGACCTCGTCTTTGTGGTCCACCACCAGAGCCATCACGCGATCATAGTCCACGAAACAAATGCGAACGAGACGCTCGTGCGCCACACGTGAGTTCAGACTCAGGGAGGAAAAGTATCGCATATAGACAGTACCGTCAGAAATCGTCTCATGAAACTTGCTCATCAGAGGTTCGTCTTCGGGACGGATCGGCCGGAGCGTGACCTCCGCGCCGTCCTTCCTGGTGAATTGTGAAATGTACTGCGACGGATAGGGACGGATGGCCGGCTTTGGCAGTTGATCTGGACGCAAACTCGGGTCGTGTAGAAGCACCCGCGCATCCAGAGCCAGCAAACCTTCCGAGGAGACGAGCAGAGGATTCAGGTCAATTTCTGCGATCCCAGGCTGCTCCACCACCAACTGGCTGAAACGGACCAGGAGATTTTCGAGAGCAACCAAGTCAACCGGCGGACGACCGCGAACCCCTTTCAGCGCCCTGAAAACGTGAGTTTGTTCCATCAATCTCAGGGCCAGTGTACTGTTCAGCGGCGGAAGGGCTACCGCGTGGTCTCGATAGACCTCGACCAATTGGCCTCCGGAACCAAACAGGATAACCGGTCCAAACTGCGGATCCATGCTGCTCCCGAGAATCAATTCGTAGCCTTCGATCCGCACCATGGGTTGGACGCTGACCCCCAAGAACTGGTCAGGACCGGCTTTTTCTGTGACGGAGGACTTTATCCCGCGAAAAGCGGATCGTACCGACTGCTCATCTGGCAAATTCAATTTGACGCCGCCGACATCGGTCTTGTGAGTGATGGTCTCGGAGAGAACCTTCAGCACGACCGGATAGCCAATCTCTGACGCGTGTTTCACAGCCTCGTCTTCGTTCTCGGCGGCTCGGGTTTCGACCGTAGGAATTTCGTAATACGACAGGATTTGTTTCGATTCGAGTTCTGTGAGGAGCACGCGTCCTCGGCTCCGGGCCTTATCGATGACCTCTGCCGCACGGCTCCGAGAGGCGCCCTCGGGCGCCAAAGATTCCACTAGCGTCGGAGTTTCATAGAGACCGCGCAGGTTATAGCTGTAGCGCCACATGTACGTGAAGGCGCGGGCGGCAGTGTCGGGGAAGGAAAAGGTCGGAATGCTCGCGGTATTGAGAACTTTCTCTCCTGCGGCAACGCTCATCCCACCCATCCAACTTGCGACTAAAGGCTTTCCAGAGGCTAGGGCATAGGGTTGCAGACGCTCAGCGACTTCGAAGGGGTTCGTCATTCCCTGCGGCGCAAGGATCACGAGCAGACCGTCGCTGTTGGGATCTTGCGATGCGATTTCTAGTGCTTTGGCATAACGATCGGAATCGGCGTCGCCCAGAATATCAATTGGATTGTTGTGGCTCCAATGCCGTGGCAGAAATTGATCCAAACTCTGCAAGCTCTCTTCGGAGAGCGTAGCCAGCTGACCGCCATTGGCAACAAGCGCATCAGTCGCGAGAACGGCAGGTCCGCCGGCATTGGTTACGATCGTGAGCCGCGGTCCTCTGGGCAGAGGCTGCTTGCTAAGGGTTTCCGCCATATAGAAGAGGTCTGCAATGTTGTACACTCGCAACACGCCGCAGCGTCGAAATGCCGCATCGAGAACTTCATCGCTTCCTGTGAGGGCACCCGTGTGCGATGCCGCGGCCCGAGAAGCGGCATCGGACCGGCCCGCCTTGATCACGATAATGGGTTTGCTGAGGGACACTTCGCGCGCGGCGGAAAGAAACGAGCGTGCATCGCCCACCGACTCCATGTAAACCAGGATGCTATGTGTATGCGGATCCTTGCCGAAATAATCGATCAAGTCGCCCCAGCCCACATCCAACATTGAGCCGGTCGAGACGATCGCGCTGAATCCCACCTCTTCACGTTGACTCCAGTCCAGGATAGCTGTCAGCAGGGCACCGCTCTGGCTGAGGAACGCAACGTTGCCAGCCTTGGGTGTGCCTTTGGCGAACGTGGCATTCAGGCCAATGGCCGGGTTCATGATGCCGAGGCAATTGGGACCGATCAGTCGCATCGCGCCGCGGTGCAATTGTTGTTGGATCTGATGCTCCAGCGCCGCACCTTCCGGACCTCGCTCTCGAAATCCCGCCGAGATCACGACGGCCGCTTTTACCCCTGCGTCGGCACACTCGCCGATGACATGCGCAACGGTGAGTGCCGGGGTGACCACTAGGGCAAGGTCCACCTGCTCGGGAACATGGCTAATGCTTTTGTAAGCCTTAAGTCCGAGAACCTCCGAATGGTTGGGATTGACGGCATACACTTTCGAGCGAAAACGGCTTTCAATGAGATTCGAAAGCACCGTTCTACCCACAGTACCGGGCCGCGCGGTCGCGCCGATCACTGCCACGGAGTCAGGGACGAACATTTTGTCCAATCCAGACTTCGCTCCGGCTTTCGCCGATTTCTGCGGCGCGGTCTGTGTTTGCTCACCCAGAGTCTCTTGCATGTTTCCTCACAGAAACCCCTCGCCAAGGACATCAGCAGACATGTAGCCCGAGATCCTCCGACGGTTGTGAATGCTTGCTGATCTCGATCCGAACTATGAGCTTCTCTGCCGTCTCAGGCACGCGACAACCGGCACCGGGCATGCGCTTGCAAGGAACTGAGCGCTCGAGTTCTCTTCATTAGGAATCATCAGAGTGGGACGGATCACAAACTCGATCAAGCAACCGTCGTTCGTTTTACCGACGGCTCGTTCCACTGCTCGGCCGGGAGCACCGCTTCGTGTGGTTCCGGGCCCCCTCCCAGCAGTCCCCGATCAGTACAGGGATCAAGATCGGCGCCCTATTTCTGCTGAATTGACTCCAGGTACTTGGTGATGGCGTCCAACCTTACTTCTCCCCAGTCTTGATCCGATTCGACCTCATGGAAGATTGGTCCCCAAATTGGCATCTCTCGATCGCCGTGGGCGAGGGGTCCTGATTGTTTTCCTTCGATGATTTCCTTTACGTGCTCGTAGGGGAACTTTCCGCCATTTCTTTGCGAGATTAGGGTCAAGTCTGAAACGGCATGTTTTAAGGCAACCGATGCCGGTCCATGCCCTCGTCCGTCAGCTCCGTGACAAGCGGCGCAGTAGTAGCGAAAAATCTTCGGTCCTTCGATGGGGTTACGCGACGGCGAGGTCGTCGCTTGCTCCTGCTTCTGAGTTGCCGCCAAAAGAACAGCTGATAAACAAAATAGGCAGAGAAGTAGCATTGACCATCGTTCTTGCCCGAGCATACGCACCTTCCGTTGTGATCCATAGAACCCATCGTCGGAGCATATACCGGACCAGCCGCGCGAGAGTGAGCACTCTTGCTCAGAAGAACGAGAAGTCCGTCGTTAAGCTCGAGCTCCTTTAACGATCAAAGAATTTTGAAGAAGAGATATTCCATCCGTTGGCAAGGGCTACCACACAGATGAACACGTGGTCGGCTACTACAATACTGGCGACCGCATGAAGTATTGGAACTCGCCGACCGCTACCAGATCCAGGGGACGCCAACTTTGATCATGTTTCTGAACGGAAAAGAAGTTGGGCGAGTCGAGGGGCCACAGCCGACAGTACCGAGTGTACTGACAGCCGGTGACGCAGCCATTCGAGTCGTGAAATGAGCCGATCGCCAGAAATGCAGAAGCAGACCAAGCCAATCCTATTATTCAACGACGAATGCGCCGTCTGCTGCCGCATTGGGCATTGGGTGCAAAAGTCGGCACCCAATCGGGTGAGACCAGCCCCACCGTGCAACCGATTGGCGACGATCCGCGGAGCCCTCATGAACCTTCGTAAAAGCAAAACCAATCCTCGTATCCGAAATTTGCGCTGACTTAGCTTGCTCTCTTTTTTTGTTCAAGTGTGAGCAATACTGAACAGCGGCAGCAGTGCGAATCGCGTATTTTTGTTTTTCGCTAGCCGATCGCAACCGCTGGTATTGGTCGTGGTTCTTGCCTCGGTTCATCAGGGTTCGAAAACGAGCATTGGAGTCCCGGATTTTCGTCTCTTCGCTGCGATTCCTGTTGACGTTGCTGAATGACCTCCAAAATGGGATTTTACGATTCGGTTNGCTGCAGAAACATGGGCGAGTGACACGTGCTGGATAAACCGCTGCGGTTCCGGGGAGCGTACGAATGCGAATGCCGGGAAATTGCAGGGCCTCTAGGATTTTGCTTTCTCTTGTTTTTTTCTTTTTCGCGGGCCCGGCATTTGCTCCCGGCCAGACCAGTTCGCCAACCCCACCTCCAGCTAAGAATGTTCAATCGCCCGCTTCACCAGCGGCGGCTCCTCTTCCCATCGGCGCGCCTCCCCCCGAGGTGTCCAAGTATGTAGGAGCCGAGACCTGCAAGACCTGTCACGAGGAAATATATAACGCCTGGTCGAAGACGCCGCACTGGAAGACCA
>JGI12635J15846_10001718_pt1 | contig 19100 bp, 17 predicted proteins | sample BlaSpr_A8_OM2_M2_FD_15846 | JGI IMG/M metagenome (IMG submission 15846) | reverse complement strand
GTCAGCTATTGGAAGCTGGCGTTCACTTTGGCCACCAATCGCACCGCTGGAATCCGAAAATGGCGGATTTCATTTTCGGTGCCCGCAACAACATCCACATCATCGACCTCGCCCAGACCGTGCCGCTTCTGCATCGTGCGCTGCAGGCCGTCAGCGATACGGTTGCCAAGGGCGGCCGTATCCTGTTCGTCGGCACCAAGCGCCAGGCGCAGGACGGCGTCGCCGAAGCCGCCAAGCGCTCGGCGCAGTATTTTGTCAACTCGCGCTGGCTCGGCGGCACGCTGACCAACTGGAAGACCATCTCCGGTTCGATCAAGCGGCTGCGGCACCTCGATGAGGTGCTCAACTCCGGCGATGCCAACGCCTACACCAAGAAGGAGCGGCTGACCTTGCAGCGCGAGCGCGACAAGCTCGACCGTTCGCTCGGCGGCATCAAGGACATGGGCGGTCTACCCGACATGATCTTCGTGATTGACACCAACAAGGAAGACATCGCGATCCAGGAGGCCCAGCGGCTCAACATCCCGGTCGCGGCGATCGTCGATACCAATTCGGATCCCAAGGGCATCACCTATGTGATCCCCGGCAACGACGACGCTGGCCGCGCCATCTCGCTGTATTGCGATCTGGTGGCACGCGCGGTGATCGACGGCATTTCGCGCGCGCAGGGCGACTCCGGAATCGATATCGGCGCCTCGGCCCATCCGGTCCGTGAGGAAGTTCCGGCGGCGCCGCAGCCGGCGGGCTTCCAGGGCCTTGCCGGGCCGCGCGGTGCGGCCGACGACCTCAAGAAGCTCACCGGCGTGTCCGGCGCGATCGAGAAGAAATTCAACGATCTCGGCATTTTCCACTATTGGCAGCTGGCCGAACTCGATCACGACACCGCCCACAAGATCGGCGAAGAGGTCGGACTTCCGTCGCGCGCCGATGGCTGGGTCGCCCAGGCCAAGGCGATGACCGCGGAAGCGGAATAACGCAAAGCGTTGGCCGGAGTGCTCCGGCCACCGGTTCTCGATTTCCACAGATCCTGATGGTGGATGGCGGCGAGGCGGCAACAGCCGCGCCGCGGGCGCCCTGACAGGCAAAGGATTGCAACGATGGCAACAGTGACAGCGGCAATGGTCAAGGACCTGCGCGAGTCGACCGGCGCGGGCATGATGGATTGCAAGGCCGCGCTCACCGAGAGCGGCGGCGATATGCAGGCCGCGCAGGATTGGCTGCGCAAGAAGGGCCTGTCGAAGGCCGCGAAGAAGGCCGGCCGGGTGGCGGCCGAAGGCCTGATCGGCGCGCTGACCGCTGCTACCAGGGGCGTGGTGGTCGAGGTCAATTCCGAGACCGACTTCGTCGCGCGGAACGAGCAGTTCCAGGGACTGGTCAAGATGATCGCGCAGGTCGCGCTCGAGGTCGGCGCCGATGTCGACAAGATCAAGGCCGCCAAGGTCGGCGCTGTCACGGTGGAGACCGCCATTGCCGACGCCATCGCCACCATCGGCGAGAACATGACGCTGCGCCGCGCCGCCTCGCTCGAGGTCGGCAAGGGCGTGGTGTCGAGCTACGTGCACAACGCCGTGATCGAAGGCGCCGGCAAGATGGGCGTGATCGTGGCGCTGGAATCCGCCGGCAAGACCGATGAACTCGCTGGCCTCGGCAGGCAGCTTGCGATGCATGTCGCCGCCGCCAATCCGCAGGCGATCGATCCGGCGGGCCTCGATCCCGCGACCGTGAAGCGCGAAAAGGACGTGCTGGCCGACAAATACCGCCAGCAGGGCAAGCCGGAGAACGTGATCGAGAAGATCGTCGAGTCCGGTTTGAAGACCTTCTACAAGGAAGTTTGCCTGCTGGAGCAGGCTTTCATCCACGACAGCGGCAAGTCGGTCGCCCAGGCGGTGAAAGAAGCTGAGGGTAAGGTCGGCGGACCGATCAAGATCACCGGGTTTGTGCGCTATGCTCTGGGCGAGGGAATCGACCGGCAAGAATCCGATTTCGCCGCCGAAGTCGCCGCGGCCAGCGGCAAGAAGTGATCGCCGGAACCGACTTTCCGGCCCGTTTGCGCCGGAGGCAGCCGGCGCGGGGAAGGAAGTCTGATCGCAATGGCTGAGCCGGTCTATCGTCGCGTGGTGATCAAGCTCTCGGGCGAATATTTCGCCGGCCCGCAATCGTCCGGCTTCGACCAGCCGACCATCGACCGGGTCGCCGGCGACCTGATCGCGGCCAGGCAATTGGGTGTCGAAATCGCGGTCGTCGTTGGTGGCGGAAACCTGGTCCGCGGCGTCGAGGTCTCCTCCCGCGGCGTCTCCCGCCTGACCGGCGATACCATGGGCATGCTGGCGACCGTGATGAACTGCCTGGCGCTGGAAGCCGCCATCGAGCGGCGGGGCGTACCGGCGCGGACCCTGTCGGCGTTCGTGATGCCGCAGGTCTGCGAGCTGTTCACCCGGAGTGCAATGCACAATTGCCTTGCCGAGGGCCGCATCGTGCTGCTGGGCGGGGGAACCGGCAACCCTTTCTTCACCACCGATACCACGGCGGTCTTGCGGGCGGCCGAAATCGGCGCCCAGGCGGTGCTGAAGGCCACCAATGTCGACGGCATTTACAGCGCCGACCCCAAAAAGGATCCGTCCGCCAAGCGATTTGACCGCCTGACCCATTCGCAGGCGATTGCAGGCGGCTACAAGGTCATGGACGCGACCGCATTCGCGCTTGCCCGCGAGACATCGCTGCCTATCATCGTGTTTTCGATCGCCGAGCCGGGTTCGATCGGTGCGATCCTGCGTGGAACGGGCCACGGTACCGTGGTCGCCGGCTGAACGGCCAGCGCCCGATCGCGCCAGCCTTTTCGGCTTCGGCAGGAGTATTCAGGAGGGGAAGTCATGCCCACGGATAAGTTCGACATCAACGAATTGAAACGCCGCATGCAGGGCGCATCGCAAGCCCTTAAGCATGAATTGGGTGGCTTGCGGACCGGCCGCGCGGCGGCTTCGATGCTGGAGCCGGTGCAGGTCGACGCCTATGGCACGCACATGCCGCTGAACCAGCTTGCGACCATCAGCGTACCCGAGCCGCGGCTGCTTTCCGTGCAGGTATGGGACAAGTCGATGGTCAAGGCGGTGGAAAAGGCAATCGTCGATTCCAATCTGGGCTTGAGCCCGGCCACCGAAGGGCAGGTGCTTCGCTTGAGAATCCCGGAGCTCAATGAGGATCGCCGCAAGGAACTTGTGAAGGTCGCCCATAAATACGCCGAAGCGGCCAGGGTTGCGGTGCGCCATGTGCGCCGTGATGGTCTCGATACCGTCAAGAAACTTGAGAAGAATCACGAGATTTCCGAAGACGATCAGGAACGCCTGGCCACCGAGGTGCAAAAGGCGACCGATGGGACGATTTCGGAAATCGATCATTTGCTTGCGGCCAAGGAAAAAGAAATCCTCACCGTCTAGTGTGACGGTTCAAGGTTTGGAACTGACTGATGTCGAACGCCGCAGCCCCCGCGACCGAAGGACCGGATCGAACCGGCGGTCCCATGCATGTGGCCATCATCATGGATGGCAACGGACGCTGGGCGGCGGCCCGCGGTTTGCCGCGCGCCGAAGGCCACCGCCGCGGCGTCGAGGCGCTGCGCCGCGTGGTTCGGGCGGCGCATGAGCTCGGCATCCTCTATCTCACGATCTTCTCCTTCAGCTCGGAAAACTGGTCGCGTCCCGCGACCGAGATCGGCGACCTGTTCGGCTTGCTGCGCCGGTTTATCCGCAATGATCTGGCGACACTGCATAGCGACGGCGTCAGGGTGCGGGTGATCGGCGAGCGCGATGGCCTCGAGCCCGACATCTGCGCGCTGCTCAACGAGGCGGAAGAACTCACCAAGGGCAATACCAGGCTCAACCTCGTGGTCGCGTTCAATTACGGATCGCGGCAGGAAATCGCTCACGCGGCGCAGCGGCTCGCGCGCGAGGTCGCGGACGGCAAGCGCGACCCGGCTTCGATCGACGCCGACACGCTCGGCCAGTACCTCAATGCGCCCGACATTCCCGACCCCGATCTGATCATTCGCACCAGCGGCGAGCAGCGGCTGTCGAATTTCCTGATGTGGCAGGCGGCCTACAGCGAACTGGTATTTGTGCCGATCCACTGGCCCGATTTCGACAAGGCCGCGCTCGAGGGCGCGATTGCCGAATATGCCAGAAGGGAGCGCCGCTTCGGCGGCCTGGCGGCGAAAACCGGATCGTGACCGAACACGAAGCATCGCCCGCGGTTGTTGCCGAGCAGGGGTCGCGTAATCTCGCGCTTCGCATCGGTGCCGCATTGGTGCTGGCGCCGGCCGCGATCGCGATTGCCTATGCCGGCGGATGGCTGTGGACGTTGCTGGTGACGCTGGCGGCGGCCGGGCTCTATATCGAATGGCTGATGATTGTCGGCGTTGCGCGCGAGACCCGTGTGGTCGCCTCGGGCGTCGTTGCATTGGCGATGGCCGGACTTTGTCTAGGCATGGCGCGAATTGAGCTTTCGCTCGTTGCACTGGTCGCGGGTTTCGCCGCGGTCGCATTGCTTTCTCGGCCGCCGCGCCGCTGGACGGCTGCGGGATTGCTGTATGCTGGTGCGGCCGAGGTCGCTTCCATCCTGGTGCGCCTCGATCCGACTTACGGATTCGTCGCGCTGATCCTGATCCTGCTCGTGGTTTGGGTGACCGATATCGGCGGCTATTTCGCGGGCCGCGGCATCGGCGGACCGAAATTGTGGCCGCGGGTCAGTCCAAAGAAGACCTGGGCGGGAGCCATTGGCGGCTTTGCGGCAAGCCTCCTGGTCGCCGCGGGATTTGCGGCATTCAGCAAAATGAATCCGCCGCTCAAGTTAGGCCCGTTTCTCCTGCTGGGTGCCGCGCTGTCGGTGGCGTCCCAGCTTGGCGATCTCCTGGAGTCCGCGGTGAAGCGGCGTTTCGGCGTCAAGGACTCCAGCCATCTGATTCCCGGGCATGGCGGGCTGATGGACCGTCTCGACGGTCTTGTGGCGGCGGTGGTGTTGGCCGCGATTTTCGGTCTTTTGCGGGGCGGCGCAGATGGCGTCGGCCGCGGTATTGTGGTTTGGTGAAGCCCATGAGCGCTGTTCCGTTGCGTAACAACAAGGCGACCGCCTCCGCCGTGCGCGTCGTCACCGTGCTGGGTGCCACCGGTTCGATCGGCGACAGCACGATGGATTTGCTGCGCGCCTCGCGCGACCGTTATCGGGTCGAGGCGCTGACCGCGAACACCAATGTACAGGGACTGGCCAGGCTCGCGCGCGAATTCGGCGCGCGGTTTGCCGCGGTCGCCGATCCGACGCGACTTGCCGAGTTGAAGGATGCGCTCGCCGGCACGCGCACCGAATGCGGCGCGGGCGAAAGCGCGGTGATCGAAGCAGCAAGCCGGCCGTCGGATTGGGTGATGGCTGCGGTCAGCGGCGCGGCCGGATTGAAGCCGGCACTCGCCGCCGTCGATCGCGGCGCGGCGGTCGCACTCGCCAACAAGGAATGCCTGGTTTGCGCCGGCGATTTTTTCATGCAGCGCGCGGCGAGGGCGGGCGCCCGCATCCTGCCCGCCGACTCCGAACACAATGCGCTGTTTCAGGCGCTGGGATCGGGCAACCGCGAGGAACTGGTCCGCGTCATCATCACCGCTTCCGGCGGCCCGTTCCGCACATGGTCGAGCGCCGAGATCGAGCAGGCAACCCTGGCGCAGGCGCTGAAGCATCCGAACTGGAGCATGGGGCAGAAGATCACCATCGATTCCGCCTCGATGATGAACAAGGGGCTCGAGGTGATCGAGGCCTCCTATCTGTTCGCGCTGACGCCGGATGAGATTGACGTTCTCGTGCATCCGCAATCGATCATTCATGGCATGGTGGAATTCTCCGACCGTTCGGTGGTCGCGCAACTGGGTGCGCCCGATATGCGCACGCCGATCGCCCATTGCCTCGGCTGGCCCGATCGCATTGTCGGGCCGGCGGCCAAACTCGATCTCGCCGGGATCGGGCAGCTGACCTTCGAGGCGCCGGATTTCGAACGCTTTCCGGGGCTCCGGCTGGCTTACGATTCTTTAAGGACCGGACGCGGCGCAACTACGGTATACAACGCCGCCAACGAGGTCGCGGTGGCAGCTTTCATCGCCGGCAAGATCAGGTTTGGCGCCATCGCGCGCCTGGTGGAAGCAACGCTCAACGACTGGATTCGGTCAGGGAACCTGGCACCCCTGACCTCGGCGGACGATGCGATTGCCGTTGACCATAAGGCGCGAAATAGAGCTGCCACCCTCTTGCCTCAAATTGCCTTAAAGGCATCCTAGTGGGTTGGGGACAGGGCCTCCGGCTCTGGTTAAGGGGAATCGGATGTCCGAGTTTTTTCTACATAGTTTCAATACGTTGGGCCATGGGCTCATCGGTTACATTGTCCCCTTCCTGTTTGTGCTCACGATCGTTGTTTTCTTCCATGAACTCGGTCATTTCCTGATTGCCCGATGGGCGGGCGTGAAGGTGTTAACTTTCTCGCTTGGCTTCGGGCCGGAACTGGCCGGTTTCAACGACCGCCATGGCACGCGCTGGAAGATCTCGGCGGTCCCGCTCGGCGGCTATGTGAAGTTTTTCGGCGACGACAGCGAGGCCTCGACGCCCTCGTCCGAAACGCTTGCCAGCATGACCGAGGAAGAGCGCGCGGGCAGTTTCCACCACAAGAAAGTCGGACAGCGTGCGGCGATCGTGGCAGCGGGCCCGATCGCGAATTTCCTGCTCGCGATCGTGATCTTCACCTGCCTGTTCACGGCGTTCGGAAAACCGAGCACATCGGCGCGCGTGGATCAGGTAGAGCCAGCAAGCGCGGCCGCATCAGCCGGCTTCCAGCCGGGCGACATCGTCACGGCGATCGATGGCAAGCAGATCGAAAGCTTTCCCGAGATGCAGCAGATCGTGGCAACGCGCGCCGGCGAGCAGTTGACCTTCACGGTCAAGCGCGGGGACNCCACGCTGCAATTGCGCGCGACGCCGGAACTGCGGGAAATGCCGGACCCGTTCGGAAACAAGAGCCGGCGCGGCGTGTTGGGCATCACCCGACAGTCGGCAGCCGGCGAACTAACCAGCGAGCGCGTCGATCCGGCGACGGCGCTTTGGCTCGGCGTCAAGAAAACCTGGTTCGTGATCGATCAGACGCTGTCCTATATCGCCAACATCTTCAAAGGACGGGCAAGCTCCGACCAGATCGGCGGTCCGCTGCGGATCGCGCAGTTTTCCGGTCAGGTCGCGACCTTGGGAATTATCCCGTTGCTTGACCTTGCGGCGGTGCTTTCGATCTCGATCGGGCTGTTGAACTTGTTTCCAGTCCCGCTGCTCGATGGCGGTCACCTTTTGTTCTATGCGGTCGAAGCGGTGCGCGGGCGCCCCCTGTCGGAGCGGGCGCAGGAGATGGGGTTCCGGATCGGGCTCGGTCTGGTGCTGATGCTGATGGTGTTTGCCACCTACAACGACATCCTGCATCTGGCGGCATCCTGAAACGGCTTTTTTGTGACGTGACCAATAGGCAACGTATTGGAAAGAAAATGAAATTGCACTGCGATCCGACGTTTGCCGCCCCGGCGGAATTGGCTACAAGCAGGGCAACAATGGGAATCTGCCGGTTCGTAGGGGTGCGTTCCGGCACTGGAATGACAAGGGCGCGTTGCGCATGAATGTTGGAATGCGAGTCCGGGGGGGCTTGTTGGCTGCCCTGATCATGTTCGCCGTGCCGGTCGCTGCCACGCTGGCCGCCGTGCTCGTGGCGTCCCCTGTCGCCGCCCAGACCATCGATTCGCTGCAGGTTGAAGGCAACCGGCGGGTCGAGCTCGAGACCATCAAGTCCTATTTCAAGGTGGGTCCCGGCGGACGCCTGGACCAGGCGGCCATCGACGACGGCCTGAAGGCGCTGATCGAAACCGGCCTGTTCCAGGACGTGAGAATCAGCACCCCGGGCGGTCGCGTGCTGGTGACCGTGGTCGAAAATCCGGTGATCGGAAAGGTCGCTTTCGAGGGCAACAAGAAGGTCAAGGACGAACAGCTTTCCGCGGAAATCCAGTCGAAGCCGCGCGGCACGCTGTCGCGTCCCATGGTGCAGTCCGACGCCCAGCGCATTGCCGAAATCTACCGTCATTCCGGCCGCTATGACGTGCACGTCACCCCCGAAATCATCGAGCAGCCCAACAACCGTGTCGATCTCGTCTTCACGATCACCGAGGGCGGCAAGACCGGCGTCAAATCGATCGAATTCGTCGGCAACCAAGCTTATTCGTCGTACCGCCTCAAGGATATCATCAAGACGCGCGAGTCGAATCTGCTGAGCTTCCTCGGCGGCGCCGACGTCTACGATCCGGACCGGGTCGAGGCCGACCGCGATCTGATTCGGCGCTTTTATCTCAAGCACGGCTACGCCGATGTGCAGGTGGTGGCCGCGCTGACCGAATACGATCCGGACAAGAAGGGCTTCCTGGTCACGTTCAAGATCGAGGAAGGCGTGCAGTACCGGGTGGCGTCGGTCAAATTCGAATCCAGTATTTCGACGCTCGACGGAAATTCGCTGGCGAGCTTCTCGCGCGTCAGCATCGGCTCGACCTACAACGCCGAATCGCTGGAAAAGTCGATCGAGGAAATGCAGATCGAGGCGTCGCGGCGGGGTTACGCCTTCGCGATCGTGCGTCCGCGCGGCGACCGCAATTTCGAGGCCCACACCGTCAGCATCACCTATGCCATTGACGAGGGCCCGCGCACTTACATCGAGCGCATCAACATCCGCGGCAACACCCGCACCCGCGACTACGTGATCCGCCGCGAATTCGATATCGCGGAAGGCGACGCCTATAACCGCGCGCTGGTCGATCGCGCCGAGCGCCGCCTGAAGAACCTGGACTTCTTCAAGAACGTGAAGATTACCAGCGAACCGGGATCGTCGAGCGACCGCGTGATCCTCATTGTCGATCTCGAGGAGAAATCCACCGGCGACTTCTCGGTCTCGGGCGGCTATTCGACCACCGACGGCGCACTCGCCGAGGTCAGCATTTCCGAACGCAACTTCCTCGGCCGCGGACTTTTTGCCAAGGCCGCGGTGACGTATGGCCAATACGCGCGCGGACTGTCGCTTTCATATGTCGATCCTTATCTGCTCGACTACCGCGTCGCCCTTGGTCTTGACGCGTTCTATCGCCAGCAGCTTGCCAACAACTATATTTCGTACGGCACCACGACGGTGGGCTTCAGTCCGCGACTGGGTTTCGCACTGCGCGAGGACCTTTCTCTGCAGGTCCGGTATTCGATCTATCAGCAGACCATCTCGCTGCCGTCTTATCTCGCCAATTGTAATAACAACCCGAACAATCCGAGCCTTCCCTTCAACCCGTCTCCAGCGTTTGTGAATGCATTCGGAGCCATGGGCGCAACAGACCCCACGGGCGTGGGCCTGTGGTGCTACAGCGACGGCGAGGCCTCGCTGCCGGTTCGCAAGGAACTGGCGAGCGGCCACACGCTGACCTCCTCGGTCGGCTATTCGCTGAACTACAATACGCTCGACAACAACAAGAACCCGACCGATGGCCTGCTGATCGACTGGAAGCAGGATTTCGCCGGCGTCGGCGGCGACGTCACCTATCTGAAGAGCGCGATCGACGCGAAATACTTCACCCCGCTGGTCGCCGATATCGTCGGACTGATCCACGTCCAGAGCGGCATTCTCAACAAGGTCGGCAGCAACGAGCTTCGCATGCTCGATCAGTTCCAGATGGGCCCGAACCTCGTCCGCGGCTTTGCGCCGAACGGCATCGGTCCGCGCGACATCAACCCTTACGGTACGATGGACGCGCTCGGCGGCACCAAATATTGGGGCGCCTCGATGGAGCTGCAGATGCCGTTCTGGTTCCTGCCGAAGGAAGTGGGCCTGAAGGGCGCGGTCTATGCCGATGCCGGCGGCTTGTATGACTACCAGGGGCCGACGAACTGGGCCCTGACCGGCGAAGTCAACACGCCCGGCTGCATTCGTCCCACCAACAATCCGCCCAACCCGGGAACCTGTTTGGGATTGCAGTATGATACTGGCAACACGGTCCGCAGCTCGGTCGGCGTCGGCCTGATCTGGGCCTCGCCGTTCGGTCCGCTGCGCTTCGACTATGCCGTCCCGCTTACCAAAGGTCAGTTTGACCGCGTGCAGCAGTTCAAGTTCGGCGGCGGCACCACGTTCTAGACCGTTTTCGAGCGACGCGGGGGCCGGTTCGCGCGAAGAAAACGTCTCAAGGCAGAAGCAGAGATCGGTCCTGGTGATCCGGGACCGAATCTCCGGTTCGATCACCGGCCGGACCGCGACGGGTGGAATGGCGCAGCCGAGTTTTTTCGAACGACCCCCTTCGTCGACGCTGGCCTCACTCGCCGCGCTGGCGGAAGCGCATTTGGTCGATGCCTCGCGCGGCGGGCAGGAGGTCAGGGGGCTGGCTTCGCTCGACGAAGCCGGGCCGATGCATCTGACGTTTTTCGACAATCTCAAATACGCCGACCAGCTCGCCTCGACCCGGGCGGGGGCCTGTCTGATCAGCCAGCGCTTCGAGAAAGCCGTTCCCGCCCACGTCGCGATCTTGCGCGCGGCGCAGCCGTTCCGCGCCTTTGTGAAGGTCGCGCGCGAGCTGCATCGCGACTCGCTTCGTCCGCAATCCTGGTTCGGCAATTCCGGGATCGCTGCGTCTGCCATCATCGATCCGAGCGCGCATCTGGAGGACGGCGTCATCGTCGATCCGCTGGCCGTGATCGGGCCGAACGTCGAGATCGGCGCCGGTACGGTGATCGGCGCGGGCGCGGTGATCGCGGCCGATGTCAGGATCGGCAGGGATTGCAATGTCGGCGCCCGCACAGCGATTCAATGCGCGCTGATCGGCAACAACGTGCTGATCCACCCCGGCTGCAGCATCGGGCAGGACGGCTATGGCTTCGTGTTCTTCGGACCGGACGGCCATTTGAAAGTGCCGCAGACCGGCCGGGTGCTGATCCAGAACGACGTGGAGATCGGCGCCGGCACCACCATCGATCGCGGCAGCCTGCGCGACACCGTGATCGGCGAGGGTACGAAAATCGACAATCAGGTCCAGATCGGCCACAATGTGACCATCGGCCGGCACTGTCTGCTGGCGGCCCAGATTGGGCTGGCGGGCAGCCTGACGATTGGTGACAATGTGGCGCTGGGTGCCAAGGTCGGCATCAACAACCACCTTCGCATCGGCGACGGGGCCCAGGTCACCGCGATGAGCGCCGTCAAGGACGACATCCCGGCGGGCGGGCGCTGGGGCGGCCACTTTGCCAAGCCGACCAAACAGTGGTTTAGGGAAATCATTGCGGTCGAGCGTCTGGTGCGCGATAGCTCGGCCGATCCGAAGGACGAGGGGCGGGAGTGATGGAGGAGGCGTCGGTCAGATTCGAGCTGGTGGATATCAACGATATCCTCAAAACGCTCCCGCATCGCTATCCGATGCTGCTGATCGACCGGGTCATCAAGATCCGCACCGATTACTCCGGAATCGGCATCAAGAACGTCACCATCAACGAGCCGCCGTTTCTCGGGCATTTCCCGGAGCGGCCGGTCTATCCCGGGGTGATGATGATCGAGGCCATGGCGCAGACCGCCGGCGTGATCGGCATCAAATCGGTCGAGGGCACCGAGCGGCCGCGCGCGGTCTATTTTCTCACCATCGACAAATGCAAATTCCGCAAACCGGTGATGCCCGGCGATACCGTCGAGTATCACATGCGCTCGATCGGCCGGCGCAAGACCATGTGGTGGTTTCACGGCATCGCCAAGGTCAACGGCGCGACCATGGCCGAGGCGGACATCGGCGCGATGCTGACCGACTGACGGGGAAAGTGATTTTCCGAACGGGTTTTGCCACGGCGCGGCCGTTGGCCTGGACCTGCACAATCATCAGTAGGCAGCCGGCCGAATCGCCTTACAACATCGTCCACGGCATCGTCTAACTTTGTACGAAAGCGAAAGCGCTAGCCAGGGAGGCCGGAATGGCCACTTTTGTTGTACTGAAACGACCGGGACCGCCGACACGCGAGGTTTTGGTAAACGTCGACGAAATCCTGATGGTCCAACCCGGGCAGGGCACCGGTTCGGCAATTCTATTCGGCCGCGAGCACCTTGTAAGCTTCGAGGAAGATTTCGCGACCGTGATACGTCGAATTCAGACGGGTCCGTACGTACAAACCGCTCACGCATCGACCCCGAAATAACGGTCAGCCGGATCGACCCGTATTTCTGCTTCGACCTTGCGCGGTCTCGAACACGCGTCCTTCGCGATTCATCGAAATACCGCGTAACCATACGTCACTGGACAGTGTCGGAATGCCGCGCTAACCACCTGAAAACCTCAATCACATCAACGGCGATATTGGCGAAGACCGGACCCATGACTACGATCGATCCCACCGCGCGGATTGAAGACGGCGCTGTGATCGGCGAGGGCACTTCGATCGGTCCCTATTGTGTGATCGGCCCCGATGTCGTGATCGGCGCGAACTGCAGGCTGCTCGCGCATGTCTACGTCACCGCGCAAACCACGATCGGCGACGGCTGCACCATCTACCCTTTCGTCTCGCTGGGCACGCCGCCGCAATCGCTGGCCTATCGCGGCGAACTCACGAAGCTCGTGATCGGGCAGGGCTGCACCATCCGGGAGCAGTCGACCATGAGCGCCGGGAGCCGTGCCGGCGGCGGCATCACCCGGGTCGGCGAACGCGGCTATTTCATGAATTGCAGCCATGTCGGCCATGACTGCGTCGTCGGCAACGACGTGATTTTTGCGACCTCGGCGACTTTGGGCGGGCATTGCGAGATCGGCGATTTTGTTTTCATGGGCGGCCTGTCGGCGGTGCATCAGTTCGGCCGGGTGGGTTCACAGGTGATGGTCAGCGCGCTCACGGCGGTGCGCGACGACGTGATCCCGTTCGCGCTGGTCAACGGCCAATTCGGCAGGCTGTCGGGCCTCAACGTGGTCGGCATGAAGCGGCGCAAGTTCAGCCGCGAGCGGCTGGCCGCGATCCGATCGTTTTATATGAAGCTGTTTCACGGACCCGGCGTGTTCGCCGAGCGCTTGAACGAGCTCAGGGATCTGGCGGGCACCGATCCGGCGATTGCGGAAATCCTGAACTTCATCGATGCTGGAAAGCATCGCGAGCTGTGCCAACCGGAGAAACACGGCAAGCGGACTTGATGACGCAGTCCTCGACCACATCGGATCGCCTGATCACGGCTTCATCGCCGATCGGCCTGATCGCGGCCGGCGGCGTAATGCCGTTTGCCGTCGCCGACTCCCTGGTCGCGCGCGGCAATAGCCCCGTGCTGTTCGCGCTGAAGGGCGCCTGCGATCCGGTGGCGGTCGCGCGCTTTCGCCATCACTGGATTTCAGTGGGCCAGATCGGCCGGGCCATCAAACTGTTCCGGGCCGAGAACTGCCGCGACCTGGTTTTCATCGGCTCGATTGTACGGCCGGCGCTCTCGGAGATCAGGCTGGACTGGGGCACGCTTCGCGTCATGGCGCGGCTGTGGACGGCGTTCCGGGGCGGCGACGATCATCTGTTGTCCGGCATCGGCCGGATCCTCGAACAGGACGGTTTTCGGATGGTCGGCATCAAGGAAGTCGCCCCCGACCTGTTGGTGCCGGAAGGCTGCCTCACCCGCAAGGCGGGCGATGACGCCGCCGCGGCCGACATCGCCAGGGGACGCGAGGTGTTGCGTGCGCTGAGCCCGTTCGACATCGGCCAGGCCGCTGTCGTGATCGACGGTCACGTGGTCGCCGTGGAAGACATCGAAGGCACCGACGCATTGCTGGCGCGGGTCGCGCGGCTGCGCCAAGAGGGGCGAATTCGCGCCAAAGCCGGGCGTGGCGTGCTGGTGAAGGCGCCGAAGAGCGGACAGGATCTGCGCTTCGATCTGCCGACGGTCGGACCGCGAACCGTCGAGGGCGCGGCCACGGCCGGGCTTGCCGGGATTGCCGTGGTCGCAGGCAACACCATCGTGGTCGAACCGCAGGCCATGATCGCGGCGGCCGACGCCGCGGGCCTTTTCGTAACCGGGTTGCCGGCCTGATGCCCGCGCGATCAACCGCAAATGTCGCGCGCAAAATCTTCCTGATCGCGGCGGAAGAATCCGGCGACCGGCTCGGCGCCCAGCTGATGAAAGTGCTGCGACAGCGCCTTGGCGATGCCGTGCGGTTCGAAGGCGTCGGCGGCCAGGCGATGGCCCGCGAAGGCCTGGTGTCGCTGTTTCCGATCGAGCACTTGTCGATCATGGGATTGACGGCGGTGCTGATGCAGTTGCCGCAGCACCTGCGGCGTATCAGGGAAACCGCCGAGGCCGTAACGAAGACTTCGCCCGACATTCTCGTGATCATCGACAGCCCCGATTTTACTCATCGGGTGGCGCGGCGCGTCCGGGCCCGCGATCCCTCGATCCCGATTATCGACTACGTATCGCCCTCGGTCTGGGCGTGGCGGCCGGGCCGGGCGCGGGCGATGCGCAGCTATATCGATCACGTGCTGGGCCTGCTGCCGTTCGAACCGGAGGAATACCGCAAGCTGCACGGGCCGCCCTGCAGCTATGTCGGCCATCCCCTGACCGAGCAAATCGCCACGCTGCGGCCCGCCGCCGGGGAGCAGAAGCGACGGGATGAGGCGCCGCCGGTGCTGCTGGTGCTGCCGGGAAGCCGCCGCAGCGAGATCAGGCACCATATGGCGGTGTTCGGCGAGGCGCTCGGGCGGTTGCAGGCCGAAGGCGTGGCGTTCGAACTGATCCTGCCGACCATGCCGCATCTGCAGGAGGCGGTCGCCGACGGCCTGAAGCACTGGAAGGTCACCCCAAAAATCGTGATCGGCGAGCAGGAAAAGCGGGCGGCGTTCCGGATCGCGCACGCCGCGCTCGCCAAATCGGGCACCGTGACGCTGGAGCTTGCCGTCGCGGGCGTGCCGATGGTGGCGGCCTACAAGGCCGGCGCGGTCGAGGGCTTCGTCATTCGCAACGCGCTGCGCGCCATCTCCGTGATCCTGGCGAATATTGTCGTCGGCGAGAACGTCGTGCCGGAATTCATCCAGCGCGATTGCACGGCGGAAAAGCTTCTCCCCGCACTGCGCGAAGTGCTGGCCGACTCCGCCATGCGCCGGCGACAGCTCGCAGCCTTCGCAAAAATCGACGCCATCATGTCGACCGGCAACCAGCCGCCCAGCGTCCGCGCCGCCGACATCGTGCTGGCGACGATGCGCAAAGCGAGAAGGCCGATCTGACTTTCTCCCTCGCCCCGCTCTTCGCGGGGAGAGGGTGGGGCGAGGGGCTCTATCGGCAAATACTGAAGCACAACGTTTGCGGAGACTCCCCTCACCCGGATCGCAAGAGCGATCCGACCTCTCCCCGCAGGCGGGGAGAGGTGACAAGCTGGTGCATCCGCCGATTCATACTCCGAAATAGTTTGCGGCGGACACCTTCGCATCCGGCCGCCAAACCTTTCGCTGCTAGCGCCGGTTACTTCCGCTTGGCGATGTCGACGTAGTCGCGCCGCGTTACGCCGGTGTAGAGCTGGCGCGGGCGGCCGATCTTCTGCTGCGGGTCCTCGATCATCTCGCTCCACTGGCTGATCCAGCCGACGGTGCGCGCGACCGCGAACAGCACGGTGAACATCGAGGTCGGGAAGCCCATCGCCTTCAGCGTGATCCCGGAATAGAAGTCGACGTTGGGATAGAGCTTGCGGTCGATGAAATAGGGGTCGTTCAGCGCGATCTTTTCCAGTTCCAGCGCCACCTTCAGCATCGGGTCGTCGCCGTGGCCGGTTTCCGCCAGCACCGCGTGACACATCTTCTGCATGATCTTGGCGCGTGGGTCGTAGTTCTTGTAGACCCGATGCCCGAAACCCATCAGGCGGACTTCGCTGTTCTTGTCCTTCACCCGCTTGATGAAATCGGGAATCTTGTCGACCGCGCCGATGTCGGAAAGCATCGCAAGGGCTGCTTCGTTGGCGCCGCCATGCGCCGGACCCCACAGGCAGGCGATGCCGGCGGCGATGCAGGCGAACGGGTTGGCGCCGGAGGAGCCGGCGATCCGCACCGTCGAGGTCGAGGCGTTCTGCTCGTGGTCGGCGTGCAGGATGAAGATCTTGTCGAGCGCGTCGGCCAGAACAGGATTGATCTTGTAGTCCTCGCAGGGCACCGCGAAGCACATGTTGAGGAAATTCTCGGCGAAGGAGAGCGAGTTCTTCGGATAGATGAAGGGCTGGCCGATGGTGTATTTGTAGGCCATCGCGGCCAGCGTCGGGACTTTCGCGATCATCCGCATCGAGGCGATCATGCGCTGCTGCGGATCGTTGATGTCGGTGGAGTCGTGATAGAACGCGGCCAGCGCGCCGACCGCGGCCACCATGATCGCCATCGGGTGAGCGTCGCGGCGAAAACCCTGGTAGAACCGCGCCATCTGCTCGTGGACCATGGTGTGATGGATCACGCGGCTGTCAAAATCTTCCTTCTGCGCCTTGGTGGGCAATTCGCCGTACAGTAACAGGTAGCACGTCTCCAGGAAGTCGCCGTTCTCCGCCAGTTGCTCGATCGGGTAGCCGCGGTATTCGAGGATGCCGGCGTCGCCGTCGATATAGGTGATCTTGGACTGGCAGCTGGCGGTGGAGGTGAAGCCGGGGTCGTAGGTGAACATCCCGGACTGGCCGTAGAGCTTGGCGATATCGATGACATCGGGACCTACGGCGCCGCTCAAAATCGGGAAATCGTAGGTCTTGTTGCCGACCGTCAGCGTTGCGGTTTTGGAGTTGGATGTGGCATCCATCGTGAAATCCCCGATGAGCTCGTTGACGAAGGGCGGCGACCGCGTCCGCCATGACGACTGAGATGGCGTGGGAAGCCGGGTATGGGCACCTCTTAGATGGGTATCTTATTGCTGTTTGCACTGCAAGATGGGCATGCCCGGCCTGCGATGCCACCTTACGCGGAGGCCTGATCGCCAAGCCGGGCCAGGCATTCCTGCCGCCCCAGTACTGAAAGTACGTCAAAGATGCCCGGCGAGGTTGTCCGGCCCGTCAGCGCCACGCGGAGCGGCTGCGCCACCTGGCCAAGCTTGAGATTGTTGACCTCCGCGAAGGCGCGCATGGCGGCCTCCGTGGTCTCCGCCGTCCACGGGTCGACCGCCTCCAGCGCGCCGCGCAGCCGGCCAATCAATTCGCGGGTTTCCGGCGTCAGCAACGCCGCCGCCTTCGGCTCGATCTCGAGCGGCCGGTCGGCAAAAATGAAATAGGAGCCGTCGATCAGCTCGATCAGCGTCTTGGCGCGCTCCTTCAGGCTCGGCATCGCCTGCAGCAATTGCGCGCGCGTGGTGTCGTTGAGCTTTGCCTTGAGCTCCGGACCGTTTGGGACGTGTTCCAGCACGGCCTCGAACTGGCTCACGAGGGATTGATCGTCGGAATGGCGTATGTAGTGGCCGTTGAGGTTTTCCAGCTTGGCGAAATCGAAACGGGCGGCCGAGCGGCCGATCCCCGACAGGTCGAAGGCGGCGATCATTTCCTCGGTCGAGAAGATTTCCTGGTCGCCGTGGCTCCAGCCGAGCCGGACCAGGTAATTACGCAGCGCCGCCGGCAGATAACCCATCGCGCGATAGGCTTCGACGCCGAGCGCGCCGTGGCGCTTCGAAAGTTTCGAGCCGTCGGGCCCGTGGATCAGGGGAATATGCGACATGTTCGGGATGTGCCACGACAGCGCATCGTAGATCTGCTTCTGCCGCGCGGCGTTGATCAGGTGATCGTCGCCGCGGATGATATGGGTGACGCCCATGTCGTGATCGTCGACCACCACCGCGAGCATGTAGGTCGGATTGCCATCGCCGCGCAGCAGCACGAGGTCGTCGAGATTTTCGTTCTGCCAGACCACGCGGCCCTGCACCTGGTCCTCGATCACGGTCTCGCCGGTCTGCGGCGCCTTGAGCCGGATCGTCGGCTTGATGCCGGGTGGGGCCTCGGCGGGGTCGCGATCCCGCCACATCCCGTCATAGAGCCGGGTGCGGCCTTCCGCGCGCGCCTTCTCGCGCATCGCCGTGAGCTGCTCGGCGGTGGCGTAGCAGCGGTAGGCCTTGCCGTTGGCGAGCAGCTGTTCGGCCACCTCGCGGTGCCGCGCGGCGCGGCTGAACTGGTAGATGACGTCGCCGTCCCAATCGAGCTCGAGCCATTTCAACCCGTCCAGGATCGCCGCGATCGCGGGTTCCGTCGATCGCTCGCGGTCGGTGTCCTCGATCCGCAGCAGCATCTTGCCGCCGAGCTTCCTGGCATAAAGCCAGTTGAACAGCGCCGTGCGGGCGCCTCCGATGTGGAGAAAGCCGGTCGGCGAGGGGGCAAAGCGGGTGACGACGGAATCGGTCATTGCGGAAGCGGATCGCGAACAAAGGGGCATGCGGAAGCGGGGTGGTGTATAGCAGGAACCGGCCATAACTAAAGCCTTCCTTGAGGCCTGCGGATTTGGCAGAACGTCCGCTGATTCCCGAACTGGAAACGAGAATGACGACAGAACCGGTGACCTCGGACGTTGGGCGCGATTTCATTCGCGACATCGTGCAGGCCGATCTCGACAGCAAGAAGCTCAGCCACGTCGTGACGCGGTTCCCGCCGGAGCCGAACGGCTATCTGCATATCGGGCACGCCAAGTCGATCGCGCTGAATTTCGGCATCGCGCAGGAATTTGCCGGGCACTGCAACCTGCGCTTCGACGACACCAATCCGACCAAGGAGGAGCAGGAATATATCGATTCGATCCAGGCCGACGTGCACTGGCTCGGCTACGACTGGGGCAAGAACCTGTTCTATGCCTCGGATTATTTCGACAAGCTCTACGAATGGGCGGAGGGCCTGATCCGCGCCGGCCTTGCCTATGTCGACGACCAGTCGCAGGAGGAGATCAGGATCAATCGCGGCACGCTGACCGAGCCGGGCAAGAACAGCCCGTTCCGCGATCGTCCGGTTGCGGAAAACCTCGATCTGTTTCGCCGCATGAAGGCGGGCGAGTTTCCCAACGGCGCGCGGGTGCTTCGCGCCAGGATCGACATGTCCTCGGGC
>JGI12635J15846_10001715_pt1 | contig 19103 bp, 19 predicted proteins | sample BlaSpr_A8_OM2_M2_FD_15846 | JGI IMG/M metagenome (IMG submission 15846) | reverse complement strand
CCGCCAGCAGCGTCGCCCTCAACTTGCTGCAGGAAGCGCTGCAGTCGGGCACGCTCGCGGCAATAAATTCGTCGCGCTTCGTGTTCGAGGATAGCGCGATGCTGTCGCTTTTGCCGGCGGTGGCCGGCGCCCGTACCGCGCGCGTCGATGACGCCGATATCGCCCACACCAACGTGCCGCCGCCGCCGATCCGCGGCGCCTTGCCGGCGGCGCAGCCGGTGATGCCGGCAACCCTGGTCTCGAATTCGCCGGCTGAAACCGCCATGCACCATCTGCTCGCCGACACCGACGGCGCGATCGCGCGGCAGACCTTGCTGCAGGTGGCCTCGCTGCCCGGCCAGAGCGACCCGGCCGCCGCACGCCTCGATCCGACGGCGCCGCGCTGGAATTTCGAAATCCCGTTCGCGACGGCGCAGGGCACCGCGATGGCGCAGTTCGAGATTTCACGCGACGGCGGCGGCCATGCGGTCGACGCGGCAAAACGCGTATGGCGGGCGCGGTTCACCCTCGACGTCGAGCCGGCCGGCCCGGTTCACGCGCTGGTGTCGCTCAATAGCGACAAGACCTTGGTGCGGATGTGGGCGGAGCGGCCGGCCACCGCGATGCAATTGCGAGCCGGTGCCGCGCAGTTGAGCCAGGCGCTGAGCCGCGCCGAGCTTCAGCCCGGCGATATCGTGATCCGCGACGGCGCGCCGGTGCAGACGGCGTCCGCCCCGGCCGGGCATTTTCTGGATCGCGCGCTATGAGCGGTGAAACCAAGAGTCAGCTCGCGGTCGCGCTGCATTATGACCGAACCGGCGCGCCGCGGGTCGTCGCCAAGGGCAGGGGCGCCATCGGCGCCAAAATCATCGAGGTCGCCAGGGCCCACAATATCCCGGTCGAGGAGAACGAAGTGCTGGCCGGCGCGCTCTCCAGTGTCGAACTCGGCGACGAAATTCCGGCCGAACTCTACAAGGCGGTCGCCGAAGTTTTGATCTTCGTGCTGCGGCTGTCGGGGCGGATTCGCTAACCCGAGAAAATCAGTTTGACCGGAGCGCTCGGCTTGACCTCGCCCCGCTTGCGGGGAGAGGTCGCCCCTCACCCCAACCCTCTCCCCGTGAAGAACGGGGAGAGGGAGAAGTCCATTGTCATCGTTTTACCACGATGTCCCCCGACATCGTCGCAGCGCCGTCTCTCGCCACCAAACGGATGCCGCCATGATCCATCGCCGCCACGCGCTCGGTCTTCTTGCTGCCGCGAGCTTTTTGCCGGCGCGTGGTTTTGCCAATGTCGCGCCCCAGCGCAGCGAGATTCGCGAGGAGCTGGCCAGGCATTTTATCGAGGTCGGCACGGCCGGCACCTTCGTCGGCTACAAGGTCGACGATTATCTGGTGATCTCCAGCGACAAGAACCGCTCCGGCGAGGCCAGGCTGCCGGCCTCGACCTTCAAGATTCCGAATTCGCTGATCGCGCTGGAGACCGCCGTGGTCGGCGATCCCGACAAGGACGTCTTCAAATGGGACGGCGTGGTCCGAAACATCGCCGCCTGGAACCAGGATCACACTATGCGCACCGCGATCGCAGCCTCCGCGGTGCCGGTCTATCAGGAGATCGCCCGGCGCATCGGCGCGGAACGGATGCAGAAATATGTCGATCTGCTGGAATACGGCAACCGCGACATCGGCGGCGGCATCGATCAGTTCTGGCTGACCGGAGCCTTGCGCATCGATCCGGTGCAGCAAGTCGATTTCGTCGACCGCCTGCGGCGCGGGGCATTGCCGGTGTCGAAGCGCAGCCAGGACCTGGTGCGCGATATCCTGCCGGTGACGAAGGTCGGCGATGCCGTCATCCGCGCCAAGAGCGGCCTGTTGGGCGCCGAGCAGGGCAGGCTGGGCTGGATGGTCGGCTGGGCCGAGAAGGGCAGCCAGCAGACGGTGTTCGCGCTCAACATGGATTGCGTCGAATCGCGCCACATCGCCGACCGCATGGCGATATCGCAGCAATGCCTCGCCGATATCGGCGGGATCTGACACCCGCCGTCATTCGACTGGCGCAGCGCCGGCCACTGCCCTAGCATCCCGGCGTTCGAAGAAACGCCAGGAGGAATTCCAATGGATGCGCATCCCGCGGCCGGCAAGACGCCGCGCTTCCCGCAACTGACCATGGACCAGCTCGACGAAGCGCAAAGGCCGCTCGGCGAGCAGATCATGAAGGTCTCGAGCACCGGCATTGGCGGACCCTACAATCCGATGCTGCGCAGCCCGGTGCTGGGCCAGCGTCTGTTCGACCTGTTTCATTACCTGCGCTGGGAGACGTCGGTCCCGACAAGACTCAACGAGTTCGCGATCCTGATCATCGGGCGGCAATGGCGCTCGCAGGTCGAGTGGTTCGCGCATGCGCCGATTGCCGCGAAGGCGGGGCTTTCGCCCGACATCATCGCCGAGCTCAAGGCCAGCAAGCGGCCGTCGAACATGGCCGAGGATGAGGCGCTGGTGTATGATTTCGTTACCGAGCTCTCCACCACGAAAATGGTGTCTGACAAGACCTTTGCGCGGGCGAAGAAGGTCTTCAACGACCAGCAGATCGTCGACCTCACCGCGGTCGCCGGCAATTACGTCATGGTGGCGATGATGCTGGCGATGGCCGAGCAATCCGTGCCGCCCGGCAAGGAGGAGCCGTTCAAGGTCGGGGAGAAGTGAGGGGCTTGCGATTGTCTGTTTGTTGCGAGTATCGCGCGTCACACTCTGACCGTCATCCTCCGCGAAAGCGGGGGAACCAGTACGCCGCGGCCTCGCGGCTCAATCACAACTGGCTCTGGAATACTGGATCGCCCGGTCAAGCCGGGCGATGACAGTTGTGTGTTTGTCCGGCCGACGGTCCGGCGGCACTACCCCAATTTGAACAGCCCCTGCAAAAACTCGCTGACCGCCTTGCGCGCCTGCTCGGCGGTGGTCGGATTGCCGCCGACATGCGGGTTGAGTTCGATGCAGGCGTCCTGGTAGCGGAACGGCGCTTGCGTGTCGGCATTCATCAGCACGCCGCCTTCGCCTTCCCTGATGTGACAATGCCGCGCGGTCTGCGCGTTGGCGGATACGCTGACGGTGGAAAGGCCGAGCAGGCCCGCGTCAAATCCGTGCGCTGAATCCGGATATTCGGTCAGCGCCACGTCGCGCCTGGCGTCCTGCAGCCGCGCCACATAGGCCTTGCAGGTCGCGACCGGGTTGTAATCGTCCGGCGTGCCATGAAAGATCCGGATCGGGCGGGCGGCCACCTCGGTGTCGGTGGCATAGGTCGTGGAGCAATCCGGGTAGAACGGAATGTAGCCGGCGAACTGCGCGCCGGATTTATTCCAGAGCTTGTTGAAGCGATCGAGGCTGGCGTAGAGCGCGGCCTGTCCGCCGCGCGAAAATCCCATCAGCACGATGCGGTCGGGATCGACACGCGGATGCTTTGCCAATATTTCGAGCGAGCGGTAGATATCGACAATGAAGTTGAGCCGGCCGAGCAGCGCCTGGTTCGGACCGACCGCGGTCAGCCCGCGGCCGGAGAAGCCGTCGATCACGAAGGTCGAAATCCCCATTGAATTGAACTGATGCACCCACGGCTCCATGCTGGCGCCGACGCCGCTCGAGCCGTGCATCAGCACCACCACGGGGAGGCGTCCGTTGCCTTGGGCGATGCGAAATTCGCCGGCGACGGTGACTTGCTTGCCGTTGGCATCGCCGGTCAGGAATTGCTGGTCCGATATCGTCAGCGAGGGGATTGCGTAGAGTTCGACGCGGGCGGCGACCTCCTTCGGCATCGACTGCGCGTTGGTTTCGATCACCGCCAGCAGGATGCCGGTGCAGATGATCCAGGCCGCTCCGGCGGCACGCAGGCCCATTCGCATCGCTTCCCCCGATTGTTGTTGCGCCGATGGCGGCCTTTCGTGCGAATAGAACAAGCCGAAGTTGGGCTGTCAATTCACGGGCGCTTTCGCCGCCGGCCCGATCCGGCCGAGATGGGTATGGGTAAAGCCCGCGAAATATTTCAGGCCGTAGCCGAGCGCGCGGTCGAGGCCGATATGCGCCATCCAGATCAGCGCGATCGAAAGCGTCAGCGGCGAGGCAAACCCGAATCCGAGGGTCATCAGCGTCACCGGCGCCATATAGCTGTGGGCGGCGTTGTAGACGACGGCGCCGGTCCGGGGGCCCCCGAAATAGCCGGCAAAGCTCAGGTCTGGCGCCAGAAACAGGACGGCGTAGATCCACCACGATCCGCCCCAGACCGCGTACAGCAGCGTCATGCCGGCAAACAGCGTCAGGCCTTCCAGCCGGAGCACGGTGCGCAATCCGCCCGAGACGGTGCCGGTGGCGCTCGCGCTTTCGGGGTCCGTCATGGCGTCGCCTCCGTTGAGGATGCGGATATATTGCCCGCCGGGCAGGGGTGCCAGAGGCCGGGATGGGCGTTTCCCGCCTGCGAAATGCCGTGTTAGAACCGGTTCAAATCCTTTAAACATGACGGGCGGGCGCCAATGAAGGACATCCTGGAAACCCTTGAAGAGCGGCGCGCGGGCGCGAGGGCAGGCGGCGGCGAGAAGCGCATCGAGGCGCAGCATGCCCGCGGCAAGCTGACCGCGCGGGAGCGCATCGAGCTGTTGCTCGACAAGGGCTCCTTCGAGGAATTCGACATGTTCGTCGAGCACCGCTCGACCGAATTCGGCATGGAGAAGACAAAGGTGCCGGGCGACGGCGTCGTCACCGGCTGGGGCACCGTCAACGGCCGCAAGACTTTTGTGTTTGCCAAGGATTTTACCGTATTCGGCGGCTCGCTCTCCGAAACGCATGCGCAAAAGATCGTCAAAATCCAGGACATGGCGATGAAGGCGCGGGCGCCGATCATCGGGCTCTATGACGCCGGCGGCGCGCGCATCCAGGAAGGGGTCGCTGCCCTGGCCGGCTATTCCTATGTGTTCCGCCGCAACGTCATCGCCTCCGGCGTGATCCCGCAGATTTCCGTCATCATGGGCCCCTGCGCCGGCGGCGACGTCTATTCGCCGGCGATGACCGACTTCATCTTCATGGTGAAGAACACCAGCTACATGTTCGTCACCGGCCCCGACGTGGTCAAGACCGTCACCAACGAGGTGGTCACCGCCGAAGAACTCGGCGGCGCCAGCGTGCACGCCACGCGCTCCTCGATCGCCGACGGCGCGTTCGAGAACGACGTCGAGACGCTGTTGCAGATGCGCCGGCTGATCGATTTCCTGCCCTCCAACAACACCGACGGTGTGCCGGAATGGCCGAGCTTTGACGATATCGGGCGGGTCGATATGTCCTTGGACACGCTGATCCCCGACCATCCGAACAAGCCCTACGACATGAAGGAACTGATCCTGAAGGTGGTGGACGAGGGCGATTTTTTCGAGCTGTCGGAGATGTTCGCCAAGAACATCGTCACCGGCTTCGGGCGCATCGCCGGCCGCACCGTCGGCTTCGTCGCCAACCAGCCGATGGTGCTGGCCGGCGTGCTCGATAGCGACGCCTCGCGCAAGGCGGCGCGCTTTGTCCGGTTCTGCGACGCCTTCAACATTCCGATCGTCACCTTTGTCGACGTGCCGGGCTTCCTGCCGGGCACCGCGCAGGAATATGGCGGGTTGATAAAACACGGCGCGAAACTGTTGTTCGCCTATTCGCAATGCACGGTGCCGCTGGTCACCGTGATCACCCGCAAAGCCTATGGCGGCGCGTTCGACGTGATGGCGTCCAAGGAAATCGGCGCCGACATGAACTATGCCTGGCCGACCGCGCAGATCGCCGTGATGGGCGCCAAGGGCGCGGTGGAAATCATCTTCCGCAGCGACATCGGCGACACCGACAAGATCGCCGCCCGCACCAAGGAATATGAAGACCGCTTCCTGTCACCCTTCATCGCCGCCGAACGTGGGTATATCGACGACGTCATCATGCCGCATTCGACGCGGCGAAGGATTGCGCGGGCCCTCGCCATGCTGAAGGACAAGCAGGTCGAGATGCCGATGAAGAAGCACGATAATCTGCCGTTATAGTCAGGATTGATCCTAATGCACAGTGGCACTCTCAACCCGATTCGATTATATTGCTCCCATGACCGATGCTCTGAAAAAGCTCCTTGAAGCCGCCAAGACCGCTAAGCCGACGCCAGAACAGCGGGAGCAGCAGCGGCGAAGCTTTGTCTACGGCAACACGCATTTCGAAAATGAGTTAATTACGCGGGAAATGGTCGATCGCGAGGCCGAGAAATTGGCCAAGGATGAAAAATGACAGGTGAGGAGCGCGACCGGCGGGATAGCCGTGCGCTCGAACCTGAATTGATCACCGACCCCCAAGCGAAAGCCGCTGCCGAAGCACGAAACGGCTTCCGGCAATACGACGCTGCGATTGGCGCAATCCACACTGCGCTGGATAGGGGGTCGTTCAAGCTTCGTCCGTCGCTCTTGGTCTGCAGCGGGAAGCGCTCGCGGGAATCAGTTCATACGCGGGGAACTATCGTCCGGGAGGCGTCGCCATCGAGGGCAGCAAGCACGAGCCCGTAGGAGCACATCTCGTTCCTGAACTCGTCGAGGACATGTGCGACTACGTCAACGATCATTGGGAAAGCAGCACGCCGATTCATCTCGCGGCTTACCTAATGTGGCGGCTGAACTGGATTCACCCATTTGCAGATGGTAACGGGCGGACGTCCCGAATTGTTTCGTACCTCGTGCTTTCAATTCGTGCGGGCGCGATCTTGCCTGGGACTCCCACGATACCAGATCAAATTGTTGACAACCGCAAACCGTATTTCGACGCCTTGGACGCCGCAGATTTGGCCTTTCGCGACGGCAAAATCGACGTTTCCAAGATGGAAGAGCTCCTAGGCTCTCTACTTGCAAACCAGCTTGCTCAATTTTACAAGTTTGTCGGTGGCAAGCTGCCCGGCTAGCTGAAAAGGAAGCCTGCGCCATGACCACGCTGTTCGCCTTCCTCCATCACCTCTGCGCCTTCACGCTGGTGTCGGCGGTCGCGATCGAGTTCACGCTGATCCGCCAGGAGCTGACGCTCTCATCGGCGCGCCGGCTGCAGGTCACCGACCTCGTGCTCGGCATCGCCGCGGGTGCGCTGCTCGTGATCGGGCTGTTGCGGGTGTTCTTTTTCGAGAAGGGGGCGAGCTATTATTTCCACAGCCATGCCTTTCTGACGAAATTTTCGCTGTTCATCATCCTCGGGCTGCTGTCGATCATCCCGACCATGGAAATTTTGTCGTGGCGCGCGGCGTTGCAGGCGGGGCAGGTGCCGGTGATCGAGGCGAAGAAGAAGCGGCTGGTGACCGGCGTCATTCATGGCGAGTTGCTGGCGATCGTCATCATTCTGTTGTGCGCCGCGATCATGGCGCGGGGCGGTTGGGTATAGAATTCGTCATTCCGGGGCGCGCGGTAGCGCGAGCCCGGAATCCATAACCACGATCGGGAGTATGGATTCCGGGCCCGCGCCAAGGGGCGCGTCCCGGAATGACGAGGAAGAAACCGACGCGCACATGTCCACCGGGAGAACGCCAATGCCTGCAGCCTATTTTGTCGTCCGAGCCACCGTCGCCGATCCGGCAAAACGCAAAGCCTTTGACGAGTGGTATCACCGCGAGCATCTGCCGGATGCCGCAAAGGCGTTCGGCGCCGTGAAGGCATGGCGGCTCTGGAGCGTGAGCGATCCCGCGGTGCATCAGGCGGCCTACGAGTTCGCCGACCAGGCCGCGCTCGATCGCGCCATGAGCGGGGAGGCGCTGAAGGCGCTGGTTGCCGAGTTCGATCGCTGCTGGCCCGACGTGACGCGCACGCGCGATATACTTGTTCTTGCGGAGGAATATGGGGCGGGGTGATTCGTCGTCCCTGCGAACGCAGGGACCCATACGCCGTGCCCTCTCGTTCTGACGCGGTGGCGGTTGCCTTTGGTGACAATTGACATCGGTGGTTATGGGTCCCTGCGTTCGCAGGGACGACGCAACAATAACGTTCGCCAACTGAACGCGCGGTTCAGCGGCCATTCATCTCGGCGCAGTCAAAATCTTCCGGCATCACGCGTCATGCACCAAGAGAGGGAGATGTCATGGAACGCCGTCATTTTCTGAAACTCGCTGTTGGATTTACCGCTGCCGCCACAGCCACAGCATTTGCTGCGGCCGCGAATGCCGCGCCGCTGCCGCCGGTTTCGACTGTACAAGGTCTCGTGCCGCCGCGCAGCGAAGCCGCCGAGCCCGCGGTCGTTGCACAAGACGAAGTCGATCGTCTCAAGCCTGAGCAGGTGCGCTATGGACATCACTGGCACCGGCATCACTGGCACCACCGTCACTGGCACCACCGCCACTGGGGCTGGCACCGTCGCTGGCATCGCCGCCATTGGCGCCGCTGGCATCGCCGGCATTACTGATAACGGCGGTCTTAGGGTTACCTGACTGTCGCAACGTGCGTAGGTCCAACTCCCGGGTTTTCGTTGGTTCGAAATCGCGGCGTCGCGGCATATTGAGAGGAAAGGAAGCGCCCATGAAAATGCTTGTCGTATCAGCGTTTGCGATTTGTCTCGGCCTTGGGGCGGTGTCCGCGTCGAAGGCGATGCCGCTGGCGCCGCTCGACCAGGCCGCGTCGGCCGAAATCATCCGCGTTGCCGGCGGCTGCGGTCCGGGCTGGCACCGCGGCCCCTATGGCGGCTGCCGGCCGCTCTACAATTGCCCGCCCGGCTGGCATACCGGACCGTACGGCAGGCAGTGCTTCCGCAACGGCTGGTAAAATGTCTCTGGAGGCTGGGACGGCGGTCGTCGTCCCTGCTTCTCCAGGTCAAACGATCACTTCGCGAGAAACGCCAGCATCAGCTCGTTGAATTTTTGCGGCGCCTCGAGAAACACCAGGTGCCCGGTGTTTTCAATCACCTCGGCGCGCGCATCGGGCATTTTCGCCGCCAGCGCCCTGGCGAGCTCGGCGTTCTGGCCCATCTTCGGCCGCAGCGCCTCCGGCGCGTTCGGTTTGCCCGGGGCATTGTGATCGTCGGCGCCCATGATGAACAGCGTCGGCAGGGTTATCAACGGAATTTCGTGCGCCACCGGCTCGCGGTAGATCATCTGCGCGGAACTGACAAAGGCGCGCAGCCAGCGCGGATATTCCGCGCTGCCCTTGATGTTGAAGCGCGAATCGATGAACGGCGTCACCTGCTCGGGCGGCAGTTTCAGGGAATAATTGGTCTCGAGCTGCTTGCGATAGGCTTCCGCAGTCAATTTGTCCTCGTTCTCGAGGATTTTTTCCGTCGGCGTCGGCGGCACATAGAGCCGGTAATCCTCCAATCCGATCGGCGCCACGAGCAACAGGTGCTGGACCCGGTCCGGGAAAGCGCGCGCGATCCGCACCCCCAGCATGCCGCCGAGCGAATGGGCGACGAAATCGGCCTTGGCTATTCCCAGGTGATCGAGCAGCGCGATGGTGTTGCGCGCCAAGGTGTCGAAATGCAGTTCGCCCGAAGGCTTTGAGGATTTGCCAAAGCCGATCTGGTCCGGCACCACCACGCGGTAGCCGGCCTCGCTCAGCGTCTTGATCACGGGCGCCCAATAACTCGACGGAAAATTGCGCCCATGCAGCAGCACCACGGTGCGGCCGTTGGGTTGCGCCGGGGCGACATCCATATAGGCCATCCGGACCTGCTCGCCGTCATTGACCAGCCGCAGCAGGTTGACGGGGTAGGGATAGGCAAAGCCTTCGAGGCCGATGCCGTAGGGCTCGCGGGGCGCGGGCTCGGCGGCGCCGGCGAGCGGCGAAACGAGGAGGGCAGCGAACAGGGACGCAACGAAAATGCGGTTCATCGANGGCTCCAGAGCAGAGGCAGTTNAGACCCGTCATGCCGGCCTGGTGCCGGGCATCCACGTCTTCATGCGCTGGAAGTAAAGCCGTGGATGGCCGGGTCAAGCCCGGCCAGGACGAGTATCTCCTCTAACGCGCGCCGTCAGCGACGTCACCGAACAGCGCGGCGAATCGCTTCTCGCCGTTGCGGCTGAAATTGACGACGCGGCTGCCGGGCGTGGAATCGCGCGCGGCCCATTTCAGTTCGGTGAAGCGGGTCATCATCGCCGCGCCCAGCGTGCCCGCCAGATGATGGCGCCGCTCGCTCCAGTCGAGGCAGGCCTTGCACACCGGGCGGCGCGGATGCGCCAGCGTCTCGGCCGAGATCTGCAGGGCGCTTTGCAGGAAGCGCTCGCCCTCGGCGGTCAGTTCGATGTCCTGCTTCTTCTGCCGGACCAGGCGCTGCTTTCGCATGCTGTCGAGCATCTGCACGCCGAGATCGCCGGCGAGGTGGTCGTAACAGACCCGCGCCCGGCGCAGCGCCGGATCCTTCGGCCCGGTGCGCACGCGCATGTGGCCGGCGCGCGCGGCAAGGCCCGCCAGCCCCTCGAGCACGCCGGCGACGTCGGGATCGCTGAGGCGATAATAGCGGTGGCGGCCCTGTTTCTCCTGCTCGATCAGGCCGCCGGCTTCCAGTTTCGACAGATGGGAACTCGCCGTCTGCGGCGTGATGCCGGCCTGGTGCGCCAGCTCGCTCGCGGTCAGCGCGCGGCCGGTCATCAGCGCGGTCAGCATGTTGGCGCGCGCGGGGTCGCCGACCAACGAGGCGACCATGGCGATGTCGGGACCTGCTTTCATAGTTCGATGTTAGCCGAAGCATCAGCGTCGATCAAGCGGCTAGATTGAAATTGTTTCGAACCGCCGGAGTCCGCCGTGACCGTCACCGTTTTCATCCGCTACCAGCTCGACCCGTTCAAGCGCGCGCTGTTCGAGGACTATGCCAGACGCTGGCTCGCGATTATTCCGAGATGCGGCGGCGATCTCGTTGGCTACTGGATGCCGCATGAGGGCACCAACAACATCGCGTTCGCATTGATTTCCTTCGAAAATCTCGCAGCCTATGAAAGCTATCGCGCGCAGCTGCGTACCGATAGCGAGGGCATGGCGAACTTCAACTTCGCCGAGGAGAACAAGTTCATCCTCGCGGAGGAGCGGACCTTCCTGCGCCAGATGGTCGCCTAGCTCGGCTCTGGCACCGGGCGGCCGGGATCATTATCCTTGCGCATGCGGACCCCGCAGAAAATAAGAAGGAAAAACCATGCCGACCACAGCCGACAAGCGCGCCACGTTCCGCAAGATGCACGAATCAGGCTGCTTCGTGCTGCCCAACCCCTGGGATGTCGGCAGCGCGAAGGCGCTGCAGCATATGGGATTCAAGGCGATCGCTTCCACCAGCGCGGGCTTTGCCTGGACGATCGGCAAGGCCGACAACCGTGTCACGCTCGACGAGGTCTGCGACCACCTCACCGCGCTGTGCGCGGCGGTCGATCTGCCGGTCAATGCCGATTTCGAGGGCGGCTTCGCGCACAAGCCGGAGACGGTCGGCGCCCATGTCGCGCGCGCGGTCACCACCGGCGTGGCCGGCCTGTCGATCGAGGATTCCACCGGCGATGCTGCCAAGCCGCTCTACGACCGCGCACTTGCGATCGAGCGCATCAAGGCGGCGCGCGCCGCGATCGACGCCGACCACAGCGGTGTGTTGCTGGTTGGCCGCTGCGAAGGCTTTCTGGTCGGGCAGGCCGATCTGAACCTGGTGATCGACCGCCTGCAGGCCTACGCGGAAGCGGGCGCGGACTGCCTCTACGCGCCAGGCATCCGCACCAAGGAGCAGATCGCAGCGGTGGTGAAGGCCGTGCATCCGAAGCCGTTCAACCTTTTGCTGGGCTGGCCCGGCCTTTCCGTTGCCGAAGTCGCCGATCTCGGCGTTCGCCGCATCAGCATCGGCGGCTCGCTGGCGCGCGCCGCCTGGGGCGGCTTCATGCGCGCGGCGCGTGAGATCGCGGAGAAGGGGACTTTTACGGAACTCGGCAACGGCCATCCCGGCGGCGAGTTGAACAAGATGTTCAGCTAAAGACAAAAAAGCAGCGGGCTGAGCTGCCCGCTGCTTCTTGCTTCGGTTTATCCGTCGTTACTTGCTCGGCGCGCTGTTTGCCGGCGCATTGTTGGCGGCCGGTGGCGGCGCGGGCCGTGCCGGAGCCGCGCCGGTCGTCACACCCGAGTCGGTGTTGGCGCGCGGGGTCACGTCACGCATGCCGGGGGGCGCCGCAGGTGGCGAGGACTGGGTGGTGTTCTGCGCCGTCGATGGGCCGGAATGATTGACCGAGGAATTGTTCAGCCCGTAGAACACCGCGCCGAGAACAACCGCGATGGCGATCGCGAACATCGCGATCCTTCCGCCTCGGGCCGGACCTTCGGCGAGTTCGGGATCCATCAGCACTTCATCGTCGGGACGCGCGGCGCGGCGCAGTTCATCGTCGCGGTTGGTACGATAGGGATCGTCAGCTGGGTTGGGACGATAGAGATCGTTCGGATTGCGCTCATTGGCCATGGTCGGGTTCCTCCGTTGCGCAAGACAACCCGCCGGGCGGGATAGAGGTTCCAGGAACCAGGCCCGGCCTGTGCAGCATTTTTCAATCTGTTCAGAATGGAACCCGCGACGTAAGTTCCAAAGCGGGTTTCATGAGGTTGTGATGTGGACATTGCCGCCGAGCGATAGCGTCATGCATGTTCTGTCGCTGGTGGCGCTGGCGGCGCAAGCCATGACCGCGGCACTGGCTGCGGGAAGGCGCAGCATGGATTGGGTCGGCGTATGCCTGCTCGGCTGCATCACCGCGCTTGGCGGCGGAACGATCCGCGACGTCCTGCTCGGGCACTATCCGCTGTTGTGGGTGCAAAACCCGTCCTTTCTCGCGCTGACGGCCGGGGCGGCATTCGTGACCATCCTGATCGCGCGCGCGGTGCATCGGCTGAACCTTGCCTTTCTCTTGCTCGACGCGATCGGGCTTGTGGTCTTCACCATGGCCGGCTGCGACGTCGCCTGGCAAATCGATGCGTCGCTGCCGATTGTCATCGTCTCCGGGATGATCACCGGCTGCGCCGGGGGCGTATTGCGCGACATCCTGTGCAACGACGTGCCGCTGTTGTTTCGCTCCGAGCTTTACGCCAGCGTTTCCGTCGTCACCGGCCTGTTCTACGCCACCGCTTTCGGCCTCAAGTTGAACCACGAAGTCTGGACGGCGCTGACATTCGTGCTCGGCCTGACCTTCCGTCTACTGGCAATCCGCTACAAATGGGAAATGCCGAAATTCGTCTTCAACGAGGATGGCCGCTGAACCGGGCTGCGTTCCCCGGATGCTGCGCAGCGCGCCGCTGCGCGGCGTGGTGCGCTGCTGATCCGGGGTCCACGGGCCTGGCGTTCGTGGGGCGGTGGGTCCCGGCGCTGCGTCGCGTCACTTCGTGCCGCGCCGCGTCCGGGACACAGGCACATTAGTTCTCCCGCCTGGCCCTCCCGACTTGCGCCGGCGTCACCAGCGGCGCTGCATTGCCCCAGGAATTGCGGATGTAGTTGGTGACATCGGCGATCTCCTGATCGGTCAATTGCTTGGCGTAAGCCGGCATCGAACCGGCATTCGGCGCGCGCGGTGTCGTCACGGTCTGGGCGCCATCGAGGATGATGCGAAGCGTGCTGGCGGGATTGGCGGACTGCAGATTGGCGTTGCCGGGCAGCGGCGGATAGATCCGCGGGGTGCCGGAGCCGTCGGCCTCGTGGCAGGCGACGCAGGCATGGGCGTAAATCGCTTTTCCGGCATCCATGTCTTGCTGCGGCGGCGGGGTGACGGTCGGCTCCGGCGTGCCGGCCGGGAGATCCTTCAGGTAGACCGCAATGGCGCGGATATCGGCCTCGCTCATCTGCGAAGTCGAATGGACCACGACTTCGGCCATCAGTCCGTCGGCGTGGCTCTTGCCGTTGCGGCCGCTTGCCAGATACTCGGCGATGTCGTCGACGCTCCACGATTTCAGGCCGCTGCGCGGCGCATTGTCGAGGCGGGGCGCAAACCAGCCGTCGACCAACCCGCCGCCAAAAGAGCGGCTGCGCCGGTCGGCGCCGAACACGTTCTTGGGCGTATGGCAGGCGCCGCAATGCGCCGCGCCTTCGACCAGATAGCCGCCGCGATTCCATTCGGTGCTTTTTTGCTGGTCGGGCTCGAACAGGCCGGGCCGGAAGAACACATAGTCCCAGACCCGCATCAGCACGCGGTAGTTCAGCGGCCAGCGTAATTGCGGCGGCGGTGGCGTGTTGCGGAACGGCGTCAGCGTCGCGAGATAGGCCCGGATCGCCAGGATGTCGTCGCGGGTGAGTTTTGTGAAATTCGGATAGGGGAAGGCCGGGTAATAACGCGAGCCGTCGGGCGCCACGCCGAAACGGAGCGCGCGGCGGAAATCCTCGTCGCTGAAGCTGCCGATGCCGGTTTCGCGATCCGGCGTCAGGTTGGGCGAATAAATCGCGCCGAAGGGGGTGTCGATGCGTTTGCCCCCGGCAAACGGTTTTGCCGGATCGGCGGTGTGGCAGCTGGCGCAATCGGCGGCGATCGCAAGTTGCTTGCCGTGGGCGATGGTTTCGTCCGAAGGCTCGGCGGCCCGTGCCCCGGTCAAGCCGAATGCAGTGCACAAAAGCACGATCGCGAGAATCGCCGGCCTTGCGCGAAATCCTGCCTGCACCAATTTGCCTCTCCTTGACCCTCACTATAGCGCGAAAAGCCGCGCGCGGGTGCGTCAGGTCGTTTCGCTGGCGGCGCGCGCGGCGACACAAAGCGATGAGCGGGCCGGCGTTTTGGGCATGAAATTGCGATTCGAGAACGCGGGCCTGCTCCGCCCAGATTTGTGATGCGAAAGTGGCAAAAATCGACATAGACTGCCGCGGTTCGGATCTGGAGCCGGGCGCTCAGCCTTGTTCTAACGGGTTGAATGGCTAGGTAAAAAGCCCGCCGCGGTGACCAGCCGCTGGCGCGCGAAAGAGGGTGGAATGGGAATCAACCAGGGTCCGATCAGTCTCGACCAGAAATACACCCAAGGCTCCGGCCACGTCTTCCTGACCGGTATTCAGGCGCTGGTCCGGCTGCCGATGGCGCAGATCCGCCGCGACCGTGCCAGCGGACTCAACACCGCGGGCTTCATCAGCGGCTATCGCGGCTCGCCGCTCGGCGGCTACGACCAGCAGCTGTTCGCCGCCCGAAAACACCTCGAGCAGTACAACATCAAATTCCAGCCCGGCGTGAATGAGGATCTCGCGGCCACCGCGATCTGGGGCTCGCAGCAGCTCAATCTGTCGCAAGGCGCCCGCCACGACGGCGTGGTCGGCATCTGGTACGGCAAGGGCCCCGGCGTCGACCGCTGCGGCGACGTGTTCCGCCACGGCAACGCCGCGGGCTCGGCGAAAAACGGCGGCGTGCTGTGCCTCGCCGGCGACGACCACGGCGCCAAATCCTCCACCGTCCCGCATCAGTCGGACCACGCCTTCATCTCGGCGCTGATGCCTTATCTCTATCCCTCCAGCATCCACGAAATGATCGAGATGGGCCTGCTCGGCATCGCAATGTCGCGCTATTCCGGCTGCTGGGTCGGCATGAAGGTGATCACCGAGACCGTGGAGACCACGGCCGAAATCGACCTCTCCGACGAGATGAAGCCGTTTATCATCCCGACCGATTTCGAGATGCCGCCCGGCGGGCTCAACCTGCGCTGGCCCGACGACCGCTACGACCAGGACCGCCGCCTGCAGGACTACAAGGGATTCGCCGCGATCGCCTTCGCCCGCGCCAACAAGGTCAACCGCATCACCATGGATTCGCCGAATGCGCGCTTCGGCATCATGGCCTCCGGCAAGAGCTACGAGGACATCCGCCAGGCGCTGCGCGAGCTCGGTGTCACGCCCGAGGTCGCCGCCAAGATCGGCTTGCGGCTCTACAAGATCGGCATGCCCTGGCCGCTGGAGCCGGAAGGCGTGCGCGAATTCGCTGTCGGCCTCGAGGAAATCTTCATCATCGAGGAGCGCCGCGAGATCGTCGAAAACCAGGTCAAGCAGGAATTGTTCAACTGGCGCGACGACGTCCGCCCGCGCATCGTCGGCAAGATGGACGAGCACGACAAGCGCTTCCTGCCGTTCGCCGAGGAACTCAGCGTCGCCTCATTGGCCAGCTCGCTCACCGAGCGGCTGCTGCGGCTCAATCTCAATCCCGAAATCGCCGCCATGCTGCGCGCCAAGGCCGACTGGTTCAACGGCCGCATGGCGACCCAGATGCAGGCGGTGGCGCCGATCACCCGCACGCCGTATTTCTGCTCGGGCTGTCCGCACAACACCTCGACCAAAGTGCCGGAGGGCAGCCGCGCCTTTGCCGGCATCGGCTGCCACTTCATGGCGCTCTGGATGGACCGCAACACCGAGACCTTCACCCATATGGGCGGCGAGGGCGTGCCGTGGGTCGGTGTCGCGCCCTTCACCAGCGAGGAGCACGTGTTCGCCAATCTCGGCGACGGCACCTATTTCCATTCCGGCAGCCTCGCGATTCGGCAGGCCGTGGCCTCCAAGGCCAACATCACCTACAAGATCCTCTACAACGACGCGACCGCGATGACCGGCGGCCAGCATGTCGACGGCGAGCTGTCGCCGCAGCAGATCACCTTCCAGCTGCACTCCGAAGGCATCCGCGAAATCTATCTGGTGTCGGAAAACCCCGGCGCCTATCCGGCTTCCGACATCGCGCCGGGCACCAAGACCGCGCATCGCGACGAGCTCGACGCGGTGCAGAAGACGCTGCGGCAGGTCAAGGGCGCCTCCGCGATCGTGTTCGTGCAGACCTGCGCCGCCGAAAAACGCCGCCGCCGCAAGCGGGGCACGCTGGAGGATCCGCCGCGCCGCGTCTTGATCAATTCGGCGGTCTGCGAAGGCTGCGGCGATTGCTCGGTGCAGTCGAACTGTATCTCGGTCGAACCGCTTGAGACCGAGATGGGGCGCAAGCGCACCATCAACCAGTCGACCTGCAACAAGGACTATTCCTGCGTCAAAGGCTTTTGCCCGTCCTTCGTCACCATCGACGGCGGCAAGCTGCGCAGCCGCGCGCCTGCCGACCTTGGCAATATCGGCGATCTGCCGGAGCCGGCCTCGCGGCCCTCGCTGGAGCGGCCCTATAACGTCGCGGTCGGCGGCGTCGGCGGCACCGGGGTCCTGACCATCGGCGCGCTGCTCGGCATGGCCGCCCATATCGAGGGCAAGGCCAGCATGATTCTCGACATGTCGGGGCTGGCGCAAAAGGGCGGCGCGGTGCTGAGCCATGTCCGGCTGTCCGAGCATACCGCCGACGTCACCTGTTCGCGCATCGTCACCGGCACCGCCGATCTCGTGATCGCCGCCGACGAAGTGGTGGCCGCCGCCAAGGAAACCATGACGCTGTGCGAATCCGGCCGAACCGTTGGCGTCATCAACAGCCACCTGATTCCGACCGCCGATTTCATCCTCAACCGCGATTTCAATTTCCAGAGCCGCAAGGTCAACCACGTGCTGGAAACCGCGTTGCGCAAGGATTCCTCGTTCCTCGATTTCACCAAGCCGGCCGAAACCCTGCTCGGCGACTCCATCGCCACCAACATGATGATGATGGGCTATGCCTATCAGAAGGGATTGCTGCCGCTGACGGCCGCCGCGATCGAGCAGGCGATCGAGGTCAACGGCGTCGCGATCCGGATGAACACGCAGGCGTTCCGGCTCGGGCGCCTCGCCGCCGTCGACCCCGCGCGGATCGTGGCGATGATGAAGGGGCAGGACGACACGGTGGCGGCGAAGACGCTGGATGCGATGTCGCTCGACGAGATCATTGCCCACCGCAGCGCGTTGCTGACGGACTATCAGAACGAAAAACTCGCCGCGCGCTATCGCGCGCTGGTGACGCAGGTGCGCGACGCCGCCCTCAATGGCGGCTTCGGCGAGGAGTTGCCGCGCGCGGTCGCGATCAATTACGCAAAACTGCTCGCCTACAAGGACGAGTACGAGGTGGCGCGGCTGTTTACCAATGGCGGCTTTGAAAAGCAGCTCCGCGACCAGTTCGACGGCGACTTCAAGATCAAGTTCAATCTCGCGCCGCCGCTATTGGGCGGAGCCAGGGACGCGCAGGGCCGGCCGCTGAAGCGCGCCTTCGGGGCCTGGATGATGCCGGTGTTCCGGTTGCTGGCGCGGATGCGTTTCCTGCGCGGCACCGCCTTGGACATTTTCGGCCACAGCGCCGACCGCCGGCTGGAGCGCGACCTGATCGGCGGCTACGAGAAGGATGTGGCGCACGTGCTGAGCGTGCTGTCGCCGCTCAACCTGGAAACCGCGATCGAAATCCTGTCGCTGCCCGACCGCATCCGCGGCTACGGCCCGGTCAAGGAGAAGTCGGTGCAGGACGCCAGGGCGCGCTACGCGCAGCTGGCCAAAGACCTGGTCAACCCGCCGCCGGCGCCGCGGCAGATCGCGGCGGAGTAACTCTCTGCCGTTCCCCGGATGCTGCGCAGCACGCCGCCGCTTTGCGGCGTGGTGCGCTGCTGATCCGGGGCCCATGATGTGTCTTGCATGGGTCCCGGTTCTGCGGAGCAGCGTGAAGAACGCTGCGCCGCGCCCGGGACACGCAATTGCTCGTCGGGGTTCTTCGTCTCGCCGGGCGGAATATTCACCGCTTGCCAAGGTGGCGGCGAAAGGCGAGAAAACCGCTGGGAAGAAACACCAGCGGAGAGCCTAATTGACGATCAAGGGCAAGGCCTACATTGCCGGGATTTATGAGCATCCGACCCGGCATGCACCCGATAAGTCCACCGCACAACTCCATGCCGAAGTCGCCAAGGGCGCGCTGGAAGACGCAAGCCTGACGAAAGCCGATATCGACGGCTATTTCTGCGCCGGCGACGCCCCCGGCGGGGTGATGGCGATGGTCGATTATCTCGGCCTGAAGGTCCGGCATTTCGATTCCACCGACACCGGCGGCTGCTCCTACCTGGTCCATCTCGGCCATGCCGCGGAGGCGATCGCCGCCGGCAAGTGCTCGATCGCGCTGATCACGCTGGCCGGCAAGCCGCGCACCGGCGTGATGCCGCCGCGCGCCACCGGCGCCGAGGTCGATTTCGAGGCCGCCTACGGCGCCACCACGCACAATATTTACGGCATGTGCGCCATGCGCCACATGCATGAGTTCGGCACCACCAGCGAGCAGCTGGCCTGGATCAA
>JGI12635J15846_10001709_pt1 | contig 19132 bp, 9 predicted proteins | sample BlaSpr_A8_OM2_M2_FD_15846 | JGI IMG/M metagenome (IMG submission 15846) | reverse complement strand
TACAATAACTGGCTTCCACGTGTCGGCTTTAGCTGGCAGCCTATGAAAGATACCGTCATTCGTGGCGGCTGGGGTATTTATGCCTCGACTCTGAGCATCGACACCTATGGAGCTGGTATGGGTGCTGCCTTTGGCAGCAGTGGAGGGGTCAGCGACACAACGAACGGCATCTGCCCGGTTGCGCAGATCGATAGTGACGGAAGTACCCCCGATACGACTGACCCCGGTTGCGGCGTTATCACCAATGGCACAAATTTCAATACATTGACGCCCAATGCCTCTTATCTGACCGCGCCGACGACCCCCGATGCCCGCAATGGCCAGGCCGTAAGCTACAACCAGTACCACACNCCGTTGCCTAAAAACTATCAGTGGAACTTGTCGCTGGAACGCCAATTGGGTCAGGACTACGTCGCCACTCTTACTTACGTGGGCAATCACGGTGCGGATCTAAGCTTCCCGGTGGACATCAATCAGGTTCCGGAGAACATGCTCAGTGCCAACGATCTGGGCAACAAACCGTACCCACTGTTCCTCGGGATCACTGGAAGCACTAACAATGCAATCTCGAACTACAACGCACTGCAGGCTCAGATGACGAAGCGCCTGACCCACGGCCTTCAGTTGAACGTCAACTATACATGGTCGCACTTCCTTGATGATCTCGACTCGTCCGGCTGGGGAGCCCGTGAAGGCTTCCAAAACTACCAGAACGCCTTCAATCCGTCGGCCAACTACGCAAACAGCAACTTCGACATCCGGAACATGTTCAAAGGTCAGGCGATTTATCAGCTTCCCTTCGGCAGAGGAAAGCAGTTCCTGAACAAGAACTTGCTTTTGGGCGAGGTACTAGGTGGATGGCAGGTCTCTGGTGTATGGGTGATCGAGGGCGGTAACCCCATGGGCATTACAACCGGTGGCAATAACAGCTCGAACAACCAGTCTGGCTCGTTTACACAGCAAGCGAACCTGGTTGGGAACGTCAACCTACCGGGCAGCACGAAATCACGCCTCAGGGAGTGGTACAACCTAAGCGCACTCGCGGTGCCTGCTCCTTTCACCTATGGCAACTTTCTCAGGAACCAGGTTTATGGTCCTGGAGTCGTTAACGTGGCTGCTTCGTTAGGTAAGACGTTCGATCTCTGGCCTGATCGGGGAGTGAAGATGACGATCCGTGCGGATGCAGGGAACGTGCTGAACCACGCCAGCTTCGGGCAGCCTGGAAATAATGCCATCGGGCCTGGCGAGACTGCCAATATCACAAGCACGACAGTCGGCGGCAGACAGATTCAGTTGTACGGCCGCGTTTCGTTCTAATTCACGTCAGTAACGTTTCCTTGGAGAGACCCCGAACCTAGACATCGTGCAAGCCGCTGATCTGAATGTTCTCGGCGACCGGCCTGGGATCCGGGTCTCCCGCCACGGAAAAACGTGGTTCTATAGTTCCCAGTGAGAGACACCCTCTCGCTTGATCCGCCAAGGTGGCGGTCGGATATCTCGATCGAGTGAATCTGAGCAGTTCCCTCTATTAAGTACGCGAGATCCGCACCGCGGCCATAAACCGAAGGGCCGTCCGGAGGACGTAATTCTTCATAGAACGCGATGTATGGCTCCCGGGTGATCCAGATGCGATGAAGCAGTACCGCCACCTTACGAGCGACGGCGATGGCCCGATTGCGGGACTGCTTGCCTCATCGATAGCTGTGCTAGGCTAACTATCCACTGGTATAAAAGATCGGTCAGGCCCGTTCTCTGTTGCCTTGAATAGATGGTGCTGCGTGAGTTGACTCACTATAGAAGCTATTGGTGTCGAGATAGCCCAGGTTGCCGAACGCGTGAATGTGAGGTCCCGACCATGCGGGACTTGCTCGGGCACGCCTACGGCTAATTGGATTAGAGTTTCGCCTCCCAACCCTTTTCATACTCTCGGCGAGTCATTCCCTCGGCCTCTTGGTTGCCCATGATGTGACCGTTGGTCCTGGCTCCGAACATTAGTGTTTCCATTTCAATATCCGCGATGATGTTTACTTTTAGCGCGCCAATTTGCTGGTGGCGGTATTGATATCGAAATCGGCAATTGTCGTGGAACCAGGACACTGGCACATTCGAGATATCGGAGCAAAGGTCGATTCTCATGAACTCCAGAAGCGGTCAGAAAATATGTAGGTTTACGCATAAGCCTGAAGTCTGCGTCTCGTGTTTTCGGTGGCTTAACTAATCCCATACCTCATTAGTTAAAGTGAAATACCCATAAGCCTAAAGTTCAACGCTGAATTTGCGTATAAGGCTAAGTTCCACCAAATGGGGTGACCCAGAAGTTAATATATCGTGAATAACTCGACACTCTTTTAGAGTGCACCTTCAACAACTGACTAACCACGGTCTGGTGGAAACCGTGGCCAAGGTCACGATGGAAAGGAATTTCTCTTTTTCGTTATGTCATAGTGCATGGCTCTGCAACTTCCTTTACCTTTCCGAGTGTCTCGGTTGTTAGCAGCAATTGATGACAAAGAAATGACAAGGAAATGACAAGAGCAATATGGTGTCTTCGCAGAGCGGTCTGTTAGGGTTGGCGACCAGCAAAAGACTTACAAAGAATCACTCACGCTAATTGGAGAAACCCTATGATCTGTATCAAGCCACTCTACTGGCTATCTGCGCTAACCCTTGCCTTGGGTCTCGCTATGATCGCGCCCGCTCAAACCAACCACCAGCCCCTCATCACCGCGAAGGTCGATAATGCAGTGTTAGTCACCTTGGACGGCAACACGCGCCCAGAGGCAACTGCTGCGAACGACCTCGGCCTTGTCGACGATTCCATGGCGCTCAACGGCCTGCAGCTCGTCATGCAGCGTTCGCCGGAGAACGAGAAGGCCTTCAACGACTACATCGCAAACCTGCACAATCCCAAGTCGGCCAGCTTTCATAAGTGGCTCACCAATGCACAGATCGGCACCATGTTCGGTCCTGCGTCTGATGACATGAACCGCGTCACCGATTGGCTGAAATCGGAAGGCTTCTCCATCGACTCGGTCTCTCCCGACAAAATGGTCATCGCATTCTCCGGGAATGCGGGCATGGTTCGTACGGCGTTCCACGCCCCCGTCCACAACCTCAATGTCAACGGCAAAGCGCACTTCGCCAACGTCAACGATCCTCAGATGCCATCTGCGTTGGCTCCAGTGGTAAAAGGCATCGCTTCGTTGCATAACTTCATGCCCCACTCTCTAGCCAAGCCCCGTACCACCTCCACCGTGCGTGCTATGGCGAAGGGAAATGGGAATGACGGAGTCGGTTTTAATTTCCTCTCACCAGCCGACATTGCCACCATCTACAACTTCAACCCTCTCTACAAGGACGGCATCACCGGCAAGGGACAGACCATCGTTCTGATCGAAGATAGCGATCAGTTCAGCGCCGGCGATTGGCAGATCTTCCGTAAAGTCATGGGCCTCAGCCGCACCTATCCCTTCGGTACCCTCACTCAATCCAATCCGACCGGCAGCAACACGTGTACAGACCCGGGAGTCAACTCGGACGACGCTGAAGCAGCGCTCGACATCGAGTGGTCTTCAGCCGCTGCCCCAAATGCGACGATCATCAGCGCGGCCTGCAAGGACACCACGCAGTTCGGCGGCTTTCTCGCTCTTCAGAACATCCTCGAGGGCCCCAATCCACCGACGATCGTCAGCATCAGCTTTGGCGAGGCGGAGGCCAAACTCGGAGCTGCTGACAACCTCTTCATCAACAACCTTTACCAAACCGCGGTTGCTGAGGGTGTCTCCGTATTCGTCTCCTCGGGCGACGAAGGCGCAGACAGCGCAGATGCCGACCTGGCCAACGCAACCCATGGTATCGGTGTCAGCGGTTTCACCTCGACTCCGTTCAACATCTCCGTCGGCGGCACCGACTTCGGGAACGTACCCCTCAATTCTCCTGGCACCTACTTCAGCCCCACCAATCTGCCCAACTTCCAAACCGCGCTGTCCTACATCCCAGAGATCCCCTGGAATGATTCCTGCGCGGGCAGCCTTCTCGCCTCGTTTGAGGGCCTGCCGACAAACGGAACAGGTAGCCTCTGCAACAACCTTGTGAACATCTTCGGGTCGGCAGGCACCGAGTTTGAGACAACAGCTTCCGGCAGCGGCGGCCCCAGCGGTTGCGCAACGGGCGCTCCGTCAACCCGTAGTGTCGTCAGTGGAACCTGCGCCGGTTATGCCAAGCCTTCATGGCAAAGCCTGTTCGGCGTACCGAAGGATAATGTTCGCGATATTCCCGATGTCTCGTTGATGGCTTCCAACGGATTCTGGGTGGCCTTCTACGCTGCCTGTATCTCGGATCCAGTGACCGGCGCTGGTCCCTGCACTGAAGACCCCACCACCTGGGCCGGCTTCGGCGGCACCTCGATCTCCAGCCCCATCTGGGCGGGCATTCAGGCGCTGGTAAACCAGAGCACCGAGCAAAGCTGGGGTAACTCCAACACAGTCCTCTATGGCCTCGCAGCTACCGAGTACGGTACAACCGGCAGTCCCACCTGCAACTCTTCGCTCGGCAACCAGATCGGTGCGAACTGCCTCTTCTACGACGTCACGCAGGGTGATATGGCGATCAACTGCACTGGCACAAATAATTGCTTCAATAGCGGTGGCAAATTCGGCGTCCTCTCCGTCAGCGACACGACGTTGGAGCCGGCTTACGGCGCTGGCACCGGCTGGGACTTCCCCTCCGGTATCGGCACACCTAACGTAACCAACATCGTCAACGGCTTTACCACATTCGCACCAGCCTTAACCAAGAAGTGAAAAGTAAGCAAATAGATACCAATCTCTCAAAAGGAAAATTACATAATGCGCAAATCGATCAGTATTCTTGCAATTCTTTTCGTGGGTCTCCTTGGAACCAAATGGGCCAAAGCAGACACGTGCAACGGCGTATCGGCCACGGCAAACCTGGTTATTAACTGCAATTTTGGAACCGGTAACTTCACCGGCTGGACGGGCACCTCTACCACGGACCCGATCGCCGCCGGCGTTACTAGTGGTGTCAACCAAGGCTTTCCTGCAACCTTCAACAATGAGGCTTTTGAGGCGTTCCTCGGATCTGTCCAAGTGGATGAAACACTGACGCAAAATCTAAAAACGGTCGCTGGACAATCCTATATGGTCCAGTTCGCTCTCATGAACGACACGACACCCTTTGCTCCTCTAACATCTGATCCGAATAACTTTACCGTGGACTTCGGTGGAGAAACTCTCTTCACCGAGACCAATACCCCTGCCGATGCCTATACGTTGTATACCTTCACCGGTATCGCAACGAGTGACTTAACCGCGCTGTCCTTCACCTCGGAGAACTCCGCCGGTGATTTTGAACTCGACTCTATCAGCGCCTCTGCAGTTCCGGAGCCCAGCACCTTCATGTTGCTTGGCACAGGTCTTGCAGCTCTGGCTGGTGTAGTACGTCGGCGTCTCAGTTACTAAATCCAATCCTGAAATCCTTCGTAAAGCCGCCTTATATGGGGGGCGGCTTTACCTCTCAACACTCCAAAATCCCGAGGTAACAGATCCTGCTAACAAGCTCTATGTCGTGCGAAGGAAAGCAAGTGAGTATCTCCGTCGCTAAGAAGTTTTTTGCTACATCATTCCACCAAAGTTTTAGATAGAAGTAAGTAGGGGGGTTCTTCAAATGAAACTGATTTCTATATCGCATCGAATAGTGCTCATAGCAGTTATCTGCGCAGATATCCTTTTGGGTGGAACTGTCGCCCGAGGACAGGGAATTATCACGGGCTCCATCTCCGGTACCGTCGTGGATTCGACAGGCGCTGTGATTCCCGCTGCCTCCGTTACAGTAACCGATTTAGCGAAGGGCACCAGCTTCAATACGAAGGCGCAGTCCGACGGCAATTTCGCGTTCCAAGCGCTTCCGATCGGCACCTACAGCCTCACAATTACCAGCAGCGGCTTCGCGACCACCCAGATCCCGGCGGTAAGTGTCGTGACGGGTGTTGATCACTCGGTCGGCAAGCAGGTGCTCGGTGTTGGCGCGTCTGCGACGGTCACCGTCGAGTCCCAAGCTGGCGCCCAGATCGAAACCACACAGTCTCAGGTCACCACTACCTTCGACACGCAGCAGCTTACCAATCTCCCAACCGCGGGAGGATTCGATGAGCTGGCTCTGCTCATCCCCGGCGTTGTCGATGTCCATGCCGACAACTTCTCCAACACGAACGGGGTTGGCATCTCAGTAAATGGCGAGCGTGGCCGTGCCAACAACTTCGAGCTCGACGGCCAGTCCAATAATGACAACTCCATCGGCGGCCCACAGGTCTTCTTCGGGAACGACGAGGCGCTCGCCCAGGTCCAGATCGTCACAGATAACTTCGGTGCACAGTATGGCCGCAACGCCGGTTCGGTGGTCAACTACATCACCAAGTCCGGCACCAACTCCATCCATGGCTCGGCCATCTATAAATTCTCCGGAGACTTCACCAGCTCGCTCGATACCGGTGTCTCCAAGGGAGCGCAGTTCGGCTTCTGCGCCCCGGGGCAAAGCCCCAGTACTGGCTGCACCCCACCGGTCGTTCCCCGCTATGTGAACAATTGGTACGGTGGAACCCTGGGAGTTCCGATCATCAAGGACAAGCTCTGGGCGTTTGGCTCGACCTACTGGAACCGGGAGACGCAGTTTGGCGCTCTTCAATCCAGCCCAGGGGCGCTCTTCCCCACCCAGGCAGGCCTCACGTCAATTGCGGGAGCGTTCTCCGGCAATCCTGGTGTCGCTGTTCTCCAGCAGCTCAGCCCTTATGCGGTGACCACTGGCAACCCTCGCCAGCTTCCGACCCCTGCCTCAAGCTGCCCGGCCTCCCTCGGCACCTTCAACCCCTCCAACGGCACATGTCTTGAGACTGTGTCCAGCGGAGGCACTGTCTTACAAAACGTCCCGTTCTCCAACTTCGGTCGTCAGGTTCCCTTCCTTTCTACCGACCAGGAAGACCTCGGCCGCATCGACTGGCAGGCCACCCCGAAAGATCGCTTCTACGTCCGCTACTTCTATCAGAAGAACCCCACGTCTCCTGATGGGGCTACAGCCAACGGCGGCTTCGTCAACGTCGCGGACGCAGTCCACTCAGTCGGTGCCGATCTCACCCACACCTTCAGCCCTCGCTGGGTCAATCAGGTCCGCTATAGCTTCCAGCAGAGCACCCTGGCCTTCGAAGGCGGCGGTTTCACCAATTGCGGCATCACTAGTTTTGCGACCTGCCCCTCCAACATAGCCTTCAGTAACCCCAACTTCAGTAGCCTTGGCCTCCCCAACAACCTGCCCCAGGGTCGTATCGTCAAGGTCGGCCAGGTGCAGGACAACGCCACCTGGACCTTCGGTCAACATGCCATCACCTTTGGAGGTGAGTTCGACTATAACAACTCGCCCAACGTCTTCCTCCCCAACGCATCAGCCACCTTCACCTATGACAACCTGAACGACTTCATCACCGGCGGTTGCCCCCAGGGTGCCTGCTCCGCAAGTCTGGCGATCGGCAATCCCACCATTCCCTTCAAGGAACAGGACGTTGCGCTCTACTTCCAGGACGACTGGAAGGTTACTAGTAGCCTCACTCTGAACCTTGGTCTACGCTGGGAGTTCTTCCAGCAGGCGATCAACCTGCTGCATAGGGAAAGCGTGGCGAACCAGACTGGTCCTAATCCCTTATGGAACACCGCTCTGCCCCTCTCCGCCACAACCTTGCCCGCCATCCCCAACTACTACAAGAACATCGAACCCCGCCTCGGCTTCGTCTGGAACCCCGACTTCAATAAGAAGTTGGTCATCCGCGGCGGCTATGCGATCAACGTTGAACCCGCCTTCTACAACATCAACTTGAACGTCGCTGCCAATGCGCCCCTCGTCAGCTCGGGCAGCGTCAACTGCACCGGAGGCACCATCCAGTGCATCCCCACCGGTGGCGCGACCTTCGCTACCGTTCAGGCGCAGACGAATAAGCTTCTCCCGACTGGCGGAAGCCCCGGCGACCTCACCCAATCCGTGGTTAGCCCCAACTTCCACAACCCCCAGGGCCAGACCTATAGCCTGGGTGTGCAATACCAGATCCTCAACTCGGCTGTCGTTGACGTCCGCTACGTCGGCAATCACACCAGCAGCCAATTCCAGGATATCAATGCCAATCCTTTTCTGGGCGACGTCGCTGCCGCCTTTCCCAATGTGGTCAGTCCTTCGAGCCTATGCACGGCGGCCAACAGTACGCTTCCAGACGGGGCCGATATCGGTCGCCTAAACTGCGGTTCCAGTGTGGTCAACCAGATCGCCAACACCGCCTTCTCTCAATACAACTCCATCCAGGCCAACCTCACTACGCGCAACTATCACGGGGTGACCGCGACCTTTGCCTTCACCCATAGCAAGAATATCGATAACACCAGCGAAATCTTCGGGAACGCCGGACTCTCAAACTCGGGTGGAAACACCATTGCTCTCGCTCAGAACCCGCTCAACACGGACCTCGGCGAGCGTGGGGTCAGTGGTATCGACTTGCCCAACTCTGCCAGCATTAGCTTCACATACGCTCCTCCCGCCTTCCACACCGGAAAGGAGTTCATAAATAGGCTGACCAACGGCTGGCAAGCTAATACCATATGGATCTACAACAGCGGTCAGCCCTACACGGACTATCAGGGAGTCAACACCTCATCCCCACAGGCCAATCCGGATGACAACCGTACTCTACAGTCTTACAATGACACACAGTTCAATAACAACCAGGCGGGTTTCGACGTTCAGCGCCCCATCCTCTCCAACAAGAATGCCCCCCTTAGCACGCTCGGCATCTACACGGACACCGACGTGCCCGGATCCACCACCACCTTCACAGCGCCTCAGCTCGTGGACTACGTGACCGGAACTCCAGTCACTCCGTCGCAGGTGCACTTCATCGCGAACAACCAGCTCGCGGCCAACGTCCTCGGAAACCCCTACCCTGGCACCGGGCGGAATACTCTCCGTGGCAATACCTACAACAACGCTGACTTCAGCGTCTTCAAGAACACGAAGGTCACCGAACGCCTGACCTTCCGTCTCGAAGTCGATGCTTTCAACGTACTCAACCGCTCATACTATGGAACGCCTGGTGCCGATTTGGGTGACGCCAACTTCGGCAGCTTGAATAACTTCCTCAACACGCCAGCCCAGGGAAGCGCTGTCGCCGGATTCGGAACCGGAGTTCGCAATATGATCTTCTCCGGCAAGCTCCTCTTCTAACCGTTTCAACGCAGCATTGGGCGTCCTTCAGGACGCCCTTCTTTCTCGGTTGGATCTCTCAACCGTTGTCTAGCGTAATCGTTCGACCGTCATAGAGGAGCTTCCAGTCAGTCAGGCCGAGGCGCTCGCTCCACAGGCACAACTTCAGTGCCAACGGTCATCACGCTCACCAATAACGGAACCGCGGCACTCTACATAAGCTTTGTCACACTGTCTGGCGCTGTTCAAGGCAACTTCTCTCAAACCAACAACTGTGCCGCGCTCGCAGCGAACAACACGTGTTCGATCAGCGTTACCTTCGCCCCTACATCAGCCGGCACGCAGGCTGCAAGCGTTCAAATTGTAAGTAATGCGCCAACCTCTCCCGACACTATCTCTTTGTCGGGTACAGCAGACTAAGCTCACCTTTTTTCTAAACCAATACCTCGGACGCTCGATTCATGCAGTCTCATCGTATGAATGGGCATTCGAGCGGAAGCGAACCGTCATCGCTACATGCCTCGCTCCGATCAAATGACTCCCGATCCATCAATCTTCCCATGTTAGACTTCGTGATCGACCAGCACAGAACCATCGGGCCCCTACGAAACCTCACGGAGGAAGCACGATGAAGAAGATGTACCTCGCCGCCGCTGTTTTATTCTTGTCGTATGGCACCGTCCACGCCGCCGACGAGCCCTCCCTGAAAGAGGGCCTCTGGTCCATTCACGACGTCGACACCACCAATCCCGGAAATAAAGTCTCCGACTCCACCCACAGCATCTGTCGCAGTCACGCCTGGGACCAGGAGGTGCAGGCGGAATCGAAGAAAGTCATGAAGAGCTGCACCGTCCTCACCGACACCACTGCGGGCAGCAAACGTGTCACCGAGGCTAGGTGCCAGGTCGCCGGCACCACAATCACCACCAAAGCGATCATCACGTCCCTGAACGAAAACACCGTTCACTCCGAGACCCACGCCACCTACTCCCCCGCTTTGGGCAACGTCAGCGACACAACGACGATCCAGGACCAGAAGTATCAAGGCAGTTGCCCGGCCGGCATCTCCCCAGGCGACATGATTCTTCCGAACGGAACCGTCCGCCATCTCTGGAAGCACTGAAGCGGACTTCCCAGGTACACCCTCTTCTCAATCGGTTCAAGATTCCCAAAAGGAACTTCCAAAAAAAATAAACCTCGAACACCTGTCCCACGTTCGCCAACCACAAAAGTGGCTGTTTTTTTGTCCAGGTTTACCACGCATCCCACCACAAATTGACCATCAAAACACCACGTTTTGATACCCATTTTTGCCAAAATCCCCAACAAAACACCACAAAACCCTCCACCACAAAAATCCAACACTGCTCGACGTGTAAGTATTCGCAAAATAATTCTTGCAAAATTTGCAGTATGCGTTTAGGTTGGTCTCACCTCTTTCTTAAATTGTCTTTTTCGCCACACTTCTATTAGCCTTACGGCCCTTGGAACACAGTGACGTACCCACGGCATCCCGCCGCGCAGCCGGCTTGTTTTTAAAATTCAACCTCAAAAATCGTCTTCAAGGCGAGCGGGAAATCTTTGTCTTTTTTTTCGGAGGTCATATGAAGCGATTACCAGCACGAATCGTTCAGGCTGCTCTTTACAGCCTCGCCGTCATTCTCCTCACCCTCACATCTATCACAGCGCTCAACGCACAGACCTTCCGCGGCGGCATTAACGGCACCGTTACCGACACCACCGGAGCGGTTATCTCCAACGCGACCGTTACTGCCGTCGAAGTTGCTACCGGCGAATCCAAGACCTCCGTCACGTCCTCCGCGGGCGAGTTTCTGTTTCAGGATCTACCACTTGGAACGTATTCCGTCACCGTCTCCGCAAATGGATTCAGCATCGTCAAGACGGAAAAAATCGCCGTGTCCGCAGGTGTGATCTTCACGCTTCCCGTCAAGCTTCCAGTCGCCTCGTCCGGCACTACCATCGAGGTACAAGCCGCGGGCGTCGCACTCGACACGACCACCGTAACCCAGACTACGGTGCTCGACGCCAAGACTGTCGCCGATCTTCCCATGAACGGTCGGGACTTCACCCAAATGATCGGCCTCACCGCCGGTTACGCCGGATACAGCGGAGGCGGCTATGGTTCGCTCAATGGAACGCGCGCCAATCAGATGAACTGGCAGATCGACGGTGTAGACAACAACGACCTCTGGCATAACATCCCCGCTGTGAACCAGGGCGGCGTCTCGGGCATCGCCGGAATTATTCTCCCGCTCGACGCCGTGGACCAATTCTCCGCGCAGACACAGGCGGGCCCGGAGGCTGGTCGCAATCCCGGCGGCACGGTCAACCTTACGCTGCGTTCGGGCTCCAATGCCCTCCACGGCACCGTGTACTACTTCAACCGGAACGAGCTCTTCGGAGCCAAGAGTCCCTTCTCTGATACCAAGCAGGAGGTCCGCAACTACAACACTGGATTCTCCGTTGGCGGGCCGTTCATTCACGACAAGCTCTTCGGCTTTCTGACCTTCGAGCATCAACGCTTTGTCATCGGTCAATCGGGGACCGCAACTGAGCCGTCAGTCGGCTGGCAGAACCAGGCCGAAGCTATCCTCGCAGCCAACAACGTCGCTGTAAATCCAGTTATGCTCAATGTGCTCAATACGCTTTACGGTTCAAGCGTGCTGGCCCAGGATACGGTCGGCGTCGTGAATAACTATCACTCCAACGACCCCGAGTTCGGCTATAGCTGGAACGGTCTCGCAAAGGTCGACTACAACTTGTCGCCGAAAGATAGCATCAGCGCTCACTGGTTCGTCGGCCAGGGCAACCAGGTCGCTCCTGTAGGCTCGCAGCTCCTCGCTTACTACGAGGTCGCGCCGATCCATGTGCAGAACATGGCGATCGTTTATAACCGCCTCATCAGCCCTTCCATCTCCAACCAGGTGCTCGTTGGCGTCAACTACTTCAACCAGGTATTCAACGACGAGAACACCGGCTACGACGTCCAGAGTCTTGGATTCATTACCGGCGCCCCTTATACGAACGCGCCAAACATCAACATCGGTTCGTTTGATCCGGTCGGCCTTACCCCGCCCGAGGGCCGCAACGATATCACAGGCCATCTCACCGACCAACTCTCCTGGACCAAAGGCAAGCACCAGATGCGATTCGGCGGCGAGTTCCGCCAGGCCCAGATCGACGAATTCTATAAGCGCCATGTTGTCGGCTCGTTCACCTTTGATGGCAGCCGTATCGGAGGCGCAAGTTATGCGGGTGCGCTCGCAGACTACCTGGCTGGCGAGACCGCAAGCGCCAGCATCGCTATCGGCGACCCGGAACGCCAGGTCTTCGTCAACACCTGGTTCCTCAACGCCGGCGACTCCTGGCAAATCACTCCCAAGCTGAACATCAACTACGGAATTCGTTACGACTTCGAAGGCCCGCTCCACGATCCCTTCAAGGATATGTCCGTCTTCCGTCCTAGTCTGACTGCGAGCGACGGTCTCGCCTTCCAGGGCAACCAAATCGACAGTCTCTACCAGCGCTATTACAAGAACATCAGTCCACGCGTTGGCCTGAGTTATTCGCTCGATAGCAACACCGTGCTTCGCGCGGGATTCGGCTGGTATGCCGATACACCCAACCTCAATCCATTCCTCGACAACCGTCCCGGCAACGCGGCCCCCAACGGCGTGGAAGGAAATCCGGGCGGCCCCAACCCTGTCTACACCGTCGCTCCAATCGGCGGCGCGGAGACCACGATTCAGCAGGGTGTTCCCATATTTCCCTCGGCTCTTGCCGGCTCACCTTGCTCCGCGACATCGCCGTGCGGCGTCTTCTCCATCGACCCGAACTTCCGCCCATCCTACAACGAAAACTTCAACTTCAACATAGAGCACACGCTGGCTGCGAATGTCATCGCACAGCTCGGCTACGTCGGCTCCGAAGGACGTCATCTGCTAAGCCTGCTCGATATCAACCAGGCTGCTCCAGGCGTTTACGCCACCGATCTCGCGCGCCAGATGACCCGTCCCTACTTCGCTGTGTATCCCCAGTACAACAACATTAACCAGACTGAAAGCATCGGCACCTCCAACTACAACTCGTTGCAGGCCCAGCTACGCATCACCCACTGGCATCACCTCTCCACACAGACCGTTTACACCTGGTCGCACAATCTGGATGAGGTCACCGCCTATCGTGGCGCGTTACCCCAGGACAATAACAACTTCAAAGGCGACTACGGCAACTCCGACTTCGACACCCGCAACACCTTCGTCAGCTTCCTCAGCTATGAGGTCCCCGGCTCTGCGCACCTCAGGCGTCTGACCGACGGCTGGCAGGTGAACGGCCTGCTCACCTTCCATGGCGGGCAGCCGTTCACCGTCCACGCCTCCGGCGACATCAGCGGCACCAACGAAGGCAACGACCGTGCCGATCAGATCGCTCCTGTTCACATCGGCTATCAAGGACAGAGCCCGAATGCCAACTGGATTGATCTCTCCGACTTCTCCGATCCCGCACCGGGAACCTTCGGCAACTCCCGCCGCAACGCTTACTACGGTCCCGGATACAGTGATGTAGACTTCTCGGTCTTCAAGAACACAAAGATCACGGAACGCTTGACCATTCAGTTCCGTGCCGAGATGTTCAATCTCTTCAATCGCACCAACTACGCTCCTCCTGCCTCGGATAGTGTCGCGATTGGCGGCAGTGGAGCCCTCAACGACACCATCGGAGACTACAACGGGGCTCCCGGAATCGGCGCCGGCGAACCCTTCAACACTCAATTCGGCGCCAAGATCATCTTCTAAACCAACATCGTCCAACCGGAAAACCCCATCCTCGGCAAACCTTTTGAGGATGGGGCGTGATGGAACTGCTGCCTATGGAGCGTCGCGCAGATTACCGCCCGTTGCCAAAAGACATATCGGCGTCGTCGGCATCTGTCCCGCGAAACCAACCATGACTCAATAAATACAACCGCGCATCGTTCTGACAGGCGGACTGACGATGCACCACAACGCTTATGCAGAGAAAGGTGGACTCGATTGGGACTTACACGGCGGGATTTCTTAACGCGTGTCGGACAAGCTGGCGGATATAGCGCGGCGTTTCTGGCCATGCAGGGCTTGAACATTATGGATGTGAGTGCCTCTACGTCCGAACCCATAGAAGCGATGCCGGGTTCAGGAAAAGGCGTAAAGGTGGTCGTGCTTGGTGGAGGTATCGCAGGACTGGTCTCGGCCTATGAACTCCGTGCTCTTGGCTACGACTGCGTCGTTCTCGAAGCGCGCTCGCGGCCAGGCGGACGTAACTGGACGGTTCGCGGCGGAGACAAGGTGACGTTTCTGGATGGAACGACGCAGTCTTGCTCTTGGGACAAGGGAAACTATCAAAACTTCGGGCCCGCGCGACTGCCATCGATTCACCGCACGATGTTGGGGTACTGTCGCAAGCTGGGGGTGGACCTACAGGTGGAGGTGAATATGACACGTTCCTCCTATCTGCAGAACGACAACGCCAATGGCGGCAAGCCCGCGGTGCTGCGGCAGGTGGAAAACGACACACGAGGTCATGTTAGCGAACTGCTTTCCAAGTGTATCGATCAGCAGGCGCTCGATCAGGAGCTGTCCAAAGAAGACAGAGACCGGATGCTAAATTTTCTGCGGATATACGGCCCGTTGGATGAGATGGGCAAATATAAAGGCAGTAGTCGCGCAGGATACTCGCAACTGGCCGGAGCCGGAGATCAAACCGGTGTGCTCAACAAGCCCATCGACATGCATACCTTGTTGGATGAGGACTTCTGGCAGGGCATGCTGTTCGACGAGACGTTCGACATGCAGGCGACGATGTTCCAGCCAGTGGGAGGGATGGATCGCATCCCGTATGCGTTCGCCAAGTCCCTGGGTGCCATTGTGACGTACGAAGCGTCGGTGACGGAGATTCGGAAGACAACGAAGGGCGTCAAGGTCGTCTACACGAAGAACGGCTCCGCGAAGGTCATCGACGCGGACTACTGTATCTGCGCGCTGCCCCTCACGATACTGAAGAAGACGTCAAACGACCTCAATGCGCCCTACAGGAAAGTGATCGACGAATGCACCTACGCGAGCGCATACAAGATCGCCTGGGAGAGCCGCCGATTCTGGGAGCAGGACTACAACATCTATGGCGGCCTAGAATTCGTGAACGTAGGATGCAGCCCCATCTGGTTTCCTTCGGCCGGCATGTTCACGGAGCGAGGAGTTGTGCTCAGCGGTTACACGGACGAATCAAATTCTCCATTTGCCAACCTGACGATGGCGGAGAAGCTGGAGGAGAGTCGCAAGTCGATTGAACGACTGCACCCAGGTCACGGGAAGGAACTGGAGAAGCCCGTTTACCTGAGCTGGGGCAAGGCGCCGTACAACGAGGGCTCATGGATACGGACGTACGGCCCGGGTCAGGAAAGGTCGCCCGGCATTGGCGCGACGAGACAACCGTCTGCCGGAGGCGCACAGATGCAGACCAATCCTGGCTACGAGACTTTGATTGAGCCCGATGGGCCAATTATCTTCGCAGGCGACCATGTGAGCCACATCGTCGCGTGGCAGGAAGGCGCGGCACTTAGCGCTCAGCGGGCTGTCCGGCAGGTGAGCGACAGGGTAAAGGCTGCGAGGCTCGCGGGCAGTCAAGGGAATGGTGTAGTGTCGGCTTGAGTGATAGCGCCCTTTAGATGAAGTACCAGATGAACTACGACCTGAAGGAGAGATTGATGAAGAAGTGGAAAGTAACAATGTTGATGGCGGTATCCGTTGCCGCCTTTGTGGGGACGCTGCACGCGCAGGTCGTGGTGAAACACATCCAGACCGACAAGTCTCCCATCGCCATAGGTGTGTGGGCAGGCGACACGTTTTATCTAAGCGGGCAGCTGGCTTCACCAGTCACTCCTGCCGATGAAGTCAAGGGGACACCGGCGGACTATGGTGACACCAAGACACAGGCCGCGAGCGTGTTCGTGAAGATCCAGAAGGCGCTCCAGGAACAGGGCCTCGACATGAGGGATGTCGTGAAGATGACCGTGTTCCTCGGGCCTGATCCGAAGACAGGAAAGCTGGACTTCATGGGCATGCAGTCGGAGTATGTGAAGTATTTCGGGACCAGGGACCAGCCCAATAAGCCGGCGCGCTCAGCGTTTCAAGTGGCGGCTCTTGCAGCGCCGTGGGCGTTGCTGGAAGTCGAGGTGATCGCTGTAAAAGGCAAGTGACTTCCACCGGAAAACAAGGAAGGCTCTAAAGATTATTTGTCCATAGCTGAGGGTGCCAAGGCGCCGCCGCCCGGCTTATGATAATTGAGCCGATCAACAATTGAGCCCGTCCAACCCGCCCGCTCTGTTGTCCATCAGACCAAATTGGCGCTCCGGCACAAGGATTGTCCTACAATCGGAAGAATGGAACTGAAGCAAAAATCCGCACTACTGCACGGGAATCTTGGATCGCTCGATTCTCTGCTGGTCGCATACTCAGGAGGGACCGACTCAGCCTTCCTCGCGTATGCGGCATACCGTGCGCTTGGCGATCGCATGCTTGCGGTCATCGCGGATTCGGCTTCGCTACCGCGAAAGGAGCTTGCTGCTGCCCTCGCCTTCACAGAGCAACACGGTATTCCCACGCGCATCCTGCAAACCAGCGAGCTCGATAAACCAGAATACATTCGCAACGATTCACAACGCTGCTTCCATTGCAAAGACGAGCTGTTTACCCAGATGGAAGTCGCGCGGGTCGAACTGGGCTTTGCGCACCTCGCCTATGGAATGAATCTTGATGATCGCGGGGAATTCCGTCCGGGCCAGCAGGCCGCCATTCTGCACAACGCTCTTGCTCCACTGGTTAGCGCAGGATTGACCAAGGAGGAGATTCGATCACTCGCCCGCGAAGCCGGTCTCTCTATCGCTGACAAACCTGCGAGCGCGTGTCTCTCCTCGCGGATCGAGTACGGCCGCCCGGTCACTACGGAAAGCCTCAGCCAGGTCGAGCGAGCGGAGGATGCCCTGCACTCGCTGGGATTTCGCAAGGTTCGTGTTCGCCATCACGGCGACCTTGCCCGCATCGAGATCGCCCGCGAAGATCTGCCGCGCGCGCTGTCACTGGCTATGTTCGATAGCATCACGGCGGCGTTACGCCCGGTTGGGTTCCTCTATATCACCCTCGACACGGAGGGTTATCGTTCCGGCTCCATGAACAAAGTGCTGCCGGTCTCGGCTGTCGCGCCGGCGAAGTAGTCCACGCATCCAGGTCGGGAGACGATAATGGAAGCAAATCGTCCCCTTTTTGCCGACCTTCGCTGTCATCCCAACTGCATCCAACATGAAGCGCTTTTCGCAACCCACTTACTGTAAGAGAATGCTCCTTATGCGTATTGCTTATCTCGACTGCTTTGCCGGTATCTCCGGAGATATGTTTCTCGGGGCTCTCATTGATGTGGGTGTGCCACCCCAGGTGCTGCACGACGCCATCGCTGCACTCGACCTCGGAGCAAGTTTGAAGATCGAGATCGTCGATCGCAGCGGAATTTCGTCAACAAAGGTTCATGTGCTCGAAGATGGCAATCTTGCGGAAGTGCCGACACACAGTCACACCCATGCGTCCGGCCATAGCCATGCACAGGTTCACACAACCGACGCGCGCGACTCCGTTCAGCAGCAGAAGGCCGAATCCGAAGCAGCCTACACGCGACAACCGGGGACGCAGCATCTGCATAAGATTGGCGCTGCACGCGATCATGATGAAGGCCATGTTCACGTGCCTCACAGCCATGACGCGCCGTCAGACCATGGNCACGGTCGTTCTCTGAGTGTCATCCGAAACCTCATTGAGAATGCTGCGCTCGATGAGCCGGTGAAGCGGACTGCGATCCGCGCCTTCGAGTTTCTCGGCCACGCAGAGGCGAAGATTCACAACGCCCCTATCGGCGAGATTCACTTTCACGAAGTCGGCGCAGTCGATGCCATCGTAGATATCGTCGCTGCCAGCGCAGGAATTCATCACTTGAACATCGACTCGTGGCACTGTTCCCCACTGAACATCGGCGGAGGTATGGTGGTCTGCGCCCACGGGACCTTTCCTGTGCCCGCACCGGCAACCGCCGAATTGTTGCGTGGCTATCCCACCTACTCGGCCCACATTCAGAAGGAGTTGGTCACGCCCACCGGAGCCGCTCTGCTCCGCGCTCTGGACCCTGTCTTTGGCCAACAACCAGCCATGCGTGTCGAGAAAATTGGCTATGGCGCCGGTACACGCAACCCTAAAGACTTTCCCAATGTTCTGCGTCTTCATGTCGGCGAAGCCTTCGATGAAGCAGCCATCTCGATACCGCCGCCCCGGCAGCCGCAGAATTTAGGAAACGCAGCAGCCAACGTGGTTGCGGAATCCGAGAGTTCCGAGCAGAGCGCACACGGCCATACGCATCACCGACACGATGCCGAAACCGTCACCGTGCTCGAAACTGCTCTCGACGATCTCTCCCCGCAGATACTCGCGTATGTTGCCGAAAAGGCTCTCGCCGAGGGTGCGCTAGATGTGACGTTGACGCCAGTGATCATGAAAAAGGGCCGCCCCGGCACTCTGCTGACCATCCTCTGCAATCCTTCAGACAGCCCTGCACTGGAGCGGCTCATCCTACGCGAGACCAGCACCCTTGGGGTTCGCATTCGTCAAGANCGCCGTTCGTGCCTCGAACGAAGCCACAAGACAGTCCNAACGATTTACGGAGACATTCGCATGAAGATCGGCACCCTGGCCGGCGAAGAGTTGAACGCCGCGCCTGAGTTTGAAGACTGCCGCGCGGCGGCCTCTCAACACAATATGGCAATCAAGCGAGTCCAACAAGCTGC
>JGI12635J15846_10001708_pt1 | contig 19135 bp, 19 predicted proteins | sample BlaSpr_A8_OM2_M2_FD_15846 | JGI IMG/M metagenome (IMG submission 15846) | reverse complement strand
CAACCCGCCACGAGAACGGTCGCGATCAGTTCGGCAAAGCGGCCGATGCGGACCTCGGTGTCGGCTGGCATACGGCCGGGTTGCAGGGAACCGACAACCGCCAGGCCCCACAAGCGCCCATCAACGATGATTGGCACCCCCACCGCCGCGCACACGCCGACCGCGCGCACACGAGCGACGATCGACCCGGCAACGTTGTCGTAGCTGTCCATCCGCGCCGGCCGGCCGGTGCGTTGTACCAGCGTTGCGATGGTGTTGCCGTCCAACGGAGTTCGAGTGCCCACCGGCCATCGTGCCCGCGCCGTGGAATCGGCCGCGGCGGCCACGATAGTAATCTCACGATCCGTTTCGAAGCGCCACAAACCAACGGTGTCCGCAGGCACACATCGGCGCATCTCGTCGGCCACCGCGCCGAATACCTCCAACGGTTCAACGCCCTGCGCTACTAGCGTGGCGAGTCGGAGCAAGGCTGCCTTTTCGGCGGCGAGCCGACGATACTTCGTGTACAGCGCGACATTGTCGATAGAGTCGCCGACTCGCTCGGCTGGAAATTCCTCGGCAGTTAAGAGTCCGTCCATCGCATCCTCATCAATCGTCACGTCAGATCGGAACGGTGCGCTCAGGTCGCCATTGCTCGTACCTCTTGCCGAGCTGGACGAGTTTGCGGTCATGGGGACACCATCGCGTACCCACCGAAACCGAATACCACCGGCAGCATCGCCAGCATTCCAAGCGTTGCATTCAGCATTGTTCGCTCTTTTCCTCGTGTGCTCACCTCGATAGCTACTACGATCGCCGCACGGGCAGCGCAGCAGTATCGGTTGTGGATTGATGTTTAACGCCGCATGGATGTAGTACTAGGCAAACCCGCTATCTGATTGGCTGGTCATTCCGACTCGCGCATGGGCTGGGTCAATTGGGGCGCGGGAGTTGATGCCCGGCTTCGCCTGATCGGCGACGCTTTCCCTTAGCGCCAGCAGGCTCTTACCGGTCTCGGCCACCGTAACGGCGGCAGAACGCGGTTGCCAGCCAAGCACTTTGGTGGCCTTCTCGGCTGACACCGCCTTAGGGGGGCCTAGCAGGTCGGCGAACGTACCCAGCGCTGGGACGAAACGTCCCACGGTACGCACCACCCAGTCCGGCACCTCTCGCGTTGGGATCCGCGCCCCGCCGTCGCCCAACGCGGCGCGCAGGATCGCGGCGATCTCGAGCAATTTCAGCGGTTGACCGGCCGATGCCAGGAACCGTTGCCCCGTAGCCTCTGGTTTCAGCATGGCCAGTAGATGCAGATCGGCAACGTCACGCACGTCGACGACGGCGAACGACGCCCGCGGCAGCAGCGGCGGTTTGCCTTGCATAAGCATCTGGATTAGGCCGAGAGAGGTGGGCAGGTCTGGACCGAGGGCCGGCCCGAGTATGCCGACAGGGTTCACCACCGACAGTCCCAGGCCGACCGACGGGTCCGCGACGAAATCCCATGCCGCCCGCTCCGCAAGCGTCTTGCTCTTGACGTACGGCGTCACATCACCCGTCGGGTCGGACCAGTCGGTTTCGTCGTACGGAAGCCCTGACGGCTTCGGGCTGTAGCCGATCGCGGCGAACGAAGACGTGAGCACCACGCGCCGCGCCCCAGCGTCATTGGCAGCCCGCAACACCCGCAGCGTGCCTTCGCGTGCGGGCACGACGAGGTCGTCCGCGTTCCGCGGTTGCTGCGGCGGAAACGGCGACGCCACGTGCAGCACATATTCGCAGCCGGCAACCGCGGGCGGCCATCCGTGATCGATCGTGAGATCGGCGGTGACAAAAGACAGTTGTGTCGTGTCGGCGCCCGCGCGCTCCAGCGTTGTGCGCACCTCTGGCGCACGGTCGAGCGACCGGACAGTGGTGCGTACCCGATATCCCTCGTTGAGTAGCTGCAGAATGATATGTGTGGCAAGGAATCCGGAGCCGCCGGTGATCAACACCGGCGCGGTGGTGTCATGCATGGCGTACGTCCGCCTCTTCTCTCAACAACTGGGCGGCAAGTTCGCGCACCGTCGCGCTGATGGCCGCCTCCGCGGCGGCGTCGCCCTGTTCCCTGGCGGCCCAGAGCTCGGCCTTGGCCGACACGTATCGCTCGCGCAGTCGCAGCCGGGCGATCTCGCCCCGAAGCCGCTCCGCATGGCCGGCGAAGAGCTCTCGCTGGTCCGCCGCCGCGATCAAGCCGCGCCGCATGTTGGCGACGTAGGTGCGCATGTCCTGCACCGACATTCCAGTGCCGCGTAGACAGCTCAGCGCTTCGATGGCGGCGACGAGATCGGGCGGATAGCGGCGATGACCGCTGCTCTCGTCACGCGGGACCGCGCCGATTAGCCCGATTCGCTCGTAATATCGCAGCGCGGACTCCGCCAGTCCGGCGTGCCGTGACACCTGCTGGATGGTGAGGTCCGAATGCTCGGCGATGATGCTCATGCCACCACTATCCCGAACTTGAAGCGCTTCAAGTCAAGGCGTGGTCAGTCGCACTTACACGCTGATCTCCGCGTACTCGGTGATATCTCGGCGGCAGTCGTTGTAGATCATCTGATCGGACGCGTCAGAAATGGCCTCTGCCCTGCGGTTATATGTGTGCGCGATCCTGGGATTGAACCAGTCGATGCTTTGCGACAGCCTGGACGCCCCACGGGACATATTAGCGACCTAGTACCAATGGCAGCATGTCGTGTCAACGGCGCGGGAGGGGCACGACGCAGCGACGTTGTCTGTGCGGACAGTCCTCACTGCCGATCGCTGTCACAAGTCACATCGACGGCGTCGGCGGCTCGCTCAACGATGGAATTACCTCGCATAGAGGTGAGCACTGCATCCGATTCGGATCCCAACTGATTACCTGGAGCAAACATATGGTCGGGTCACAAATGCAGAAACCCGCAACCTGTATCCGGCGACAGTGCCATAGTCGGCCGCCTGTTCCTTCTCGACCTCAGCGACGACTGTGTCGTTTCGCTGAATCCGGACGGCTCCGACCGCAAGGTCATCGTTACCGAATGCAGATACCCGATGGCATCGCGGTCGATGTCGGGTCGGGACACATCTACTGGACCAACATGGGCAACCCCACGGCGAACGACGGCTCCATCGAGCGAGCCGACCTCGACGGACGGAATCGCCAGACGATCGTTGGCCAGGGCGGCACGTTCACGCCCAAGCAGCTGCAGCTCGAAACGAAGAGCCGAAGCCTTGGAGCTGCCCGGGCACGTGGTCAACTGGCTGCAGGCAGCACTTTACCGAGAAATGCTCTATCTCATCCAACAAGACGTGCTCAGCGTTGAGGAAGCCGACACCGCTGTTAGTTACGGACCCGGACTTCGCTGGGGTGTGATGGGCCAAAGCCTGCAATGGCATTTAGGCGGTGGAGCGGGCGGCATCAAACACTTTATGGAGCAGCTTATGGAAACGCTTACGGCGATGATGAAGACTCTCGGGAATCCCCAAGTAAGCCCTGAACTCAAGCAAGCCATCGCTGACGGCGTGATGCGCGAAGCCGCAGGACGCTCGGTCGACGAGCTCGCCCGCGAAGAGAACGAGGTAATAATCGGACTTCTCAAGCTGCGAGCGAATGGCGCGACCGCATCACTGGCGGAGAACGAAGCTTATCGCCCTAGGGCAACGATTTAACCAACGGATCACACTATGTGCCCGATACCCAAGGACCGCGACTCAGCTTGGTCGAGGCTGAGTGTTAACGGCGGTTCCGCCAGCACGCCTGAGGATTTCGCACTGACGACAACAGAAAGAAGGTGCAACTTCGCATGGGTAACTACACGGTCGGATACCTCATCGGTAGCCTGTCGGTTGACTCGATCAACCGGATGCTGTCCAAGGCGCTGATCCGGTTGGCGCCCGACTACCTTGCGTTCCAAGAGATTTCCATTCGAGATCTTCCGTTGTACAACCGCGATCTCGATGACGACTACCCGCCGGCAGGCCGAGCGCTTAAGGACGCGATCGCCGCGGTCGACGCGGTGCTGTTCGTTACGCCGGAATACAACCGCGGCGTGCCGGGCGTCCTGAAGAACGCCATCGACTGGGCCAGCCGCCCGCATGGAACAAACTCATTCGCGCATAAGCCGTCGGCGGTGATCGGCGCCTCGCCGGGCAAGATCGGAACCGCTGTGGCACAACAGAGTCTGCGCAGTACGCTCGGCTTCTGTGACTCACCTCAGATGACTGCACCCGAGGGTTACATCCAATTCACTCGAGGACTGATCACCGACGATGGTGAGGTCACCGAAGCGTCGACTGAGCAATTCCTCCGTGACTATATGGAGGCGTTCGCCGCTTTCGTTACCCGTGTTCTCACCGTGCTGTCGCGGGTGGGCTGACGTTTAGGGGTCCTGAAGCGTTATGCCTTAAAAATTGCGTTCGGCGTGAGGTCGGGATCGGCGCCGGACCGGAAAGGAGTCAACTATGCCCGCTGTAACTGCCAACGGTCTGCGGTTGCCCCGTCTGGAGGCCCTGCCGCCCGGCGCGCGCGAGCGTGGGGTAGTCAGTGTGACCACCGCACCGACTGGGCTGGAGGGCGAGGGTTTTCCGGTGCATCGCGCTTTCGCGGGAGTGCCACTGGTGCAACTGGATCCGTTCGTGCACATGGACCAGATGGGCGAGGTGCAGTATGCGCCCGGTGAGCCTAAGGGCACCCCCTGGCATCCGCATCGCGGATTCGAAACCGTGACTTACATGATCGACGGACGCTTTCAGCACCAGGATTCCCACGGTGGTGGCGGGATGATCGAGAACGGCGCCACCCAATGGATGACGGCAGGCTCGGGCATCCTGCACATCGAGACCCCGCCGGAGGAGTTGGTGATCTCCGGGGGACTGTTCCACGGCGTGCAGTTGTGGCTGAATCTGCCCGCCAAGAGCAAGATGATCCCACCGGCCTACCAGAGCATCGAAGCCGACCACGTCGCCTTGGTGGCCTCCACTGACGCGGGCGCGCTGGTACGGGTGATCGCCGGCGAGGTCGGCGGGCATCCCGGCCCGGGGTCGACACACACGCCGATCACGGTGCTGCACGCGACAGTGTCGCCCGGCGCGCTGTTGCAGTTGCCCTGGGAAGCCACGTTCAATGCGCTGATCTACGTGCTCGCCGGCGCGGGGCGCGTCGGCAGCCAGGGCCGGCCGATACGCGAGGGCCACCTCGTCGTACTCGGCCGGGGCGACTGGTTCGAGGTCCGCGCCGACGATCATCAAGATTCCCGCAGCGCCGCCCTGGAACTGCTCGTCCTAGGGGGCCAACCGATCCGGCAGCCTGTCGCGGCGTACGGACCCTTTGTAATGAATACCAAAGCCGAACTCGGACAAGCCCTGGAGGACTTCCAGGCCGGCCTGTTTGGTGAAATCCCGCCCGATGCGCTGATGCCCTATACGCCGGATCCGAGCCCGGTGCGCACCGAAAAGACAGGGATCTGAAGGGCTCCGCGACGGCATTGGCCCCCGTCCGCGAACTAGCCAAACCCGCCTGGAGTGCAACGCTCGGCCACGCCATTGTCCGCGCGAAACAAAGACCCGCGTGATCGTCATCGGTGGACGACGACTGGCGCTCCACGACGCCTAGTCGGGCGAAACTACGGCGGGGCGCGATCCCGTCATCGATGGCGGCGGTGGTGGCGATGATCAGGATGAGGACTTTGGTGCCGGCGTGAGGACGGCCGATGCCGAGCTGATGGAGTCAACTGGCGTCGTGGCGGATGCGGAACTGGGGTCGGGCTCGATGCCGGGTGGGCCGGCTTTCGGCAGGGTGGCCGGACAGATCGCTATCGTGGCCGCCTTGCACTCATCCACAGTCTCAATGGGTTTCGGCAACATCAGATGGCGATGTACCTCGAACGCCAAACACAGTTCGGCGAGAACAGTACCTCCCTGGTCAATCCGACTCGCGCATGAGCTGGGTCAATTGGGCGCGGGAGTTGATGCCCAGCTTGGCGAACGCATTGTGGACGTGGGTTTTCACCGTATGCAGGGAAAGGTGCAGCTGCTCGGCGACGTCGCGGTTGGTCGCGCCTTGTGCGATCAGGTTGATGACCGTGAGCTCGGAATCGGTGAGGCTGTCCCAGCCCGTTTTTGCCCGCGGGTGGGAGACGATTCGCCGTTCCACACCTAACCTGCGCAACTCGCGGCCCACCCGGCGCGCATCCGCGAGCGCTTCGTGGTGCAGGTAGGTGTCGAATGCGGCATTGAGCTGATCGACCGCCTTGGCAGGGTGGTCGGTGCGCGCGAGTTCAGCGCCGGCGTCCTCGGCAGCCGCGGCGTAAAGAAGCGGCCGCGACAACGGCTGAAGCACGTCCGCGGCAGCCACCAGTGCCTGGGCATCACGTTCGAGTATCCCGCGGGCATACCCGGCCACCCCGGTGAACAACGGGACCGCCGGCCGCTCCCGCTCGAGCAGGTCAATGGCCTGCAGGACACGTGCGCGCAAGCCGGCATCGCCGCCGGCCGACGCAACCCGCGCACTGAAGATCACCCGATCTAAGACCTGGGGCCAGATTGGTGATTCGAAAAGCGTTATGTCGCCGCCCAGCCAGCGCATCGCGTCATGGACGTCGTCGCGCTGCCACGCCGCCAGCGCCAGCACATGCGCCGCTCCCCGACGTACCACAGATGAGCCAGTGGAGTAGGCGCCGCGCGCGTCATTAACCATCTGCTGCAACAACGTTCGGTCATCGGTGCGCAGCGCTACCTCGGTCAGAATCACCATCCGGATCATGTCCAGCTCGGTCACGCCTGTCCGCTGTGGAGGCGGCAGGGATTCGGTCGCGGCGCGCGCGGCAGACAACCGGCCCGCAGTTAAGTGGACAACCCCGTCAACCGGGGTCCACATATCAAGGGCCATCGCGTTGCCTTCCCGGCGGGCTTGCTCTGTTCCGTCGGCGACCTGGGCCGCAGCGTCATCCAATCGGCCGACCGCCGCCAGTAGGTGCGCGTAGTGCATTGCGGCCAAGTCATGAGCCGCGGTCGCATCACTGGTGCGGGCGAGCGCGCAAAGCTCCTCGAGGCGGCATAGGGCGCGGTCCGCGTACCCCTCCCCACAGTCGAGCAAAGCGAGGGTGAGGTTGGCCAGGATCGTGGCCTCGAGATCACCGGTCGATGCCGCGGCCGCGGCAGCCTCGTTGGCCGCCGCGCGCTGTTGCCCACCTTGCTTCTGAAACATCAGGTTGTAGGCCAGCCACCCCAGATGCCGTGCCCGGGTGACCTCGCTGATGTCGAGCAGCCGCAGCGCCCGGCGATTCTCCTCGACGCGCCGCTGTGTACTGTGCTTATTCTTCGTCGCCAGGCGCAGACGAATCTCGGCCTCCTCTTGCGGTGACGCCACCTCCAAGAGCTCCGCAACGGCCAACTCTTCGGCCTCCTGATAGCGGCTGGCGCGGTTGAGCAACTCCACCGTTTCGGCGACCAGCGACCCGTGGTCAGGGTCGTGGGCGGCCAACAGCTCCAACGCGCGCTTGCTCAGGTCCGCGGCCGCACTGGCATCACTGTGGCCAACCGATTGCGCGGCCGCCCGCAGCGCGCCGATCGCCTCCCGGTCTCCTGGCTCGGCGCTGCGCGCCAGCTGGGTGGCCACCTCGGCCGGCGCCGCGCCCATCCTCAGCATGACCGACGCCGATTGGCGCTCCATGGCGCGCCGCAGCGACTGCGGCAACGACTGTCGGGTTGCCTCGCGCAGCAAGTCGTGCCGAAACCTCAACTGCTCCTCGTCTTCGACGAGCAGATCCGCGCGCACCGCCTCCTGGACAGCCGCCATCAACGACGCGGGCTGGCGGTCCAGCATCGCGGCCAAAAGACCAGCCGAGAACCGGTCCGGCAGCACCGCGGCCACCCGCACCACCTCGCCGGCACCGCTGGAGAGCAGGTCCAGTCGCTGCTGCATACCGGCGCCCAGCCGTCGCGGCAGCGCGTGCCCGGTGGCCACCGCACGCCCACCGCTCACATTGAGGCGGCCCTCCTCGCCCAGACCCCCCACCAGCTCCCTGACCAGGAAGGGATTGCCGTGCGCCTTGGCGGCCAGATTCAGCAGCGACTCATCCGCGTTCGCCCGCACCGCGTCGGAGACCATCTCGGCGACCGCGTTCGCCGACATCGCGGCCACCCGCACAACTGCGGCATCCGCGCGTTGCAACACCGACAAGGTCTCCTGAACTGGCGGACCGCCGGCCCCGCTGCGCGCGGTCAGAACCCACAGCACCGCCACATCCGGCCGCCCGGTGGCCAGCGACCGCAGCGCCAACAGGGTGCCGTTATCGGCCCAGTGGATATCCTCCAGCACAATCACCAGCGGGGTCTCCGCAGCCGCCGCACCAATCGCGTCGGCCAGATCGCGCACCACCCAATACCGCAGATCCGCCGAACCGCCCAGCCGGCGCAACGCGTCGGCGTCTCCCACCGGGGGATCGGCGCGCAGGGTGGCCATGAACAACGAGAAAAACGGCACCGTCTGCTGATACTCGAACGCCTCACCGAACAAGGTGCGCACCCCGCCCTTGTCGGCCAGCGCCATCACCTCGGTCAGCAACCGACTCTTCCCGATGCCCGGCGGGCCCTCGATGACCAGCACACCCCCGCGCCCCTGCACCAGCGCCGTCACCAACGCGCCAATCAGCGTCAACTCGCCCGCCCGCCCCCGAATCGGCGGAGTTGCGAGCCGCTGGCCGCCGACATCAAAAAGGCCGGTTGAAGGCCCCACGGGGTGTCCTGTCTACCGTTTGCTGGACTGCCACTGCAGTGCACGTCAGTGTACGCATCCGCCCATCCACGCGGATACACGTCGATGCTGCTCGGCGTCCACGCGATCTGCGGCAGCGCCTCGACGCCGACAGCCCAACATCAGCGGCGACGACCACGAACGCGGGTGATCGCGCGCGCAAGCAGAACCGCCAATTCATCGGTGCGCTGGTAGAGCGCCTTCGCCACTTCAGCGACCTGTTTCTGCACCTCGTCGCCTTGCATGACCGAAAGATTAAGCCAAGCCACGGCCATGCCATTGTCCGCGCGACTAAAGACGCGCGTCATCGTCGTCTGCATGCGATGACTGGCGCTCCAAGACGCCTAGTCGGGCGAAACTACGGCGGGGCGCGATCCCGTCATTGATGGCGGTCGTGGCGGGTGTCGCTGGAGCTTCGCGCCGGCGCCTGCGGACCGCGGATTGATGTTTAACGTGTCCCAGCCCGTCCGGGGGTGGCTGACAATGCGACGTTCCACACCTAGCCGGAACGCCGGTGTCCTTTCGCGGTGCCGGTGAACAACGGCGCTGTCCCCCAACAACATCGGCGTTCGTATACATGCGGAAGTCGCCGCACGTCCGACGCCATGTATGCGCGCGCTAGCTGCGGTGCATGGACAGCGGCGGCAGACGGTTCGGGTCGTCTTCAAGTGCGCTGCGGTCCCAGCCGCCGAGTTCGGCGGCCGCCTCATACGTGGTCTGCAAGAACCGGGCGACTGCGCGGTCGGGGTCATCGGCAGTGCGCACGGCTTCGTAGGGCAGCAGGAACTCTTGCTGTTCGTCGCTGAAGTAGGCGGTGTCTGGTTCAACGCGCTGGCCGGAGAAACCTTCCGGCGCCGGGTATGCGTAGGAGTAGAACGCGCCCTCTTTGCCGCCTCCGGGCCAAAAGCCGCAGCTGCTGAGTTCGCGTGAGTACCCCTCAGCCATCACCCAGTCCGGGCAGTTAGGGGCTCCTCCCGGATGCAGGGGGGCGGGCCGACCCGAAAATCGTGTACAGGCTAAATCCAAAGCACCCCAGAAAAATTGGACTGGGCTGGCCTTTCCAACGAAGGCCGCGCGGAAGTTGGTCATGACCCGATGCGCCTGCACCAGTTGCTGCCAGAACGCACGCGCCGCATCGGGATCGTATTCAGCGTGCTGGTAGTCCTCAGCGAACGGGATAGCGGGCTCTACCTCGTTGGGCTTGCCGATGATATGCGATTCGATGCCGAGACTGTCGAGAGCCGAGAGCGTCTCTCCGTAAAACTCGGCGACCGGTTTGGCCGCTAACGGCACCGCCTTCTGGCCCCCGTCGCTATGCCGGATCGCAAGCATATTGCTGACGAAGTCGAATTCCATGTCGAACACCGCATCCCGGTATGGAACTGCGCCGGTGGTCAACCCCCGTGGACTCACATACAACGTCACTTGCCACCAGTGGTTCAACAGCGGCATGTGAACCATGCGGAGCTTTCCGACGATCTGGGTCCACATATGCAAGGTGTCGCGGGTAGCCGTCCATTCGTCCGCCATCAGGGATGGCCAGTCGTAGGTCCGCACGGGGCCGCTCATGTCGTTGCCTCGCACAGTTCGCCCAGCCTGCGAATGATTGACTCGCTCATAGGCTCCACCCGCTCCGTTCCGCTCTACCTGGCCAACTCGAGTCTGCTGGAAGCCGCCACCTCCTGTCGATATCGATGCGCACAACGTCGCTGGCCTTTCGTGGGTGCCCGTGAACAATGGCGCGATTAACTCGATTGCCTTGCGTCCGTGAGCAAGGTCGCGGATATGTAGTAATGATCGCTCGGAGGCTTAGTCAGGCCCAGCCCCAAACGCGGCGTATCCATTCATGATCGGCGGGTTCATGCCGGCAGTGCCGGACAACAATGACCGGAATGCGCGCGGACCGCACGACCGCGGAAGTGACGGAGCCCAAGTGCATCCCGGCGTACCCGCCGCGGCCACCGCTCCCCAGGACTACGAGTTGGGCGTTCTTTGACTCGTCGACCAGCCAGCGGTCCGGGACGTCACAGACCAGTCGTCTGCGCACCTGCACGTCTGGGTACCGTTCTTGCCAGCCAGCCAGTCGTTCACCCAGCAGCTCTGCGCCTTTGTCGCGGTAGGTTCTCCAGTCCATGCCAAGGATCGGAAAGACCCCCACGTCGCTCCAAGCCTGCAGTGCCAGCAGCGGTACACCGCGCCGCGCGGCTTCGTCGAAGGCTAGCGCAGCGGCCGCTTCGGACGCGGTTGAGCCGTCGATACCCACCAGAACCGGTGCGTCACGGATCGCGTGCTGTGCCGATTCTGGATCAGGAACAGCCGTCACTGGGCAGTTGGCATGGTGGAGCAGCCCCGCGCTGACCGAGCCAAGCGTCCCCCGGCCGGACGCACGCCTGTTGCGGCCCACCACGACCATCTGCGCATCGTTCGACGCGTCGACAAGCGTCGGCACCACACCGGCATACTGCCGCTCGGTGTGGATCTCCGGCCGCTTCTCGCCGGCCAGCTCCTCGACGATTCGTTGTGCCCGGTTCAGGATCTCACGCGCCCGGTGTTCCTCCCCTTGCGTAATGGTGTGGTTCGGGGCCATCGCCGAGCTGACCAGCGTCGGGGCAACGACGTTTATCAGTTTGATCGGGACCACACGCATCATGGCCTCACGTGCCGCCCAGCGGACGGCGGCATCGGATGCGGGTGACCCGTCGACACCGACGGCTATGTTGGACCGCATCGCGCGCCTATACATCGCGTCCTCCCGTTAGAAGTACCTCACTCGCATCATGGCGGCGGCACCGGTCGCGATCATTGTGGCCGGGAACAGCATCACCATGCCGACGGTGTGGGAACGAACACTCGCGACGACACTGACCGGTAGCAGCACCATCCCGGCGGAAGGTGCCCTCGCACACAACGCATTTGACGTCTGCCAGTGCGACCATCACATCCTGGCAACGCTTCCGGCATTTGCGCGTTAAATCGCCGACCGGACGTTCACGACTCCTCGGGCATCGCGTTCAGCTGGCGGCGTCGGTGCGCAGGTCGCCCACCGTCGGTACCGAGATCACCGCCACGGCACCGGACCAATAGTCGCCCACATAGACACGTTCCCCGTCGGGGCTGACCGCCACCGCTTCGGGATAGCCGGGCACGTCGACGGTCGTCGCGACAGAGTTCGTGATCGTGTCGACCACCGAGAGCGTGCCATCGCCGAAATTGGTGATGTACGCCCGTTTTCCGTCGGGACTGAGCTGCAAACCCCTCGGCAGATCTCCGATGTCGATGTCGACCGCGTCGTTGGTCGTCGCGTCGATCACCGTCAGCGAACGCACATTGCGGACGTAGGCGTGCGCGCTGTCCGGAGTGAACACCACAGCCAGCGGAGCGTCCCGCAGCGCGACCGCTGTGGTGCTGCAGTCCGTCAGGTTGACGGCCGACACCGAACACGTGTCGTAATGGGTGATGTAGAGGTAAGCGCCGTCCGGACTCGCGGTTACTGTTTCCGGACAGGCGCCGACGGCGATGGTCTTAACAACGGAATGGCTGGCGGTGTCGATGATGGTGAGCCAGCCCGCGGGATATTGGTGGTAGGTGCGGCGATCGTATGAGACCGCGTACAGGCGGCTACCGTCCGGGCTTATCGCCAGCGCGGCGACATCTTTGACGGGCACCGTGGCAACGTTTGTCGCGCAAGCGATGTCGATAACAGAGACCACATCGTCAGCCCCGCCATCGGCGACCTGGGCTGCGTAGAGGTGACGTCCGTCCGGGCCAACCACCACATCCGAAACGCAGCCGCCCCACAGCGTTTGCGCGGTGTAGTGGTGGGTATCGACGACCAACGCCGACCCGTCGTAGTCGACGACAAACAACTGCTTTCCATCGGCGTCCATTACCAGGCTTTTCGCAGACCCACTGACGGGAATCCTGCCCACCATGTGGTGCCGGTCGTTGATGACCATGACCGAGTCGGATAGGGCAACATAGACGTGCTCGCCATCAGGGCTCACGGTGATGTCGCGGACGCGGCCGCCGACCGGGATCGTTGCAATGGCGGTTTCCGCCGGCGTCCACTCGTGGGAGTCGGGCCCGGAGCCGGTCGCGCCATCCCGGTCATCCACTTTTTCACCAACCTGAGGTTCCTCTGTCGAGGCGATGGGTGATGTCGCCACTAGAGCCCCACGTCCACGCCGAGCGCGCGACGCACGCCAAGATGTGAGGGCGGTGCGGTTCGCCATGCTTTTTAACAACGCTGCGGGTTGATCAATCAATGCGTCTATGACGTAAGTCACAATTCGCGTTCTTGACGGACCACTGGGTAGACCCGGGCCGATGCGTCATCGCCCGCGTGCCAACAGATTTCACGCACTTCGCGGGCACTCGTGGCCATCCGTTCGTTGGGGTGAATACGATCCCTACATCAGTCGGCGATGCACTTCGAAGACCAGGCACAACTCGGCTATATCCCGCGGCCGGCTCAGGGACCGGCCGGTTCGCTCCTCGATGCGGTGCAGCCGATAGCGGACGGTATTGGGGTGGCAGAACAGCATCTCCCCAGCGGTGCGCATCGACCCGTCGTGGTCCAGCCACGCCCGAAACGTTTCAAACAGGACCTCCCGCTCTTCGTCGGCAAGATCTGCGAAACACTCCATCACGGGGCTCGCGATTTCGACCATCACTTCGGGCGCGCTGATCGCAGCGGTGGCCAGGATCGAGCCGTCGAACACCGACACCGGCGAGCCCGGGTCTGCCCGGCCCCGCAGCGTCACCCGGGCCTGACGTAGCGCCCGCGCGGTATCGCGCAGATCGCCGTAACAGGCGCTAACACCCGCGCGGCCGACGGCCATTCGCGACACCAGCGCCAGCACCGCGGCCAGGTGACGGTCGGTCTTGACGTACACGATCCCGACTTGCTCGTCGGCCAGCCCCCGCCACGCGGAGGATACATCGATGCTGCGGAGCTTCGCCTCGATATCGGGCAGGGCGTCCACCCTGGACCAGGCGGCATCAGCGGCAATCACCACGAAAGGACCGGTACTCGGCATCCGAAGATAGTCGGCGGCCTCCCATAGGCTGCACCGCTCGAACAGCCGGCCATGGATCAGCGCGTCGATAAGCTCCGATCGTTGCGTTTCGTCGTCCACGACGCGGCTGCTCTGCTCCTGTCGGTACCCGGCGGCCATTGCGTCGGTGAATAGGTCCTGAGCGGTCAGTAACTTGGCGGTCAACGCACGCAACGCATCGCCATTCATGTGGGGGCGGGTCACGGCCTCGTCGGCTACGGCCTCCCACACCCGCCGGAAACCGACCCGGTAAGCCTCCATCACCGACGACAGCGGCACCCCGTCACGCGCCCGCTCGGCCCCCGTCCGGGTGGCCACGGTCACGTTGAAATCGCCACCGGCCGCGATTGCCCCAAAGATCGCTCGCATGTTAGCCGCACAACCCTCGGCCACCACGTCGAACGGCACCGCCGCGGTCGCCCCGTAGAGCCGCACCTCGCGGGTGATTGCGCGGGCAAGCAGGATCGAGACTTCATCGGTTCGCCGGTACACCGCCTCCGCAACGTCTGCAGCGTGCGTGTCAGCGACCTGTTCCAACAGAATGTCGCTTTTCATAGAACGCCACATTAGGTGCCGACGGGCCCCCAGCACTTGTTCGTCGGAGACGAAGGTGGCCGTCATTGTTGTTTGTCGGAGGAGATCGCGGCGGGCACGCGTACCGGCGTCACGCCGTCACCCGCTCAGCGACTGCGTCGACTGTTTGGTGTGCGGCCTTGGCGTCCTTGCGGATCTGGAATGCCTGCACGATTTGGATCACGCCGATCAGGACCAGGCACACACCAGTAACGATGGCGAGCAGGACGATGGAATCGAACGGCCAAGCAAGCACAACGACGCCGGCTATCACGGAGAGGATGCCAAGAACGATGTACCAGCCCCGGCCGGGCAACGCCGGCAGGCTGCCGGCGACCGCAACCTCGGAAACGCCTAGGAAGGTGAAGCCAATTCCTATGCACAGCGACAGCAGCAAGACGGCGTAGCCGTCGCCGAAGTGCCGGAAGGACAAAACCGCCAAGACCACCGACAGCGCGCCGGCGATGAACAGCAAGACCCGCGCTGCCGCCGACCGGGGCAAGGTGTACGACAGAAAGAGTTCGGTGATGCCGCTCATCAGCAGGTAGACGCCGAACAAAATCGCAGCGACAAGGATCGATGGGCCAGGCCAAGCCAGCACCATGCCGCCCAAAATTGCGGTCAGCACACCAACCGCCAGCGTTTCTTTCCACAGCTCTTGAGCCAGACCGCCATTCATGATGTTGCTCCTTACATCGTAGATATTGCATTACAACCCGACCGCCTGTTGTCGTTGCGGGGCGATGGATTTCGGTGCCGGCCGTCAATTCCCCGCCGTCGCGTCAATCGTTGAATGAGCCAGCGCCGGTGTCGATATGGTCGCTTACAACCTGATTCAGTGCGGGTTGTCTCCGTCAACAACGCCCGCGGCGCCACTGTCCCTGCGATTTGCCACGCAGTAATTGCCGACGTGTGGTCGGCCGAACAACGTAAGAATCACTTGATTCACTGCAGCACCCAGAAGCAACACACCGAAAACCAAGATTGACAACATGATCCGCACACCACTAACGGTCAGAAGGATCCACGAAGGCGGCTCCTAAGGAATTCGATTGAGGGACTTGGCCCGGTTTGACACCGTGCGCGATCCGTTGCGTAAGTCTCTTGGTGTCAGACACATCTCATTGTTGCTCGTGGCGTGAGTCTCCGCCGTCATCGTCAGATACAACGTCGTCGCTGCAAAAGCGGCGCGATCAACATTGCCAACGTGTGGGCAACGATCCAGTATCGAATTTTGAGAAGTGCTGAATGGGCCTCAGCGACCGCCCGGCAGGACGGCGACCTATTCGGCGCCTTCCAATGTTGTCAGCTCATCGTCAAACCATGCGCTCACATAGCGGACCGCGTCCTTGACGTTGCTGGGCCTCTCAGGCCGCAGTCCCAATCTTGCGACGATCTCTTGGGCCACATGACGCGAATGATCGGATAGCTCCTCCGCCCCACAGTGACACGGATGGCCGGTCGCGGCAGTGAAATCCTGAACGCGGTGACGTTCGATGATCTCGCGTATGCAATCGATGAGCTCAGTCATTCACGTCGGCTCCGTTCGACAACAATGTCGACGCTTTGTCGGTGTCCTGGTGAACATCCAAGTTGACTCGCCAAATCCACATTAGATGAGCCGGCGATAGACCTCGAACGCCAAACATAGTTCTGCGACATCCCTTGGGCGCGACAGAGATCGACCGGTCCGTTTCTCGATTCGGCGCAATCGGTAACGCACGGTGTTGGGGTGACAACAAAGTCGTTCAGCGGCGGCGCCCACCGAGGCTTCGGTCTCCTGCCACACCCGAAACGTTTCGAACAGGATCTCGGACTCTTCGTCGGGTAGGTCGTCAAAACAGGCCAACGTAGACCCGGCCGATTTCACCATCACCTCGGGGGCGGCGAGCGCGGCGGTGCCCAAGATGGTTCCATCGAACACCGCGACCGGGGAGGAGTGGTCGGGCCGGCCCCGCAGCGTCGCCTTGGCGAAGTGCAGCGCCCGCGGCGTCTCGCGCAGATCGTTGCATCGCGCGCTAATTCCGACGCGGCCGACCGCCGTCCGAGACAACAAGGCGACAATCTTGTCGAGTTGCTGCTCGGATGCGACGTGCACAATCCCGACCTGCCAATCGGGCAGGAGCCGCCATGCCGAATACACGTCGAGGCTGCGCAACTTCGATTGGATGGCCGGCAGCGGCTCGCTGCCCCCGGAGCCAACCTCGGCGGCAATGACCACAAAGGGACCGTCCTTTGGCAGCCGAAGATAGCCAGCGAGCTCGCCCAAGCTGCAGTCGTCGAAGACTCGGCCCTCAAGTAGCGAGTCGATCAACAACGAGCGCCGCGACGTGTCATCGAGCATTTGCCGTTTCTGCTCGTCGCGGTATCCGGCCACCAGGGCAGCCCCGACCAGTTCGGCGAAGCCGCTGATGCGGGCCTCGGTGTCGGCCGGCATGGGCGCGGGTTCAACCGAACCCACGGCCGCCAGTCCCCACACCCGTCCATCGACGATGACGGGCACGCCCACCGTCGCGCGCACGCCCGTATGTCGGACTTTTGCGGCGAGCGAACCGGCGCTGTTCTCATAGCTGTCCATCCTCGCGGGCCGCCCTGTGCGTTGCACTACCCCTGCGAGGGTGCTGCCGTCGACCGGGGTTTTAGTGCCCACGGGCCACTTCGCCAGCGGCGCTGCAGGATGGTCAGCTGCGGCCACCTTCGTAATTTCGCCGCTTGACTCGTAGCGCCATAGTCCGGCGGTATGAGCGGACACACAGCGGCGCATTTCGTTAACCACCGCGTCGAACACTTCCGACGGTTCGACCCCGCGGGCCACCAGCGTAGCCAGTTGGCGCAAGGCCGCCTGTTCGGCGGCGAGTCGCCGATACTCCGCGTATAACTGGGCGTTAATCGGTGACAAATCGAGCAGCTCGGCCGCAAGTTCGCCGGCGTTGAGAAGTTCGTCCATGGCTCGCCCCTAGGAATTGTCGATACCTTTGTCAGCCCTAGCGAACGAGCCAAGCCGTAGTCATAGGACAGTTTGCTTAGCTGCCAAAGCTCGCCCCTTCATTTGTCGAACATCGCCATCGCGATGCGCCGACGAGGCGCTATCACCACCATCCCCGGAAAGTTTGCTGACGTCTTTGTGAACGGTTACACGATCGGGGGCCGCCCCCTGTGCCTGCTCACAACGGCCGCATTTCTGCCGTGAGCTTTCCAGACGGCCCACACGGCGTGGCAAGAGGGAGCCGCTTCGGTTGACCGCTCACATCCGCCAGTGAGCAGAGCCTATGGTTTGGGGGAATGAGCGCGGTAACACACGGCAAGTTCTTGACCTTCGGCCTGGGTCGACCCCCCTACCGCGCTGCGGGCGGCGGTTGGCCTGACTGTCATTGTGCTCGCCGACACTTCGGAACCCGTATCCGTGTGCGTCGGCACATCGACAGTCGGCCGGCTCGAGGGCACGCTAAACGCGCGAGGCTTTGTGCATCACCTCGGCTCACCGGGGAGACACTCGCGGTGCGCCGATCACTGCAAGGAGGAACTGATGACAAGCATCATCGATTCGAACTTAGCGGCCGTGACTGGTCCATCCCCCGCCGGAAACGGACTCCCGCAACCGCCGGTCTTCAGCTCGGTCGATGCGGAGCGCAAGTACCGTAAGGAGCAGCTTGCCGCGGGGTTCCGACTCTTCGGCAGGTTCGGCTTCTCCGAAGGCGTGGCAGGTCACATCACGGTGCGAGACCCGGAAAATCCCGAGTGTTTCTGGGTGAACCCATTCGGAATGGCGTTCACTAAAATCAAAGCGTCCGACCTTATCTTGGTCGATCACCAAGGCGATGTGATCGAAGGGTCTCGTGCCGTCAACCGTGCAGCCTTTGTAATCCATTCCAGGGTGCACGAGGCCCGTCCCGATGCTTTGGCAGCAGCGCATTCTCATTCGACGTACGGTCGGGCGTTCTCCAGCTTGGGAATCAACCTCGATCCGATCACCCAGGACGCCTGTGCGTTCTACGACGACCATGCCGTGTATGACGACTATCACGGGCTCGTCAACGATATGGACGAGGGAGTCCGGCTGGCCAAGGCGCTCGGACCGAACAAAGCCGCCATTCTGCAAAACCACGGCCTTCTCACGGTCGGCCAAACTGTCGCCGAGGCTGTTTGGTGGTTCATCACGATGGAACGCTCATGCCAGGTGCAGCTGGTTGCGATGGCGGCGGGAGCGCCAAAACTGATACCTCACGAAGTGGCCGTTCAGACTCGTGAGCTCATCGGTACTCCCGCGGCTGGATGGTTCCAGGCCCAACCGCTATTCGATCAAATCCTGGGCAGCGACCCAGACCTCGTCCAGTAGGCCCAAGCGCTGGGTTCCTTCCATGCATACGACGCTGGATTCCTGGATTTCAGGTGGCTCCAGACGCCGCGTCAGCGGCTCGTCGCACGAATTGTTCGTGCGCCAAGATGGCCCCGTCGACGGCAAGTCGGTGACCCTTTTCCATGGCTTTCCGGCGTCTTCGTTCGACTGGGCAGCCGTGGTACCGGCACTCACGGGTTCCGGATATCGCGTGACGAGTCTGGACTTCCTTGGCTACGGCAGCAGCGACAAACCACATCCGTATACCTACTCTCTTCTGGAGCAGGCCAGTCTTGTGCTGGCCGTATGGCCGGACCTGGGTATCGACCGCTCAGCGCTAGTTGCGCATGACTACGGTGTTTCGGTAGCGCAAGAACTCTTGTGTCGTGACCCGGGCCGGATTGAGTCGATGGCCTGGCTCAATGGGGG
>JGI12635J15846_10001706_pt1 | contig 19150 bp, 13 predicted proteins | sample BlaSpr_A8_OM2_M2_FD_15846 | JGI IMG/M metagenome (IMG submission 15846) | reverse complement strand
GCCGAGGGGCGGCGGAAGCATGATGGAAGCGCCTTGCGCATAACAGCCGAAGAAGGCAAGTGATTCGGTGGATGCACCCGGCGACCCGCCGTCAAGAGCGAGCGCCTTGGCATTGCAGGCAGCATTGGTGGTCGGGCTACTGGGGGCATCGGTTCCGCCGAAAAATGGTAGCCCCGTTGGGGTAGGTTTGAAATCGTTTGGGTTGCCATAGAAACTCCAGCGGATGGGGGTGTTCGCCGGTGGGCTGACAGGCAGCGGACCAATTCCGGCAGCATCCGTTCCTTCATCCATCGGTCCCCAGAACTGCGGAGTTTGAAGAGTGATGATGGAATTGACCTCCCATCCCTCGAAGGCTTGGCCGTAACCTTTCTTGCCCGGGATGGCGTAAGTCATGGAAAGCGTAAAGCGATGGCGAACATCGAAATCGCTGTTGGCATATTCGGCGCCTGGATTATAAGCGTTCTGCGGCAGCCCCGAGCCGTAACCGAAATCCCAGTTTGCGCCTACGTCATCGAGGGCGTGCGAGTACGTGTAACCGGCGACCATGCTCAGGCCGTGGTAATTTCGCGAGTTCAACGTGATTTGCAGGCCGTTGTAATTTGAGCGATAGATGTTGCCCATGTGAAAGATGTTGCTGAGGTATCCAAACTGGGTGTTGTAGGGACCGACCTCAGCAGCAACTTGGCAAGGCGCACCGTTATTGAGGGTGTTATTGACGTCATACACTGGCGGCCCGCCCGGAGTTGGATTCGGTACGAGATTTGCGTTGCAAGTCGCGATATTCGCCGCAGGCCATCCCGAGCCCACCGGCGGCTGATTGATATCGCGGATGCCGGTCAGATTTACGCCGTGGTTGCCGACATAGGCGACCTCCAACGTAACGTTGGGAGTAATTGCGTGCTGAACACTGAACGACCAGTTCCAGACGTAGGGCGTCGTCAGATTGCGGTCAACCGTCATGATGGGGCACGGGCTGTTGAAACAATTGACGGTGGGACTGCCATAGAGTGGGCCAGTGTCCCATTCCACGGGATTGGCGACGAAAGGCAAGGAAACGTTGCCGGTGGTGATCGTGCCGCCAGAGGTATCGCCGGCCATGTCAATCGCAGCGCCGGTCGGAACGCTGCCCGGTCCGAAAGCATTATTGAAGGCGATGAACGACTGCCAGTTCACGGTTTCGTAGGTTAGCCCGGCACCGCCGCGCAGCACAGTGCGCCCAGTGCCAAACGCGTCCCACGCAAAACCCAATCGCGGGCCAAAGTTCGCGTGATCAGGCTTATAAAGACTGGGAATCGCGTGCGGCCCTGTATTCACCTGCACTAATCCAAACGTTGGATCAAAATTGCCGAGCAGATTGTTTTGTTCCTGCGGAACCGAACTGAACTCATAACGGATGCCCAAATTCAAGGTCAGGTTCTTGGTGGCGCGCCAGTCGTCCTGAGCAAAGAGCGAATACGCCCAGTTGTGCAGGTGCAGGGTGGGATTGCCGACCGTTACCGACCCCTTGAAGGGATAACCCGCAAAAAAATCCTCCAGCTGCGTCGAAGCGGGATTTAAGATGCCGCCCAAGAACGTGATGCTGCCGCGAGCGTTGCCGTAGGCCGCATTGGTGACGTGGTCGTAATGGAGTTCCCCGCCGAACTTGATGGCGTGCTTGCCCGCAGTGTAGGAAACGTGATCGATGATCTGAGTTATTGAATCGGGCCCCTGAAATTTGGGCCATTTGAAGCCACCGAGGCCTGTGAAATAGCCGCCGAATCCGATGCGCGGTAAACCACCCGTGTCCGGCCCAGTCACACCGGTATCGAGACCGTAGCTCGAAGCAGGAGTGTTGAGATCGCCGGGCAGTGTCGGCTGGTAAAGCCGGTTATATCCAAAGCGCGCTTCATTTACCCAACGCGCATTCGGCGTCCAGGCCCAGCTTCCTCCGACGACTTGGGCCCGCGTGTGAATGTCCGACCGCCAGCGCGATTGCAGCTCAGGAAAGTCTTCGACCGTGCCGGTGTTGTTGCCAAAGAAATACATCCCACTGATATGGCTGCTCTGACTGACGCTGGCATCAACTTTGCCGATCGCGTTATAGATAGTCACGTCGTTGGGAAAGCCGTTTGGAATATTGATATTGGGATTGTTGTTGGTGGGGAAGCCGGTTCCATTGCAAGTAACCGTGCTGCCGGAGAGAGCGCAGCCGGCGATATTCAAGCTGGCGGCGCTCACGGGAACTCCTCCTGCCTGAAGATCGGCAATCACGTCGGGGATGCTGTTTGCGCAGTCGCCCGTCATGGCGCCGAAGAGGCAGTTGCCTGCGGTGGGCATCGGAACCATCGACGGGCTGGTCACGCCGCCAAACGAATTGCCCACGTCATACATCTGCCCTTCGTAGGCTCCGAAGAAAAAGATTTTGTCTTTAATGATCGGGCCGCCAGCGCTGCCGCCATACTGCTCCAGCGTTCTTGGAAGTTTCCCGTTGGGTACAGTGTTGAAAAAGTTTCGCGCATCCATTACCCCGTCGCGGCCAAACGCGAACGCGGTGCCATGAATCTGGTTGGTGCCGGACTTGAGGCCGACGTTCACTACCGCGCCCGGCTTCCAGCCAAATTCGGCCGGGGCGAGTTCTTCTACGTTGAATTCCTGGATTGCATCGATCGGCAGAATGGTTGCCGAATCGCCAGCGATGCCGGCGCCGTTGATGATGGCTTGGCCGGAGTAAGGCTCGCTGTTGAATAAGCCTTCGACGAAATAGGCATTGTCTTCCGCGCGCAGGCCATTCGTGCTGGTTGTCGAGAATCCTCCGCCGGGATATCGAATCACGCCGGGGCGCAACTGGAGCAGGTTCTCATAGTTGCGGCCGTTCAACGGAAGATCGTTGATCTCGGCGTTGCTCAAAGTGCCGCCCAAGGTCGCGGAAGTACTGTTGACCAGCGGAACCTCATCGGTAACCACGACCGTCTCTGAAACCTGCCCCGCCGGCAGCGCCAGATCGATCCGCACGTCTTCCGCAACTTCCACGGCGATATTCGGGCGCTCAACGCTCTTGAATCCCTTGGCCTCGGCTCGCACTTTGTAATTGCCGGGTTGCAGTTCAGGAGCGGCATAGTCACCCGAAGGATCGCTGATGACGGTGCGAACCGTTCCGCGCTGCACGTCAGTGATCGTAACGGTCACTTCCGCCACTGAGGCGCCGGATTGATCGGTGATACGGCCAAGAATGCGGCCCGACGTGGTTTGAGAAACGAGCGGAATAGCCAGCGCGAGCACCAGACAAACTGTGGCTACAACGCGAATGCCATTCGACGGAGAATGCATTACGACCTCCAACTCCTCAGTAACTGAGGATGGACGATTTTGGCCGGACAGCTCGCGAGGGCTTTCGGAGTTATAGGAAAGTTCGCGATTTGAAGATATAGCCTTGACGTGGCCTACCCGTCAAGTAGTATTGTGGTCCAACCACAAAACAGGCATCACGCCAAGGATGCTTGGCCGTGGAGATGGCGACTGGGTATGATCCAGCCTGACCTGAGAGGAAGAACCTGGAATGGCAATAGCGACTGTCAATCCCGCAACCGGCGAATTGCTCACGACATTCGAGCCGCTCACGGGAGCGGAGATTGAGGAGAAGCTGCAGCTTGCCGCGTCGGCATTCGCGAAACATCGGCGCACGTCATTCGCGGATCGCGCGAGCAAGATGCAACGTGCAGCGGAGATTCTGGAGAAAGAAAAAGATGAGTGTGCGCGTTTGATGACGCTGGAGATGGGCAAGCCGCTGAAAGCGGCGGTCGCAGAGGCATTGAAGTGCGCCACCGGCTGCCGCTACTACGCGGAAAACGCCGAGAGATTTCTCGCCGACGAAATTATAGAAACCGGAGCCAAGAAGAGTTTTGTTCGCTACCTGCCGATCGGACCAATCCTCGCCATCATGCCCTGGAATTTTCCTTTTTGGCAGGTGTTTCGTTTCGTTGCGCCGGCGCTCATGGCCGGCAATGTAGGGCTGCTGAAACACGCCTCGAACGTTCCGCAATGTGCGCTCAAGATCGAAGAGATTGTGCGTCGCGCGGGCTTTGCCGCGGGCGTTTTCCAGACTCTGCTGATCGGCTCCGGTCCGGTTGATAGCCTCCTCAGCGATTCTCGAGTCGTCGCCGCCACGCTCACGGGCAGCGAGCAGGCCGGCATTCAAGTTGGGGTTTCCGCAGCCAAGCGCATCAAGAAAGTGGTGCTGGAGCTGGGCGGCAGCGATCCTTTTATTGTTATGCCGAGCGCCGATCTCGACACGGCCATCGCCACCGCGGTCGATGCCCGCGTCCAGAACAATGGCCAGTCCTGCATCGCGGCCAAGCGATTCATCGTGTCCGAGAAAATTGCCGATGAGTTTGAACGTAAGTTCGTAAAACGCATGAGCGAGTTGCGCGTGGGCGATCCGTTTGACGACACCACCCAGCTCGGGCCGTTGTCGAGCGCCGACGCAATTGCCTCCCTCGATGCCGATGTTCAAAAGACGGTGGCGGCAGGCGCGCGCGTATTGACCGGCGGCTATCCTCTCGACCGTCCTGGCGCTTTCTACGCGCCGACCGTCCTGACCGACATTCCTAAGGCTTCGCCCGCCTACCGGGAAGAATTCTTCGGGCCGGTGGCGTCCATTTTTCGCGTGAAGGACATCGATCAAGCCATCCATATCGCCAATGACGTTCGCTTCGGACTCGGCGCCAGTGCGTGGACGAACGATCCCGTAGAGACCGAGAGATTCATCAATGAACTGGACGCGGGCATGGTCTTTTTGAACAAGATGGTCGCGTCTGATCCGCGCCTGCCGTTCGGCGGAGTAAAGTATTCCGGTCACGGACGCGAATTAGCCGAGCATGGGATTCGCGAATTTGTGAACATTAAGACGGTTTGGATCCAGTAGGACAAGACTCTGGGCTATGGTATAGTGGTAAGACCACCATACCGGTATGGCAAACGTCTTCGCTTTGGTTGAGGCTCGAATGAGCAATGATGCGGCCGGTCCCTTGGCCGCCAAGCCGATGTATCGGGCAGTCAAAACCTCGCGCCTGTACGAGCAGATCGTGCAGCAGGTGGAAGACTCGATTCTAAAAGGCCAGCTCAAGCCGGGAGATCAGTTGCCGGCGGAGCGCGATCTTGCGCAGCGTTTTGGCGTCAGCCGCACTGCCGTGCGCGAAGCCGTCAAAACCCTGCGCGAAAAAGGGCTGGTCGAAGCCTACTCCGGACGCGGCACATTCGTGACCAATGGCACTTCGCAGGCTACGCGGCAGTCGCTCGATCTGATGATCCGCATCAATCAGCAAGAAGGCTCGGCGAATCTCGCAGAATTAAGGCTTGTGCTCGAACCCGACATTGCCGCCATCGCCGCCGGACGAATTGAGGAACAACTGCTTACCACAATGCGGGAGGCGGTCGCCGAAATGGATCGCCACCTGCGTGACCCCGACGGATATGTGGAGGCGGATCTCGATTTCCATTTAGCGTTGGCGGAGGCGGTTGGCAATCCGCTGATTCTATCTCTCCTCGATTCGATCGTCGGCCTCTTACGCGAACAGCGTAGCCGCATTTTTAATATTGAGGGAGGTCCGCAGCGCGGGCAGCACCATCACAAGCGCATTCTGGCGGCTATCGAACATCGAGATTCAGGCGCGGCGCGAGAGGCAATGCGCGCTCACCTCCAGCAGGTGCTTCAGGATTCATCTTCCCCCACAACCAGATCTTCTCGCACCCGATCGCGCCTCAAGCCGAATTCGTAACCAAAAAGGGAATCGTTCTATGGCGAAACTTGGATTCATCGGCCTCGGCGTGATGGGCGGCAACATGGTGGCGCGCCTTCTCGACAAAGGGCATAGCGTGACCGGCTACAACCGAACGCGATCGAAGGCGCAGTGGTTGCTTAGCAAGGGAATGACGCTTGCCGACTCTCCGAAAGCCGTAACGTCATCCGCGGATATCACCTTCACCATGGTAACGAATGCGGCAGCGCTCGCGGCCGTGACCGAAGGGCCGGATGGACTACTCGCCGGCATCGGCCCCGGTAAATATCACATCGACATGAGCACGGTTAACCCCGAGGTGAGCCGCGCGCTGGCTGCGAAAGTTCGCGAAAAGGCTGCCGACATGGTCGACGCTCCTGTCTCCGGCAGCGTCATCACTTTGCAGCAAGGCAAGCTCTCCGTGATGGTCGGGGGGCGCAAGGAAACCTTCGAGCATCTGAAGCCATTGCTTGAGGACATTGGCCCGAGAGTCACGTACGTCGGCGACAATGGCGTAGCGCTCTCGATGAAGATCGCGTTGAATCTGCAATTGGCGGTGCAGATGCTGGCCTTCTCCGAAGGCGTGCTGCTGGCTGAAAAGAGCGGAATTTCGCGCGCGGTCGCAGTTGATGTAATGGTGCACAGCGCCATCGCCTCGCCCATGGTCGTCTATCGTGGCCCCTTTGTGTTGCAGCAACCGCAAGAAGCGTGGTTCGACGTAAATATGATGCAGAAGGACATGCTGCTGGCGATGGAATTGGGCCGCAAACTCAACGTGCCGCTTCCGACGACCGCCGTGAGCAACGAGTTTCTGACCGCCGCGCGCGCCATGGGCTGGGAGAAGCTCGACTTCGCCGTCGTCTTCGACGTCCTCGCGCGCATGTCGGGAATTCAGAAATAAAGGTTCAAGAGTTGATTTCAAGAATGACAACCGCCGCCCAGCCCCGAGAAGCTTCCGAAAACGTCGGCCTGTGGCTGCGCATGTATCGGCAGATGATGGCCATCCGCCAGTTTGAGGCGCAGGTTAACGAGCTTTACACCCGCGCGCTGATGCCCGGACTGGCGCATCTTTACATCGGCGAAGAGGCGATCGCTGTCGGCGTATGTGAAGCCCTCGAACGCACCGATTACATCACCAGCACTCATCGCGGCCACGGCCATTGCCTGGCGAAAGGCGCGTCTCCCGATCGCATGTTCGCCGAACTGCTGGGCAAAAAGGCTGGCTATTGCAAGGGCAAGGGCGGTTCGATGCACATTGCCGACCCCGCCACAGGTAACCTGGGAGCGAATGCCATCGTCTGCGGCAGCGCCGGCATCGCCACCGGAGCCGCGTTTTCGGCGAAGTATTTAGGCAACGGTCGCGCGGCAGTGTGTTTCTTCGGAGAAGGCGCGCTCGGCCAGGGCGTGCTCTACGAAGAAATGAATCTCGCGCAACTTTTCAAACTACCCGTGATTTACGTCTGCGAAAACAATCTCTACACCGAATACACCCACTACGCGGAATGCACCGCCGGAGATATCGCGGCCCGCGCCACCGCCTTCGGCATGGAAGCTGCCACTGTGGACGGCCAGGATGTGCTCTCCGTCTATAACACCGCAAAGCGATTGGTGGATGGCGCAAGGCGCGGCGACGGTCCTGCATTTTTGCTCTGCAATACCTATCGCTATCACGGCCATCACGTCGGCGACATCAATCGTGAATACTACCGCTCCAAGCAGGAAGAACATCTCTGGAAAACCGAGCGCGATCCCATCCTCAATTTCGGAAAGTGGCTCGTCGAACAGAATCTCGCCGACGCCGCGGCGCTCGCTCGTGTTGAAGCCGAGCTTGAGTCCGAGATGAAGAAAGCTGTCGAATTCGCTATCGCCTCGCCGTATCCCTCGGCGAACGAAGTGGACGAGGACGTCTATGCCTGAGGCGCCTATTCACGCTGAAACTGAAAAAGATCGCGAACTGACTTTCGCGCAGGCGATTCGCGAAGCGCTGGCGGAAGAGATGCGCCGCGATAAAACTGTCTGCATCATGGGCGAAGACGTGGCCGAAGCGGGCACGCCCTTCAAAGTGCTCTCTGGCCTGCTGGAAGAATTTGGCAAAGACCGCGTGCTCGATACCCCGATTTCGGAAGCCGGCTTTACCGGGCTCGCGGTAGGCGCGGCCATGACCGGAATGCGTCCGGTGGTCGACATCATGTTCGGCGACTTCGTCACGCTGACCATGGACCAAATGGTTAACCAGGCCGCGAAAGTTCACTATATGTCGGGCGGAAAGTGGAAAGTGCCGATGGTGATGCGCACCACCATGGGAGCAACTCGCCGCTCCGCCGCGCAACACTCACAATCGCTGCACGCCTGGTTCTGCCACATTCCAGGATTAAAGGTTGTTCTGCCTTCGACCCCCTATGACGCCAAAGGATTGCTGAAGGCCGCGATCCGCGATGAAAATCCGGTGGTGTTCTTTGAAGACAAGATGATGTACAAACTCAAAGGCTCGGTGCCCGCGGAGGATTATATCGTCCCACTCGGCGTCGCCGACATAAAGCGCAGAGGCGAGGACGTCACCTTCGTGGCCACCAGCAGCATGGTCCAGGTCGCGCTCGGCGCTGCGGCAATGCTCGAAGAAATTGGAATCAGCGCCGAAGTGGTTGATCCGCGTACCATGTGGCCGCTCGACGAGAAAACTCTGATCGAATCGGCGAAGAAAACGTCGCGCGTTATTGTGCTCGACGAAGGTTACGAACGCTACGGTGTCACCGCCGAACTCGCGTCGGTGATCGCAACCGGAGCATTCTACGATCTGGATGCTCCGGTCAAACGCATGGGCGCGATGCATGTTCCAATTCCGTTCTCGCCACCATTGGAAGATGCAACCGTGCCGACCGAGCAAACCGTGTTTGAGGCCGCGCGCGCACTCTGCGGACGGTAGCGCCGGCGTCTCGCCGGCTGTACGCGAATTCAGGAGATATCTATGGCTTTACCAACTTACGGAACGATGGCGGTAGATTGGGAAAATCGCGTCGACTTCGATCGCCTGCGCCGCGAACGCCTGGCACGCGCCAAAGCTCTTCTGCAAAAGTCCGAAATGGGTTCGCTTCTCTGTTTCGACATGAATAATGTCCGCTACTTAACCGCCACTCACATCGGAACCTGGGCGCAGGACAAGGCGAATCGCTTCACCCTCCTTCCGCAAAACGACGAGCCCATCCTCTGGGATTTCGGCTCGGCCGCGAAGCACCACCAACTGCATTGTCCATGGCTCGGAGACCGCTCGCGCGCCGGAATTTCTGTGTTGCGCGGCGCGATGACGCCAGAGATGGGGCGAGCGGAAGATGTCGCGAAAAAAATCCGCATCGAACTCGAAATGCGCGGTCTCCACAAAGAACCCGTCGGCATCGACATCATCGAATTGCCCGTCCTCTTCGCCTTGCAAAAAGAAGGAATAAAAGTAATCGACGGCCAGGCGCTCATGTCCGAAGCGCGCCTCATCAAAACGCGCGACGAAATCAGCCTGCTCAACCACTCCGCCATGATGGTCGACGCCGCCTATGACGAACTCTATCGCGCCATGAAGCCGGGCATGAGCGAAAATCAAGCGGTCGGCTTGGTCAGCAAGGTGCTCTACGATCTCGGCTCCGAATACGTCGAGGCCGTCAATGCAATTTCCGGTGAGCGTTGCAATCCGCATCCCCACGTTTTCTCCGATCGCGTATTGCGCCCGGGCGACCCCGTCTATTACGACATCCTCCACTCTTACATGGGCTATCGCACCTGCTACTACCGTTGCTTCACGATCGGCTACGCCTCGCATGCAATGAATGACGCCTATAAGCGATGCCGCGAATATCTCGACGCGGCGATCGAGCTGGTGCGGCCCGGACGCACCACCGCTGAAATTGCCTCGGTGTGGCCAAAGGCGCAGGAGTTCGGTTTTGCGAACGAGGAAGACGCTTTCGCCTTGCAGTATGGTCACGGAATTGGCCTGGCCATCTGGGAGAAGCCAGTGATCAGCCGTCTCGTGTCGCTGGAGCATTCCTGCGAAATCAAGCCCGGCATGGTGTTCGCTCTCGAAACCTTCTGGCCCTCGAGCGATGGCTGGAGCGCGGCTCGCATCGAAGAAGAAATTGTCGTCACCGAAACCGGCCACGAGGTCATTACACGTTTCCCGGCGGAACAACTTCTGGTCGCTGGCCGCCACTACGTCACCGTCGATGGCCCGCTTCCCGCCATCCGCGAAACGGAATCGAAGCCGAGCAAGCGCGTGCGCGAAATGATCGAGGCTAGTTCGCGACGGGAGCGGGTCGGCGTTACCGACTAGTAAGCGCGCAGATTGTTTTGCTATCCGATTTGAATTCAGGCAGAACTATCTAAACTATGGCAATCAGTGTCGTCATGCCCGCGCTTGAAATGGCCCAGGAAACTGGCAAGGTCATTTCGTGGCTCAAAAAAGAAGGAGAATCGGTCGCGAAAGGCGAGCCCCTCCTCGAAATCGAAACCGACAAGGCGGTGATGGAGATCGAGTCGCCCGGTGATGGCCTTCTTGCCCGTGTCAAGGTTCAGGCAGGCGCGGAAGTTCCGGTCGGCCAAATCATTGCTTGGATCGTGTCTCCCGGAGAAGTTCCGCCAGCCGACGAAGTGGCTGCCGCATCGGGAAGAAAAATCACCGCCGCCGTACCTTTAACCGCGGCATCCCCACAGCAAACGCCGGCTCCGACGCAGCCGGCTACACAGTCCGTCAAGATTTCTCCGAAAGCACGGCGTCTCGCTCGCGAACAGGGCGTCGATCTAGCTGCAGTCCGTGGATCGGGTGGCGGCGGAGAAATTCTGGCGTCCGATATTTTGACCTTCGCTGAATCCAGAACCAGTTCCCAGCACACGACGGTTGAAAGCGGCAGCCCCATCTCCCGGCTGATGGCAGAACGTACTACGCAGAGCTGGACGACGGTTCCTCATTTCTTCGTAGTCCGCGAAGTAGACGCGGGCGCCCTGAACGAAGTGCGGCAGAAGCTTGCGCCGGAGATGGAAAAATCGCACGGGCTAAAACTCACGCACAGCGATCTATTGCTGGTGCTGGTGGCGCGCGTTCTTCAAAAGCACCCACGTATAAACGCAACCTGGAGCCGTGAAGGCATTCGCACAAACTCCGAAATCAACCTCGGCCTCGCGATGGCAGTTGACGAAGGAGTGGTGGTGCCGGTGATTCACAACGTCAATCGGACTCCGCTGCCCAAGATCGCGGCGCAGCGACGTGACCTGACGGAACGCGCCCGCGGGCACAAGCTGAGCCCAGCCGATGTTGCGGGCGGCACATTCACCATCAGCAACCTCGGCATGTTCGGAGTGGATGCATTCACCGCGATCATCGTCCAACCCCAAGCTGCGATTCTCGCTGTCGGAGCTATCGCCGACCGGGTGGTGCCGGTCGGTGTTGGCCCGGATGCTCATCCCGGCATTCGTCCAATCATGACCTTGACGCTATCGAGCGACCATCGCGTAGTGGATGGCGCGAGGGCAGCGGAGTTCATGCGTGACCTGGTCGCGGCAATCCGCAATCCACACCAATATTTCGACGATCCCGGGGTTGGCGATTCGTCCGTATGACACCTTCCAGTTTCGACGTGAGTTTCGAAGTCAGCTTCGAAGCTAAGATGGGCAATCCCGGCGCTCCGCTACGACGAAGTTTCCCACTCCCCCTACCCTCAGCTCCAACCGCTGGAACACCTCATGATGGCGGAGGCCGTTAGCAGCTGGGAGAGATTTCGTGTTGCTGTATATGGCCGGTCGCAGCTTCTGTGCTCCGTCGGTCAGCCAGCCTGGAACTGGCCCATCGTTCATCGTGCAAAAGGTCGTCAGTTCGCAGGGACCTTACTTCAGCGCGCCAGAAGTGCATCCGCTACGAGCTTCTTCGTCTGCTCATCCATCTCTGATGGCCCAGTCTTCAGACTAGCCCCGTTGGCTAAATGCTTGCTTTTGATTCCGATGTAGACGGCGTTGTATGCAGTATCCCCGAGGTTTTCCACTTTGTGCTTGAAAGGCGGGAACCAGCGTGGATCGCCTGGTTTAGCAAATACTTCTTGGATCTTGCCGTTTTCATCCGTGAAGCGGAGATGCCCGGCGGTAAGAACGACGACTACACCTCCCATATGCGAGTGCAGGGCCGACTTTTCATGCGGTCCATAGTGAACGTTCACAACCTGCACATACTCATTCTCGAAGGCGAGTTTGTAGTGCGTCGGTTCGACCTTGATGGGATCTTGTGCATGCGTAGCGGTGCAGAAACACAAACCGAACAATATTGCGGAGGATGAATTAGAGGACAACAATTTCCACATAAGAGGCGGCCTCGCGGCTTCTTGATACTGTATCCAAGCTTATCTGGCTGCGAGCGTCTGTCAATGGTAGAGACAGATGTTTGGACCAAACTGGTAAGGTGGCGTCGCCAGAAGGACTGGGAAATATAGATCTGCTCCCCGTCATATGGGTGAAGACTGAGGATCATGTGGCAGATCTTCCGGTAGTGATCGCCAGCGCACGAATCGCGACGGCGTCCGGAGATCTGGCAACCGCTCGAAAACTTCTCGACGAGGCGCTGTCCGAGGCAACGAAAGCGAACCTGCTCTTCTTCCCATACGACGCTCGGCTCGCCCTGGGTGAGTTGGAAATCGAATCCAGCAAAGTGGCTGCCCGACGCACACGGCTGGCAACACTGGTTTCGCCTGACAAGGTGTCACCTGCAACCCTGGTCATTCTTCGGTGCTTCAATGTAGGGACACCACCGTAGAACGATTACCGTATTGCAGCCGCTCCACTAGCCGGTCAGAATGAGTCAACTGGGGCGGCTGAAATGTACAACGTCGAGCTGGTGCGTAAGCTGTGCGAGGATATCCACGAAGCTGAGATTGACTCGGCAAGAGAGCTACAACTTATTTGTCTGTTGGAAGCCGTGATGAACGACGATCACGAAAAAGCTAGAATCAGAACGGCATTGCTGAACGAACGTCAGAATGCGGTCTGCTAGAGCGTGAGCTGACCCCACGCCTCCTGCGCCCAGAGTTTTGGATTCATAGACTGCGCGCGACAAAAACAATCAATACAATTACGACAATCGTTCCTACCTAACCGTAACTGGACATAGTCCCTCCTGGTCAAAACGTGTGAGAATCTAAGCAAATTATGCTGAAAAGTGATCAGTCTTCGCTGCTCAGTTTTGCTCAGTGCGGATCGGCCACCGATGAAATTCAACCGGTATGCCTAAGGCTGGCGGGCTCAGCTTCTGGGTAGCGCTGGTCGCAGCCCAAAATCCTCGCGTACGTGGACCGGATTCCGACGATGGCTTCTCGCACCGGTTGCCAACACGAATTCTTTGGCACACGAGACACGTTCCGCGGTGATCCCGTTGGAGCTGAGGAGTATCCGCGAGAGAAGTATGTTCGCCATGAATGCCCAAAGGAGCTAAGAAGCAGTCGAAGCTGACACGATGAAATTCTGTCATTAGATCTGATTGGGCTCGGCGGGATCGTCAGGCTGAATGACGGGTGATCGAGGCAATGGCGGATCGTCGGGCGGTTCTTTCACTGGCGGGATGGTGGGCTCCGGCGATGGTAGCGGATTGGGGTCTGGGAAATTTGGTCCAATCATAGGGTCTCATCTTCCGCTTGGCTGAAAGCGTTCAGGCGTGGACAGCAAACATTCCTACATTCCTGCGGTTCGACGCCATACTGTGTTTAGGGTAGGAAGACCTCGTAGCAGTTGGCGGTGAATTGCGACATACCTATGAACGCTAGCGCACGGATGTTTTCGCCCTAGAAGAGTAACGTGATTGAGCGAGCGGAGCGAGGATTGCAGTGGTATGACGTGGTTGTTGCCGATGGTGGAGTGAAGATCATTTCGGGAAAACGATTTTGATAGCAGGCAAGAGAGAGCATGAGTGAATCAAGCGGCAAACAGGTCTTCTGGGGCGAGATCGCTCCCTGCGAACACATGGCGCAATTCTACGAGGATGATGGCGTGCTCCTGGACACGCTGGCTGGATTCGTGAGTGGGGGACTCAAGGCGGGTGAAAGTGCAATCGTGCTTGCCACGGCGGAACACCTTAGCGCTTTGGAACAACGCTTAGAAGAATCCGGCGTTGCTGTAGCGACCGCGAAGTTGCAGGACCAATATATTACTGAAATTGCCGAAGAAGCTCTCTCCAGCTTCATGGTCAACCAATGGCCGGACGATCAACTGTTCACCGATTTCGTTACCGGGCTGATCTCTCGAGCGCAAGCAAACGGTCGGCGAGTTCGGGCATTTGGTGAGTTGGTGGCGCTGCTGTGGGCGAGGGGTGATATCGCGGCTACCATTCGACTCGAATTCCTCTGGCATCAGCTCTGTCGGAGTCAGGCATTTTCTCTTTTCTGCGCTTATCCTAAGTCGGGATTTACTGAAGATCCCCTAAAATCGCTCGACATAATCCGTGCAACGCACTCTCGGATTATTTGACCCCGAGCTTGCGCCCAGAACAAGCTGCCAGACCGGGCTGGGGATTGCGGGCGGGCCTTCTATTTGAATGACGTGTCGGTGCGTATTTCTAACTCCCTCCTGAGCAGGTTTAAACCCTGAAGCGCATCGGCCATAGCTTGCCGTTCGTCGGGTGTGCCGCCATGGTCTAGCAGCAATTCATGGAGTCGAGAGTCGATCGCGGCCTTTGCCGTCTTTATGCGAAGTGGCAGCTTCTTATCGTCAGTTTCGGTGAGAGCGGCTTGGTATGGTTCTATCCAAACATAGTTGGCGTCCATTATCGTCCCTTCTTTCTTGGCAATCGAGACACCGCTAAACATCAAGTCTGGATAGAGCTGTAGTGAAACAGCCTTTCCGGCTTCCTAGCGCGGCCTTCCTCAGTTTTCGCAAGGAACCGTCGCCCAAGGGAGGGCGCGGCGGAAAGATGGGAAAAACTACAGTTATCGTATCAACTTCCATGTCCGAGCTCTGTTCGTCATCGAACAGTCGGGCACGCCATTGGTTCCCAGCTGACACGACGAATTTCTGCCGGTGTGATTATTATGCCTGCATTGCATACGTGTGGCATGATGATGCCATGAGTCCAACCGTCAAGTTAGTCCTCGTCGCTGTGGTCTCGTTTGTCCTAGGTCATCTCAGTTGTGCATTGATACACCACATGCACCATGCGCATCACATTGCGAGATGAAGTGCAAATGCTCGTCCGGCATGGAAGCAGTTATGGAAGTGGCGTTAGTCAATCGAATCATGTCAATCGAATCAGTGGCCGCCGACCTTCTTGGTGGATAATGGCCAGCCGCACCCCTTCCCCAGATAAGCTGGACACCGTTTTCGGTTCAATTGAAATCTTGCAGTTTTCGTAGCGCTACTGCTTCTCTGCGCGCTCTCGGCTGGGCAAGCGAAAAAGCATCCGCCTTCGACAACCAAGCCTGCACCGCCCAAGACTTCAACACCTAACTAACTAAGAACTCTTGGGTACAGCCGCAGCCGACATAGCTCCTCGAGTTGGACGGTCAACGGAATCGGGCTAGCTGGAGCACGACTGGGACATGGAAGCCTTTGCTCAAATGCACCTCAACCCGCCAACCGCCAAAAAGTTGGAAACTTCTTGGACCCTAAGGTGCATCTGAGCTCAAGACACTTTCCCGGACCCGGGGGCACCCCTGTGACCTGTGCCTTTTGCAGGTTCGTTATGAAGATGGACTATGCGGTTCCACGCCCAAGGCACTCTGCTTATCCTCCTGCTCTACCTGGCTGCTGTTCCCCCTGGGTTGGCGCAGGAGCGAGAGCATGAGCATGAGAAAGAGACGCAGATAAGCGCTCACGGGGCTGAGCGAGTCACCCACAAGACTCCCGATCTTAGGGAGGCGTCGACCGCGCCCCGCCTCTTAACTCCTAATGAGGGTTTGGCGATTCTGGGCGCCGCGCTCGATTCGCGCCATCGTCACTCGGATTTCTCTTCCGATTGCTCCCATTTTGTCCACGGACTCTATGAGCGCGCGGGTTTCCGTTATGAGTACGCGAGTTCTTCGGACCTTTACGAGGGGAGCAGTGAGTTTCGACAGGTCGCAAGTCCGCAACCGGGTGACCTGGCGGTCTGGCGCGGACATGCTGGGATTGTCGTCAATCCCGGTCAGCATTCCTTTTTCAGCGTGCTGCGTTCGGGCCCCGGTGTCGATTCCTACGAGTCGCCCTACTGGAAACAGCGAGGACAGCCCCGCTTCTTTCGTTACATCAAGCCGGCGCCGGGTGACGTCAAGGCAGTGATCCGGAGCGCGCGCTGGCAACCCGAAGTTTTGAACGACCCGGAACGGTACGAGTCGGCTCCTGACGGCCGAGTGCCTGCGATAGCGGAAGCGTCCTCCGCAAAACCTGGGGAAAATAAGCCAGTGAAAGCAGAGGCATTTCGCGTTGTGATCTTGAGCCCCGCTCGGCCTAAATCGGAACAGGTGAGAGCAGCCTTCTTGCAAGCAGGCAACGATTCAGAGGAGTTGCTCGCTGAGAGTGATCTCATCAAGTCGGCTCAACCTCTCGTCGTATTCGACCAGTTCGAAGTGAAGAAGGTGCATATCAGTGGAAACCAGGGTTGGATCGAAGTTCAGATCGAGGATCTGGTTTCTCTCACCGGCGGTCATGCGGAGGTTCTGCACAACGGATTGGAACGGCAACGATGGTCACTGAGGCGCAGCGACAAACAAAGTTGGAAGCTGACCCCTTTACGGAACGCAATCTACCTGCCCCAGCACACGGCCGAGCGTCTCTTGGCTCACGAACTTGCACAGCTCACCGAGGACACGCAGGACAACGCAAGTGGAGCACAGGATAAGGTTGAACTAGTGCGGCTGCTGGATGTGCTTTTCGGAAAATAATCGACCGTCAAGCTGCCGGATATTCCTGCTTATGCGGAGGCTTTCAGTATCTGTCGCAGCCGGAGGAAGCTGGGTCTTCAGCGCGGCGACTTCGGTCCGCTTTAACGCCCTCGCTGGTTCGCGAAATTTTATAAGCCTTTGCGAGCTGTGCCAAGCTCAAGCCACGAGTCCGATCTCGCGGCAGCCCACTCGGTCGTAAGAGTTGAACTGCCCGCTGACCTCACTTGCAAAACTTGCAAATCGCGAGGGACGGAGACATTTTTGGCAGAAAATTAAGGAGAACATGGCAAGATGTTTCAGAAGTTTGGCTAGGGATCGGGTCGGTGTCGATCTGTTGTGGGCGGGACGCAACCCCAGATTCTTCCTTGTTTTCACGGTATTCTGTCGGCAAGCAACAGCATGCCGCGAGCCGAGCGATAGTCCGTGGCATTGTTGAAGGCAGGGCCGCCGCTCTAAGGAATTTTTTATGTCTGGCATAGTGTTAGCAGTCGGGATCGCCTCGCGGCGACTCTGTCTGGTGCCCGGTTTTGCTCTCACGGTCCTGCTCACCCTTGCACTCGGTATCGGGGCGACGACCGCCATCTTCTCCCTGATCGAGGGCATCCTTCTGCGCCCGTTGCCCTACCATGATCCCGATCGTCTCGTCCAAGTGGGCGATCGCCTCGGTGACAGTCCCGGCTTGCCCGTCACCGCGCGCGAGATTGCTACTTACGCTTCTGCCGCAACGGCATTTTCGCGGATTGGAGCTGACCGCTCGATAGACTTCGAACTTTCAGGCGACGCCATCCCGTCGCTCCTTCACGGAGAGCGGACGACCGCAAGTGTCTTTCCGGTGCTTGGAGTCGCGCCCCTGCTTGGCCGCGTATTTACACAGCAGGAAGATGACAGCCACACTCCGGTCACCGTTCTCAGTTATGGACTCTGGGTGAAGCGCTACAATCACGACCCACGTATCCTCGGTTCGACCATTACACTCAGCCGTCGCAATTACACCATTGTCGGTGTCATGCCCGCCGGTTTTGAGTTTCCCGTGACTCTCGGGCGATTGGACCAAGCGCAACTGTGGGTGCCCATGAGTTTGAGTGCGGATGATCTTTCCGATGTCAATGTTGCGCTATGGGGATACCATCTGGTGGCTCGTCTCAACCCCGGCATCGCATTGCCGCAGGCGGCGCAGGATGCCAATCGAGTCGCTCAGGAGGTGATGCGTGATTTTCCTCCCGCCCTGTCGGCAGTCCGCATCCATGGCGAAGTCCGCCCCTTGCGCGACTTTATCACCGGCGCTGCTGAGCCCCTGCTGCGCATGCTTTTCCTGGCTGCTTCAGTCGTGCTACTCATCGCCTGCGTCAACGTCGCGGTGCTGTTGCTGGTGCGCGCGCTGCTCCGTCGCCGCGCCTTCGCCGTGGCTCTCGCTCTTGGCGCAAGTGCCGGAAGTATCCTTGGTGAATCCCTGTGTGAGGGCCTATTGCTGAGCCTCACAGGCGGGGTGCTGGGACTGGCATTTGCCGCCGCGGTAATCCGAGCCGCGGCCACACTGCTGCCCGATTCCCTGCCGCGTATTGAGTCCGTTTCGCTTGACCCGAAGGTTGCGCTCTTCGCGCTTCTGCTCGCGGTTGCTACGGGTGCGTGTTGCAGTCTTGTGCCCGCCTGGGCGGCGATCCACACGAATCTGCTCGAGGGGCTTAGGGACGATGCCCGCACCAGCACTGGAAAAGCACATCATGGCTGGCTGCGATCGACTCTGGTGGTGGTGGAGATCGCCGTTGCCCTGATCCTGCTCACGGTTTCGCTGGCCTTCCTGCGCAGCTATCAGAAAATGCTCGCTGTCGATCCCGGTTTTCGCCCCGAACATGTCCTCGTCGCCGGCTACGAACTGCCGAACAGCCAGTATAAGACCACCGCCACAGTGGACGCCTTCAATCGCGAAGTGGTCGAACGTCTCACCAGCCAGGCTTCAGTTACAGCCGTCGGGCTCAGTAATGCTCTGCCTGCCAATGGCAGAGCTGGGGAAGCCGACTACACCGTCGAGGGAGCGTCTCTTGCCTGGAAAATGCGTTTCGCGCCGTTTGTGGAAACCCATGGCGATTATTTCCGCGCGATGGGGATTGCTCTCCTCACCGGTCGCACGTTTACGATTCACGATCGAGCAGAGACACCTCTTGTGATCGTTGTAAATCAGTCCATGGCCCGGCATTCATGGCCAGGCGAGAATCCAATTGGCAAACGCATGCACCTCGGGAATCCTAACGCGCCGCTACCATGGGCCGCTGTGGTGGGCGTCGTCGCCGACACCAGGATCGGCGCTCCCGATCAACCCGCGCCGGATCAGTTTTATTTCCCGCTCGCGCAGCCCGTCATTATCAATGGCACTGGATCTTCCGGGGACGCGCCCCCGCTTTCCAGTGGCTTCATCACCCTGCGCTCGACGCTTCCGCCCGATCAAATGATTCATACATTGCGCTCTGTGGTCGCGGGGATCGATCCGCAACTCGCCCTTGATCCGGTGCGATCGATGGCGGACGCTCTCTCGAA
>JGI12635J15846_10001705_pt1 | contig 19160 bp, 16 predicted proteins | sample BlaSpr_A8_OM2_M2_FD_15846 | JGI IMG/M metagenome (IMG submission 15846) | reverse complement strand
CTGGTCGGCCGCAAGCCTCTGCTCTGGAGGCGGTCGCTGATGCTCGAGCCGCTTTCGCCGCGGCTTCCGGCGACCAGGGTGAAGCGGGCGCGGTTGTGACCGAGCTCACGCACCTGATCACCGACCTTGACGATCGCGCCTCATAGGAAATCGGTTGGCCAGGCCAAATCCAGTGCCTCTAGTGAGGCGACGCGCGAGACTCAGGTCCCGCCTTGCAGTCGCACTCGGAGTTCTATGACACTGGTCGGGGGCCCGGGAATGAACCCGGGGCCTCGCGGTCCCGAAAATCCATGGTGCCGTCAGTTGAGACATGGGAGCATGCGATGGAATTCCTGCGAAAAGTAGACTTCGACCGCCTCGCTGCAACCAACGAGCGGGTGTCGCAGACGCTGATCGGTCCCGATTCGGGGGCGTCCAGCTGCAGCGTCAACTGCATCAAGACGCCGCCTGGCGAAGGTTCGCCGGCGGGCCTCCACAAGCACATGGTCGACCAGCTGTTCTACATCCTCAGCGGCACGATGAGCCTGGAGATCGAGGGTAAGCGATATGACGCCGGTCCTGGAACTCTTGTGGTATTCCCAGCAGGCATTCCACATCGCAATTGGAACGGCGGCAGCGAAGCGACTGTGCATCTGGCCATCAACTCACCCTTGCCGGACCCGGCCCTACTCTTTGCGCAGTCGATCGACTGAAATTCGTTCTGAATGCGCAGTACGGGACCCTGGAGAGCTCGGCCGCGCGCGCTAAATCGCTATCTCGCGGCTGGGATGCTGGTCACCAGGCGGTAGCGGTGTTCGGGGCGGCCCGGCCCGCCGTAGCGCATGGTGAGCTCCACCTTCCCCAACTGGCAGAGGTGATCGAGATAGCGACGCGCCGTGACGCGGCTGACACCGGCCTCATCCGCCACCGCCGTCGCCGCCAGGCCTGATTGCGACCGGTTCAACGCCAGCACGATCAATTCCAGCGTGGTGTCGGACAGGCCCTTGGGCAGGGGCTCGTTGCGGGCGGTCCTCAGCGTGCTGAAGATGCGGTCCACATCGGTTTGCTCCGCATGGCCGATTCGCGTCATGCGATCGCGGGCCGCGGCGTAGGAAAGGAGCTTCTCCTCGAAGGTCGCGAAGAGGAACGGCTTGATCAGGTAATGGACGACTCCGCCTCTCATGGCCGCCCGCAGGCTCTCGACCTCGCGCGCAGCTGTGATCGAGATCACGTCGACGGGAGGATGGTCGCCTTCGCGCAGCTGCTGCAGCACCTCCAGGCCCGAGACATCGGGCAGGTAGATGTCCAGGAGCACCAGGTCTGGCCTTAGCCGGTCGACGCTCAGGAGTGCCTCAGCTCCAGTGTGGGCGCGCCCTGCGACCGCAAACCCAGATACGCGCTCGACGTAAGCGCAGTGGAGGTCTGCGACCCGGTAGTCGTCGTCCACGACAAGCGTGCGGATCACGTGCCCGCGGTCACCCTCAGCGGAAGCCGGACGGTGAACAGGGCGCCCCCATCGTTGACCACGCTGACCTCGCCTCCATGCCGGTGGGCCACCTGGCGCACCAGTGCGAGGCCGAAACCGCGGCGTTTGCGCCCCGGGCCGGATTTCGTGCTGAACCCTTCCTGGAAGATCTGGCCGTTGAGGCTTTCTGGCACCCCTGGACCAGAGTCGTGGACCCTGATCACGACCTCGTCCTGGTGTCCGGTCACCGACACGCTGACCCAGCGCTCGCCGCCCAAGGATCCGGCCGCGTCCAGCGCGTTGTCGATCAGATTGCCCAGCAGGGTGATTAGATCCTCACTGTCCAGCGCGCTGCGAGTCATGACCGTGTCGTCACTCACTCTGAGCTCGATCCCCCTCTCGGAGGCGACCGCGGCCTTTGCGAGGAGCAGCGCGCCGAGCACGGGATCTCCAACCCTGTCCAGCAGCGCCTCGGTGAGCTCCTGGTGCACGCCTGAGGTCTGCGCGATGAGCTTCATCGCGTCATCCCCCCGACCCATCTGAACCAAACCCGCGATGGTGTGTAGGCGGTTCGAGTACTCGTGCGCCTGGGCGCGCAGCGCATCCGTGAGGCTGTCCACGCCGAGCCCGCGCGCAAGGCCCGTCAGCTCGGTCGAGTCGCGCAGGGTGGCGACGTGGCCGATCTCGCGGCCCCGGACGCGAATCGCGCGCCGGCTCGCCACCAGCACGCGGTTTCCGGCAAGCAGCACCTCATCCTCGTCGTTCAGGCCGCCGGAGAGAAACCTGAGCAGGCGGCCCGGCGGGAGGACCTGCGACACCCGGCGGCCGACACAGTCCGGGGGCAGCGCCAGCAAACGGCGAGCCTCGTCATTGGCGAGGGTGATGGTTCCATCGCGATCCGTGGCGATGGCTCCCTCATGTATCCCTTGCAAGCTCGCTTCGCGTTCCTCCAGGAGTCCCGCGATCTCAAACGGCTCGAGCCCGAAAGTCTGGCGCTTGAGGCGCGAGGCCAGCAGCATCGAGCCGGCGACGCCAAGGCCAAGGGCGAGCAGCACCGTCACCGCGAAGCCGGGCAGCTCACCCAGCAGCTGGTTGAAGACGGCGGTTTCCAGGAAGCCTACGGAAACCATGCCGATTACGCCGCCGCCATGGAAGATCGGCGCTTTGCCGCGCGCGGAGACGCCCAGCGTGCCTCGCTGCACGCCGACCCACGTGTTGCCCGCGAGGACCGTGCCAGGGTCCTCGTCTACCGGCTTGCCGATCAGGGCGGGATTGGTGTGCGAGTACCGGATGCCGGCGCGATCCGTGACGACCACGTAGGTAGCGCCGGTCGAGAGCCGGACCTGCTCCGCGGTGTTCTGGATCAGGCCGTTGGGGTCGCCGTTGAGCAGCGCGTCCCGGATTGCGCTGTTGGACGCGACCGATTCGGCGATCGCCAGCGAGCGCTGCTCGTATTGGTGGTCGAGCTCCCGGCTCGCCTGCCAGACGGCAGCCGCGGCTCCCATCAGCGCCGACAGCAAGATGATGGCAACCTGGAACACCAGGATCTGGTAGGCGAGGGGAAGCCGTCTTTTCACGGAATGGTTCCCTGGTGATCCTATTACGTCGCCATAACCCGCGCGGCGACCAAAACGACCAAAACGGCCACAACGACCGCATGGATTGTGCGGGGCACACGTGAGATCCAACCTCATCAGCGATGACTCCCGCTATCGAGCTTCGTGGTGTGACGAAGCGCTTCCTCACCCCCTCTGGCGGGATCTACACCGCGCTTCGCGATCTCGACATGGCGGTCGAGCCGGGTGAGTTCTGCGCTGTAGTCGGGCCCACCGGCTGCGGAAAGTCCACCACGCTGGCCTTGATTTCAGGCCTCGAGCCGGCGAGCGAAGGCGAGGTCGAGGTGTTCGGCAAGCCGGTCAAGGGGATCGCCGATGGCATCGGCTATGTGTTCCAGGCCGACGCCGTCTTTCCGTGGAAGACGGTGCTGGAGAATGTCGCCGCAGGACCGCGGTACCGGGGCGCGTCTAATCGCGAAGCGCGGGAGAAGGCGCGGGACTGGATCTCCCGAGTGGGCCTCAGCGGTTTCGAGGACCGCTATCCGTACCAGCTCTCGGGCGGCATGCGGAAGCGCGTCGCGCTGGCGCAGAGCCTCATCAACGGCCCGCGCATCCTGCTGATGGACGAGCCGTTCAGCGCTCTTGACGTGCAGACGCGCTCGCTGATGGAGAACGAGCTGCTCGCGCTGTGGGCAGCGAGCTCCGCCTCCGTCGTGTTCGTGACGCATGACCTGGAAGAGGCGATCTCTCTCAGCGACCGGGTCTTCGTGATGACCGCCGGACCCGGCACGGTCAAGAGCAACTACAAGGTCGACCTTCCGCGGCCGCGCAACGTCGCCGAGATTCGCTTCCAACCACATTTCGCCGAGATCTACGAAGAGATCTGGAAGGACCTCAAGGACGAGGTCCTGGTGAGCTATGAACGTCAGAAGCGCAGCGGCGCGGCTTAGCGTCCGCATGCACGCTCCCACCGGGCCGGCAGAGCGGCCGCTGCCGGATCTCGCCGCGAGGCGAAAGCGCTACGCACAGCGCCGGCGCCTGTCTGTAGCGGGCCTTCGCCTGATGCTCGGCGTCACGATTCTCGGCCTCTGGGAGCTCACGACACGCCTTGGCTGGGTCGACGTCTTCTTCTGGTCTCAGCCTACCGCGGTCGCCGCCAAGCTCTGGATCTGGGTCACGCAGGGCACAGACCTTGGCCCAATACAGGACCAGGTCCTCGTCACCATGGAGGAGACGGTCGGGGGCTTCATCGTCGGCTCGATCCTCGGCATCATCTTCGGCGTCGCCCTCGGCCGTAGCGCGCTGCTGTCCGACGTGCTCGGGCCGTACATCAAAGGGGCCAACGCCATTCCCCGCGTGGTCGTGGGCGCCCTGTTCGCGGTCGCGCTTGGTCTTGACATCAGGTCGAAGATCGCGACCGCGGCCGTGCTGGTCTTCTTCGTCGTCTTCTTCAACGCGTTTCAAGGTGTTCGCGAGGTGGACCGAAACCTCATCGCGAACGCTCGCATCCTTGGCGCGGGCGATAGGCAGCTGACCACCGAGATCCTCATCCCGTCAGCGCTCTCGTGGATCGCCGCCAGCCTGCACACCAGCTTCGGACTAGCCCTCGTAGGCGCCGTCGTAGGAGAGCTCTTTGGCGCGACTCAGGGTCTGGGCGAGCTCATTTATGCGGCGAAGAACAACTTCGACACCGCCGGCGTGTTCGCCGGCATGGCGTTGCTGGCTGCCATGGCGCTGGTGGCAGAGGCGTTGATCACAGCGCTCGAGAACCGCTTGATCAAGTGGCGGCCGCAGGCCGTCACCGAGGCAAGGATTTGAAGGAGGGAGCGTATGAGTAGGCGTAGTCAAAGGCTGTTTACGGCGCTCGCGGTGCTCGCGATCGTCACCGCATGTGGGGGCACGACCCCGTCGTCCAGCGGTGGGGGCACTCAAGCTAACGTCTCGCTGAAGATCATGGTCGGAGGGCTCAACAAGCAGATCTACCTGCCGAACATGCTGGCCCAGCAGCTCGGCTATTTCAAAGACCAGAACCTGACCGTCACGCTCATCGACGAAGGCTCAGGCCAGGCTTCTGAGGAGGAAGTCGTCGCCGGCAACGTCGATGCGGGCTCAGGCGCGTACTCGCATCCGATGGTACTCAACACATTGGGCAAGAAAATCGAGACCATCTGCCAGTTCGGCATCGCGCCGGGCGAGGCGGAGGTCGTCGACTCCTCGTTGACCAATATCTCGTCGCCCAGGGACCTCGGAGGCAAGAACCTTGGCGTCACCGACATCGGTTCAGGCACGCACGTTCTGACGCAGGCCATCCTTGGCACCGCCGGGCTCGACCCGACCAAGTCCCAGTACGTCGCCGTCGGCGCAGGCGACACGTTCATCGCGGCCATCCAGCAGCACAAGATCGCCGCCGGAATGACCACCTACCCGACCATCTCACGCCTCGTCAACTCTGGAAAGGGCAAGATTCTCGTGAGCCTGCTCACGCCTGCTGACACTCGCGCGGCACTTGGTGGCGACTACCCGTTCATCGGCGTCTTCGCCAAGAACGACTGGGTCAACGGCAACAAGGACGTCGCGCAGCGGTTGGTCAACGCCTACGTCAAGACACTCAAGTTCATGCATTCACACACCGCGGCCGAGATCGCGGACAAGATGCCGGCGGGCTACTACGCCGGCGACAAGGCGTCGTACGTTTCCGACTTGCAGAGCCAGCTCAGCATCTTCGGAACCGACTGCAAGATGCCGGCGGGCGGACCTGAGACCGTGCAGAAGATCCAGCAGCAGTTCGTGGCCAGCTACAAGGGCAAGTCAGCCAACTTGAGCGAGACGTACACCAACGAATTCGCCGACAAGGCGAGCTAAGTAGAAGTACCTCGACCTGAGGGACCAGGCCGCGCCTGGTCCCTCGGAAAGCGTGGGAGCAAGGCAGAGAAACGCAATGGAGATCATCCGCAACCTCTATCGCCACAGGCTTCGGAGCTTCCTGACCATCTCCGGGATCGTCATAGGCGTAATGGCGCTCACCACCATGGGCGCCCTGGTCGAGAACTTCAACTCGCTCGTGGAAGGAGGCGTCCAGTACTTCGGTTCGAATGTGCAGGTCGGTCCCCCGGTGGGACAGGCCGCCTCGCTCCTGTCGCTGTCCAAGATCGATGAGATCCGGCAGGTGCCAGGTGTCGCCGCCGCCTTTCCGACTTATGACTTTTCGGCCAAGCCCGGTGCGGCTGGCGTGATCAGCTTCGGCTTCCCTGACACGATCGTCGCCAGCGATCCCACCGAAGCCGCATGGAGCAACCTGAAGACGACCTTCGCGCAGGGCCACGCGATCGACGCGGACTCCAGCGGTGAGGTCGTGCTCGGGTCGATGATCGACAAGGAGTTCAACAAGAAGATCGGCGATACCATCGACCTGCCTGTCAAACCGCGCGATGCCACGCCGGACTTCGTGAACCACACGTTCAAGGTCGTCGGGATCCTCGGCGTGACGCGAACCGCGCCGGACACATTTGCGTACATCAACATCACCGACGGGCAGATGCTGCTGAAGGACAGCCTGCCAGTCGCGGAGCGTAACGCGCTCGACGTAACGATGATTGCCAAAGGCATCGATGTCTATGCCAGGCCGGGCACTTCCATCCGCGAGCTGGACAAGATCGCAGACCGGATCAATAGCCAGGTCAGCGGGGTCAAGGCATCGAGACCGAGCGACCTGGTCATCGGCTTCAAGCAGGGCGGCGCCATCTTCACCGCCCTGACCACGGCGGCCGCGCTCCTGGCCTTGATAATCGGCGGCCTGGCGGTCGTCAACAAGATGTTCATGGCGGTGGCGGAGCGCGCGCTTGAGATTGGCCTCAAGAAGGCGGCCGGGGTGACTACGTTCAACATCATGGGAGAGTTTCTTGCCGAAGCCACATTGATCGGGGTGGTTGGCGGTGTGATCGGCTATGGCCTCGGCGCCTTGATCACCATCATCGCCAATGCATCGACGCCACCCGGCCAGTCGACGCTGTTTCTGATCACGCCGAACCTCACCATCCTGGCGATCGGCTTCGCCACCGCTCTGGGGGCGGTCGCCGGCGTGCTGCCGGCATGGCGCGCAGCACGCCTCGACCCGGTCATCACCTTGAGGAACGAGTAAAGAGCCATAGACGACGCAGGAAACGGCCTAAGCCAGAAGCCCCGGTAGAGTAGTACGACTTCGATGGCACGGAAAGGCAAGCAGCCAGCTCCGAACGACGAAGAATCGCTCAAGGATTCCTGTTGCCCTTGCATATGCTCAGGCACACCTGGATTTGGGCGGCATTACTGGCTGAGAAAGGATTTGCAGGGCAGCAGGATGTGCGGGCAAGGAGCCCTTGGATGCGCCTGGTCGTACAGCAACGCCGGTGGCAAACGGTGATATTTCGTGGCACTCAGCGGCACGTGGTGAACTCGGACCGCCAGTTTTGAACGGGCTGCAGCGATCTGTTAACCGCAGGTTCAGAGTTCGAATCTCTGTCCCGGAGGGAGGCGGACGATCTCGAACCCGGAACTCCAGTGGTTACCGAGAATCTGTAGGGTACCCGGGAGCAGGGTCACGCGCCCAATCGCCCGCGCTTCCTTGAAGCGGCCGACCGATTAGCCAGTGGTGGCCGAACGGATCCGCGACCCGTCCCTGGCGCAACCCGTAATCCTGGTCTTTGATTGGCGAGACCTCAATCGCGCCGGCGCGAATAGCTTGCGCGGCGACGGCATCGGGGTCTGAGACGAATAGGTTGATCCTTACGGATGTGCCATCTAGGGTCTGCGGACTAAGGTTGCCCGCTTCTGGAGCCTCATCGGCTATGCGGAACCGGGCCTCGGCGATGGCCATCTCGACTACGACCCTTCCATTCGGATAGGTGTTCCGATGAATCTCCCGCGCATCGAATGCTCGCTCGTAGAAAGACACCGCTGAAACCGCGTCCCTGACCGTCAGCACGGGTGTGATCCTAGTTTCGGAGGGCATGCGGACACTATGCTCCGAGCTGCCCACATGAGTTCGCGTCTTGAATCAGGCTTATGTTGCGAGTCGGCCGCGCAAGGGTGCGGCTGGAGAAACATGATCTAAGAGCTCACGAACCTCAGGGGTAGGAGCGAGGAGAAAAGTTCGAAGAGCGTCCACTAAGGGGAGCCAATTTTGAGTTCAAAAATGGGCTTTCGCCCAGGCATGCTGCGCCCTTCGGGTGAGCTTACGGCGATCTTACGGCAGTAAATTGGCGTAAGGCCCAGCGGGACTAGTGCTCGCGCTCTCCGAGGAGGTCTTCGATGCGGCGCTGCATCGCGCCGCAGGTCGGGAATGACATGGCTGTAGGTGTTCATCGTCAGCCCGATTTGGGAGTGCCCCAAGAGGTCCATCACGACCCGGGGCGAGACGCCCTGCACCAAGAGCAGGCGTCGCGCAAGAGTGGCGCAGGTCGTGGAATCGTCGCTGCGCCAGCCCAGCTCGATCCAGCAGCTGGTGGAATCCCTTAGTGACCGCGGTCCCGTCAAGGGGCGTTCCCTTGGGAGTGGTGAAGACCAGACCATGTTCAATCCAGCGCCGGCCAGCCACCCCTTTCTCGAACTGCTGCCGCCCAAAATGGTCCTTAAGAGCTTTCGCGATCATCGACGGCATCGCCAACGTTCGTCGACTCCGTTCGGTCTTGGGCTCAACTAGGCGCGGTGACCCATGGATTCGCTGCTACTGTCTCGCAATCCGGACGTAACCCATATCGAGGTCCACATCCTCCCAGCACAGTCCGAGTGCCTCGCCCTGGCGAAGGCCCATCGTCAGAGCCACCGAATAGAGCGCTTCAAGACGGTCTCCCTTGATGACCATCGCTCTACCCGCGGCCCTTCAACTAGGGCTGCTGCGTTGCGTGTACCAATCCCCATTTGACTGCTTCATTCAAAGCCGTGCGGAGGGTTCCTCGGATGTATCGAACCGACTAACGACAGGTATGCCGCGCGCTGGTGGCGATACTATTGGCGGGCCACGTTTGATTCGAAAAGGAGGTTCTCAATGCCGCTCTACATGGACATTCATCACAAGATCGATGGCCTGACGGCAGAAGCGATCAAGGGTGCTCACGAGCAAGATGTGAAGGTTCAGGAAAAGCACGGAGTGACTTACCACAAGTACTGGTTCGATGCGGGCTCCGGCAGGGCGTTCTGTTTGGTCGAGGCGCCCAACAAGGAAGCCGCCAATGCGGTGCATCGCGAGGCCCACGGGTTGGTGGCGGATGAGCTCATCGAGGTGCAGGAAGGGGCCTAAACAGACCGGGCGCAAAGGTGCGGGTGGCTATCCGCCAAACAAGCCATTTCTCAGAGCCGCGGCCCCCGCCTGGGTTCTTACGCCGACTTTGTCGTGAGTTTTTCATCTAATAGTCCTGCGGGCGGGGGGATTACCGTCAAAGAAGCCGCTAAGCCTTACCGCGACAAGTAGAGGAGAAATCTCATGACTGACGATGAGCGGCCCCGCACGACATTCGACTCCGGCCAGCCGGCCACGAGTGACGAGTACTCGCTCACCGTCGGCCCGTCCGGGCCGATCCTGCTCCAGGACGCCTACGTCATCCAGAAGATGCAGGCGTTCAACCGGGAGCGGGTGCCCGAGCGGGTCGTGCACGCCAAGGGCGGTGGCGCTCACGGCTTCTTCGAGGCCACCGAAGACGTTTCACAGTTCACGAAGGCGGTCCTTTTCCAGAAGGGCAAGAGGACCGAGTCAATTGCGCGCTTCTCGACGGTCGCCGGCGAGCTAGGCTCCCCCGATACCGCTCGTGACCCACGCGGATTTGCGCTCAAGTTCTACACCGAGCAGGGCAACTACGACATGGTAGGCAACAACACTCCCGTCTTCTTCATCCGCGACCCCTCGAAGTTCTCCGACTTCATCCACTCGCAGAAGCGCCGCGCCGATAACCACCTTCGCGACAACAACATGCAATGGGACTTCTGGACTCTGTCGCCGGAATCGGCTCATCAGGTGACAATCCTGATGGGTGACCGTGGAATACCTCGGAGTTGGCGGCACATGAATGGGTACTCGTCGCATACATACATGTGGATCAATGCCGGCGGCGAAAAGTTCTGGGTGAAGTACCACTTCAAAACTGATCAGGGTGTCGAGTTCCTGACGCAGAGCGAGGGGGTGGCGACTGCCGGTGAGAATCCAGACGCGCACATTCATGATCTGTGGGCCTCTATCAAGAGGGGCGACTGCCCAACGTGGACCCTGAACGTGCAGATCATGCCGTTCGAAGACGCCGCGAACTACCGGTTCAATCCCTTCGACGTCACCAAGGTCTTGCCGCATAGGGACTATCCCCTCATCAAAGTGGGCCGCTACGTGCTCGACCGCAACCCGGAGGACTACTTCGCCGAGATTGAGCAGGCGACGTTCGAGCCGAGCAATTTCATCCCGGGCATCGGGCCGTCGCCGGACCGCATGCTTCTCGGTCGGCTGTTCAGCTATCACGACACCCACCTGCACAGGGTGGGCACCAACGCGCAACAGCTACCGGTCAACTATCCAAAGCACGCCAAGGTCAATTCCTATAACAAGGACGGCGCTATGCGGTACCGCAACCCAGGCGATCCCGTCTACGCGCCGAACTCTTTTGGAGGACCCGCGGCCGCGCCACAACTCTTCGGCCAGGATCCGGCGTGGGAGGTCACCGGTGAGATTGTGCGCGCTGCCCAAGCGCTGCATCGAGAGGACGATGACTTCGGCCAGGCCGCGACCATGGTGCGGGAGGTGCTCAACGATTCGGCCCGCGACCGGCTGGTCTCGAACATCGCAGGGCACGTCAAGCTGGGTGTGGAGGAGCCGGTCCTAAGCCGGGTCTTCGACTACTGGCGCAACGTGGACCACACGCTTGGCGATCGGGTGGAGGAGGCGGTCATCGGCCGAGTAGCCGCCAAAATCGTTTAGGTACGGGCGCGGCACCGGCGTCACGTAGTGTCACCTGGCCGATTGGGAGCGCAGACTCCTGAAGCGAAGCGTGTGGTCGTTCATGTAGTAATCCCTCCGACATCGCTGGATGAAACCGCCCTTAGATCCCCTGGCGAGGCTTTGAATTGAACTTAAAACCCTTGAAATCGATCTCGGCGGAGCAAACCGCTTAGATTTCGGGACCGTGCGTCCGAAGGAGGCAGAGGTCCTGACAGCCAAGATGACAGCCGACATCACGAATCTGGGCGGACGCCGGCGCATGAACGCGGAATGTGGAAGCCTTGTTTCAATCTCTGACGGGTGTTGGCGGACATTAGCGGACGCCGGACCCGCGGTCTTCAAAACCGTTTGCGGCTTGGCAAACCGAAGGACGCCGAGGCGGTGGGCGGAGGCGCTGTAAGCCGCCTTCGTACAGCAACGCGGGTGGCAAACCGTGACATTAGGCGGCACTCGGCGGCACCCAGCGAATTCAGACCGGTAGTTTTGAACCGGCGGCAGCGATCTGTTAACCGCAAGGTTCAGAGTTCGAATCTCTGTCCCGGAGCCATTTTGTGTGCAAGTTCGGCTGAAGGACGAAAAGGGCCTTCGGCTGATGGTTGTCAGTACTTCGGGTGATGCCTTACACCTACTTCGGCTGATTCTTGACACTCCCTGGTATGAGGGAGATGACGGAGTTCGTTGACACTGAGGTCTCCACTGAAATGAGGGGAGGAGACGCAGGTGACCGAACGAGAGCTCACTAGGAAAGCCAACTGGCCATTAGCCATCATCCGCCATGCTCAAGAGGTCACTGGGAACGTGGCCTTTACCTGTCGCTACTACGGCGTCCCCAGGCAGAGCTACTACAAATGGCTCCGACGCTATGAGGAGCTGGGCGTCGACGGCCTCCGCGATCGCTCTTGCCGGCCCCTTGTCAGCCCGCACGCGACCAAGGCCGCAACAACGGGGCCGAGTTCCAGTCTGCCTTCAACGGCAAGGTCGAGCGTTCCCATCGCATCGACGATGAGGAAATCGGCGGTTCCGGAGATGGTCAGCTGTCACCAGCAGGCCGCCGGGCCACCGGTCCAATGGCCCAGGTGGTTAACGGGAGACGACGCGCCTGTTCCCGGCGTCTAGGCAAAGCGTTCGATTGAGATCGACGATTGGGAATCGGAACAACTATTGTCGACCTCGAGATACCAACGTCCGGCCGGCATCTGAACGGTGACCGGAGACACCGCCGTCACGCTCGACCCAGTGTCCCCCCAAATGAGGCTCTGCTGATGGTAGCCAGCCTCACTCCAAAGCTCAGCTTGAATGCTGCACGGAACGTTGGCACCCATTGGTGTTTGCTGCACCTGCCATGAGACCCTATAGCTGCCTCCAGTAAGCGAAAAGACGTTTGAGGTGTACTTCCCGGTTCCCTGCACAGAGAACCTGTCGGCTGGAGGCTGCCCACATTGCCCAATTCCGACAATCACTACCACCAGAACTAGACCAGCTAGACCTGCGCCAATCCACAGCGGGCGCCGGGACGGGGCGCTGCGAGGTGCGGCGACGGCAGGCGGAGGAGGTGACGAACCCGGGAACTCGCTTGCCGGTCGCCATTCAGCGCCGTTCCACCACCACTGCCGGTCATCCGACCACTGCGCCTGTTGTTGGCTCACCTCTCAACCTCCTCGATACTCAACAATGCGCCGAGCCACCCGGCCTGAGTCGGGCTGATCTTGACAGTTGCCAGTCGTCATGGTGGGCGCCTCGGTCGAAGGAGCATGTTCTAACCGCTTGAGATGGTCCTCGATTCTGGGTGGGCAGGCGATGATCGCATCTGGTGGCTGGACTGCTGCGCCGCCGGCGCAGCTTCCCGGCCATCGCCTATGAGCAAGTGGGCCGACCCGCCACATGTGCGTGGTCATGCGTGTTTTCCCGCTATGCGGGAACCACTGAAACCTCATCCGCAATGCGGACGGCCACATAGTCCCCTGCTTCGTGTTGTGCAAGTGGCTCCAGGAGAAACCTCTCGAGATTCGCCCTCAGGTGCCCGACACCGTCGTTTGCGGAGAATCCGCGGCCGGCCAGCAGCACAATCACGTCTTCTGGGACACGAAGCTTATAGCCGTACCGACTAGCGTGATCGAGTGCCTTGGCGACCTCAACAGCAGCTATCGACTCCACGGTCTCGAGACTCAAGGGCGCGAAGCTGACTACCTCATCGATGCTGTCATGGATTCTCTGGGGCAGACCGTTCAGGAAGAGTCCCGCTCTGTCGTTGGTGGAATCCTTGACCGATCCAGAGGTCACGAACCCGACTGATTGACCGGCCTCCTCATCCGTGTGACAGGTCAGGATGAGTATCGTCGCGTCGAACACTGCTGTTTTCCCTCTGACGTCTGTCAGCCTCCCGGCGTCGAAGACGTGAACCAGTGAGTCCCAGACATGGGGATGAGCCTGCGGGGCGTCGTCAAACAGGATCACCGACCGAGGCGATAGCAGTACCCGGCTGGTGAGCCAGCCGTCTTCCGACTCGCCAAGTGCGAGCAAGGGACCAATCAATCTCGCAATCGAGGCTGGTTCGCGACATTCATGCATGTCGACTGAAATCAGCGCACCTTCGCTTCCAAATAGCTCGCGAGCAAGGCTCGCTGCGAGTGAACGCTTCCCTGTTGAGGCTGGACCCACGAAGACAAAAATGCCGTCGGGCCGCTTCGTCTCAATATCCATCCCACGCAATGTCAACGCCAAACGGCTCACGACCTGGGCGATAGCGCGGTCCTGACCCAGGACGTCTTTCTTTAAGGCGGAGGCCAGCCGATCGATGTCTGGCAAGTTGGGCGCTCGAGTCTGAGCTCGCACATCTTCAGTATTCGGCTCGTTATGGACTGGTGGCGGGGCCTGCGCTGGGTCCGATGACCGCAGTTGCGGCAAGTCTCGGACCAACTCGGCTACCAGATCCGTCCAGACATCAGCCGCGCCGGCGACCCTCTCGAGAAGCGCGATCGTTTCTGGGGCGTCTTCGACCGCGACACCTGGGGTCGAGGGCTCAGCCCCCATCAGCGCATCCAGCTGGTGATGAACGGTGGCTCCGACGCTCGCTTCCAGGCGGCGCGGATCCTTCATGTACAGGGCAACCGCCAGGTGTAAGGGTTGAACGCGCCGATGGCCGGCGCGCTTCGCTTGCGCTCGAGCGTTGTCGAGGAGATTGGCTAGTTCAGCCGGTAGGCCCACTGTTTTGCTGAGCCTCAACCGACTGGGCTGCGGCGAATCTGTCCTTGACTTCCTGGTTCAGATGATTGGCGACAAGGGCCACCACCTCTACCACGTGCTTGAGCTCATCGGGATCAAGGAACTCGCCCAATAATCGGTGTCCAAGCACCAGGTTCGCGCCCGCAGGTTGGACCGGTGTCGGCACCAGCAGAAGATGGCCAAACACGTAGTCGGTGGTCGCCACGAATTGACACAGCTCTGGGCTCATGAGCAGTGAGCCGATGACGCAGTAGACCGACACGAGGGTGTTGTCTTCTTTGAACCACGGATCGTCGGCCGGGTGCTTCAGATCTTTGACCGCGATCCTTACTTCTGAGGATCCCGCGGGTACCACGAAGTCTCCCTCCCGATCGCTGGTTGCAGCCCCGAGCCAGTCGGTCAGGATCCTCCGTACGCGGTCTCGCGTGATCGCGATGTCTCCAGGCATGCAGGAGCCTCCATTCGCCGATTTGGTCCCGGCGGCGACATCGTACCCCGAGCTACGGGCCGACAACCAATCACGCTCATCCACTGGAGTAATGTCGTCGGCGCATGATCCGGTTGCCAGTGACGGTGCATGCCCCCGTGCGCATCCTGGCGGCGAGCGTCGCCGCGGTCATCGCATTGGCGGTGATCACCGATGCGGAATTCCGAACAGCGAAGCCCCCGGCGGTCGCCTCCTCCAATTCGTTCACAGGGCTAGTGGCGGGATCCGAGGACGCTGGCAGGGTCGCCCCCGATCGCTCGCTATCCGTGCTGCTGATGCTCAGACAAGGCCTGCCGGCTCAAGACCTGGAGGGTCAGGCCGCACGCCTGGATGGCTACTTCGCAGCTGCCGGCCTGGCGACGACCTGGCACACCGGACATCGCTGGCTGACGGTCGCAGGCCCGGCCCGTCATCTTGAACGCGTCTTCGACATCGACGTCCACCAATACCGTTCGCGCGACGGCGTCCGGTTCGCGGCCAGCATGCGTGACCCGATCGTGCCGACCGAACTGCGGAGCATCGTCGCCGGCACCGGCCATGTGAGCACGTATGCCGCTGCCGCCGGTCCATCCGTGCCCGCCGGCGGCCTGCGAGCTGTCGACATGCTGAACGCATATGACATGAAGCCGCTGCGCGATCTTGGCTTGGACGGCAGCGGGGAAACCGTGGTCTTCTTCGAAGGGTTTCCTATTGGAGGCTACAAGCAAGCTGATCTCGACGTCTTCGCAAAGAGGGAACATCTTCCGCCCTTCGTGGTCACGCAGCGCACCCCACTCACTGGCACGCCGCCCTCAGCTGTGGAAGCTCAGATGGACCTGGAGATTGTCCACGCAATCGCGCCCGGCGCCAAGTTGGTCGTCTACACGATGAAGGAGCCGGCTTCGGCTGACGATCTTCTTGCCCTGCAGGATCGGATGGTCTCGGAGAATCCAGGCGCGATCGCCGTCATTGAATGGTCGACCTTCGAGGACAGCGTGACGAAGGCCCAAGCCGATGCTTGGGCCTCCGTTTACGATCGTGCCGACCAGCTCGGGGAGACTGTGCTGGTGCCTTCATTCGACGACGGCGCATTCGGTGGCTTGAACTCCGACTGGGGTGCGGTCCCCTCAGAGTCGTATCTGTCGCAGTGGCTGCCAACCACGATGCCCGGCGTGACCTCGGTGGGAGGAACGCGTATCAGCGTTCGGCGCGATGGCACCTGGTACAACGAGACGGTCTGGGAAGACCCAGCCGGCACCGCAGGCAGCGGGGGCGGGCTGGCACGTTACATTCCGATGCCGGCCTGGCAGAAAGCACCAGGCACCGCGAATCGCTTCAGCAACGGCATGCGTGAAGTGCCCGATATTTCAGCGGACGCTGACCCGGTGAGCGGTGCATCGATCTTCCTCTCGGAGTTCGGCGGCTGGACGACCGGGGGCGGAACAAGTCAGTCCGGGCCCATCCTGGCCGGCGCGGTTGCGCTCATCAACCAGTACCTGAAGCGAAACGGGTTGAAGCCGGTGGGTTTCCTGAATCCGGCGCTCTATTCGCTTGCGACCGGCCACCCGGCTTACCCGCCCTTTCACGACATCACCGTTGGGACCAACCTCTACTACCCGGCTACGCCGGGTTACGACCTTGCCACGGGACTCGGTACGCCGGACGTATGGAACCTGGCGCGTGACCTCGAGAGTCTCCAGCGAAGAGGGTCCTGAATCTGATGGCTGGGACGGCTCTTCCGAGGTTTTGTCCCCGGTGTGGGGCGCCGGCGAGCGGCTCTCGATTCTGCGGTCGTTGTGGCAATGCACTTGCGATAAGCATGTCGCGGAGCTCGACCTACGCGGTCGCCGTTCCGGCCAGCGTCAGGACCCTTTTCCGTGGCAAGACCGGGACCAGACTCTGGATTGCCGTGATCGTTTGTGTGACCCTATTGCTCACCGCGACGGCCGCGGTCAGCTTCGCGCTCGCTTCGGCAACTGCACCTAACGCCCGCTGCATCGTCTTCTGCGGCAGGCCGGTGTTGGCAGCACCCGTCGATCCACCCTACAGGTACACCAGCTCCGCGTATGGCTACTCGGTTTCCCTCGAGTACGCTCTCAGCGCGTCGGACGGCCCAATCATGAAGCTGGTCGTCATGAACGATCGCTCGATCGGATGGCTGGTCACAAGCCGATATCATCCCGAACGGGGCTCATGGCCATTTGTATTCAGCGGAGAACCCGCAACTGGTAAAAGCGCCGAAGAGATTGCGACCGCTCTCGTGCATGCTGAACATCCTGAGGCGATTTTTGTTTACAGCATTCCGCAATCGGAGCTGGGCTACACACCTGGATACGGCGCTGTTTACGACCTGACCATTCGAATTGGAACGGGGCAAAGCGCTCACGCTCGCGTGGTTGTGGAGGTTGCGATAAAGCGCGGGCTCGCAGTGATTTTGGACAGCATTGGACCTTACCTGAAAAGTGCACCCGATGCGTACGGACATCCCAATCCTGCGGCGACACCCATGACGTCTTACTTCGTGGATGCCGCGAACAGCGTCACATGGCCTGGCGACCCGCCATTGTGAGCGCGATCAGCGCCGGCTAAAGCGGTGAGTCTCCTTCCCACCTCACCGTGTTCGTGATCCCCGTCATGGCGAATTGCACCAGCGTTTTCGGGGGGTTTGGGTGGCCCGTCTCGAAGTTGGGTAGGTAGACACCGAGCCCGATCGCCTCCACGGATATTCCCCGCTTGATCGCGACCATGATGATCACCCTGAATTCCTGCGCCTGACCAGCGCCTGGCGCATAACGTATCGAGTAGACCGCCCCCGTTCCCGCGGTGTAGCCGAGCTCAGCCTGAGGAATCGGGTAGAGGAGGGAGGCGTCGGGATAGCTCGAGGTCTGAATTGCCTTCAGGATCTGGTCCGCGCCGCGGCCGGCGGCGGGCTCACTCGACACCGTGAAGGGAAAGGCAGGTCCCTGAGGCTGGCTGGACAGTCGAGCTATGAATCGGATTGCCCGATCGTCCTCGGAGGCCACCTCGATCTTCATTCCTCCGCCGGATGAAAGAGGGGTGTATTGGAGCGACCATCCGTAGGCTCGACTGGTGTACGTGGCGGGACCCGGCAGTGGCGGCGCGAGTTGAGGATGATGGCAATCGCTTCCCGTGCATTGGAGCGCCTGAGGATGTTGACCGATCAGATACGCGGCAACACCGGTCAGGGTCATCAAAAGGAGCACTCCGGCCGCCGCCTCGATCCAGACGAGTGAATGCGTCACTCGGGGCAGCGCCGGCGCATGCGAATAAGCCCTTGGAATCGGCCGAGCTACAGATGCTGTGATGGGCGCACCACAGGCTGCGCAGTAGCGCACACCCGCACCCGCTGGCCGCCCGCACTGGCCGCAGAACGCAGTCATCCCGTCCCGCTTGTCGGCTGGAGCTCTGCGATGTCGCGTGCGAGGTTCCACGCGTCGGGCGTGCCAAGCCCCGTGGCCATGTCATAGCCGGGCGCAGCCGCGTACACGAGGTTGGTTCCGACCGTGATGTCATGGAAAGGCGGATAGCGTGGGTGGCCCGCGGCCAACCTGTACAGAACTGGGTTCAGGAATCCGGGCGCCCTGGAGTTGTGCTCCCTCAAGTACTGATTGATCAGAGCCATCATGCCCGCCCAGATCGGTCCGGACTGACTGGTTCCTCCGCCCTGACACCAGCCGCCGCATTGTGTGATGTAAACGGCCGCTCCCGTCGCCGGATCGGCATCGGCGGACACGTCGGGTACACGGCGCATGGGCGGATTGGATTGGTCGCCCGGTGCTGGACCTGTTTGGTAGGACGGCCTGGGGTAGAAAGTGCTGAGGCCGCCACCACCACCGCCGATGCCGGCCGGCTCCTCCCAGACTTGTTCTTGGTAGTAGTTTCCGTCGGCGCGCACGCTGAGACGCGTGCCTCCGACTGAGGTCACGCTGGGTGGACTTGTGAAGAGGGATACCCCGACGTACTGATCCGATGGCGTCGCATTGTTGTTGACCTCCAGACACTCGTAACCGCCAACATCGCCACTCGGAACCAGAACTGTTTCCCCAAGTTGCGCTGCCCTTTGCCACAAGGACTCGAAAGCTGTGGCCTGCGCTTGATCGTAAAAAGCCTCGCAGGCTTCGGCCTCGAGGACGACGATGGCTCCCGGATTCTCTTCGACGAGCTGCCGCATGAGGGGCAGCTCTCCCTTGAGTGTTTGAATTGCGGGATCTACGAAATATGCCTTCAGTCGCGCGTCGGGCGCGATCTCGTGCACCAGCTCGAAATCCATGGTGACTTCTGAAGCATCGAACGGTGCGGGTTGCTTGACACCGTGGTCGTCGGTGTGCAGCGGCGGAAGGTTGAATTTGGCGGTGAAAGTGTCGTAGTCGCTCTGCCTGTAGTTTCCAGGCAGCTCGAAGAAGACGATCGTCTCCCCCCGGCCCGAGGCGCCCGCCTCGACCAGCGACTGCATGTCGTAAGCCTTTTTGAGGTCGATTGGCCGCAGTCCTCCCGGGG
>JGI12635J15846_10001704_pt1 | contig 19162 bp, 14 predicted proteins | sample BlaSpr_A8_OM2_M2_FD_15846 | JGI IMG/M metagenome (IMG submission 15846) | reverse complement strand
TTTGGGACAGAGACCGATGGCAGCATTGTGTGTCCCGCCAACGCGAACGGTGTTGTAGGGATCAAGCCGACGGTGGGGCTCACCAGCCGTGCGGGGATCGTGCCGATTTCGCACACACAGGACACTTTTGGCCCGCACGGTCGCACCGTCGGCGATGCGGCAATTGCGCTTGGCGTGGTGCAGAGCCGTACGTTCGATGGACGGGATCCAGCAACAAGCGGCGTTCCCTTGGGATGGCAGGGCCGATTCACGCGACCGTTAAACATCCCAACCGATTACACGCAGTTCCTCAATCCACATGGGCTCAAGGACGCGCGCATCGGCGTGACCAGGGCAGGACTGAACGGATTCGACCCGTTCGTACCAACGCCACCACTTGTGCTAGCGCAATTCGAGGCTGCGATGAGCTCGATAACTGCGGCAGGTGCCACGCTTGTCGACCTGGACGCCGCAGGATTCGCGTTCCCTCCAGGTAATGGCGAGACCCTGGTGCTGCTATTCGATTTCAGGAATGACGTTAAAGCTTACTTTGCAACTCGGGTCGGAGTGCCCCTGGCGGGCAAGACCTTGACCGACGGCATCGCCTTCAACAACGCGCATGCAAATGTCGAGATGCCGTTCTTTAACCAGGATATCTGGGACCTAGCCGATTCGCTGGCGCCGGGGCCGGACGATCCGCAACCGGCTTTTGGCGGGATGACTTACAACCAGGCGCTCGCCAACGACCAAGCGTCGGGAGTGAACGGCATCGATGCCGCGCTGAGCCAGTTCCATCTCGACGCAATAGTCAGCGCGACTGATAATCCGGCCTGGGCCACGGACCTGCTCTATGGCGATCACTTCATCTATGGGACGTCGAGCTTGGCGGCTCCGGAAGGTTACCCCATTGTGCAGGTGCCTGCTGGCATGGCTTTCGGAGTGCCGATGGGCATCAGCTTCTTCGGAACGGCATTCAGCGAGCCGACACTGATTAAGCTTGCCTCAGGATTCGAGGCGGTCACTAAGGTTCGCGCGCACAACTTGCCGACGTTCCACCAGACGGTGCCTTTCACCCACATCGCCGGAACGACGTTGCACCCGCCGAACACGGCGCCTCCGGCGGACAGCGCAAGCCAACAGGCGGCGCCGTCAAACGCAAGCCATCAGCCCGGGGTGGAGGGGAAGAAGCCGCACCACTTGTGATTCTGTCATATGGGATCCAAACCATTCATAGGGGTGCAACAGAATTGCACCCCTACATCGGGAATGACGGAGCGCCTGCAAAGGGTGCGAAGATGCAGTGTAAAAATAGGTCTTCGCGCCTTATCTCGTGCTTGGCAAGCCAGTCGAGGTGGAAACGAAAGTTATGTGCAATAACAACTAGGTTCGCTATTTATCGTATTGCACTCATTGAAAGCATCCTCAGCGTTAGTGGCTTGGTGAGGTCAACTGTTACGACCTCTTGTAACTAGTGTGGGATGAAATACGAGTTAGCGAAGCCGTGTGAGCCACAAAGGAATTCGGGGGTGGTTTTTAGTGGCCCTTCGAGGTAGTCGCCTAATAGGTTCGCTGGTGGTGGGCCTCGTTTTCGCATTTCTTACGTGGGTGATGATTGGCGACAACGCTTACGGTCGCCCAACTGGGATTGCATTCGAATACCTTGGCGAGGTAATTATGATTCTGCTCTTGCCCGGGATGTTCGCTGCTGTAATGGTTAGCGGCAACATTCATCTGGGAAGCACTTGGATAGTGGTATTGGGAAATTTTGTTTTCTACTTCGGCTTGGTGTACGTCGTATTGGCAATGCGGGCGAAGCGTAAGGGCAACCGCCAAAAGGAAATGCGGAGGTGAAACGTGAAAGGGGTCTCGGTTGCAGCAATCGGAATATGCGTTCTCTTCGTAGTTGCGATTTGCTCAGGGCAATCCAGCGACCGGAAAGATTCGGTTGCTGACCGCGCGTTGCAGGAATACAAATCAGGCCAATATGAAGCGGCGGAGCGGGACTGTCGGGAAATAGTAAAGCAGAATCCCTCGAACATTTTCGCTCACTTCTACCTGGGCCAATCACTGTACATGCAGAAGAAGTACGCCGAATCTGTCGCGCCGTTCGAGAAGGCCCGCGAGTTAGAAGCCAGCGGCATGAAGTTGAATTCCGACCAGCACCGCATCCTTTTAGATCAGCTAGTGATCGCCTATGGCATCAGCGGCAACTTGAAAAAGGTCCACGCGCTGCTGGATGATGAGATCCGGCAGGACCCGGATTATCCGTTGAACTACTACAATCTGGCGTGCGCTTTCGCAGAGGAAGGTGACAAGGCCAAGATGCTGGAAAACCTATCGCTGGCGTTTCAGCGCAAAGACCACGTGATTAAGGGCGAGCAGGTGCCCGATCCCCGGACAGATGACTCGTTTCAAAATTACGTTCACGATGCCGACTTCGTTAAGCTGATGAAGCAACTCGGGCTGGCTGGCGCTGGATAAGAGGGACGCCCCGGCTGTCTGGTCGGGCTAGCCCGACGTCTCCTGTAGCGGTGTGTTCTCTTGTTCGAGCTGTTTAACCTAGCTCGCCCGTCCGAGTTAAGATCGGGCGATGTCCTCGAAGCCTGGAGTTTTAACCTCGCAGATCCCCACCGTCAAGATTTCTGGTCGCGGCGTTGCCCGTCTGAAGCACGGACACGTTTGGGTCTACCGCTCCGACATACTCGCTGCCGATGGAGTCCTTCCTGGAGCACTCGTCAGTGTTATTGACGAACGCGGCAAAGTTTTGGGGACGGCTCTCTACAGCAGCGCTTCTCAGATCGCGATAAGGATGATCTCTTCCGGGCCGGTCTCTGATCTGGAAGCACTGCTCCGCGAACGAATACGAGCGGCAATTGCCTACCGCGAGTTAGTAGTTCGGGAGACTGACGCTTACCGAATTGTATTCAGCGAAGGCGACTTTCTGCCGGGGCTCATCGTTGATCGATATAACGACATTCTTTGCTTGCAGGTGCTTACTCAGGCTATGGACGGTGCGTCGACACGCGAAACCATCATCTCTGAGCTGACGGACTGCTTTCATCCAGCAGCGATTGCCGAGCGGGTTGATCCGCGGATTCGCGAACTGGAGCAACTTCCTGCCCGATCTTCAGGGCTGATTCAGGGAGACAAAACAGGCACGCTTATTTCGATGAACGGAGTTCGGTTTCATTACGACGCCATGGAGGGACAGAAGACAGGAGCATTTCTCGATCAGCGCGAGAACTATGCAGCGGCGGCTCAATACGCGCGCGGCGAGGCGCTGGACGTCTTCTGCTACCACGGCGGGTTTGCATTGCATCTGGCCCCGCATTGCTCAAGTGTTACCGGGGTAGACAGTTCGCGGCCTGCGTTGGAACAGGCCGAGCGCAACTCCATTATGAACGGCCGTGAAATTGAATGGATTGAAGCGAATGCGTTCGACCTGCTCAAGGACTATTCGGCCAGCGGGCGAAAATACGACACCATCGTCCTCGACCCGCCGGCATTTGCTAAGAGCAAGCAGACACTCGATACAGCGCTGCGCGGATACAAGGAACTGAATCTCCGGGCGCTCAAGATGCTGCGTCCCGGGGGATTGCTTGTTTCATGCTCATGTTCCCACCACGTGAGCCCGGCAGAATTCCTGGAAGTTATTACCCAAGCGGCGCGGGATGTCCACAGAACTATTCGAATCGTGGAAAACCGTGGGCAGTCGAAGGATCATCCGATGCTGCTAACAGTGCCAGAAACTGGTTATCTGAAGTGCTTGATAATGCATGTAAATATTTGATAATGAACGTGGATTTACATGTTGACAATAAAACGCTAAGGTTATATGCTTTGTATCGGCTAACGTTGAGTTTGGGTTCTATTCCGTCATATAGCCTTTAAAACTAAAGTCTTGAAAGGAGACTCAGATGACAGTACTTACCCGTTGGGATCCCTTCCACGAATTCACTACACTTCAAGATCGCATGAACCGCCTGTTCCGCAACTCTTATGGATCTGAGGGCCAAGAGGAGTCGTTGACAAACACGAGTTTTGCACCGCCGGTGGACGTCTACGAGGACGAACACAACGTCAACCTGAAAATCGAGGTTCCTGGAATCGATGAGAAAGACATCGACGTCCGCATCGAGAACAATACGCTGACCGTGCACGGCGAGCGCAAGTTCGAAAAGGAAGAAAAAGAAGAGAACTTCCGCCGCGTCGAACGGCAATACGGCAGCTTTACTCGCTCCTTCACTCTGCCGAACACCGTGGACCCGGAGCAGGTTAAGGCCAATTACGAAAAAGGCATCTTGAAGATCAGTCTGCCGAAAAAGGCCGAAGCCAAACCGAAACAGATCAAAGTAAACGTAGGCGGCGAAAAGACGCTTGAGGGCAAACAGCCGAAGAGCACAAGCCAAGCCGCATAAGTTGGCGGTGGAAATCGGATATTGCCTGTTTGTGTGGGAGGTGACTCGGCAGACGTCACCTCCTTGTTTTTTGTAGAATGGTGCCCGTCTGCTTTGGGTTAGTTCAAGTGCTGCACGGGTGTAGAAAAAATGATTTGTCATTCTGAGCAGCGCGAAGAACCCATGCATTTGGTTGTGCCCACGGAAAATGCATGGGTCCTTCGCTTCGCTCAGGATGACAAACTAAAGTAGCATGGTGATCACATGGCGATTCGTTTTGACAGGCTAACGTTAAAGGCGCAAGAGGCACTTCAAACCGCGAGTAACCTCGCGTCCGAGAATGGCAATCCTGAAGTCATGCCAGTGCACCTTTTGGCCGCTCTGGTTGACGATCGCGAGGGAATCGTCCCCCCAATCCTGGAGAAGATCGGAATCGCGCCTCAGGCGGTTTTGCAGGAGCTAAACGGCGAGATTGAACGATTGCCAAAATTGTCCGGAGGCGGAGCCGCGCAGCCTACGATGTCGACTCCGCTGAATCAGCTGTTGGAGCAGGCTTTCAAAGAATCCAGCAACTTCAAAGACGAATATGTCTCGACCGAACACTTGTTGCTGGCCGCGACGCAGCTCAAGCGCGACCCCGCGGGGAGCCTGCTACAGCGGCACGGTGCAACGCACGATGCCATTCTGAAGGCGCTGACTTCGGTTCGCGGTTCGCAGAAGGTTACGGATCAGAATCCTGAGGCCAAGTATCAGGCATTGGATCGCTATGCTCGCGACCTGACTGAGCAAGCGCGGCGGGGCAAGCTCGATCCGGTAATTGGACGCGATGAAGAAATTCGCCGCGTTATACAAGTGCTGTCGCGGCGCACCAAGAATAATCCTGTGCTGATCGGCGAGCCTGGCGTTGGCAAGACTGCGATCGTGGAAGGCCTGGCCCAACGAATCATTTCTGGGGATGTCCCCGAGGCTTTGAAAAATAAGCGAGTGGTCGCGCTCGATCTGGGCGCGATGCTGGCTGGAGCAAAATATCGCGGCGAATTTGAAGACCGGCTGAAAGCTGTGCTCAAAGAGATTGAGGATTCGTCGGGACAAATCATCCTGTTCATCGACGAGCTTCACACCTTGGTTGGCGCAGGCGCTGCTGAAGGCGCGATTGACGCCTCCAACATGCTCAAGCCCGCCCTAGCCAGGGGCGAATTGCGCGCCATCGGAGCCACTACCCTCAATGAATATCGCAAATACATCGAGAAAGACGCGGCATTGGAACGCCGCTTCCAGATTGTGTTTGTAGGCGAGCCGAATGTCGAAGACACAATCGCTATTCTTCGCGGACTCAAAGAGAAATACGAGGTACACCATGGCGTGCGAATCAAAGATTCCGCGATCGTAGCGGCTGCGACGCTGTCTCACCGCTACATTTCAGATCGCTTTCTGCCCGACAAAGCAATTGATCTGATTGATGAAGCAGCGGCCTCGCTACGGATTCAGATCGATTCCATGCCCACCGAGATCGACCAATTGGAGCGTCGCGCAACTCAACTGGAGATCGAGCGTCAAGCTCTCAAGAAAGAAGACGACCGTAATTCCAGAGAACGACTGGCTATCATCGACCGGGAGCTCGCCGAAATCCGCGAAAAGGCGAATGCGCTCAAAGCCAAGTGGAAGCAGGAAAAGGACCTCATTGCTCGTTCTCGTGAGCTCAAAGAAAACATTGAGAAGTTGAAACTTGAGGAGCAAACCGCGGAGCGCCAGGGAAACCTGCAGCGCGTTGCCGAAATCCGTTATGGACTGTTGCGGCAAGCTGAAGAAGAGCTGGCAAAACTAAGCGCGCAAATGGAAAGCAAGGGACAGTCCCGAATGCTCAAAGAAGAAGTCGACGAGGAAGATGTTGCGCGCATCGTTTCCAAGTGGACGGGCATTCCGGTTTCCAAAATGCTCGAAGGGGAAGTAAAGAAGCTCATCACTATGGAGGATCGCCTGCGCCAGCGAGTTGTTGGACAGGATGCGGCCCTTGAGCGCGTGGCCAATGCCATTCGCCGCTCGCGCGCGGGCCTGAGCGATCCGAAACGGCCAATCGGTTCATTTATTTTCCTCGGTCCCACTGGCGTCGGCAAAACCGAACTCGCTCGCGCCTTGGCCGAATTTCTGTTCGACGACGAACACTCAATGGTGCGTATCGACATGTCCGAATACATGGAGAAACATGCAGTTTCCCGGCTCATCGGTGCGCCTCCGGGATACGTGGGATACGAAGAGGGAGGACAACTCACTGAACAAGTACGTCGACGCCCATACGCGGTAATCCTATTTGACGAAATCGAGAAGGCTCACCCAGATGTGTTCAACGTCCTGCTGCAAATTATGGACGACGGACGGCTCACCGACGGCAAGGGCCGAACCGTGGATTTTCGCAACACGGTGATCATTATGACGTCCAACCTCGGCTCGACATACCTGCAAGCCGAGAACCTGCAAAACGAAGATGACTACGAGGCCGCGAGCAAGCAGGTCATGAATATTCTGCACGGACACTTCAAACCCGAGTTTCTCAATCGCGTGGATGACATCATCATTTTCCGTCCTCTGAGCAAAGAGCAACTAGTAAAAATCATTGAGCTTAGGCTGGAGGACGTCCGCCGATTGCTGGCAGATCGCAAAATCTCCCTTGAATTAACTGACTCGGCAAAAGAACTATTGCTCACTGAAGGTTTCGATCCGAGCTTTGGCGCAAGACCATTGAAGCGAGCCATTCAGAAGCTGGTACAGGATCCTTTGGCCATGAAGATTCTCGACGGCGAGGTCATCCACGGCGATCACGTCATCGTCGACGCCAGGGGAGGCAAGGTCAAATTCGAAATCAGCCAAAGAGTGGGAGCGCCTGAGCCAGCGAAATCCCGCTCGTAATTGCGCCGGACGCCTCTGCTGATCGGTTGAGCAGGGGTCGACTGGGCTTTTCTAAGTCGGGTTTTTTAGGGCAGCTTAAAGTTAATTGCGATCTGCGTCTGGACATCGACCGGTTGGCCATTCAGAGTGTAAGGTTTGTATTTCCATTGTTTCACCGCTGCCAATGCCGCTTGACCAAGCATGGGATCGCCGCTGATGAGCTTCGTGTCGGAAATGGAACCGTTCTTACTTATATTAGCCGAGAGCAGCACCGTTCCTTGCTTGCGCATCTGCACGGCCTGCGGGGGATAAGTTGGCTTTACTTTCTTGAGAAGCATTCCCTCTGTTATCCCCTGAGAGATTCTCAAGACCTCCGGAGCCCGTTTGGGCATCGGTAAGGGAGTGTTACCTACCAATCCGGCGATCGTCTTATCACCCGCCACAGACGCGACTTGCAACGGGGGCGGCGCAATCGTCTGATCCATTGGGACCGGCTTTTCCTCAACCACGATAGGATTGCTTTTTACCGTTAGACCTTCAGGTGCCTTTTTCACTGGAACTGAAATTGCCTCGTCCCCGGAATCAGGGCTAGCGGCTGCCGTAGCTACCTTGCCCGGCGCGGGTTTTCCGCTAGGTGATATCGCGGTTGGCGAGAATTCAATTACTTGTTGTTGATTCAGCCGAGTCGTTGATTGCGGTTGATTCGGCAGTGGTTGGGACTGCGACAACTGCCCCGGTGCCTGGGATTGCGGCGTGGCCTGTCCATACGCTTGCCCTAATTCTGTAGCCGGAGATGACACTTGAGACGATCCGACAGCAGCCGCGGTCGGTTGATCCTCTGCGACAGAGGAGCTATGGCCGACATGCATCCTGCTCCAGCCGAAATATCCGGCCGCAGCCATCGCTATCACTACGATTGCCGCGATGAGAGGCATCTTGCTGCTGTTGGTCTCGTGAGCCGACTGAGTGAACTGTGGAGTATCCCCAGTGGTTTCGCCTTCAGGGAATTCTGCTTTTGATTTTTCAGCGGCAGCTTCATGAACGCTGTGAAGCGTTGAGGCTTCCGACGTGCTGGTTTTCGGGGTCTTAATCGCTGGCACTGGCGTTTCTTTCGCTTTAGCTGGAGCAGCAGCAGTACCCGTTCCGTGGGTCGACAACCCGTTACTAAAGGGGCGTCTGCCCGTCGAGACTGGCCCGAGTTCCGGATTGTTTCCGCGCGAGGTACCCTTCGTTTCTCCGATCGAGCCTGACAGGGGCTGCCACGGAGACTTCTCTTTTTTTGTACTCCCAAGAATTTCTGGGACAAGCGCCGCAGACTCGTTCGCCAATGTGTCGGGGATTGACTCTAGGAACGCCGCTTCTGCGGGCTCCGGTTCTGGCGTCGCATCGCGGTCGACTTCGAAAGATGAACTCACTGCCGTCGACACGGGAACTGGGAAATTATTCGGAGTCCTGAGAGCGGCAAAAGGCGCAGCAGCAACGGATTTCTGCGAGGAAGCAGGCGGCGCGCCGGTGCTTCGTGTCTGGTCCAGTGTCCCAGCTCCTAATCTCGAAGTTTGCTCGCCGCCCGAAAGAGACGCAGTAGGCTTCCCCGCTTCCGCCTTTTTAAGCAGACCGCGCGCGACTCGCAAAGTGCCCTTCGACTGCTCCACATTGATTGGTTTCGTCAGGACCAGGTTGGCGCCGATCCTGAAAGCTTTTGCGACACCGGCCTGTCCCTCGACCACCGCAACTGCAAGCGACCCCTGGTTGGATGTGGAGTTTCGCGCGCTCTTGAAAAGCAGGGTCGCATTTTGCTCGTTGTCACAATCCACGACAATGGCGTCGAATTGCGTTGCCATGAGCTTCTTGACAGCCACGAATGGCTCGCAGCATGGTTCAACGACAAAATCCAACTCAGTCAGGACTTGAGTGACGACACGGGTAGTCTTCTCATCGGTGCAGAATAAGAGGGCTGGGTGGCTCATATTCTGTCATCGTAGGTACTGAAGTGGGGGCCTTCAAGTTACGCTGGTAATTGGCGGGGAGCAGGTTTTTATTGGCGAAGAGGATTTGCAACCTTGTTCAATTTCTTAGCGTTTTACCTGTTTTGAGAGTGTACTGAATTCTCTCCTGAGTCTTTCTTTCGCCGCATAGGGATTTAAAGGCTTCGCGTTCCAAATCCAGAAGATATTGCTCGCTAACAGGGGTTCCCGGTGTTACACGACCTCCGCACAAAACTTCGGCAACTTTAGTTGCGATTTTCACTTCATGCCCCGTGATGTAGTCTCCCTGCCGCATCAGGTGGATTCCCACTCTTAGCGCCGCCAAGACATTCTCTCCGGGAGCCGCAATGTCGTTGCGCGGTTGGGGAGGCTCGTATCCAGCGCGCACCATTTCCAGTGCGCGTGTTTTTGCATCGGTCAGAACTCGATCTCGGTTCATCGTGATGAGATCGCCTCCGCGAAGAAATCCAAATCCACGGGCTTCCTGGGCAGAAGTTGCGACTTTGGCTGTTGCAACAATCTCGAATGCCTTCTTCATAGCTTCCATTAATTCGACGGATTCTCCCCGCCCGCCGCTGCGAATCGAGGTCGCGCTATCAACCGCTCGCAGCAACATCTCTTTGCATCCGCCAGCACCGGGCAGTAGGCCTACACCGACCTCGACAAGCCCCATATACAGTTCAGCATGCGGTTGAAGCGCAGGTGCATGGAGAGATATCTCCGCTCCCCCGCCAAGAGTCAGCCCGAATGGTGCGACTACGACGGGCATGGGAGAGAACTTAATGGCTTGGGTCATGCCCTGGAAGCTTCGAATGGCGAGGTCCACCTCATCCCACTCTTCCTCCTGAATCGACATCAACAGGAGCATCAAGTTTGCGCCAACGGAAAAATTCGAAGCATCATTGGTAATGACGAAAGCGACGAAATTTTCGCCTGGGCCGCCGGGCTTCAACGTCTGTGAAATGAGTTGGACGATATCGGTGCCGATAGAATTCATCTTGGAGTGAAATTCGATGCAACCGACGCCTTCTCCAATGTCCACGAGTGAAGCCCCAGAATTCTTTTTCACAACGCCGTGGGATTTCTTCGCCATTGCCACCGACCACACGCCTGGCGGGATTTCGACGGGTTCGTAAGCTACGGTCTTAAGATCAAAATATGCGCGGCGGGATTTCGCCTTTGAATTCTCTGAGTACCAAGACTTGTTTCCAGAAAACAAAAGCTTCTCAACATTCGATGAAGGTGTCCTCCCTTCTTTTTTCATCCGTCCAACCGTCGCCTCGACGCCAACTGCGTCCCATAATTCGAATGGGCCCATCTCCCAATTGAAACCAAGGCGCATAGCGCGATCAATCTCGACGACTGAATCAGAAATCTCTGGAATGCGATTCGCGGAATATGTCCACAGATCGGACAACGCCGCCCATAGAAATGCTTCGGCTTTGTCGCTCTGGGTGATGGTTGAAGCACCATCCGGAAAGCCCAGCAACATGCGAACTCGCGCTCCAGTGTCTTCTACATTTCTCGTCATTTCGAGCGAAGGAAACTTGGGCTTTTGGCGAGGATGATATTCAAGAGTTCTCCAGTCCAGCGCCTGGCGCTCATCGTTTTTTTCTCTTCCGTATAATTTCCTGTAAAAGCCGCCTTTGGTTTTGTCCCCAAGCCACTTTCGTTCAATCATCTGCTGAAAAAACTTGGGTAGTCTCAGATCGCTGCGTTCATCACTCACATTTTGCGTCATGGTTCCGGCGACGTGTCCAAGGATGTCGAGCCCAACAAGATCGATGGTGCGAAATGTCGCGGATTTCGGCCATCCCAGCACTTGACCAGTGAGGGCGTCGACGTCTTCGATCGTAAGATCCAGTTCTTGCATGAGGCGTATAACGTTCATCACGGAGAAAGTACCGATACGATTTGCGATGAAGTTCGGCGTATCTTTCGCGAACACGATACCTTTGCCGAGATGAACATCTGCGAATTTTGTGACGGCATCGATCGCGGCGCGATCCGTTTCAGGCGTCGGTATGATCTCCAGCAGCCGCATGTAGCGAGGCGGGTTGAAGAAATGAGCGCCAAACCAACAACGGCGCAAGTCGTCAGAAAATCCTTCTATGATTTTCCCGACTGAGAGGCCGCTCGTATTCGTAGTGACGATCGTTCCCGGTTTGCGGCCAGCTGCAACTTTTCTTAGCAGAGCCTGCTTAACTTCCAAATTTTCGAGAACTGCTTCAATAATCCAATCGACTTCGGCGAGCCGCGCGAGTTCATCTTCGAAGTTTCCGATTGTGACCAACCGTGCGAGCGAAGCGTCCATGAAGGCGGCCGGCTTGGATTTCTTTGCAGCTTCAAGCCCGGCAGTGGCGATCGCGTTGCGGCCGCTCCCAGTCGCTCCGGCGGGAACAATGTCGAGCAGGAAGCTGGGAACTCCAGCGTTCGCAAAATGAGCGGCGATGCGCGCTCCCATGGTTCCCGCACCGAGAATTGCGACCTTGTGGATTTGCTTCATAGTGAGTTAGAAAATCTCAGTGAGCTGATAGCTCTTACGGTCTTGCCAAGCACAATCCCAACCGAGGGCGCCCCATCCTTGCGCGGTTTTCGCAAGGGTGGGAGGGGATGCTGCCGGCACTAAATTGGAGCTGCAAAACGAATCATAAAATTTGTAAGCGTCCGACGCTTGCCTTCTCGTCGGGCTCCGCTCGACCGGACAGCCGAGGGCGGCTGTCCCTCGTGTTTTTATTAAGAAATAAGTTTTGCAAGAATAAATGCTGCTGTGGCTGCCAGTCCTCCGATGACCATGGTTTGCGTTGCGCTGCGCAGCTTGCCCGTGCCGGTGAAGCTTCCCTTTATGTATCCGAAAATTCCTAACGCGGCTAATGTGACGATCGCCGAAACCATCAATCCTTGCGAAGCGCTTGAAAGTACCAAGTACGGAGACAACGGAATGATTCCCCCTGCAATATAAGCACCCGCGATGGTGGCGGCGCTAGTAATCGCGCGGCCGGATTCCGGCGGCTCTAGCCCCAACTCGAAGCGCATCATGAAATCCACCCAGGCATCGGGACGGCGGCTCAGCGCCTCCGATATTGAATTGCTTTCCTCTTGTGTGAGTCCGTACTGCTGAAACACGCGGCTCACTTCCGCCATTTCTTCTTCAGGAATTTCCTTGATCTCACGATACTCGCGGCCGCGCTCCTGCTCATAGTGCTCAGCGTCGCCGCGGGCCGCCAAGTAACCGCCGAGACCCATCGCAATCGAGCCGGCAGCAATTTCCGCCAAGCCGCCGACCACTACCAGATGCGTGCTCTGAACAGCGCCTGACAATCCCGCAGCCAACGCGAACGGCACAGTCAGCCCGTCTGACATTCCGATCACTACGTCACGGACAAAATTGCCGGCGGTGAAATGTTTTTCCACGTGCGGTTTCACGCTATTCCTCCGGATGTGATTTCAGATACGCCTCCGCGAGCGCGGCCACTTCACGCTCTCCGCGATAGGCAAGTTTGTTCGCAGCTTCGCCCAGCGGGATCCAGATTGCACGTTTGACTTCGATCCGCATTTCCGGATCAATGTCGTCAATTTGTCCCGACTGATACTGCAACAGGTAAAAACTCACGATTTTAAAAACTCTTTGTTGATCGCCCCATGAGCGTATGTAAGCGTACTTGATGTCCTTGAGTTTCGCGACGATTTGAGCGGTAAGCCCAGTCTCCTCTCGAACCTCCCGGATCGCGGCCTGATCTGGTTTCTCCCCGGGATCAACTAATCCCTTGGGTAAAGCCAGTAACATTTTTTGTGAACTCTTGCGCTTATTCGAGACAGAAACCGCCACTGGAGCGGCTTTTTGAGGCTCTATGGCCGCCATTTCCCACCCCTTTTGAGTAGGCCGGAATACTACGCCTCCTGCCGATATCTCCCGGATCATCCGCTCTAAACTATCAGGAGCAGAGCAGTTAGTCACCGCGCAAGCCTCCGCCGCCCGTAAATCCCCCGGTAACCTCGGCCAGTTACACCGTTGGGCCATTGCGCCAGGGGCTGACAGGCATCTAACTTGCTAGATAGTGAACTGGGTTCGACCATGATGTGAGGTCGCTATGAAGAGTCCGGGAAAGCCAAGCCTGGGCAAGAAGAGCCTGGGAAAGATCGTTCGATCAGTACAGGCGTTCGGAAGAGAGCTCTCAGCTCGCGCTTCCCACCTGACCGAAAGCACATCGGGCATCAGTCTGGCTCTGGGAGGCGGTTTCGCCCGCGGCATCGCTCACATCGGCGTCCTGAAGGTTCTCGAAGAAGAAAATATCCCCATTCATTTTGTCGCAGGCACTAGCGTGGGCGCGTTGATTGGCGCGGCGTATTGCAGCGGGCGGTCCGTCGAAGAACTCGAGGAGATCGCGTCTCACGTACGCTTCAAACACTTTGCGCGCTGGACTCTTTCTCGCTATGGATTTGCCAGCAACCAACGAATGATCGGATTTCTTAACAGCATCCTCAAAGTAAAAACATTCGAGGAATTGCGAATCCCGTTGGCCGTCGCAGCAACTGACTTCTCAACCGGTGAAGGCGTCGTGTTCCGTTCTGGCACATTGATCGACCCAGTACGCGCCAGCTGTGCTTATCCCGGAATGTTTCTTCCGGTAAAGATTGACGGCCGGCTGTTGATTGACGGAATGTTGGCACATGCAGTTCCCACGCGGCCTTTGCGAGAGATGAGCATGGATCCGGTGCTGGCCGTAAATCTCAGAGGAAAATGGAGCGGCGCTGAAGGCCCGAGACATTTGTTTGACGTAATCGGACAATGCTTTGCCATCGCGCAAGAGATGAATTGCACTCTCTGGCGATCAGCGGCTGATCTTGTGATTGAGCCGGACGTCAGCCAATGCAAGTACGATGGATTTGAGCACAGCGCTGCTTTAATACGATCTGGCGAAATCGCCATGCGAGCCGCGCTGCCTGAAGTCAAAAAGTGGCTGCAACCAGAAATCGCGCCAGCGCTAAACCCGTCAAAGCCTCGTGGAATCCAAGCCGCAACCTTGACCGGCGATTACGTTTAGACTTTCCTAAAATCGCCCTTTCACCCAATTCTCAGGAGATCATCGGCTTCTTTCCACACTCCTCTTGCCCCTACCGCATTTTCGAGGCACAACCTTCGGGTATGATGGGCGGAAAATGAAGAACACTGCCGTCTTGCTTCTGAGTGCCCCCATGCCCCTCGCTCGAAAAGGTGTGGTGGCGGCAATCTCCCAATTTCTGATCGCGCACAATGGCAGCGTCTTGCACAGTGACGACCACCTCGACAGTGATCGCGACTTGTTTCTATCAAGGTTGGAATGGGATCTGGACGGATTCGATATTCCGATCTCCGATTTCGAAGAAACCTTCAAGCCAGTGGCGGAACGCTTCCGGATCAAGTACAACCTGGCATTAACCGACTACCGCCCGAAGATAGCCATTCTGGTTTCAAGCCAAGACCACTGTCTTGTCGACTTGCTATACCGGCACAGCACCGGCGACCTGGCCTGCGATATCGTTACGATCATCAGCAATCATCCCACCGCCAAACCGCTTGCGGACTTCTATCTAGTCCCCTTCCACCTGCTGACTAACCCCAAAGACAAGCGCGAGTGCGAGCAGGAAATGCTCGATGTACTAGGGCAGGACGTCGACCTGATCGTGCTCGCCCGCTACATGCAAATCCTGGGACCGGATTTCGTCGCCCAATACCTGCTGCGTATGATCAATATTCACCATTCTTTTCTTCCCGCTTTCATCGGGGCGAAACCCTACCATCAAGCATTCGAGCGCGGGGTGAAGCTGATCGGCGCCACCAGCCACTACGTCACCGCCACGCTGGACGAAGGACCAATCATCGAGCAAGACGTTGTGCGCGTTTCCCACCGGGACACGGTTGAGGATATGGTGGGCAAAGGCCGCGACTTGGAGAAGGTTGTGCTATCGCGCGCCGTTCGGTGGCACCTCGAAAACCGTGTTCTGGTCTACCAGAACAAGACAGTCGTGTTTGTTTAGAAGCTTAATAAGGGGGTTGCGCTCCGGCGGCGTAGTACTCGCTGAAAGCCGGGTAATTGCCGGGTTTCATCAACTATCCTGTTCCAGCTTCTCAACAAACGAGTCTTCGTCCGACGCGGATTACTTCCGGTTTTCCCGTTATCCGCCGAGTACCATAACACTTAACTTCTCTTGTCTGTTCACAGTTGAAAGACGAACGGTAAGTGCGGCCTGAAATCCACACGCTCTTTTCGCCGGTTGCCATCAAATTCAATTTCGAGCAGAGATGTTGTTCCCGTGCGGGTTGAGAGAATTCCATTCTCAACCACGGTCTGCGCCACGGCAGACCGGAGCGGCACGGGGGTGTCAGAGTCAAGCCAGTGATCTGGCGAATGCCAATGGGATGTTCAATGAACCACTGTTCGCGCTGGACCCGTTGCATAACGTATACTGGAGATACTCCTACCCATTCGGGAACTCTTTGACTTGTTCAGCACCGCCCTGATAAAGCAGTTGTTCTAGTTCAGCACGACAATCACTACCCAGCTCTGAGACGCCCACGAGAATCTTCCCGTTCGTGACTTCCGGGTCATAGAGCCGCTTCTTGTAGTTGGGCAGCCCAGTCGCGACCACGAATGCCACAATCGTTGTGAGAATCGCTCCTAGCATAGTCAATTCATACATGATGATTCCCGTGGGCCACATGGCCACGATCGGCATGCCTCCGGTTGGCAGGGGATAAGTGCGCTGCGTAAAAGCAGAAAGCGCGTACCCCGCTCCCGCTCCAACAAGAGCACCAAATGGGGCCAGCCATGGCATCACTGTCCGCTGTTCGTCCCATCCGAAGCCGTCTTCCTCTAACGGTTCGGAAGACATGATGATGATCGCTTTCGGGTTGAGATGAAACTGCGGACAAGCTGCACGCAGGGCGGTTAACGCTCGCCGGGCGGTGTTTGTATCAGGAAACAATCCGTAAATAGCATTCATAGATTCGTCTACTCTCAGCTATTGGTTGAGGGCAATGCATCGTTCAACCGTATGACCGGCGGGCTTACAGCGGCGTTCGCTGTTTCCGCAATTGGCTTCGCGTGTTGCCCGCCTTTCAATTCCCAAATCGAAATGATCGGAACGAATTTTGCGAAGAGAACGTATAGAAGAATCATTCCCATAAACGTCCCGACTGTGATCGTAATTTCTACCCAGGTCGGCCTGTAACTTCCCCAGTCATAAGGCAAATATTTGTGCTCCAGGGGTGGCACAACAATTAGAAACCGCTCCAGCCACATTCCCACAACGATGGTGGAAGAAGCGATCACGGTGCCGGCGATGGTTCGCAGTTTCTTGATTGCGAGAATTGGGAAGGGGATCAGGAAATTGCAGCAGACCATGGTCCAGAAGAGCACGGCAAATCTGCCGCGCTGGATGGACCAGAACGCGGCCATCTCGGCGGGTTGGTTGCCATACCACACGGTGAGGCGTTCCGCGAAGATGAAGTAGAGCCAAAGAAGGCTCATGACCAACAGCAACTTGCCAAGGTTGTCGAAGTGAATTGGCTTCAGGTATTCCTCGAGATGCAGTGCCTTGCGCACCAGCGCCATCACGATAATTAGCGCGGCTATCCCGCTGAAAATGGCTCCTGCCACGAAGTATGGCCCGAACACAGTGGAATGCCACATAGGCACCGGCGCCATGGCGAAGTCCCAGGACACAATCGTGTGGACGGAGACTGCAACCGGGAGGATCGTGACCGCCATGATTCGCATCGCTACTTCCAGACGATGCCATTCCCGTGGGGTTCCGCGCCAGCCCAAAGCAAGCACCGTGTAGACGCGTTTGCGCAAGCCCGTCGCTCGATCTCTCACCATGGCCCAATCGGGAATAATCGGAAGAAGAAGGAAAGTTAGGCTTCCCGTGATGTAGGTGCTGATGGCAAAAAAGTCCCATACCAAAGGAGAACGGAAATTCGGCCAGATGCCGCGTTCGCTGGGATACGGAATAAGCCAGAAGAACAGCCACGCGCGGCCTAGATGAATGATCGGATACTGAGCGCCTATCGCCAGAGCGAAAACGGTGATCGCTTCGGCGCATCGTGTTACCGGGCGACGCCACGTAGCATTGACCAGGCGAAGAATCGCCGAGATCAGGGTCCCGGCATGACTGATTCCAATCCAAAACACGAAGTTCGTGATATAGAAACCCCAGAAAACCGGTCGCGTGATTCCCGCTACGCCCATCCCCTCATACATCTGATATGCGTAGACAAACATACCGGGAAGCCCGATGGCTACCAAGACGAATACAAGTACGTAGTAACGCCGCGACGTATGGAACACCGGTAGCAGCAGGTCCTTGCGGATTTTTTCTGACGGGATATCGACCACAGTCGCCTTCGAGGCATTATTCGTCGCCATGCGATGACTCTCTTTCGAGATAGATAACTTTCGGTAGCGTCCCAATTTCTGCTAGCAGTATCGTGGCTCGCACCGAGCGCGACATCCGCGAAACTTGACTGTTCGGATCGTTCAGATCTCCGAAAACCATCGCCGTCGGCGGGCAAGACTGTACGCAGGCTGGTTTGACCTCCCCATCTTGCAGCTCGCGGTTCTCTGCTTTGGCCTTGATCTCCGCGGCGAGGATGCGTTGGTTGCAGAACGTACATTTTTCCATCACCCCTACTTCGCGCACCGAAACGTCCGGGTTTAGTTGTAGCTGGAGGGGCTTATCCCACGCTGGGTTGAACCAATTGAAGTACCGCGCTGTGTACGGGCAGGCGTTCGCACAATAACGCGTACCGATGCATCGGTTATAAACCTGTGCGTTAAGACCTTCCGGAGTGTGATAGCTCGCATAGGTGGGACACACGGGTTCACAGGGAGCCGCATCACATTGTTGACAGAGGACTGGCTGAAACCGTGCCTGGATATTGGGAAATTCGCCCTCCCAATAGCGTTCCACGTGAATCCAGTGCATCGTTCGTCCGCGTGCGGCTTCACCGGCGCTCACCGTGGCTATGTTGTTTTCGGCATGACACGCCGCAACGCATGCCTCGCAGCCAGTGCAGCGATCGAGGTCAATTACCATTCCCCATCTGTGCGCCATCCGCCTTCCTCCTAATGCCCATCCCAAAGACCTTGTCGTTACCGGGCTACCTTTTCCTGGCTCCATTGGGTCGGGCCGCCCGACAGTAGAATCAGTTCGCCTTTGCCTACTTTTGTGACACTCACCCGCGTTCCCGCCCAAGCCAGCGCCCCTGTCGTGAGTTCCACCTGGGGGGCCAATATCTTGATGGGGTTCGCGCCGCGGCCGCTGGCGTAGCGTCCATATTCTTCATGACCTTGTCCCACCGGAATTGCAATCACATCCGGTGCGATTCCCGGCGACAGCAGCGCCGGAGCACGAACTTTCCCGTGTGGGGATTCCACTTCCAAAAGGTCGCCTTGTTCGATCTGCAGAGTGGCTGCAGCCCGTGGATTTATTTCCACCCACGTTCCCCACATTCCCGTCGATAGAACCTCCGGAATTTCTTGCATCCAGGGCAGATTCGTATGCCGCCCGTCGTAAAACTGCTGCGTGGCATATGGCAGAAAGTAGAACGGATACTCCCCGACAGATCCTGCGAATTCCGCATCCTGATATTTCACCGCGCTGAAGGAACTCGCGGGAGCCTTTGCTTTCGGCGCTGCACTCGCCTCCACACTCCACCAACCGCCTTGCTCCTGGATCTTGTTCCAGAATTCGGCGCCGTCCTTTGCGTTGATCGAACCGGCATGATGCGCCAGAGGCGCGAGTGTCGCTTGCAGCATTTCTTCATAACTCTTCCATGGCAGGGCTTCGTTCAACCGCCCGCCCAGGCGATGAGCTAGGTCAAGTAGCACGTCGGGCAGCGCACGCGTATCGTGAAGCGGCCGCACGGCGGGAGGC
>JGI12635J15846_10001703_pt1 | contig 19171 bp, 14 predicted proteins | sample BlaSpr_A8_OM2_M2_FD_15846 | JGI IMG/M metagenome (IMG submission 15846) | reverse complement strand
GCTGCAGGTATTCGATGCGCTTGGCCGCCAGGCCGCCCCCAGCGCCGAGGCCGGTGCCGCGGCCACGCCGCCGCTCAGCACGCCGCAGCCAGGGCTAAGCATTCCGACCACCTTCGGCGCCGGCAGCGGCAGCCTTCGGATTGCCGGTTATAACGATCCATACATCGGGTTGCAGCACGGCTTTGCCGCCATCGAGGCCGGCGCCGCACAGCAGTGGTCGCGCGGCGAGGGCGTCCGCGTGGCCATCATCGACACCGGTGTCGAAGTGGGCCATCCGGATCTGGTCGGGCGCGTTGCCGCTGCGCGCAACTTTATCGATAACGACATGAGCTCGTTCGAGACCGACCGGCACGGAACCGGCGTCGCCGGCATCATTGGCGCCGATGCCAACAATAATATCGGCATCGTCGGGGTAGCGCCGTCGGCGCGTCTGCAGATCTATAAAGCCTGTCAGCCGCTTCAGCCCAACGGCCTCGAAGCGCAGTGCAATTCATTTACCCTCGCATTGGCGCTCGACGCCGCGATCGCGGCGCACGCGCAGATCGTCAATCTGAGCCTAGGCGGACCGGCCGATCCACTGTTGGCGCAGCTGGTCAGCTATGGCCAGCGCCGCGGCATGATATTCGTCGGTGCGGTACCCGATGACGGGCGACTGGATGGATTTCCGCTCGGCATTCCCGGGGTCATCGCGGTCGATCAGGTCGGGCGCTCGGATGCATCGGCCGCGGTGCTGCACGCACCGGGCCGCGATATTCTGAGCCTGGCACCGGCCGGCGGTTACGATTTCGCCACCGGTTCCTCGTTCGCGGCCGCTCATGTCACCGGCGCGATTGCACTGCTGCGGGCGCGGGTACCGAATCTCGATGCAGCCATGCTGTTCGCCGTGCTCAATCGCACGCGCACGCACGATGAGCACGGCGACCGGATCAACATCTGCGCCGCCCTCGCCGCGGTACAGCCCCGGGATGATTGCACTCACTCGGCAAGAGCGGTAGCGACGGCAACCTTCCTGCAGTGAGCTCGCCGCTACCCGATGCGGCCGTCACTCGCGGTCGATCCGCCCTAGGCGGCGAGTCAGCAAGCCTGGCACCGGTTCGCCAGCAGTCTCGCGGGCGTCAGGGCTGTCGAGTTGCGCTGCGGCTCTCATCCCGCAGCGGGTGTCGAGGCGTAGCATAAAGTTCCGGAGCTTCCAGGGCGGTGCGCACGGCGTGCATAGCCGGCGGTCGCGGCGGATGCCCCGATAGCCATTTCAATATGCGCCGGCCGTGGGACATTTCCGACCAGGAATTACGCGCTGCCCACGCCTGCTCCGAGCGGACAGCCACGCGCTTGTCGAGCAGCTCCCGGCTCGGTATGACGCGAGCGAGCACGTAGCTGAGCTTCTCGGAGATCGATGTCGACCACGCGATGCCAGGAAAGGCTTCGATCCTCAGCGTGGAAAAGGAGACCTCCGAGATCGTCTGCCGCCGGGACACGCCTCTCAATGCACGCGGGCAGTCCGGTCTCAAAGCCGCAAGGATCGCGGCCGGGACCGCTTGCGGGTAATAGCGCGCCAGCAGCTCCAGCGGTGGGACCGCCCACCACAACGCTCGATCGTGGCCTCGGATCGCCAGCAGCTGCGCCCAATCATCCTCGCGCATCCGCCCGGCCAGCAGCGCAAGGTCATGAAGCTGNATGAGACGCAGCGCCCGCNCCANCATGCTGCCGGCGGCNTGCAGCANCAGGTGGGTGAACAACGCCACCGCCGANGGATAGCNGTTGAGGCCTGGATGCGGCGCNGGCGGGAACATCAGCTCGGAGANGTCCGCGGTGTTCAGCGGCAGCCGCTCGGCGATCCTGGTGTGCAGGTCGATNTTGATCGGNCGGTCGGCATGCTCGCCNAAGCTGNCAGCGGCTTTGCGCACGACGGCNATGGCGAGTTCCGCGGGCTCAAATNCGCGGTGTTTCCAGCTGACCGACGTATCGAGATANCCCAGAACCTGCAGCAGNTGCTTNATCCGCTCGGTATCGCTTTCCGGCACCAGCAGATCCACATCNGCCATCGGCCGTTCACCGACCGCGTACAGGCCGAGCCGATGCAGGGCAGCTCCCTTGAGCGGCACGATGGCAATACACGCGCGACGCGCCTGCTCATCGATGCGCGCCAGCAACGTCGTGATGCGCTGCTGGCGGACCGCGGTGTGCATGCGCTGCTGGGTGACAAACTGTTCCCATTCGCGAGGACCGCGCCAGCGCAACACCCCGGCCAGCAGAGGCGAGACGCCGTGCAGGACAGCGGCGGCACGGGCCATGCTCCACTCGAAGTCGGTCCAGTTCGGGCAGTGGCTGGTCGGGTGCAGCAGTTCGGCGGCGAACAACTCCGTCGCCTGGCGCAGGGCAAGCTCTACGCGCGGCAGCGGCGGTAGCGTCGTCAAGTCACACCGCCAGCGCGGTATCGGAATCGAAGGCGGTGCCGGCATCGCGTCGATACTGCGGTTCGCGCGCTATCAGGCTGTCCCAGCGCCCCTGCAGCGACTGTTGCCCCTGGTTTGCATTCAGTTGCTGCGCGGATACCTGGTCGTGCAGCAGCTCACGGACCGCACGATAGAACTCGGAGCGATACGTTCCATGGAACATCATTTCCAGATCGTTGCTCTCCTGCCAATGAGTCTTGGTGCCCAGCTGCGCTTTGACCTGGTCGTAGAACGGCGTGCCTGGCAGCGGATAGGAGACGCTGACGCCGATGTCGTCCGGCTGTGCCAGCTCGATCAGATCGCGGGTCGCCAGGATGTCCTCGAGCTGTTCGCCCAGATAGCCGATCTGAATGAAAAAGCCGACCCGGATGTTTTCAGCCTTGAGCCGCGCCCGTGCGGTCAGGATTTCCTCGACCGTGATGCCCTTGTTCATCGCATTGAGCACCCGCTGGCTGCCGCTTTCGGCGCCGATCCAGGCTTCGGCGCAGCCGGCTTGCCTGAGCGCACGCGCCATCGCGACGCTGATCAGGTCGGCACGTGTCTGGATGGTGAAGGGTAGCGCGCCGCCTTCGGCGCGGGCCGCCTGCGCGAACTCGGTGATCCAGTCGACCCGGAATCCGAAGATATCGTCGGCAAACCAGATGTGGTCGGGATGGAACCGGCGCTTCAGATCGGCCATTTCAGCGGCGACTCCGCGAGCGCTGCGTTGCAGGTATCGGTTGCCCCAGATCGGCTTGGAGCACCAGTTGCAACGAAACGANCAACCGCGCGAGGCGGCCATGTTCAAGCTAAAAAAACCATGCGCCCGGTTCCANACTGTGCGATAGCGCTCAACGTCGATCAGGTCCCAGGCCGGCGGCTCGACGGGCTGCAGATTGGACGACGGCTTGGCGCCGCGGGCCATGCTCAACTTGCCGCCGGTCAGCGCGGCGACGCCCAACTGACCGTCAACCAGCTGCGCCACCGGCAGCTGTGGATTTGAGTCCAGGCGCTGCGTGAGTGCCCCCAGTGCCGGCAATCCTTCGCCCAGCAGCACCGCGTCGGCACCGGCGTTCAGATAGTGCTCTGGCGCGTCCGAGGCATCCGAGCCGACGGCAAGCACGCGGGCGTCGACGCGACGGGCCAGACCGATCATCTCGCAACTCGCCCGGCGCATGCGCTCGAGGCACATCTTGCTCAGGAAATTGAAGCTGTCCTCGTACAGCAACACCAGTTGCGGCTGGACTTGGTGCAGCAGCCGCTCGTATTCCTCAACCCCGTCGGCGAGCATGGCGTCGAACATGTGCACCGCGTGTCCGTCGCGGCGCAGCATGGACGCGACCTGCAGGGTCGCAAGCGGCGGGTAGGGCTTGGCACGCTCCAGCTGCTTGCGGTCGAAGCGGAGAAAATACGAATGCGCAACCACGATGGTCAGCATGATTCCTGCTCTTGCGATCGACGCGTCGGCGCCGGGCCCATGCCCGGCTGTTATAAGAATACGTGCAGTTCGATGAACCCAAGGGTCTCATTCTGCAAATGGTTCTGTGGAATGCCCTGGTAGCGACGGAATCCGGCGCGCGCTTGTAGAAACGGGATCGGGGTGAGCTCGTAGACCGCGCTCCAGCGCGTCTGCCCATTGTTCGCCACGCTGCGTTCCGGATCGGAGTATTCGTAGCTCAGCTTGAGATTGTTGCCCTTGCAGATCAGCCAGTTCGCCTCCGCCAGCGCGGGAATCATGGTGCGCGTGCCGTTGGGATAGCCGGCCTGCCTGACCAGATCCACTTCGCCGAGCCACGCTATCGGCCCGGTCTTCACGCCGGCAAACAGGCCGTACGTCTGGCGATTGCCGGCGTCCGCCCGGGTAAATGAACCGGCCGCACCGAGCCGCCACCGGGACTGCACGTGCACCAGCTGCCCCGTCACCTGGTAGCCGGAGCCGGTTCCGCTGTTGGCGGAACCGTTGGTCAGATCCAGTTGCCCCGACCAGTTCGCCCGCTCCAGGCCTAATTCGACGCCGTTGTCGGGCGTGGTCATATTGATGCCAGTGACCTGGCGCACCAGCGCAGTCTGGTCCTGCAGCCGCCATCCGAACGGCAGATAGAAGTGGCCGGCTTTGAGGTACCAATCGGACGTGTTGCCGTAGCGCGCATACGCCTCCATGGTCTGCGCGGCACCGGGAGCCACCTGCTCATCGACGTACACGCCCAGCAGGTTTGGGATCACGCTGACGTCGGCATAAAGCCGAAACTGCTCGAGCGCAAATTGCTGCTGCGTCGGGGACTGCGGAACGCGGGTGCGCGACCAGTCGGTTCGCAGGTCGCCGCCGACCCGCACGATGTCCTGCACCACCTGCCCCAGCCAAACGGGAGCACCGGCGGGAAGGGTGCTCGCCGGCATCACATTTTCGGCGTACACCAGGCCGAAGGTATTGCGCAGACCGCCACCCGTCGGGTTGACATGGCAGGCGACGCATTTGTAGCCCTGCTGCACGGCCAGATAGGGTTCGGCGACAGCGACTCGCGTGCTGCCCAGTGCGATACATGCCAGCACCGCCAGCAGCGGCGCGATCCTCATGGCTGCTGTCCGACGATGCGATGTCATGGCGGCGCCGCCACGGTGAAGCGGGCGATGATTCGATCGCCGTTGGCGTCGGCAGGCGCAGCGCTCATCGGCTCTCCATCGCGGGCGCTGAGCGCAGTGCCGGACAGTCCACTGAGCACGACCTGATACTGGCCGGCCATCAGTGGCGAGCGCGGCGTCAGCAGCAGCGCGCGGGGATTGGCGGCTGGCACTGACGGCTGAATCGCGATGGCGGTCGTCGCTTGTGCGCCAGCCTCGCCGTCGATGCGTTCCAGGCGCACCGCTGCTGTGTCGGCGCGCGTCGCGTCCAGCTCGCGCGTGAATCCAATCACGATCTGCGCCGGCGCTACCGCCAGCACATCGCCATTCTCCGGCACCATCGAGGCAACGCGGAAGGTCGCGGCCATCGTGCCGGCCGCTGTGCCGGGCTGCGCGCCGTCGGTAATCCATTGAACGATGAAGGCGATCGTGGTCGCCGCAAGCGGCGTCTCCCCGAGCGGCATCTGTCCGCCGACCGCGGCATGACCTTCGAGCTTCTGAATGATGTAGCTGTTGGTGGGATCACTCGGCTTGACGCGCAGGATGCTCGGCACTTCGGTGCTCGGCATTCCCACCAGCAGGTTGTAGCTGTGAGTCGCATCGAGCATCAGACCTTCCGGTGCGGTGGCGCCGGCGTGGCACACCGAGCAGATCGGCGTGAAGACATTGGCCTGAATGGCATCGAAGTTGGCCGACAGCGGTAGCGTTCCGCCGGAACTCGATCCGGACAGCGGCTGTCCATTGCTGTCGAGCCCGGCGCCGCTACCTGAACAGCCGCACAACCAGGTGCCACATAGAGCCGCGGCTGCGAGCCGGCGCCAATGGGTGGCAAGCGGACGGGTGTTGAGAGCTGCGGGCAACATCGATCCAGAATTCCGCCGACCGTGGCCTAAATGGCACGATTAAATGTCGTTTCAGTGGTAGGTGCCTGCCACTGCCGCGGCGGTTTTATGCGACTCGCCCGCGGGCTGGAAGACTCGTATACAGCGCCTGAAAGCGCCCGGCGGTGTAATCGGCGTCTTCCCGGGTGGCCCGCCGCAACGCCTCACGGGCGATGCCCAGCCGCAGGCCTTCGTCGTTGAGCAGCCGCCCGATCGCGCTGGCAAGACCAGCCGAGTCGCCCACTGGGACGGCCACTGCGGCATCCGGCGCCCACTCAGCCACGTGTCCGACCGCCGTGCCCACGGTCGGTACGCCGGCCACCGCGGCTTCCAGCAGCGCCAGCGGACCCGCCTCATGTCGCGACGAAATGATCATCAGGTCGGCCGCCGCCATCAGCGGACGCAGCTGTCGCTGGGTCAGAAATCCGCGGAATCTGACTTGCCGCGACAGCCCCATTTGCCCGGCCAGCGCCTGTATTTCGCCTTGCAGCGTATCGTCGCCGACGATATCCATCTCGAATCTGATGCGCGCAGCGCGCAAGGAAGCGAGCGCTCGCAGCAGCGTTGATTGATCCTTTACCAGGTTCAGGCTCGCGACCTGAATCAGTCGGCCAGGGCTAGCCGGCTCGCGGCGCGTCGGATTTCTCGGAGGCCAGCTGCTCAGATCCACGCCCAGCGGCAGACGCTGTGCCGGCACACCCAGTTGCGTCAACGCCTGGATCATGGTCGCACTGGCTGCGGTGACGGCGGACGCGCCTCGCAGCACCAGCGCTTCCCGCAGCCGTCCGCGCCAGCTCAGCCGGCCGCCGTAGCCGATGTCCCGCAGTGCCACCAGCTCGCCGCCGGCCACATGCACCAGGCTCGGTATACCGAGGATCCTCCCCGCCGACACCGCGACCTGGCCGCACGCTCCGGACCAGATGGCATGCACGACATGGAACGGCGAGAAGCGATGCAGCGCGCATATCGCGCGCACCGCGTGTAGACGCGTATGACGCGATCCGATGTTGTGGATGCGGGCGCCCGCAAGAGGCCATTCGGCGGCCTCAGGCTCCTGCTTCAGGGCAAATACATGCACCTCGTTGTGCAGCGACAGCCGCGCGATCAGAGCCAGCAGCGCCGGGATCACGCGGTACTCGCCGGATCGGTCGACCCCTCCCGGTACCACCAGAGCGATGCGCATCATCTACGTGAGTGCCATTGCGGCAGCGGATGGTTTTCTGAACATAGGCGGACCGGCGATCGCTTGCGTGCAACCGTGGTGCGCGAAAGAAATGATAGTCTGACAGGCAGTGTCGGCTTTTCGAGCGACCTGCTGCGGGTAAAACCCGTGATGCCGTAACCTGCCACCTATATCCGCAAGCGCTGTCGTGACGGCGACGCATTTCTGCTCACTTGAAGATGGACAGACTACCTAGCTCATCGGCGGCGCCATCGGTCGGTACCGAGCCGCAATTGCGCGACACGCAGGATGCTTTCGACAGCGTTGCTGCCGACTATGACGGGCCGCGCGGCAACAATCCGCTGATTCAGGACATGCGTGCGGAGATGTGGCGCTGGCTGGATGCCACGTTTGCTCGCGGCAGCCGATTGATCGACATCGGCTGCGGCACTGGCCTCGACGCCATCCGCATGGCGGGCATGGGACATCGGATCACGGCCACCGACTGGTCGTCGCAGATGGTGCGGCGGACCAACGATCGTGCCGCGCGCGATCTGCTGCAGGACCGCGTGCAGGCGCTCGCGCTCGGCGCGCAGGAACTGGGTCGCCTGGAGGGCGAGGGCACCTATGACGGCGCCTATTCCAATCTCGGCCCGCTCAATTGCGCGCCCGACCTGGCCGCGGTGTCGCGCGAATGCGCCCGGCTACTCAGGCCCGGCGGCGCGCTCGTGTTCAGCGTGATCGGCCGCGTCTGTCCGTGGGAGATTGCGCATTACCTGCGGCGCGGGCAATGGGCGCGCGTGCGGGTGCGCTTTGCGCGCAATTTCGTGCCGGTGAGCATGAACAAACACACCATATGGACGCGCTACTACGGGCCGCGCGAATTTCAGCGCGCTTTCGCGCGCGAATTCGCGCTCAGCCACTTTCGCGGACTGTGCGTGTTCGCACCGCCGCCGTATCTGAGCTGGGTCCGGGAGCGTCACCCACAGTGGCACGATCGCTTATGGCGCCTGGACCGACGCCTGGCGGGTTGGCCGTTGCTGCGCAACATTGGCGATCATTTTCTGATCGTGATGACCAAACGATAGACCCAAGCGCATGGTCGTCAACACGCACCGATTGTTTGCCCAGCTGCTGCGGGTGATGCGGATCGACGCTGTTTGCGACGTAGGTTCAATGAACGGCGCAGACGCGCTGCGGTTTCGTGCCGCAGCGCCAGCGGCCAGGATTCACGCTTTCGAGCCAAACCCGGACAATCTCCAGCGGATGCAGGCCAATCCGGCACTGCGCGACAATAATATCAATATCGTGCCACTGGCCGTCACCAACTACGATGGCGACGCAGAGTTCCATATCATCCCTGCGGGTTACTTCCCAGGCGAGAGCTGGCGCGGAATGAGCTCGCTCTACGAGCGATTCGACCAACCGGCGCTTTCCACCACCGTTCGCGTGAAGACCGCGCGGCTGGACACATTTCTTGCGCGCGACGTCGCGCCGCATCTGCGCGTTGCCTTGTGGATCGACGTGGAAGGCAAGGCGCACGAGGTCATCGAGGGCGGCGCCGGCTTGATGCACCAGCTCTGGCTGTTGCACGTGGAAGTCGAGACCTCGTTGTGCATTGCGGCGGAGCAGAAGTTCTACCCGCAGGTCAAAGCTTTGCTCCGCTCCGCGGGGTTCATTGAGTTGGCAACCGATGGGCAACCCACACAGGTTCAGTTCAATGCGCTGTTCGTGCGCTCGGATCTGCCGGCGGCAGTACGGCTCAGGGTTCGCCAGCAGCTGCTGCAGCTGTGTTTGCGTCGCTCGCTGGGCGGCGCCCTGCGCAAAATCTCCCCCGCGCTGTTCGGCTGGTGCCGGTCGATCTGGCCGTGAGCTCAAGGCTGGTCGTGGGCGCAGAGTACGACCGGGCGATAACCGCCCTGGAGTCGGATCGTCGCGCCCGCTCGGCATTCCAGGATCTTGTATTGAAAATTGCGCAACCCGGCGCCGTGCTGTTTGACTTCGGTGCGGGGACCGGAATCGACGCACGCTTCTATGCCGAGCACGGCTTCACGGTCGGGGCCTACGAAGTCGACCCCGGAATGTGCGAGCACTTCGCGATCGGCTGCCGCGGCCTTATCGAGGCAGGGAGAATCACGCTTGACACCGGAAGCTATCCGCAGTTCCTGGCCTGCACCACGCTCAATAGCGGGCGCGGCGTGGACCTCATTACGTCGAACTTCGCGCCGCTCAATCTGATCGCAGACCTGACGGGTCTGTTTGAAAAATTTCATGTACTCACGGTGCCGGACGGGAAAGTCTTTGTGAGTGTCCTCAATCCCTACTTCATCGGCGACATGAAATACAAATGGTGGTGGCGAAATGCCCTGCGCCTGTGGCGCGTTGGCCATTTTTCCGTGGCCGGCGCCCAGGCCCCCATTATCCGGCGACGGCTCGCCGATTTTGCCCGGCAAAGCGCGCCCCACTTCGCGTTGACGCGGGTGTTCCCGGGATTGCCGTCCTACCGCGCGCAGCATGACAATGGCGTCGATGCGGGTGGTGGCGGCCGCTGCCCGTGGTTGCGCGTGGTCACATGCCGGTTCATGTTTCTGCTGTTTGAAAAGCGGGACATTTGCACGGAGGGCGGCGCGGTTCATGGTGTTCCCGGGCCGAGCAATATCTCGTCCACGAACGACGCCCGCTCGCGTGCAAAAAGCGCCCGCAGGTGATTGGAGTCCTTATACAGCGGCATCCCGTCCGCCCCGCTCGCCGGGCATAGCATTCCATCGCACAGGGTGAAGCGAGGATCGACTGCGTTCGCGCCGGTCTGCGCGGCGATGTCGCGCAATCGATCCGTCAGCGGCGCCACGAACGACTCGAACGGTCCGGCGTCGATGCGCCGTCCGCCGGCGACCGCAAGACTTCGGGGAATGTGCAGCGACAGCCTCAGTTGCGATGGCAACATGGAGCCNGGGTCGAACAGCGGCGACGTCGGGTTCGAGAGNACGATGATTACCCTGCGACCGCTCGATACCAGCCTNGCGACGGTATTCTGAAATTGCTCGAACACGATCTGCGTGCCGGGCGAGTCGAGCCTCAGCGGCGCTCGCGTGTGATCTTTTACGCGATAGACCTGTTCCTCGGAGTGCTCCACCGAATACTCCCCAAGCAGATACTTTTCCCAGAATGCACCGAATACCACGGTGTCGACGTCGGGTCGAAAAGCCCGTTCCATCGCGTAATCGAAAAAACCGCTGCAGTTCGGTCCGCGCGGCACCCGGTTGATGCCGGGCAGGGGAGGACAGCCCGGATACGTGGCAAATATGGCCGATCGAGCGGCATCGGCATGCGTATCGATTACGCGCGTGACGCGGGGCCAGTACTGTTCCATGTGGGAATCGCCGATGAATAGGGCCTTGCGGTCACGGTGACCCGATGCCGTCAGTGTCAGCAATCCCCGTCGGCCGCCGGAGTTGGATGCGCCAGGATACTGCCAGTCATTGACTGCGTCTTCCCAGGCGGTGAAGGCTGGTCCCGATAGTCGACCCGGGATCCAGCGCGCGCCTGCCGCAGCCCCTGCCAGCGCGAAGATCGCGAGTCCAACGAGCAATCCCGGTACGGTCTTTCTGCCGGGCCTGCCGTAGCGGATCGGCGTCTCCACCCAGCGATAGGTCGCGTAGGCGGCGGCAAAGGCGATGGCGATCGCGGCCGCCGCCAGGGCAGGCGGCAGTGCATGTCCGAGGATAATTTGCGCGAACGAAAACAGAGGCCAGTGCCACAGATACAGCGGATAGCTGATCCGCCCGACGAATATCATCGGCTGGCTGGACAGAAACTGTCGGTTCACCACCGCGAGCGGTCCGGCCCAGATCAGCAGTGCCGCGCCGGCTGTCGAAATGACACTGGCTATGGCGGGAGCCGCCTTGTCTGCATCGAAAAACACGACGACTGCCGCCATCAGCGCCGTTCCCGCCAACGAGCTCGCCTGCGCGGCGTACGCCGGCAAGCTGCGGCTCGATGACCTATCCGCGGCAGCGCTGCGAGGCATGCCTGGTCGCCATGCGGCCAGGATCCCTCCCACGGCCAGCTCCCACGCCCTGGACGCCGGCAGGTAGAAGTACTGTATTGGCGCATGCCAGATGCCCCAGATACTGATCGCCAGAGATGTTGCGGTCACGGCGAGCAGAACGCGCATCGTGACGCCTCGCTGCACGGCCACCATCAACAGGACGGGCCAGGCGAAATAGAATTGCTCCTCCACGCCTAACGACCAAAGGTGCAGCAGCGGTGTCAACCCCGTGCTGCTGTCAAAGTAGCCGCTGCCGATTCTTGCGAAGAACACGTTTGCCAGAAATGCCGTGCACCATGAGACCGATCTGCCAAGCCATAGCAGCTCCCCGGGAAGCAGTGTCAGCCAACCGAATAGGCAACACGCCCCCAGAACCACGAGCAGAGCCGGCACGATGCGCCGCACGCGGCGCTGATAGAATGCACCGAGGCTGAATGTTCCCGACTGCAGACCGGTCAGAATGATCTGAGTGATCAGATAACCAGAGATGACGAAGAACACGTCCACGCCGATGAAGCCGGCGGTTCGAAATTTCGGGAAAGCGTGATAGGCGACGACCAGTCCGACAGCGACGGCGCGTAGCCCATCGATGTCGGGCCGAAACGTCAGCGTCGCGTCGCGGATTCGCACCGGCCGCGAGGCGGCTCGTGTTGCCTCGACGTTTCCCCTCGGGAACAGCCCCACGGGTGATTCGCTATTCGCCATCCGTGTCCGGTGAATCGCCTGACAATGCAGGCAGCAATTCAATCAATGCCTGGGCGGCCTCGAGCGGATGGCGTCCTCTGCGCAGCTCGAAGCCCGGCAGACCGGATACCTGCCGTCTGAAGCTGCTCCAGCCGGGCTGCTTTGCCGCGTATTGCTGGCTCGCTGCGAGTTGTTCAGTCAGTGCGGCTTTGCGCAGCGGCGCGAGCAGTGGACGATTGCCGGCGCTTCTGGGTGAGACGAATACCACGGCGCGGATCCGCAGCGGCGCGGGTGCCAGCCGGTACTGCGGCCGCCGCAGATCAATCTCGAATTTTTCCACCCCGCTTCGCCGTCGGATGACACACGACTTGCGTATCAGCGCTGCGCTGCCCGCGTCCGTAAGAAAGCGCAACGAGTCGGCACGCACGTGCAGGAAATTGGCAACTCCGGTGGCGAGCAGACCTTCCGGCCTGACCAAGACGCTGTCTTCGGCCAGGAATTCAAGGCCTTGCAACAGGCAGTGCAAGGCCAGCGTCGACTTTCCCGAGCCGCTCGGGCCCAACAGCAGAACACCCTGGCCGTCGCGGCCGACGCATGCGGCATGCAGAGGCACCAACTTCTGCACGCGTGCTGCCAGCACATAGACCGCGAACTCGAGCAGCTCATAGCGGATGTGATAGGGGAACCTGAGCATGTCCTGCGACACGACGATCAGCGCCGAGCGCTGTTGCTCGGTGATCGCCGCGAAGTTTGCACCGTCCATGGCCCCGCACAGAATCCCTCCGCCCGCAAGCGGCCTCACCCGCGGCGGCTCGCTTCGCGCCTGGATTGCGCGGCGCGGGTGTCTAGTGGAGGTGAGCAGCAGCCTCACCAGACAGCGCGGTGCCGCACTGGAGAGTCGGTGAGACGGCAGTCCCGCATACGCAAGCTGCACGACGCGACGCAGCCGGGGGCTGTCGGTCTCAAAATGAAACTGTCCACCCAGCAATTGCATGCGCTCGTGCAGCGCCGCGCGCTGCCGCTCCCGAAACGGATCAGGGGGCGGCGCAGCCAGAGTCCGGCGGGTCTTGCGAGCCAAGGCTGAATACCGGCTTCAGCGAACGCCAGCCATTCGCCGGAAAGCTTCCGAGCTCTTCAGCAGCCCGTCATAGGTTCCACTGCCGATGAGCTTGCCGTCTTCGAGCTCGAAAATCACATCACACGAGCGCACGCTGCTCATGCGGTGCGCGATAAGGATACTCGTGTAGCGACCGCGCAGCCGCCCCAGCGTCGCCATCAACTCCTGTTCCGTCAAACCGTCCAGCGCATTGGTCGCCTCGTCCAACAGCAGCACCGACGCTTCTTTATATAACGCGCGGGCAATGCCGATTCTCTGTCGCTGCCCGCCGCTCAACTCGATGCCTCGCTCGCCTACGCGCTGGTCATACCCCTGGGGCAGCGTTGCGATGAGATCATCGAGTTGCGCCAGCCGCGCCGCTTCGAGCAACCGACGTCGATCAATGGTGGATGAAGGGATTCCGAGGGCGATGTTCTGCGCGACGCTCGCATCCAGCAGAAAGATGTTCTGTGGCACGTAAGCAATGCGGGACTGCCAGGCCAGGCGCGTGGCGTCATCGAGCACGATGCCATCGACTTCCACACGTCCCGTATCTGGCACCAGCAGTCCCGCGATCAGATCCACGAGAGTGGTCTTGCCCGAACCGTTCGGGCCTACGATACCGACTGCGGCGCGCGCCGGAATGCGCAGCGACACGTCGCTGAGCGCCCAAGGCCGATCCGGTCCATAGCGGAAGGATGTTCCTTGCAACCGGATTTCCTGGCAGGGACGTTCCTGCCAGCCTACGCCGTACGCTTGTGAAGCATCTGCCGTGGCCCCGATCCCCGGGCCCCGCCGCGCGCGACGCAGGTCAGGCGCAATCAGCTCCAATCCGGCGTGGTCGGCGCGAATTCTCACGACCGCAGCGAAAACCTGTTGCAGCATCGGCAGCAGCCGGTAGGCGGCAAATGCGAGGAATGTCAGTTGCCCCAGCCACGGGCCGATGCCATCCTCATGGCCACCCAGTACGAGCGCAATGCCAACGAGGCCCGTCACGGCCACGCATTCCATGAGATGCCTGGGGCCTTGAGCGACGGCGTTGCTATGAGCGGCAGCCAGCGAAGCGGCCCGGCTGGCACTCTCGAACCGGCCATGGAAGAAACTCTGCACTTGCAGGATGAGAATTTCCTTGATGGCGCCGAAGCTCTCNTTGACGATCTGTACCTGCTCGGTGGAAAAGTGTGACTGNGCCCGCCCGGAGCGCGCCAGACGATGGCGCACGGCGATGTAGATGAGGGTATAGCCTCCCGCCAGAGCGGCNATCATGGCGATGGCGACCGCCGGTCGCAGCAGCAGGACCGANATGATGATCAACGACGCTGTGACCAGGTTGGTGATCACGACGAAGCCGTTCTGCAGTATTCCGATGGTCACACGGGTGGTTTCATACATGACGTTGTTGAAGAGCGTCGTGCTGTTGGTGCCGGTGTGAAATGAGTACGGCCGCAGGAGGTATTCACCGAACAGCGTCGCTTGCAGTTCGGTGCCCACTCGCAGCGCCACGCGATTCATCGCCAGCGTCCCCACTAGGTTGACCAGATTGGCGAGCAGCATCACAGCGATAAACGCCGCTCCAAGAGCCACGACGAAAGAGCGCCGGCTGGCGAAGCCGCCGTGAACGTACAGCCACCGCAGCGGGGCATTGTGATCGATCAGCTGCGCATCGCCGAGCACCGCGAAGAAAGGCGCGATCGCTGCGATCCCGGTGATGGTCGAGAACGCCATCAGCAGCGAAAACAGCTGCATGAATAGGACGTAACGTCGCTGCCGCGGCGTCAAGATGCTCCAGAGCTCGGAAACCAATTTCATCGTGCGGTCACCGGCGCAGCACGGCAGTGATGACTAGGCGCTCACAGAGCGGCGGCGAACGCGGCCGCGTCTGTAGACACCGAGCAGACCGCGCGGGGCCGCCAGCTTCAGCAATACCCGCGCGAGGCCCGCCCACCATTTCCTGCAACGCCACGAGCGAGCGCAGCCACGCAGCAGAATCATCGCCGCCCCGAGTCGGTCGGAGTCCGCGCGCAGACTCGCCTGGTTCAGGGTGCTTTGCGCGAACAGACGCTCCACCAGCGAGCGCACACGGAGATCGGTCACAAGATTGCGTACTTTCCCGAGCGCCCTGTGCCGGCTGGCCAGCATGTCATCGCCATGGTCGATTTCGCCGTGGTGCTGATCATGGGAGCGCCGCACGCGGGTGAGCGGCTCGTCGACGAGATCGATCTCGCTGCGGCAGGCGAGCCGCAACCAAAGATCACAGTCTTCGAACAGCAACAGCTGTTCGTCAAAGCCGCCGACTTCCGCGACCAGGTGGCGGTCGGCAACTACCGCCGGAGTCCAGATGCTGACCTCGTGCATCAACAGCAGCTCGAGGATCGCACCCCGATGCGGCCGGGGGGTAGCCGCATGTGCGCAGGGCTCACCGGTCGCGTCAATGGTAATGTATCCCGTGTAGCTCCAGCGGCGGCCGGTGCAGGCCCTCAAAGCTCCAATCTGCCGTTCCAACTTCCTCGGCAGCCACTCGTCGTCGGAATCCAGGAAGGCGAGGTACTCGCCACGAGCCTGNCGCAATGCGCAGTTGCGTACCGCNGCGGGATTTCCGGAGTGCGGCAGCCAGATGACTNTGACACGAGGCTCGCTCTGCAGCGCACTCAAGTANGCCCGGGTTTCCTCGTCCGAGCCGTCGTCGGCGATGACCAGCTCCCAATCCACCAGAGTCTGAGCGAACACGGATCCTACCGCGGAGCGTAAGTACTTCAGGCGATTGAACGTCGGCAGGATGACCGAAACCGACGGCGTAGTGGCGACAGGTGTTGTCATGAAATCACGCCTGCGGCCGGCTTTGTGCAGCGCGCCCGCCTCGGTACTTGCGAACGAGCCTGCGCACCACTGCCGGAGCGGACGCAACCAGCGCGCCGCGCCACCATTGCGGAAATCGCCACGAGTAAGCAGCGCTCGACAGCACCGTACTGAGCGCGCCGATGCGTTTGCCGGAATCGGCCTGGCTCTTCGCAAGTCCCGCCGCCATCTCGGCGCGCAGCCGGCGCAGAATCGATTCGAGATGGCTGGCGCGGGGCGCGCGCAGGGCCTTCTCGAATACGCGCCTGCGGTTACGCCACGCCAGGATGTCGGTTCCGGAATGTTGCCCGTGACGGCGTATCAGCGTGAGTGATTCATCGACACCGTCGATTTCGCTGTGTTCGGCCAGCCGCAACCACAGCTCGTCGTCTTCGCACATGACCAGCTCCTCGTCGAACGGCCCGAGCTGTTCCAGCAGCTGTCGCGATACCACCACGCTCGGCAGGGCGATGACGGTTTCCTCCTCGAGGAGCTTTTCCAGAATCCAGCCGGACGGCGCAGGCCAGTTGCTGGAGCGGGCCGGGACAGTCGGATTACCCAGGGCATCCACCAGCGCAAACCTGGTGTAGCTCCATTCGCGGCCGGGGTGGCGCCGAAGCGATTCAAGCTGCATCTCCAGTTTCGTCGGCAGCCAGGCATCATCGGAATCCAGAAAGGCGATGTACTCGCCCTGCGCCTCGCGCAGGGCGGCATTGCGTACGACGGATGGCTTTCCGGTATGCGCCAGCCAGATCACCTTGACGCGCGGCGGATCATGCAGAGCTTGCAGGTAAGCCCTGGTGTGGGCGCTCGAGCCATCGTCCGCGATTATCAACTCCCAGCGCGTGAACGTCTGGGCGAATACGGACCTGATCGCGGCCGGCACATACTCCACACGATTGAAGGTTGGCATGACGATTGAAATAACCGGTGACATGGCATCTGCGCCTAAGGTGTCCGTATCGCCCGGCGTTGTTCGGGCCGACTGGTCGAACCCCCGGTGCCGCGGGCGCGCTGCAGCACGTCTTCATACATCGCCGCAAGCTTTCGGCCCAGCGCATCGAACGACAGCTCGCGATCGAAATGCGCACTCACCGCGGCGCGCATCTCAGAGCCAACGCGACCGGCAATCGACCGCATTGCTTCGCACAGTGCCTGAGGATCGTCACACGGCCACAACATCCCCACCGCGCCGGCACCAGTGAGCGATCGAAAGGACGGGATATTCGTGACTACCGGGGGTAATCCGCAGGCGAGCGCCTCGATCAGCGCGTAGCCGCTGCCTTCCCTGTGGCTGCCGAGCACGAACAGATCCGCGGCACGCATCAGCAGCTCGATCCTGTCCCGGGGGACGCGCCCCAGCAGGTGTACTCTGTCGCGCAGATGTGAATCGGTTGCGATGCGATCCTCAACCGCGTGCAGCAGCGGCGCGTGTGCGAAGCAGCAGTACAGCTGCAATCGCGGCAGCTCACGCGCTGCGGCGCTGATACCCCCCAGGACAGTGAGCGGATCCTTGTTGACATCCAGATGTCCGACCCAAAGTACGGCCGGGTCGCCCTCGACACCGGTAATGGCGCGCGCCCGCTGCCGGTCCCCGGGCGCAAAGCGACTGGTGGATTCCGGGATTTCATACAGTTGCGTTCCCGGGTGTACGAGGCCTGCCTTTGTGAAGGCGCGCGCCTGCCCCAAAGCGCAAAATGTGAGGCCCGCTGCGACCGCCATCGCGCGTCGCCACAGCGCTCGCCGCCACAGCGGCGGTGGTCCATTGGCGTGATCCTGCAGGACGATCGGAATGCCCGGGGCCAACGAGGCCAGTGACAGCACATGCCGAGGGAAGCCCAGACCGTGAACGTGAAAAACGTCTGGCGACAGTGTGCGAAGCAATTCGCGGAACGCTGTGCTCGATCCGTCCGGCGCCGGTGCGTCGCCGAACGGTTGAAAGTAGTAATGCACACGATCGCGTGCCAGACGCTGCGAATGCGAGCACGCCTGGACAACCGACACGCGAATGCCCGATCGGGACGCGGCTTCGGCGACATCGACCAGCGAAGGCCACGCATCCAGGAGCTGCGCCGGCGACCGTCCTTCGGCGTCATGGAAAAAGCTGATCTGTACGACGTGCAGCAACTGGCGCGGCATGATCGTCACAAGCTCATGACACGCGGGTCCCATTGACGGATGAGCTTGCTCGAGACACGGAGTTCCCAGGGGTCATCGTAACGTTGGAATCGGTAGCGCCATGATGCAAGCGCTCGCAGAGCAGATTTTCCCCAGGAAGAAGCGCGGATGTCCATGATGGTCGGGAATCTGCACCCCAACACCGTCGTGAAATCGACAATTCGCCGCCGCAGCCGCGCGGAGAGCCAGGGCGCATCCTGGTGGCACCAGTAAGCCCGCCACTGCGGCTCGGCCCATTCATCCGCCGTTCGCGGAAACACGACAGGATTACCCGCGCAGTCGCGCATCTCGCTCTGCATGCGCAGGGCAGCCGCATTCTTGCTGTCGCGGCGCTGAGGCAGCGGGGTGTAGATGTAGATCATCACTTCCGTTGCCGGGTGCACGCGCTTGATCATGCGGATGAACTCGAACGTTCTCTCGGTCTCACCCTCGGGATCCTGCGGCGGCGCCAGCATGAAAGACAGTTCTGGAACCACTCCGTGGCTGCGACAGGTCTCGATGGCTGCCAAAGTCTGATCCGAGCGCGTGCCTTTGCGGATGTCGTGCAGCAGCCAATCGCTGGGGGACTCTGCCCCGATATAAGCCATGCGCAAGCGGCTCTTTTTCACCAGCGCCCAGGATTGCTCCGACAAATTCACCAGAGCGTCCGAGCGCGCGAAGCACCACCATGGCAGCTCGAATTTCGCCATCACTTCGAGCAGCGGCACCATGTCCACTTCACGATCGAAGAAATTGTGGTCGTAGAACTGGATGGCATCCACGCCCAGCCGATGCTTTAGAAACCCCAGATCCTGCTCGAGCCGCGCCGCCGGCGGCAACGCCATCTTGCCGCGATACATCGCTGCGACGCCGCAGAATGTGCAGCGAAACCGGCAACCCAGGGCCGCCTGGTAGCCGGCCGTGCGCTGGCCCAGATAGGTCTTGGTCAGATATTGCCGCGCGTTCGGCAGCCTGTCATAGGGCAGCATCCGGTTGAGGCTTGTGGCGGAAAACGCGCGCTCGCTGTTGTGCACGACGCGGCCGTCGAGGCGCCAGGTCAGCCCTGCAATGGAGGCGAGCGCCTCGGCGCGATGCCCGGGAAGCGCATCCAGAAGCTCAGCGATGGTGTCCTCGCCCTGCCCCCTGACGGCGTAATCGACGTAAGGCGCGTTCAGGGCCGCCTCGGGGCATACGGTCGGAAAGGCACCACCCCAGATGATCGGCACGTCAGGCCGCTTCTCGCGGATCGCTTTGGAG
>JGI12635J15846_10001702_pt1 | contig 19195 bp, 15 predicted proteins | sample BlaSpr_A8_OM2_M2_FD_15846 | JGI IMG/M metagenome (IMG submission 15846) | reverse complement strand
CTTCCTGATCGCCAAGAGCGGACGTCCCGGTCCAGTCCTTGTCGACATCACCAAAGACGCGCAACAAGCTTCCGCTGAATTCAATTGGGAAGCGTCGGCGCCGCACCTTCCGCCTAAACGCCGGCGCAACAATCACGACCAGGCCGAATTCGACCGCGCCATCGAGATGCTGAACACCGCCAAGCGGCCCATCATTCTCGCTGGCCACGGCATCATGGTTTCCGGCGCGATGCGCGCCTTTGAGCAGTTCGTCCGCACCGGCAATTATCCCGTCGCCATGACGCTTCTAGGCATCGGCTGCTTCCCTGCCGATAATCCTCTCAACCTCGGCATGATGGGCATGCACGGCGAAGCCTGGGTCAACAATGCCATTCAGGAAGCCGATCTCCTCATTGCCGTCGGCATGCGTTTTGACGATCGCGTCACCGGCGACCTGCGCACGTACGCCAAGAGCGCCCGCAAAATCCACATTGAGATCGACCGCGCCGAAATCAACAAGAACGTAAAGGTTGACGCCGCCCTCGTCGGCGACGCTCGCGAGGTGCTCGAAAGGCTCATGCCCCACCTCCAGCCCTGCGATCGCAGCGCCTGGATTCGGCATGTCGCTGAACTGAAGGGCGATTCGGCGGTGCGTGATATCCAGAGCTTGCCCGACAACGGCCACCTCTATGCCGCGCATGTCATCAACGATATCTGGAAAGAAACCCGAGGCGAAGCCATCGTCGTCACCGATGTCGGCCAGCACCAGATGTGGGAAGCGCAGTATTACCACCACAATCGTCCACGCACGTTAATCACTTCCGGGGGACTCGGCACCATGGGTTTTGCCCTACCGGCCGCCATCGGCGCGAAGTTCGCGAAGCCCGACTCCGAAGTCTGGGTCGTCGTGGGTGATGGCGGATTCCAGATGACCATGAGCGAACTGGCTACCATCGTCCAGGAAAAAATCAACATCAAGATCGCCATCATTAATAACGGCTTCCTCGGCATGGTCCGCCAGTGGCAGGAGTTCTTTTATGACAAACGCTACGTCGCCACTCCGCTCGTCGCGCCGGATTTTGCGGCCCTGGCCAATGCCTTCGGCATCCGCGGCGAGCGTATCACCAAGCGTGCCGAAGTGATTCCCACCATCCGCTCCGCGCGCGAATCAGCCGAAACCGTGCTGATCGACTTCCGCGTCGAACAGGAAGATTCCGTCTATCCCATGGTTGCCGCCGGCGCTTCCTTGAGCGATATGATTCGCCGCCCGAACAGTCCGCTCGTCGAAACGGCAACAGAACCGTAGGAGAAAACGAGAAAAACATGCAAACACTTGTCGCCTATGTTGAAAACAAGCCCGGCGTCCTCAATCGCGTCTCTTCTCTTGCCCGGCGGCTGGCTATCAATATCGATTCGCTCACGGTCGGGCCAACGGAGAATGAAGCAATCGCCCGTATGACCATCGTGGCGCATACCGATGAAAGAGGTGCGCATCGCCTCGAAGCCAGCCTCGAAAAGCTCGTCGATGTCCTCCTTGCGGAGAATATCTCCACTCGTGCGCTTCTCGAGCGAGACCTTGCTTTGATCAAAGTCTCTGCCGATCAGCAGAATCGCCCTCACCTGATGGAATTGATCAAGGTCTTCCGCGCGCGTGTCGTCGATGTCGCACCGGAATCGCTCATCATCGAAGTTTCCGGCGCCGTCGACAAAATCGATGGCCTGCTCGAAGTACTTCGGCCATTCGGTGTGCTTGAAATGGCCCGCACCGGACGAATTTCCATGACCCGAGGCGGCGATTTGCTGCAGCCGCCGGTTGAGGAATCCTCGGGTTCCGAACTCGAATCCGCCGGCTCAAACGTAAAGTGAATGTTTTTGCTCCGGATCAAGGGTTTCAAATATCCGGACGCCAAGCGCGGGCGTCCTTAAAATAATCCGCGCCATCGAAGCAAGTGTTCGGCCGCATGGCGGCCGGCGAGAGGAAAAGCATGGCAAATCTCTACTACGACAATTCGGCGGACCTTTCACTGATCCAGGCAAAGAAGGTCGCCATCATTGGCTACGGCTCGCAGGGTCATGCGCATGCACTCAATCTGCGCGATAGCGGTGTCTCCGTCCGCGTCGGCCTCCACGACGGGAGCGCCTCGCGCGCCAAAGCGGAAAAGGAAGGCTTGACGGTCAACAAGCCCGCAGAAGCCGCTGCCTGGGCTGACGTCATCATGCTCCTCGTTCCGGACACCAAGCAGCCCAAGCTGTATCGCGACGCCATTGAACCAAATCTCAAGCCCGGCAAGACTTTGATGTTCGCGCACGGNTTCAACATCCGCTTCGGTACGATNAAGCCGCCTNCCGCCGTCGATGTTTCCATGATCGCTCCAAAAGCCCCTGGTCACCGCGTTCGCGAAGTCTTCACCGAAGGCGGCGGAACACCCGCGCTTCTGGCGGTCGAGCAGGATGCCAGCGGTAAGGCGAAAGCGCTTGCTCTCGCATACGCCAAGGGGCTCGGCTGCACGCGCGCCGGGGTTCTGGAAACCACTTTTACCGAAGAGACCGAAACCGACCTCTTTGGCGAGCAGGCCGTTCTCTGCGGCGGCGTGAGTGAATTGATCAAGGCGGGATTTGAGACCCTCACGGAAGCAGGCTACCAGCCCGAAGTCGCCTACTTCGAATGTCTCCACGAGCTTAAGCTCATCGTTGACCTGATTTACCGCGGCGGCCTCAGCTACATGCGCTATTCCGTCAGCGATACGGCCGAGCAGGGCGATTATTCCGCCGGACCGCGCATCATCACCAAGCAGACGCGGGAAGAGATGCGCAAGATTCTCGCGGAGATCCGCAACGGCAGTTTCGCAAAGGCCTGGATCGAAGAAAATGAAAAGGGCTGCCCCAACTTCCTCGCCACGCGTCAGCGCGAGCAGCAACATTCCATCGAGCAACTCGGCCCCAAACTTCGCGCCATGATGCCATTCCTGCAGCCGGTGATCGCCCCCGGACTCGAGAACAAAGCGGCGGCGTCGAAAAAATAAACTTTGAATAGTTTACTTGCGCGTCTCTGATTTACCGGACTGAACTCTGGTTGACACCCGGCCGGAATTGAGCAATCCTCTCGCGTGATGAAACGAAAAGAGGCCCCTTCTCAGGCAACCACTCCGAATCTCGTTGAGCGCATCGATCAGCTCAGTATCAAGCGCCAGGAAATTATCCGGCCGATCCTCGAGCACCCGCGTGAGTTCGTGCTCCTCAGCGTGCGCGCCATGGCGGCGCGCCTTCAGACTGATCCCGCGACGATCGTCCGTATCGTCCGCGGTCTCGGCTTCGGCAGTTACCGCGAGTTTCAGCGCCATTTGCATGAGCTTTCCCTTGCCTACGCTACCTCCCTGGACACCATGCAGTCCGGCGGCCGTGATGGGAGCATGCCATCACAAGTGCGCGACTCGCTCGAGCAGGACTTGAAGAACCTGCAGGGCCTGAAAAACAGCCTCGATGCACAGCGCCTTCTCGCACTGGCAAAGCGCTTCTACGAGGCCCGCCGCATTGTTCTGATTGCTGGCGATCTGGCAGTTCATCTCGCGCACTACCTCGAATATCAGATCAGCCTTCTAGGTCTCCCGATTTTTGCCGCCACCTCCGCGGGCAGGATTCTGCATCTGGTCCGCTCCGTCAATAAGCAGGACTTGGTAATTGCGATTAGCTTCCGCCGCGGACTTCGGCAAACCGTCGAGGGGGCCCAGCAAGCGCGGGTTCGCGGCGCTTATTGCGTCGGTCTCTCTGACACCTATGTTTCGCCTTTGGCGCGCGAATGTGACGAGATCTTCCTGGCCTCGATCGAGTCAACTTCTTTCGGCGCCTCCTACGCCGCTCCCATCGCCCTGTTGAATGCCATCCTCGCCGCTGTCGGCCAGTATCGTCGGACGCAAACACTCGCCTTGGTCAAGGAAATCGCCGAAGAACAGCGCAAAGGTTTCCGCTGGCACCCTTCCTGACATCGCTCCATGATTCCCGGCGATGTCTCCGCCAGCAAACGCTATTGGGAAGAAGACGTCATTGATCCTCCAATCGAAGTCTCGCCTCGCGGCACGATTCAGGTCCCCAGCTCGCCCGGACTCGGCTATCATGTTCGCCGCGACCTGATCGAACGCTGGACCACGGAAAAGGAAACCTGGCGTGCCCGATGATCTGAATCAACGCTTGCCTTTTTCATATCGAGCTTTACTTCTTCACATCAGTAACGGCGCTGCCGCTCTCCTCGTTTTCGCATTTCTCTATCCTGGCTTAGCCGGTCTCCGTGCACAGTCTCAGTCTTCGTTCCTCCCAGGCCCCCAGCCTCCGGATGTACCCGCGGAGTGGAAACAGTGGATTGGCGAATACGGCGCGGATCGCGATCTTCATTCGGTCTTCGAGCGTAAAGGCAAGCTCTGGCTCTCCATCAAGGGCAAGGGTCTCTGGCCGATTGAACAAAACAGTCCCGGCCAATTTTCGGTCGTTGATACCGCAAATTCAGACTTGGAAGAACTCAGTATCGGCCGCGGCAGCACGGGGATTCTCTATCTTGGAATTTCAGATGTCCGCTTTCGCTTGAGAACCTTCGGCGCAGACGATCCCCTCTCATCCAAGGTCGCCACGCAAGGCCGTATAGATGAGTTACGTAAAGAAGCCCTCGCTCTTCAGCCCCCCAATGAAAAAGGAAGCTTCCGTGCTCCCGATCTCGTCGAACTCGCCCCTCTTGCTCCCTCCATCCATCTTGACATCCGTTACGCCACATCGAACGATTTTCTCGGAACAGCCGTCTACTCTCAGGCCCGAGCCTTTCTCCAGCGTCCCGCTGCTGACGCCATCCTCCGCGTCCAAAAGAAACTGAACCCGCACGGATACGGCTTGCTCATCCACGACGCCTATCGCCCCTGGTATGTCACCAAAATCTTCTGGGACGCCACACCGCCTGAAGGCAAAATCTTTGTCGCCGATCCTGCCCAGGGGTCCCGCCATAACCGTGGCTGCGCTGTCGATCTCACGCTCTATGATCTAACGACGGGGAGACCCGTCGAAATGCCCGGCACCTATGATGAAATGTCCCCGCGCTCCTTCCCGGATTATCCCGGCGGCACTTCGCTCCAGCGATGGCATCGCGATCTGCTTCGCCGCGCCATGGAATCGGAAGGCTTCACGGTTTACGAGTCCGAGTGGTGGCATTTCGATTACAAGGATTGGCCGGAATATCCGATCTTGAATGTACCCTTCGAAAAGCTCGGCTCGGGCCACGAGTCGTTCGCGGTCCATTGATGAAGGGGTTGAACGAATTTGGAGGATTCCGCTTTGAAAAATCGTTCGCGCGTCCTTTCGCTTTATTACGCACTGATCTCCTCGCTCCTTTTCTGCTTCCAGGCCGCGCCCGCCCGTGCGCAGTCTGAATCCACTCTGGCTCAGCGCATTCAGAAGATCATCAGTCGCCCCGAATTTGCTCACGCGAATTTTGGCATCGAGTTCTGCTCGCTCGACACCGGCAAAGCCCTCTATGCGCTCAATGCTGACAAATTGTTCGTGCCCGCTTCGACCACCAAAATCCTCACCGAAGGTGCGCTCCTCGCGAAGCTGGGGGCCGATTACCGCTTTCACACGCGCGTCTACCGCACGGGCTCAATCGACAAGCACGGCACACTCAAGGGCCACCTCATCCTCGTCGCCAGCGGCGATCCCAACCTCTCCAATCGCATCCAGCCCGACGGCACCCTCGCCTTCGTCGATGAAGATCACTCCTACGAAGGTCCCGCTCTTCCCGGCGATCCCCTCTTGGTCATCAATCGACTCGCTAAAGATGTTGCGGCCAAGGGCATTCGCAAAATCGAAGGACAGGTGCTGATTGACTCCTCTCTTTTCCCCGACGGCCCACGTGAAGGCGGAACAAACGTCGTTATGTCCTCCGTGATGATCAATGACAATGTCATCGATCTCGTCGGCTCGCCGGGCGCGAAGCCTGGCGAGCCCGTCGCTCTCCAATCCTCGCCTAAGACTTCTTACATCAAATTCGTGAACCACCTGACCACCTCTCCAGCAGGGACCAAGCCGTCCTTCGAGCCGCCAGATATCGCCACGAATCCGGATGGTTCCGTCCTGGTCACCCTCTCTGGCAGCCTGCCTGTCGGCATCAGTCCCCAACCCGCGGCGATTGCTGTCCCATCTCCCACAAAATTTGCAGAAACCGCATTCCGCGAAGCCCTGTCAGCTGCAGGCATTCAAGTCAAGAATCACCCCGCGCCCGCCATCACTGATTTTTCTGCCTATACGCGTTTCTATTCGGCGGAGAATCAGGTGACTGAGCACGTGTCCCCTCCACTCTCGGAAGAAATCAAAATCACGCTCAAGGTCAGCCAAAATCTGCACGCCGGCATGGGGCCATACCTCCTCGGCATTCTCGTTGGGAAAGATACGAAGCACCTTCTCGACGCTGGATTCAAAGTCGAACATGATTTTCTCCAATCAGCGAAGCTCGATTTGTCCGGCGCCGCTCAGGGCGATGGCGCCGGCGGCGATTGGGCCGATCTTTTCAGCGCCGACTTTATGGTCCACTACCTCACCTACTGGACCACTCGAGCTGACTATCAAGTTTTTTTCAATGCGCTCCCGGTTCTCGGCAGAGACGGCACGCTTGCGAAAATCCAGACAAATTCGCCCGGTGCCGGCCATGTCTTCGCGAAAACCGGCACGTTCGGCTCCGAAGACAAGCTCAATGGCATGATGATGCTTAACGGCAAAGGCCTCGCCGGCTACGTCATCACCAAAGATGGAAAAAAACTCGCCTTCGCTGCCTACGTCAATCACGTCTCGCTCGCTCATGATCCGGAGGCCGCGCAACAAGTGGCCGGTCAAGCCCTGGGAGAGATTGCCGCGGCCGCCTACGACGCCAACCTGGATGCCGCGTCGCCTGCGGGCGACTACGATCTCATCATCCGCAACGGTCACATCATCGATGGCACCGGAAATCCCTGGTATGCCGCTGACGTCGCCGTCAGCGGCGATCGTCTCGCCGCTATCGGTGATTTGCGCGAAGCCCATGCCAAGCGCGAAATCGACGCCAAAGGCCGCATCGTGGCTCCCGGCTTCATTGACATGCTCGGCCAGTCCGAAGTCTCCCTCCTCCTCGACAATCGTTCGCTGAGCAAGCTCTCCCAGGGGATCACCACGGAAATCACCGGCGAAGGCGGCTCCATCGCCCCGCAAAATGAAAAAACCATCGCGCCTCAAAAACTGTTTCTCGACCAGTACAAACTGACCATTGATTGGACCACTCTCGATGGCTATTTCCGCCGCCTCGAAAAACAAGGCACACCGCTCAATATCGGCACCTATGTCGGCTCCGCGCAAGTTCGCGAAGCCGTGATTGGCGACGACAATCGCGCCCCGACACCCGCCGAGCTCGATCAAATGAAGTCTCTCGTCGAGCAAGCCATGAAGGACGGGGCTCTCGGCCTCTCCAGCGCTCTCATCTATCCCCCGAACATCTATGCGAAGACCGACGAGCTCATCGCTCTCGCCCAAGTCGCCTCAAAATACGGTGGACTCTATGCCACTCACATGCGCAGCGAAGGGGCTTCGGAAATGCCCGCACTAGCGGAAGCCATTCGCATCGGCCGCGAAGCCAATCTGCCGGTTGAAATCTTTCACCTCAAAGTCAGTGGCAAGCCCCGCTGGGGTGGCATGAAGAACGTCGCCGCCGCCATCCAACTCGCGCGCGACTCCGGCCTCGATATTGCCGCGGACATGTATCCCTACACTGCCGGCGCTACCGCGCTTGCTTCCGCGCTTCCACCCTGGGTCGCCGATGGCGGAGTCCAGAAATTGCTTGAGCGCTTGAAAGATCCCGCCATCCGCGCGCGCATCAAGAAGGATCTCGCGGGCGATCACCCCGACTGGGAAAACCTATTCTATGATTGCGGGGGCGCTGCGGGAGTTCTCATCTCCGCTGCCGAAAACCCGGAGCTCAAGCACTTCTCCGGGAAAACGCTCGATGAAGTTGCAAGAACGTGGAAGAAATCTCCAGAAGATACGCTGATGGATTTCGTCCTGGCGGACAAAGCACAAACCGGCGCAATCTATTTCATGGCCAGCGAAGAAGATCTAAGCACCGGTCTCAGCCAGACCTGGACAAGCATCGGTCTCGACGCCGGTGAAATGTCACTTGATGGCCCGCTCTACGAACCTCACACCCATCCACGCACCATGGGTTCCATGCCGCGATTCCTCGGCCACTACGTCCGCGACCAACAGCTCATGTCCCTCGAAGCCGCGATTCGGAAGATCACTTCTCTCCCCGCCCAGCGTGAGCACCTCGATAGCCGCGGCCTTCTCAAGCCCGCTTTCTTCGCAGACATTACCATCTTCGACCCCACAACCATGATGGACCACGCCACCTTCACAAGACCAGATCAGCTCTCCGAAGGAATTGACTACACCGTTGTGAATGGTCAGATCGAATACGATCATGGGAAACTCACCGGCGCCGCTGCAGGCCGGGTCCTGCGCGGTCGTGGCTGGCTTCCAACAACTCCTTGAAATGGGTGGTTCAAATGAAAAGGGTCTACGCGGGCACCTCGGGTTGGGCCTACACGACTTGGAAGCCGGACTTTTACCCTGCAGGGCTTAGTTCCACCAAGTTCCTGAACTACTACGCCAGCCGTCTCAACTCTGTGGAAGTCAACTACACATTTCGAAGCCTGCCAACCAAGAAACTGCTCACGGATTGGATTCGAGCAACTCCGCCCGGCTTCAAGTTTGCCGTTAAGGCGCACCAAACGATCACGCACATCAAGCGGCTTCGCAACGTTAAGCGGGTGACATCGAAATTCATCTCTTCCTTGCTGCCGTTAGAAAAGGCCAGCAAGCTCGGTCCGGTGTTGTTTCAATTGCCTCCGAATCTGAAATGCGACTTGCCGCTGCTGACAGATTTCCTGGCGGGATTGCCGCATCATCTCCGGTTCGCCTTTGAGTTCCGCCACGATTCCTGGTTTCGAGACGATGTGTTCGCCAGTCTGCACGAAGCAAAAGTGGCGCTATGTCTCGCGGAGAGCGACAAACTGGAAACACCCGACGTTCACACTACTGATTTTTCCTATATGCGCAAGCGGAAAGAGGAATACTCAGCCAAGGCTCGGAAGGCACTCAAACGGAAGGTTCTAAGTCTTGCCCAAAAGCGAGAAGTCTTTGTCTACTTCAAACACGAAGAAACCCCGGAAGGCGCTTTGCACGCCGAAGAGCTGCTTTGACATCCTCCTCTCCCTAATGGGTATCCATCCCCGGCCTGAACGGAGAGACTTTACGGCTAGGACGGGTAAGCGCTCGATACGCGATGCGGACGAGCGGGTGTAAACCTCTCAGCTCAGTGAGGTCTTGCCCATCTCGGCCACCCGCCGCTCATAAGTCATTTCCACCAGGCCGTGCTTTCCGTAGTAGCGCAACACGATTTTATGTCCCGGCTTAATCTTCGCGCGCGTTTTGACCAGGGAATCCGAAAGCTCCACCCACTCCCCATTCACCAGGTAACTTCCTTCCCAACCGCGCAGTTCGAAACGCCCATCGTTCTTCAAAATCAGCGGCGCCGCCTTGCACGGGAGCACCTTCCCGCGCATCTTCGCCTGCGCGCACTGGTAGCGCCCGGAAACATCCACGGTTTGAGCATTGCTTTCAGGCGTGAGGAAAAGCACAAGGGCAACCGTCGCGATCGAACGCGCCAGCGTCAAGCCTACTTGAGCAAACCCCATGGGGATCTCCACATCCAGGTCGCTTCGCTGCGGGCGGCGGTCCCTGGCCATTAGTACAGGTGCAATTCACCAACCAACGCGCGTGACAGTAAAGCGTTTATTTACAATGACTTGAAAAACGACAGACCGGCCGGTGTTGGTCGTCGTGTCAAATACATCTCCCCCGACTGTCCAAGAGGGAACTCTTTTGCACCGCCCGAAAGGCCGCTTCTCCTTCCTCATGCAGTCCGGACGCCTAGTCAAACGGCAATTCCGCCACCGCCTGACCATCTTTCCGGGGGTCCGAAGCCCCGTAATTCACTCCCGCCGCGGAATCCCTCATGACCGCTTGCCCACCGCCCATGCCGCTGGAAAATGTCCCTTTCACCTCGATCTTGTGGCCTTTGCTCGCCAACTCATTCCGCACATTCTGCCCGAAGCGGTTTTCCATCATCACGTCGCAACCGCTGAAGGTGTGCTTGCTGAACCGCGGCGCCTCCAGCGCCGCCTGAATATTCATCTTGAAGTCCACCAGGTTGGCCACAAACTGCGCGTGCGCCTGCGACTGATTCCAGCCGCCCATGATCCCGAACGCCACACGCACATCTCCCTTTTGCGCGAACGCCGGAATGATTGTGTGCAGCGGCCTCTTTCTTCCCGCCAGCGCATTTGGTGAAGTCGCATCCATGCTGAAGAGCCCGCCGCGATCGTGCAGCGCAAACCCGGTACCCGCTGCAACGATGCCCGATCCAAAAGCTTGGTAATTGCTCTGGATAAGCGACACCATGTTTCCATCGCGGTCGACAACACTCAGATATGTCGTGTCGTTTCCAACAGCCATTTCTCCCGCCCCCGCGTCGCAGTTCGCCTTGTCCGCGTCAATCCGCTTGGCCCTTTCGGCCGCCCACTCTTTCGAAAGCAGCGTCAGAACCGGCAGTTTCTGTTTCCTCGGGTCGCCAATGTATTTCGCAAGATCCGCATACGCCAGCTTCTTCGCCTCGATCATCGCATGCAGCGCTCTCGTCGAGCCGAAGCCCCAATCCTTCTGCCCCAAAGGAAACGTCTCCATGATGTTCAGCATTTCCAGCGCGGCGATGCCCTGCACGTTCGGCGGCAGCTCGTAAATCATCCAATCGCGATAGGTAGTGGAAATCGGCTCTACAAATTCGCTAGAGTATTCGGCCAGGTCTGCGACGGTCATTGGTCCGTTGTGCCGCTTCATCGAGTCCAGAATCTTCGCGGCAATTTCGCCTTTGTAGAACGCCTCCCTGCCGTGCTGCGCGATTTGCTCGAGCGACCATGCCAGCTCGGGATTGCGAAACACTTCGCCCACTTTCGGGGCGCGGTCGCCTGGAAGATAGGTCTTCGCCGCCGTTTCATCCGTCCGCAGGTAATCCACTTCTTCCAGCCAGTAAGCCGCCGTCCATTCCGGGACTGGGAATCCGTCCTGCGCCGTTCGGATCGGCGCCGCCAGATCCTCCGCCAGTTTCTTTCTTCCAAACTTATCCGCGAGCTTCTGCCACCCATCCACCGCTCCCGGCACCGTGATGGCATTCACTCCCTGCTGCGGCATGCTCCGAATCCCCTGCTTCTGCAAATACTCGATCGTAAGTCCCTTTGGCGCCCATCCACTTGCATTCAGTCCGTAGAGTTTGTTCGCCTTCGCATCATAAACAATCGCGAACAAATCCCCGCCGATGCCATTCATCATCGGCTCCACAACCCCCATCATTGCGTTCGTCGCGATCGCCGCATCCACCGCGTTCCCGCCTCGCTCCAATATCCTCGCGCCCGCCTGCGCCGCCAGTGGCGATTCTGCTGCAACAATCCCATTGCTCGAGATCACCATCGACCGCCCCTGCGAGCGGTCCTGCGCTTCGCTCTCATGACCGGTCATCAGCATTGCCGCTCCGTTAAGAACAAATAGGAAAACGTGCAGTCCGGGGAAATTCGGCATCGTCTTGGCCCGCTCCTTTTAATTCCTTTAAACTCCGCATCCGCTCAGAAGTTCGGTGATCACCTCGCACTCTATCCCGTACAATAGGCGCCCGCAAGCATCTCAATCCCGGTAGCACGGACTTCCATCGCGGATCGTTTGGCTTTTGCCCCCCTAACGCCCTAGAATGCAAGGGACGTGGGTCAGGTTTCGCGCTAAGCTATCTATCCATCCCGCGCTTGCTACGTTTCGGAGACCGTCAACTTGGCTGAGCAGCGTCCATCCGTGAAACGCTCGGCACCGATCGCTTCCCGCGATCCGGGCCTCGACGCCCAGATCGACGCTTTCCTCGCTGCGCGCCACGCCGATCCCTTCGCCCTCATGGGTCCGCATCCTACGGAAGGTAACTGGGCGGTCCGTTTTTTCCTTCCCTGGGCGGCTGAAGCTTCCATCTCTTTTCGGCCTCCCGCCATTGAAGCCACCACCTTCCCCCCCGCGAAAGTCACCGACGCCGTTAAACTTCGCCCCGAAGGCTTCTTCGAAGCCAACTGGCCTTCGAACCAATCCGCCCCGCCTGCCCCGGGCAGTTACAGGATTCTGGGACGCACGCACTTCGGCGAGTCCTTCGAAATCTTCGACCCCTATGCCTTTCCCGTTGTACTCAGCGAGTTCGATCTGTATCTGATGGGCGAGGGCCGCCACTACGACACTTACGAAAAACTCGGCGCCCACGTAATCACACTCGAAGGGGTCCGCGGCGTTCATTTCGCCGTTTGGGCTCCCAGTGCACGGCGCGTCAGCGTCGTGGGCGACTTCAATCGCTGGGACGGCCGCGTCCATCCCCTGCGCGCCCGCGGCTCCTCCGGTCTCTGGGAAATTTTCGTCCCTGAGCTCACCGAAGGCGCCATCTATAAATATGAAATCGTCGGCCCGAGCGGCAACATTCTTCCCCTCAAAGCCGATCCCTACGCCTTCCGCTCTGAACTCCGCCCCAATACCGGCTCCGTCGTCGCCAGTCTCGATCACCATAAATGGACCGACGCCGATTGGATCTCACGCCGCGCGCAAAAAAACTGGTTCGAATCGCCCATCGCCGTCTACGAAGTCCATCTCGGTTCCTGGCGCCGCGTCCCTGAAGATCACAATCGTTGGCTCAGCTACCACGAGCTAGGCGACCAGCTCATCCCCTATGTCAAGGATCTCGGCTACACGCACATCGAGCTGCTCCCCATCATGGAGCATCCCTTCGACGGCTCCTGGGGCTACCAAACGCTCGGCTACTTTGCCGCCACCAGCCGCTACGGTACTCCTGCCGAATTCATGGAATTTGTCGATCGCTGTCACCAAGCCGGCCTCGGTGTCATTCTCGATTGGACGCCTGCGCATTTCCCGCGCGACACTCACGGCCTTGCGCAATTCGACGGCACGCATCTCTACGAGCACTCCGACCCGCGCCAGGGCGCACATCCCGACTGGGGCACGCTCGTCTACAATTACGGCCGCAACGAAGTTCAAAACTACTTAATTTCCAACGCCCTCTTCTGGCTCGACAAGTACCACATCGACGGCCTTCGCGTGGACGCCGTTGCCTCCATGCTCTATCTCGACTACTCCCGCAAGCCCGGCGAGTGGATTCCCAATCAATTCGGCGGCCGCGAAAATCTTCACGCTATCGATTTCATCAAGCGCATGAACGAGGTGGCTCACGGCAAATTCCCAGGCATCCTCACCATCGCCGAGGAATCCACTTCCTGGCCCGCCGTCTCACGCCCGATTTATCTTGGCGGTCTCGGTTTCAGCTTCAAATGGAACATGGGCTGGATGAATGACACGCTAAAATATTTTTCCCACGATCCCGTTCACCGGAAATACGAACACAACAAGCTCACATTCTCGCTCCTCTATGCCTTCACTGAAAATTTCCTTCTTCCTTTCTCCCACGACGAAGTCGTCCACGGCAAAAACTCGCTCCTCCACAAAATGCCCGGCGACATGTGGCAGCAATTCGCCAATCTCCGCCTCCTCTACGCCTATCAGTACGCTCACCCGGGAAAGAAGCTCCTCTTCATGGGTCAGGAACTCGCCCAGCGTCCCGAATGGAGCGAAGCCCACAGCCTTGATTGGCATCTCCTGCAGCACGATTCCCACCGCGGCATCCAGCGCCTCGTCAACGATCTCAATCATCTTTATGCCGCCGAACCGGCTCTTCATCAAGTTGATTTCGACTGGCACGGTTTCGAATGGATTGACGCCAATGACGCCGACAACAGTGTCCTCACTTTCATCCGCCGTGGCAAAAAACCTGAAGACCTCATTGTCGCCATCATGAACGCCACGCCGGTGGTCCGTGAAGGCTATCGTCTGGGCGTCCCCAATCCGGGCCTGTACCGCGAAATCATGAACACCGACGCCGCCCTCTACGGCGGCTCAAACGTCGGCAACATGGGTGGCCAGCAAGCGACCGATCAGCCCGCCCAGGGCCGCCCGCAATCCCTAGTCCTCACCCTTCCACCTCTCGCCGCCATCTTTCTAAAATGGACGCCGCCATCCTGAGGAGCGCCACATGATTTCTCCCGCGACGGAACAGGTAGAAAGCCCAACAAATAGCCCTACGGCAGGCACGGAAGCGCCCCACCCAAAGATGCTGGCCAGTAATACCAAGTTCTTGAATTGGTCTGCGATCGTGTTTGCTCTCTTGCAGAGCGCCTGCACCGCCGTCATCGCCATCAGCGGCCTGCGCGTGGCGATTGGTTTAAGCGCTCTGGCCGCAGCAGCTGGAATTCACGTACCCGCTCACGGATTCCATCAAGATGCCATTCGCATTCCCATGATGGTTTTGGCCTTCCTGGGAGCAGTCATCAACCTGTTTGTAATCTCGAAGGTGCGCCGCTTGCGCAGCCGCCCCGCGTCACAGTGGCGCCAGCAGCCGGTACAAGAGAAAAAACTCCACTCCGAGCGTTTTCAGATCGCTCTCTCTGTCCTAACCCTGGTTCTCCTCGCCGCCGAATGGATCACTCACCCCATCGTTCACCGCGTCCCTTGACATTCAATCGCTTGTCCTTCTTTTATTTTTTCTTCAAATCCTCCTCGGGACCCTCCAGCTCCTTCGCCAGCCGCTCGTGCAGTCGTTCGCTGTAACCCACCGGCAATTCAAAGGTCCGGTCATCCGCCGTCAAAACCAGGATGTTTCGCGTCGAATCCAGTATCGCCGAGCAAATTTCGCAGTGTTCCAGGTGGCGCTCGATATCTTCACGCAGCTTGGCATCGACAGTGTCGTCGATGTACTCCGAAATGTGTTCCCAAACGTGTTTGCAATCCAGTTTCATAGCGCTCTCCCGAAGAACAACCTGCGCGCCGGAGCGGTGGTTTTCAGGTATGGAACCAGGCGTTTTTGCAGCATCATCCGCGCCCGGTGCAGCCGCACTTTCACGGCGCCAGTATTTATTCCCAGCGCCTGCGCCGCTTCCTCCACGTTGAGTTCTTCCAGGTCTCTCAAGGTAAATACTTGCCGATAAATGTCGGGCAGCTCCGCCACGGCAACTCGCAGCGCTTCCCGCAGCTCCTTCCGTTCCAGTGCTTCCAGCGGAATCTCCCGCCAATCCGTTAGCGGCGCCGGACTGTAATCCCCCTCATGCGCTTCCATTTTTTCTTCAATCGATTCTTCTGCGGCAGTCTTAGCCTTCCGCAATCGTTTCCGCCCTTCATTGATGGCAATCGTCACCAGCCAGGTGCTGAACTTGGCGTCTCCTCGAAAGGATGCCAAATGCCGGTACGCGCTGATCACCGTCTCCTGCGCCCCATCCTCGGCCTCCGTCTCGTTCTTCACGACCGAAAATAACGTCAGGTACACCATCCGCTCGTATGGCCGGATCAACTCATGAAACAGTTCTTTCTCGCCCGCCAGTATCCGCGCGATCAGCCCCGCTTCATTTGTGTCCGTCGTTCGCATAACAAGCTGTAGCCGCCCTCTTCGGAGGGCGGCGTTCTTATTGCCACCTCGCACTTTCCCTTTTAGAACTTCTCCAGCCTCGCCACTCCAAAAATCGCGTGAAACCTTTCGCAGTAGATGGCCACTGCCTGATACTCGTTCAAATCCGCGCGCGCCGGCAAATCATAATTCTGATCGCCCTGATTTCCCTTCAACGTTCCGAGTTCCACGTTATCAAAGTCACCTCTCACAATCTCCTGCTCAAGCGCCTTGTCCTCCGCCCGCACCAGCAGCACATGCACGTCCGGCCCGTTCGAAGTCTTGAAATTGGTCAGCCGCAGTACCAGTTTCCCGTCGGCCTCTTGATACACCGTCGCGCGGCCCGATGTGGCGTGCACCTTGCCGTGGAACTTGCCGGTCTCCAGCGTCTTCGCCTTGCCGTCGTGCATCATTTTGTCGTCTTGCATCTTGTCATGCTTCATGTCGTCCTGTTTCATGCTGTCTTGCTTCCTGTTGTCTTGTGCGTGCACCGATGGCTGAAGCAAAAACGCCCCGGCCAGCGCTGTGAATGCCAAACCTGCCTTGATCGTCCGAACCATTCGAATCTCTCCTGTACGTTGAGTTTTGGAGGGCTATTCTGTTGCCCTCTTATCCCGTTCGCCTCATACGAGTCCGCAGTCCGGCAAAGGTTACAGCCCGCGTTAACAGAGCAACTGGCTCTCTTACTCCTCCCCGCCGTTTACTTTTCGAGGGAAGGCTCCCGGTGGCCCGCCGCAGGACTCGCCGCAAACAGGTATCATCACCATGCGTAGGGAACTCTCATGCCTAGGAACTTCGCCATCCGGCTCAGGTGTCCTCGCGGGGACAGTGAGTCCTGGGTTACCCTTTCAAACCGCGAGGAATCCTTCGAACAGCTCCTCCAGCAGACTTGGGACTTCAAGTGCCGCGAACACGGCCTCCAGAAAGGAATTCCCCAAGAAGTCATGGAGGTAGCACCGCTCGACGATCCTCGGCCCTCGCAAAATACGCCGACGTCTATTGCCCTTCCTTTTCCGGCCACCCCCGTAAAGAAAACTCCCCGCTCCGGCGAGCGCGTCCACATGCGCGTACCCGTCGTGATTTACGGTTTCGCTGGCAAAGCCGGCGCCTTCCACGAAGACACCGAGACGGTCATCGTCAATCCCAGCGGCGCCCTCGTCTCCCTAAAAACCAAACTCGCAATCGGCGACACCGTTTTTCTCATCCACAAGAGCAGCCGCCAGGAGCAGGAAGTCCGCGTCGTCTATCTCGACGCCTACTTTGACCGGGAAACTCTCGTCGGTTTAGCTTTCAAGAAGCCCATCTCCGACTTTTGGAAAAAGAGTCGCAAGAAGGCTCGCATCCCCAAGACTTTCCGCGTCATCGTCAAAGGTACGGACCCGAACGGCCATCCTTTTGCCCAGAGCGCCTACACTGTCGATCTCAGCCAGGAAGGCGCGCGTTTGGACGGCATCGGCTTCCTGACCAGCCCCGGCCAGACCATCGAAGTCCGCCGCCGCTGGCGCAAAGCCCGTTTCCGTGTCGTCTGGATCGGCCAGGTCGGCACCACCGAATCCAATCAAGTCGGCGTTTTCCGCCTCCAATCTGAAAAAGACATCTGGCGGATCGAACTCCCCGAAACCGCCGCGGCCCCGCCTCCGGAAAGCCCCAAGCCCCCCAAAAAATAATTTCTCCTCCCGCAGCGGGCTTTTCTTCGGTACACTCTGGGTGTCCGCCATGTCCAAGCTATCGCGCCGCAACGTGCTCAAGAGCGTTCTCTCAGGAGCCACCATGGCTTCTCTCCCATCCGTGTCCTGGTCCCAGGAAAACGCTCCGATCAAGCGCAAGGGCAATATCCGCCAGTCCGTTTCCCGCTGGTGTTACCAGAAAATTCCGCTCGACAAGCTCTGCACCTACGCCGCTGAGATCGGTTTGAAGGCCGTCGACCTCCTCAATCCTGACGAATTCGAAGTGCCCTCGCGCTATGGCCTGGTCTGCAGCATGGGGTACGGTGGCGGCGGCGAAATTCGCAGCGCCATGAACCGCGTCGAAAATCACGCCAAGATCGAGGAAGGTTTCCGCAAATACATTCCGCTCGCCGCGAAGGCCGGCGTCCCCAACGTCATCACTTTTTCCGGTAATCGCGATGGCATGTCGGACGAAGAGGGCGCCAAGAACACCATCGCCGGTCTCAACCGCGTCAAGAAAATCGCCGAGGACCACGGCGTCACCATCTGCATCGAGCTCCTCAACAGCAAGGTCGACCACCTTGACTACATGTGCGACCACTCTGCCTGGGGTGTGCAGGTCGTCCAGGCCGTCAACTCGCCCCGCGTCAAGCTCCTCTTCGACATCTATCACATGCAGATCATGGAAGGTGACCTGGTCCGCAGCATCCAGAAAAATATCGATTGGATCGCCCACTTCCACACTGGCGGCGTTCCGGGCCGCCACGAACTCGACGCCACCCAGGAAGTCCAATGGGACGGCGTGATGCGCGGCATTGCCGCCACCAACTTCCGCGGCTACGTCGCCCACGAGTTCGTCCCCACCCGCGACCCGCTCACCTCCCTCCGCCAAGCCGCCGATCTCTGCGACATCTAACTCGATCCGCGCCTTTTTGCGTTCTACCTTGGTAGCGGCGTCCCTTTAGGGCGGCATCTTTCTTTTTCTGCTTTGCGTTACCAACTAAAAGCAGGGAATGGCGAGAATTGAGGAGTGGATGGAGGCGGATGACGGGCGAACGGTTGCCGAACGGGAAGAGGGAGCAATTATCTTGCTGCAGATAGTTCCGTTTGTTGGGGAAGGGGCCGGTCAAAAATTGAGGGCGCAACCGCTGTTAAGCTGGTTGCGCCCTCTAACTGAGCCGTAAAGTTTCTAACCTTCTCGATTCCCTCTGGTGGTGCAACCGCGGTTAAGCTTGTTGCACCCTCCAAACCGATTCGTCAAGGCTTCACGCTTCACCGTTCGATCACGCGGGGCAACCCGCCGTTAAGCTGGCTGTACCCTCTCAACCGAACCGTAAGGTTTCAAACCTTCCCGAATCAACCCGGTGGCGTGACCGCCGTCAGGCTGTCGCGCCTTCCAGACGAAACCGTCAAGGCTTCGAGCTTCGCGATTCAATTTCGCGGCGCAACCGCGGTTAAGCTTGCTGCGCCCTCTAAATTGATCCGTAAAGTTCTAAAGCTTCCCGGTTCAATCTGACGCGCAAGATAGTTTTTCCCGTTCGCGTCGTCAATGAAATTCTGTTCGCAGCTTTGTGCAAATCTGTGGACACTTGTGCAAAATTCCCGTCGACTTCTCGTGCGACAAATCCTGATACGAAATGCGGTGGGTGTCTTGTCGGGTGCCGCACCCCCGGATTCTCTTGAGGGTGCGGGTTTTCACTTTTCCACCATAAGTTTTTAGACCGAGGGGACCGTCTGCTTTAGCTGGCGGAGGAATCGGTCTACTCTCTGTTGTAAAAAATAACTTAATCTGATGCTTGACAGATATCGAACACTGTGATACAATGCGTACATGGCTGATAATCGGTACAGAGTCAATGCTGGTTCGGTCTTTTCGCTCAAGTATCATCTTGTGTGGTGCCCGAAGTTTCGCAAACGC
>JGI12635J15846_10001700_pt1 | contig 19205 bp, 18 predicted proteins | sample BlaSpr_A8_OM2_M2_FD_15846 | JGI IMG/M metagenome (IMG submission 15846) | reverse complement strand
GCGAGCGCTGAAATCAGCCGCCTTGGTTCGTCAGCGTTTTGAAAACCTCGATCATTGCCGGTCCGATAATCACCGCGATCATCGAGGGCAGCACGAAGATGACCAGCGGGAAGAGAATCTTAATCGACGCCTTCTGCGCGTCTTCCTCGGCATGCAGCCGGCGGCGCTGCCGCAGAGCGTCGGAGCTGGCGCGTAAGGCCGGCCCGATCTGCGCGCCAAGTTGCTCACTCTGAATCAAGGTCGCGGCGAGCGGCTTGATATCGTCAACCGCAGTCCGGTCGGCCAGCCCGCGCAACGCCTGGCCAAGGCTCGCACCGGCGGAAATGTCGGTGGCGACCAGGTTCAACTCAGTGCCGATTTCCTGCCCCTGACGCTCGCATTCCGAACCGACGATTCGGATCGCTTCAAACAGTCCCATGCCCGCTTCGACGCATACCACCAGCAGGTCGAGCACGTCCGAGAGCTGTCTCGCGATGTTCCCCTGGCGGCTTCGCGCACGCCGTCCCAAATAGTAGCTGGGAACGAAAATTCCGATCCCGATCCCGCCGATTGCAAGCAGCAGTGACGTACCCAGCGATCCGTAGAAGATGGCGCCGGCCAACAGGCCGACCACGCCGCATCCGATCGCCATCATCACGCGCGCGACCTGATAAGCCTGCGGCGCGCTGGACTTCAGAAATCCAGCTTGGGCCAAGGTCTGCTGGAGCTTCTCGCCGGTAGGACTATCCATGTTCGGCGGTGGGACACGCTTTGCCGCCCATCGGAAAAGCATGCGGAGCACGTTGTCATCCTGATTGTCGCCGTCGAATGCTCCTTGCGAGGCGCGCATCTTGACCGCCAAGTCTGCGAATCGATCATCGACCGCCCGGTTCTCCGGCGAGAACGCGAGATACAAAGCTACGCACGCCCCGCCAGCCAGGATAAAGACCACCACCCCAATCATGAACGGACTCATATTAGTAGTTCACCCTTAGTAGTCGCCTGATAGTAATGAGAGCGAGCAGGTCCGAGCCGATCGCAAATTTCAAAATCTTCTGACCGGTCGGATCGTGGAACAACTGATTGGTGTAACTCGGTTGAACCAGGCTGAACAGGAATAGCACCACGATCGGCAGGCAACCGACGACGAGGCCGCCAAAGCGCGATTGCGCGGTGAGCGCTCGAATTTGCAACCGCAAGCGCTGCCGGATGCGCACGATTTCGGAGAGCCGGCCGACAATCTGCGCCAGACTCGAACCGACTTCCGTTTGCACGCGCACCGCGACGACCAGCAGCCGCAGGTCGTCTTCCGGAACTCGCTTGAGCATGTCTTCGAGCGCGCGAGGCAGCGGCAGCCCGATCCGGTTTTGCTCGAGCACCGTGCGGAACTCGCTGCCCAGCGGATCGGCGAACTCGGCCACCAGGACTTGCAGCGCGCGTTGCAGTGAATGTCCCGCCTCGAGCGACGACTTGATGAGGTCGAGCGCGAACGGCAACTGGTTGGAAAACGCCTTCAAACGCCGCTTCTTTTGGAATTGGATGTAGAACAGCGGCAGTAAGCCAGCCGCCACGCCGATGCCGGTCGCGATCAGCATGTCGTGGAACATCATGTTCCCGCCGAACAATCCTGCGCCGAACATCAACACGATGATCAGCAGCATGTCGCCGACCCTCATGTACATGCCGGCCTGCCACATCGCTTCTTCGAGGCTGCGCAGCAGGTTCAGCCGGTACAGCCCACCCAGCATCGCACCCTCTTCGGGGCGGCGCTTGCGCATGACGTCGATGTCGATTTCGTCAGCGGGACGCGTCAGGCGCCGAGCCAACTCACGCTGTTGCTCGACATCGGTGCCGCGGCTGCTGGTGAAGGCCAGCACGCCTATGAAGACGACCGCGAATATGCCACTTGCCAATAAAAAGTCCATAGGTATTTATCCGGTAGTCTGGCGGAAAAGTTTGCCGTCGAGTTTGTAGCCCGCAGCCTCGAGCCGCTGCGAGTAGGTTGATCGAATCCCGGTGGCTAGAAACGCCCCAAGCACTTCGCCGCCGGGTCCGATACCGGTGCGCTTGAACTCGAACAAGTCCTGCATCATCACCATCTCGCCTTCCATTCCGCTGATCTCTGAAATGCGCATGACTTTGCGCGAGCCGTCAGAGAGGCGCGATACGTGGACGATGATGTTGAGCGCCGACGCGATCTGCTGGCGCATCGCGCGCTGCGGAATCTGCACACCCGACAGCAGCATCATCATTTCGAGGCGTCCCATGCTGTCGCGGGGAGTGTTGGCGTGGATGGTGGCGATCGAGCCGTCATGACCGGTCGACATTGCCTGCAACATGTCGAATACTTCGCCGCCGCGGACTTCGCCGACGATTATGCGGTCGGGCCGCATACGCAGCGTGTTCTTCACCAGGTCGCGCTGGCTGACTTCGCCCTTGCCTTCGACGTTGGCCGGCCGCGTTTCGAGCCTGACCACGTGCGGCTGCTGAAGCATCAATTCGGCCGAGTCCTCGATCGTCACGATTCGCTCGTCGGCCGGGACGAACAAGGACATGCAGTTGAGCATCGTCGTTTTGCCGGAGCCGGTGCCGCCGCAGATCAGGATGTTGAGGCGCGCGCGCACGATCGTGCGCAGGAACTCGACGATCTCGGGCACAATGGTTTTCTTGTCGACCAGATCATCGATGTTGTAGCGCTTGCGGCCGAATCGGCGAATCGAGAGCGACGGGCCGTCGAGCGCCAGCGGCGGAATGATCGCGTTGATACGCGAGCCATCGGGCAACCGCGCGTCAACCATCGGCGAGGCTTCGTCAACCCGGCGTCCGACCTGCGATACGATCCGATCGATGATCAACATCAAATGCTGATCGTCCTGGAACTTGACTTCGGTCGCGTGGAGCTTGCCGCGCTTTTCGACGTAAACCTGGTTGTGTCCGTTGACGAGGATGTCGGTGATTTCATCGTCCCACAGAAGCGGCTCGAGCGGCCCGAGTCCCAGCAGCTCGTTCTTGATCTCTTCGATGAGGTGAGCCTTGTCGGTGTCGGTGAGCAGGCGGCCTTCGTCATCGAGAATTGCGGAGATCGCCTCGGTGACCTTCTGCGCCGCGAGTACCGGCTCGAGGCTCTCGAGCCGCGTAACGTCGAGCATCTCGAACAGGCGGTTGTGGACCGCGAGTTTGAGCTGCTGGAAGCCCTCGGCCTGCGAATCCTTGACGGTCCGCTTCGCCGGTCCGTTGCTCATCAGCGAGCGCTGAAAGGGCACCGGCGTGGTGCTGTTCTGTTGCGAGATTCTATCAACGAGCTTCATGGTTGTGCCTCAACTGCGCGCACCGATAACGTTCAACAGGCGCGAGACCAGAGAATTACCGGAATCGACGTCGGGGGCTTGATTGCCCATTTCCAGCCGTCGCGCGAGCTCCTCTACGCTCTTGGCCAGCGGCGAGTTCGGCGCCACCTGCCACAAATCCTGCGCGCTTAACTGCACCCGCTCGAGAACTTTTTCGTCGCGCGGAATCCGCGTGTGAATCGACTGGGCCAACGTATGGCTCAACTGATCTTCGGTTATCGGATGCCCTGACACGAAGCGGCTCAGAATGAAGCTCGGCTCGATCCCTTGCAGCCCCAGCCGTCCCACCAGATCGACGAATCGCCACGCGCATCGCGCAGCCCCGATCGATTGGTCGAGCACGTAGAACAGATGACTCGAGCGCTCCCAGGCCGCGACCGTGTTCGAGTCGATATGCGTGCCGCAATCCACGATCACGAAATCGAACAGCTGGCGCATCAGATCGAGCGTCGCACCGATGGTNGCGTCGCTGACCAGCTCGCTGTCCTCGATCCGCTTGGGCGCGGCGAGCAGATAGATTCCCGACGCGTGCTTGCTCAGCGCCGATTCGAGTTGAATCGAATCCAGTTTCCGCGTGCCCTCGGTCAGCGTCATGATCGTGCGCTCGGGCTCGAGGTTCAGGAACACCGAGAGCCCGCCCGTCTGCAAGTCGAGATCGACCACCGCGACCCGCTTATCGAACGCGTAGCGCAGCGCCAGGCCGAGGTTCGCCGTCAGGCTGGTTACGCCGGTGCCGCCTATCAGGCTCACCAGCGAAACGATCGTGCCGCCGCCGACGTGAACCTCTTCGCGGCGCCGGGTCTCACTTATCTTGAGCAACGCCCGGGTGGCGTCGCCGGGATCCAGCGGCAGGAACAGAAGTTCATCCGCCCCGGCGCGAAGCACCCGCTTCATTAGTTCGGGGGAACGGTCGTGCAGCAGCGCGAAAAGAGCCGGACGGGGTTCTTGTACCGCCCGGCTGTTGAGATAACTCAAGGAGAGTTCATCGTTGCCGTTGAACACCACCATTGCTACGTCAAAGTTGACGTCACCGGCGGCGTCCGGATCGGGTTCGATTTCGTTGATGTCCAGCATGGGGTCGCCCAAGGCGGCGAGGGCGTCCCGGACTTCAGTCCGATGGTCGTCGCTTTGACCCACCAATTGGACTTTCAGTCCGCCATGCCGTCCATCATTTTTTTTACCGAGCGATGACACTTCACACACTCCCTGCTTCAGTTATGCGGTGCCATATCATGCACTAAATACTCGGCTATGTCTTGCCCTCCGTTCACTAAAATCGAGGCCGCGAGGCGTCAGGTTGAGCCAGACGGCGGGTTTCGATCTGTTCAGTGGTCAAATCGGGCACCGCAGTCGGGTTGTAAACCGACGCGCCATCAGGCAGCGGCTGCACGATTTGCGGCGTGACGCTCATGACCAGGTCGGTCTCGGTGTTTGAATAGCTCGTGTTGCGGAAGAGTCCGCCGAGATAAGGCACGTCACCGAGGTACGGGACCTTTTGAACCTGGGTCTTCTTTTCATGCAGAATGAGCCCGGCGATGATCAGCGTCTGATTGTCTTTGAGCTGCACCATTGTTTCCGCGCGCCGAGTCACGAATGCCGGCACGGTGAAACCGAACAACTGCACGCCCTCCGCAAAGTCGGGTTCCGATACTTCGGGTTTGACCAGTAACTCGATGTCATTGCGACCCACGACCGTCGGTACGAATTCAACCGAAGTGCCGAACTGCTTGAATACGATCGAGGTATTCAGTGCCTGCGCGACCACGATCGGAATTTCTCCACCCGAGAGGAACTTTGCCTCTTCACCGGAATTGGCCAGCAGATGCGGCTGCGCGAGAATCTTCGCGAGCTGGTGGTTCTCGAGATACTGGAAGAATCCCTGGACCGCGTAGTTACTGTTGCCCAACGCCAAACCGTAAGTCATCCCCTGCGAGAGGATCAGGTCGGTCAGGGATCCAGCCGGTTCCAGCGAAGCGTTGACGTTCGTCACCACGCCAGAGGGGGAGGTCACACTCGTTGAGCCGTTGAACGGCGTCGCTACGGCACCCGGCAAACCTACCAGCGATACGCCCGCGTGGCTCAGCGCCGCCGACAGGTTGGTGCCCTGGTTTTCTACCGCGCTGCGGTCCAGTTCCGCCACCATCGTGCTGAGCAGAACCTGCTGTTTGCCGTTGGGATCGATTCGCACCGGGCGCTCCTGGTACTCGCCTGTCTGATCCCAAATCGCCAGTGTCGTGAAGCCAGGCTTATGGCCTATCAGGTTGACCTGGAATGGATTGATTACCTGGATGTCGGCGATCGTCGTATCGGCGATCGAAACGCGGCGCAGCTTGGTCGCGAAATCGATAATTCTCGAAGTGCCCGTCTGCATCTGGACTGAATCCTCGGGCAGATAGTGCCGTCCGCCTGAAATCGCGCCCGAGTGCAGTTCGCCGCCGTTTAAACTGACGGAAGGATCGACCCGGTATCGCTCGTTCGACAACGCCGCCGAGGCGGTCTGACCCGCAGCTGGCGGAGCGTAGGAAGCAGCCGGAACTGACGGATAGAAATCAAAGTTCGCGTGGCTGATAGGGGCGGGAGGAACTGGCCCCGATCCTGCCATTGCGGGCGCCGGAGCCGCTGGAGCGGCGGCCGCGTACGCTTCCGTACTAGGCGTGTAGGTTGCACTCGTTGAAGATGAAACAGTCGATGAGGACGAGGATGCAACCACCGGACCCGTGCCCGGGTCCATCCTGGCTACGACTGGAGCCGCAGAGCCGACGCTCGCGCCCGAGCCAGTGATTGGTGCCGGACTGTTCCCGGGATGGTTGATGTTGTTGATATTGCCGATTGCTTTAACCACGACGTCATACTTGACGTTGCTGCCGTCAGTGGTTTTGATCCCGATGGTCCATTCGCCCGCCTCGGCGCCCATCAGCACGACTTTGCCCGGTGCGTTATTCACCACCAGCGCGTGCGGATTGCTGATCACCGTCACGGCCGGCGTCTCGCCGGGGCCGACGTTGTTGATAATGTAGCTCTCACCCGCATTCAGAGAGAGAGACATTATCGTGCCGGGGTCGTCGGCCAGCAGCAGGCCGGGCTGAAGCATGAGCATGCTGAAAGCCGCGACCAGCCATGGAAGCAGTCCACATCCTCTTTTTGAGTCCATCTTTATTCCCCTCGTCGTCTTCGCGGCTTGCTTAAGGTATGTCGATCGTCTTTGGCGTCGGCACATAATTTGGGTTTGCGGCCGTCGCGCTGCTCGGATTAACGAGCGGCGAAGCCAGGTCGTGATGCTCGGGCTCGGGAGCGCTAGCTACGGTCGTTGAACCTGTCGTATCGGCGCTGGAGTCCGTCGCGTCGTCATCGCTATCTTCGTCGGTGTGCGCCGCGGCCTTGCGGACATGGGCCGCGGAGTGGTTCGAATCCTCGAAATTCGCCGCCGCTTCATTTACGAACGAGACTGACTCGGTCGATTTGCCATTGCGAAGAATCTCGACTTCGACCGGCCTCGGCCGAGGCGCCACCGCAATGTGATGAGGTTCGGGCTGAACTGCCATCACCGGAACGTCGGGCGCCAGGCTGTATGCCCGCAGCATCTGGTCAATGTCGCTGCCGCTGGTCAGAACGATCTTGTTATCATTATAATTGCGCATCGCCAGACGCAGCGTCCCCGAGTGACTCGCCAGCGCCAGGCGCTCGGCCTCCTGCGGCGTCACCAGCAGCGTGACGACTTTCACAATTTCCGGCTCGTCCTTCTTCTGTTCGACTTCCTGCGCTACCGCGAGCACTTCGACGTTCTGCAGAATCACCTTCGAGAAGGCCTTCTCGCCGTTGCCTCCGGACTGGGTCGCAACCAGCACGTCCACCCGGGTATGCGGCAAGACGAAGCCCGCGACATCGCTGACCTCATCGACCGGAACCGACACGGCGCGCATCCCGAACGGGATCAACAACGGCATTACGCCCGCCGTCTTGTCGCCGGTGAACAGCTTGGCCTGCACGATCGGCTCATTGGCAACCATCGAGTTTTTCACGTAGCTGCCGAGCACCTGTTTGGGATCGGTGTACGCGCCATCGGGCAAACTGTCGGCCGACCAGCGCGCCAACTTAACTTCACCCGTGTCGATTTTGGTGCCGAGCGGAAGGTCGTACGCCGCAACCACCACCTCGACGTTGTGCGACATGGCGTTCTGAACTTCGGCTTCCCTCCGCTTCAAGGCGGAGTACACCATCACCGACGCCAACATCGCGGCCAATCCCGCCAGCAAGACGAATACCATTGGTCGTCTCATATCTCCCCTCCCCACCGGCCGCATCGTGGCAGACCGGCTATCTGCAAATAATTAGTTGTGCACACTAGCATTTTGTTATTCTCAATTGGAGATACACTACTTTAGTCAGGTCGACGGTGGAATTGACTATCAAATATGACCTATGAATAGCCAGAGGGTTGGCACAAATAGTCAGAATATTGCTATTGCGGCGAGGAATTGGATATACCGTCATTACAAGTTTCCCAAAGACCGTCGTCGCCGATCAGAGCAGCAGTCCGCTCACATTGTTTACTAGTTCATTTACGATGGTTCCCCCATTACCCACCAGGGCGACGGCTACCAGCGCTATCGTTGCGAGGATCAATGCATACTCGGCCATGGTCTGGCCGCGTGATCTTACTATTAGGTTGTAAACTCGCTTCCCGCGGCTCATTGACTTCCCCTCCCAGGGTGATCGTGCTCCCTGGAATGAATTCTTAGCGGGGCTGGTTCGCAGCTCCGCTGAGAAACCATTCCTGACGACCCGCATGCTCCCTCGTCCCCCCCTGAACCCATAGCTATTTTGTGGATGGCGGGTGGGTTAGTCCCGCCATCCAGGGTTTCGGAATTACAGTTTGGTGTCGACGCTGCTCAGCAACGTGGTGATGGTCGTGCCCATCGTCTGGTAACCGACGAACACCACTACCGCGACCGCCGCCAGGATTAGCGCGTACTCGGCCATGGTCTGTCCCCGGTTGAACTCGCGAGCCCGAACTACCAACTTCGTGATTGCATCCATGCGGTCCTTCCTCCGCGCGTTGTTTTTCGCGCCTGTTTTGTTTTGGGGTGACTTTAATCGCCACCCAAGATTTCGCGTTTCTCGAACTACAGTTTGGTGTCCACGCTGGAAAGCAGCGTCGTGATGGTCGTGCCCATGGTCTGGTAGCCCACGAACACCACGACCGCGACTGCGGCGAGGATCAGCGCGTATTCGGCCATCGTCTGGCCCGGCTGATACTCACGCACCTTCACAAACATCCTCGTGATTTTGTCCATTTGTCCCGTGTCCTCCTTCCGTCTGTTTGTTTGCCCGAATTTGGCCATTGTCCCCGTGATTTCTCTCCCCATTCGACCCTTGCGCCGCGGTCCAACGGCGCGAGGCGAGTCCGATCCACCGCTCCGTGTCCGAACTGATTTATTCGCGGCCGTAACTTTACGGTGTCAAAGCGAGACAGAGGTTGAGCATCTCTTGTGCCATCTTGAGGTATTGAGCAATTTCATCGGCTTTTCCAGTTCAAGGCAGTTTACGCCCGCCGCAGTGATGCAACTGGCGGTTGCGCATCCGCAACAAAGTAAGTCGTGAAAGGCATTCATTGGACGGTTAAGACAGCTAAAGAGGTTGTCGCTTGACATAGATAACTTTAGCGACAAACCTCAACATATAGTGGTGGGCTGTGACCCAACCACCATATAGCCTCGTTTGATGGGTTTGAACGCGCGTTCTCCCGAAATAGCGCGGCTCTTATTCGATGGCGGAGAAGACTATCTGATCCCCAACTTGAGTCGAACTGTCGTCCGACGCACCAGCGGCTAGTTCGAGCGCGCATCGCGCACCGAATACCACCGAGGACAATCGCCACGGCTCCAGTTGCCGATTGATCCTGATGACCTTGTTGCCCCGCCCGAGGAAGACGATGTCTATCGCGAAGTGCATGAAGAACATGTGCATCCACATGAAGGGCGTGAAGCGGCCATTCTCGAATAGCATCCCCGTGCCCGGCTCGAGACTCTCGCGACCCAGCAGGCCGCGGCGCTGGCCCGCGAGACCGCCGGCGTTCTCGAGTCGCGCGCATAACACGGTGCCGCGGGTTTGATTCACGGCACGGACTGGAGATTGATTGCTCGGCGCGGCGGGCGTTTGGGGCTGTCTCATTACGTCATCATGTAATAAAATCGCCTGAGATTCATGGGATACATTCCGATATTTCTTGACGTGACCGGCCGCGAATGCCTGGTGGCGGGCGGCGGCGAGGTCGCCGCGCGGAAAGTCGAGTCGCTGCTCGAGGCCGGCGCGCGGGTGACCGTCGTGAGCCCGCGCGTGTCGCCGCCGCTGGAGGCTCTTATTGCCCGCGGGCTGGTGACGCATATCGCGCGCGACTACGAGCGCGGCGATATCCGCGGATGTGCGCTGGCGTATGCGGCGACCGACGATCCGAAATTGCATCGCGAGCTGGCGGCCGAGGCGCGCGCGCTCGGAATCCCGATTAACGTGGCCGATGTCCCCGAGTTGTGTACGTTCATCGCGCCCGCGGTTGTGCATCGCGGCGCACTTCAGATCGCAATCTCGACCGGTGGTGCGTCGCCCGCGTTCGCGGCGCGGCTCAGGCGCGAATTCGAGGATCAGTTTGGACCGGAGTACGCGCTTACGCTCGTAGTGTTGCGCGCTGCGCGGCGGCGGCTGCATGCCGAAGAAATCGATGCCGCCGAACGTATGCGCCGATTGAAGGGCCTCGCCAACTCCGCGCTGCGCGACGCGATTGCCGCGCGCGACGCGGCCGCGGTCGATCGGATTCTCGCAACTCATCTTGGTGATGGGGTTGGCCTCGCGGCGCTTGGACTCGCGCGCGCGGAAGACTTTCACTGAAACCACCGATGGACACCTTATGGCTAATGCCCGCGCTTGCGTGTTACGCGCTCTCGGCCGCGTTGTTCGTGTTCGATCGTTCGTCGGGCCGCACGCGCGCGACCGGCTACGCAGTCGCGATCCTCGGCGCCGGCGCCGTTTTTCACGCGCTTGATTTGACCGCGCGCGGTTTGCAAGCGGGCAATATTCCGGTCGCCAACTTTGCGCAGGCGCTGTCGTTTCTTGCATGGCTGACCGCGCTGGCGGGGCTGCTGATGATCGTGCGGCTGCGGCTGGCGGTGATCGGCGCGTTCGTCGCACCTGCCGTGACGGTCGCTCTGGGAGCCGCTTCGCTGACGACGAGCAGCGGGCGCGTGATCCTGCCGGCGACCTTGCGCAGCGTATGGCTGCCAATTCACGTCACGCTCGCGATTCTCGGCTACACGATGTTCGTGCTGGCGGCGAGCGTCAGTATCGTCTATCTCGCCTACGAGTCGCGGCTCAAATCCAAGCGCGCGCTCGGGCCCGCCAACGAAGGCGCGCCCAGTCTCGAAAAGCTCGACCGCATTAATTATCGCCTGCTGGGATGGGGCTTCGTGATGTTGAGCCTCGCGATCGTGAGCGGCGCGATTTGGGCCGACGCGACGTGGGGCCATTTCTGGTCGTGGGAGCCCAAGGAATCGTGGTCGCTGGTGATCTGGATCCTGTACGCGGGCCTGCTCGAATCGCGTCTCACCGTAGGATGGCGCGGGCGGCGCGCCGCGGCGCTCACGATCGTGCTGGCGAGCGTGTTGGTTGGTTCGTTCGTGGGAGTTAACCTGATCTTTCCGGGCAAGCACGGCGGCAGTTTCGGCTGAAATGGATCAGACTCTATTCATCGTCGGGATAAACCATCGCAGCGCCGCAGTCGCCCTGCGCGAGCGGCTCGCATTTGCCGACGACGAAATCGTGGCGGCGCTCGACCGTCTGCGCGGAGCGTCACCCGCGGTCGCCGAAGCGGCGCTGATATCCACCTGCAATCGTGTCGAGGTCGTGGGCGTCGCGGTCGATGCGTCGCGCGCCGCCGATGAGACGCTGAAATTTCTCGCCGCCGATCGAAACGTTTCGCGAACCGAATTTACCGACGCGATTTACAGTTTCGCCGGCCGCGACGCCGCGCGTCATCTGTTCCGCGTCGGCGCGAGTCTCGATTCGATGGTCGTCGGCGAGCCGCAGATACTAGGTCAGCTCAAGCAGGCCTACGCGCAGGCGTCAGAGGCGCGCACCGTCGGCCTGATCTTGCATCGCGCGTTTCACAAGGCGTTCACCGTCGCCAAGCGCGTGCGCAAGGGCACCCTCATCGGTCACGGCTCGGTCTCGGTCAGCAGCGCGGCGGTCGCGCTCGCGGGCCAGATTTTCGACACGCTGAAGGACAAGACCGTGATGCTGATGGGCGCGGGCAAGATGGCCGAGTTGACCGCGCGCCAACTGAACGCGCTCGGAATCGAGTCGCTGCTGATAACATCGCGCACCTTCGATCGCGCGGTCGCGCTCGCGCGCGAACTCGGCGGTACGGCGGTGCCGTACGACAACTACAAACCGTACCTCAAGATGGTGGACGTGCTGATCGGTTCGGTCTCGTCGACCAAGCCAATTCTCGGGCCCGAGGAATTCGAGTCGGTCGTGCGCGAGCGCCGCTACCGGCCGATGTTTCTGATCGACATGGGCGTGCCGCGCAATTTCGACGAGCGCCTCAACGCGCTGCAAAACGTTTATCTCTACGACATCGACGATCTCGGCGCGCTGGTTCAACGATCGCTCGGCGATCGCGAGCGCGAAGCGGAAAAGGCCGAGCAGATCGTCGAGCTGGAACTCGAATCGTTCCTCAAATGGCTCGCCGGCCTCGATCTTACGCCGACCATCAAGGACATTCGCTACAGTGTCGAACGCCTGCGCGACGACGAGCTGGGGCGGGCGCGCGGATGGCTGGCGCAACTCGAGCCGGCCGAGCGCGAGCGCGTCGAATTGCTCACGCGCGGCCTCACCAACAAATTGCTTCATCGTATCCTGTCGGGCCTCAAGCAGCGCGACGACAAAACTCTCGACGCCGCCTTCGCCGCCGAAGTCGCGCGCCGCCTGCTCGGCGCCGAATTCGACGCGCAAGACGACGCCGTCGACGGCGCCGACAACGATGACGACGACCCGGACCTCGAGTGACCGCCCTGGACCGCCGCGCCGACTCGCTTCTGAATTCTGGACCCCCTTCCCGCTCCGGAAGAGGTTACTCCCAATATTCCGGTTCCCCTTCCAGCTCGGGAAGGGGTTAGGTTCCCAATGCCGCACAAAATCAGAATCGGTTCCCGCCCGAGCAAACTGGCGCTCGCGCAAGCATCGATCGTTCGCGCGCGGCTCGCCGCGCAAATCCCTGCAGCCGAAATCGAAATCGTCGAAATCCGCACCAGCGGCGACAAGATGACCTCGGGGTCGCTCGCGGACGTGGGCGGCAAGGGACTCTTCATAAAGGAGCTCGAGCAGGCGCTCGCTGATCGCGCGATCGACCTGGCCGTCCATTCGATGAAAGATCTTCCCGCGATTCTGCCGGATCAGTTTCGGGTGGCGTCGGTGCCGGTGCGCGAGAACACCGCGGATATCCTGGTGACGCGCGACGGCTCGACCTTGGCGGCGCAGCCCGCGGGCACGCGCCTCGGCACTTCGTCGCCGCGCCGCCACTTCCAGGCGCTTAAGCTGAATTCGGCGCTCGCCATTTCGATCCTGCGTGGAAATGTCGATACACGCCTGGCGCGCTTGGCCGACGGCACCTTCGACGCGATCATAATTGCGATGGCGGGGTTGAAGCGGTTGGGACGCGAGCACGACGTGAAGTTTGTCGAGCTTGATTCGCGCGATTTCGTTCCGTCGGGAGGGCAGGGCGCACTCGCGCTCGAAACGCTGGCCGATGATCGAGGAAACGAACTCGATCGCGCGCTCTCTGCCATCAACGACGCGCGTGCATTTTACGAAACGGCGGCTGAGCGCGCGTTTCTCGCCGCGATCGATGCGTCATGCACGACCCCGGTCGGAGTCAGGGCAGTCGTCGAGCGCGACAAGCTGGCGTTGGCGGCAATGCTGTTCAGTCCCGACGGTGCGCGCGAGCTGTCAGACTCGATACGCGAGCCGATCGCGCCTGACCTCGCGCCTGCGCCCGCGCAAACTTCCGGCAAGCGGCTCGCCGAAAAAATGCTTGCGCGCGGCGCGGACGCTCTGCTGCGCCCTCAATGAGCCCGCGCGCCGGCCAAAAAAGCGGGCGCGTGTTCCTCGTTGGTGCGGGGCCCGGCGCGTCCGACTTGATCACGATTCGCGGCGCCGATGTTCTTCGGCGCGCCGATGTCGTCATCTACGACAATCTCGTCGGTCCCGAACTGATTCAGCTCGCGCCGCCGAAGGCCGAGCTAATCTATGCGGGCAAACGCGGCGGTTCGGAGAAAAGTATCGATCAAGCCGAGTTGAACGCGATGCTGATAGCGCATGCCCGCAAAGGACGCGTCGTGGTCCGGCTCAAGGGCGGCGACCCGTTTATCTTCGGGCGTGGCGGCGAGGAGGCCGAGGCGCTGGCGCGCGCGCAGGTCGAGTTCGAGGTGGTGCCGGGAGTCACGTCGGCGATTGCGGGACCGGCGTTCGCGGGCGTGCCGCTGACGCATCGCGGGCACGGCTCGTTCGTCGCGTTCGTCACCGGCCACGAGGACGAAAGCAAAGGATCGAGTTCAGTTCCGTGGGACGAGCTGGTGGCGGCGGCCGGGCGCGGCGGCACGATCGTCATCCTGATGGCGACGGCGCGGATGCGCGCGACGCTCGACAGAATCCGCGCGGCCGGACTACCGGCGGAAACTCCGGCGGTTGCCGTGCAATGGGCGACGACCGCCGCGCAAAAGACGGTCAGTGCGACGCTGGCGACGCTCGCGGACGCGTCGATGCGCGAGGAAATCGCAGCGCCCGCCGTTATCGTCGTTGGCCAGCTCGCAGGCCTGCGCGAGACTCTCAAGTGGGTCGAGCGGATGCCGCTGTTCGGACGCACGATTGTCGTGACGCGAGCGCGTGCGGCGGCTTCTGAGTTCGCGACGGACTTGCGGCGGCTCGGCGCGGAGGTGGTGGAATTCCCGACGATTGAAACGACGGCGCCACGGAGCTTTACGGCGCTCGATCGCGCAATCAAACGTCTCGATTCGTTCGACTGGATTATTTTCACGAGTGCGATGGGAGTCGAAAGTTTCATCGAACGGATGAAATCGCGCGGGCGCGATATTCGAGAGATCGGTCCCGCGTCGATTGCGGCGATCGGACCGGCCACCGCCGCTCGGCTAGCCGACTATGCGCTAAAAGTCGCGGCGGTTCCCGACGAATATCGCGCCGAGCAGATTGTTTCCGCCATCGGAATCAAGCGGATTCGCGGCAAGCGATTCCTGATTCCGCGCGCCGAAGTCGCGCGAGAGGCGCTGCCCGAAATTTTGCGCGACCAGGACGCCAAAGAAGTCGTCGTCGCGCCAAGTTACCGAACCATCAAGCCTAAGGGCGCGCAGATAGCGCGGATGCGCGAATTGATTGCGTCGCGAGCGATCGACCTGATGACGTTCACGAGTTCCAGTACCGTCACCAATTTTTGCGAGCTAATCGGCACGTCGGGGAAGGGAATCAGCGCGGCGGCGATCGGCCCAATCACGGCGGCGACTGCAGAGGAGCTGGGATTTGAGGTGGTGGTGAGGCCGCGGAGATATACGATTGAGGCACTGACAGAAGCGATTCGCGAGCATTTTGCCGAGCGAGGAACCTAACCCCTAACCCCTTCCCGAGCGGGAAGGGGAACAATCGCGCGGAGAGGAACTCCACTCTCCTGTCAAACATTCCCCCCAATCGAGAGCGAAAGGTCGTCCTCGACATTTCGCGATTTCTTTTCACTGGGTGCAGGGGTCACCCCTGCCGAAGGAAGCGTGAAACCCATCGCGGGTTTCACATTCAATTCTTATCCTCTCAACTTGCGCGCGACGTCTTTCGCGAAATACGTCAGGATCAAATCGGCGCCGGCGCGCTTGATCGACGTCAGCACTTCCATCGTCGCGCGCTCTTCGTCGATCCATCCGTTGATACCGGCTGCGCGGATCATCGAGTACTCGCCCGAGACATTGTAGGCGGCGACCGGCGCGTTGAATTCCTGTTTCACGCGCAAGATCAGATCGAGATACGGCAGCGCGGGTTTTACCATCACGATGTCTGCGCCTTCTTCCAGGTCCAGTGCAACTTCGCGCATCGCCTCGTCGCCGTTGGGCGGATCCATCTGGTACGAGCGGCGATCGCCGAATTTCGGCGCCGACTCCGCCGCCTCGCGAAACGGCCCGTAAAACGCGGACGCGAACTTGGCCGAATACGCCATGATCGCAACGTGGCTGAAGCCGCTGCTGTCGAGCGCCGTGCGAATCGCGCCCACGCGCCCGTCCATCATGTCCGACGGCGCGACGATATCGGCGCCCGCGCGCGCGTGCGACAGCGCCGAGCGCGTCAGCAGTTCGAGCGTCGCGTCATTGTCGACGTCGTTGCCACTGAGCGCGCCGCAATGCCCGTGGTCGGTGTACTCGCACATGCAGACGTCGGTGATCACGGTCAGTCCGGGCACGCGTTCCTTGATTTCGCGGATCGCGCGCTGCACTTCGCCGTCGTCGTTCCATGCCTCGCTGCCCATCGCGTCCTTGCGTTCGGGAATTCCAAACAGGATTACGGCGGGGACGCCGGCCGCCCAGGTCTCGCGCGCTTCCGCGACGACGTTGTCCACCGACATTTGCGCGACCCCGGGCATCGACGCGACCGCTTTCTTCACGCCGCGTCCCGCGCACACGAACATCGGGAGGATCAGGTCGTCGGCGGAGAGCCGCGTCTCGCGGACCATGCGGCGAATTGTTTCGGTGCGTCGCAGACGGCGCGGGCGATTGATTGGAAAGGGCATGATGGTGCTCGCTGGAGATTATATAGGACGCGGAAACCTAACCCCTAACCGGCTTGATGTGTGCCTCGTAGTACGGGCGCATCGAGCGGAGCGCGCGCATCTGATGATACGCGAGTTCGTCGTCAGGGTAGCGATGCTCGGGGCCGAGCACGCATCCCGCGCGCGCGTGGCATCGCGGGGTGCAGTCCGGCTCCACTTCCACGCGATGAGTCAAACATTTCGGAATGTCCCATCCCGACTCGATACTCACAGCGTTGACCGGGCAGGCTGGGATACAGCTACGCGGGACGCATCGGGGGCATGGGTCGAAGCCTGACGCGTCACCAGGCGAATCGAGTTGCTCGTCGAGCAGCAGCGCGGCGCGAAATGCGATCCACGGTCCATATATAGGATGCACGGTCACGCCGAGGATGCTCGGCCCCGCGATGCCCGCGACTTTGCCGAGCTCGATGAAGCTGAGCGTGCGAGCGCTGCTCATAAAGGGATACACCGTCGTGCATCGTGCGCCTGATGCGCGGATCGGGGCGGCGATGTCGCGCTCAACCACGTTACGGGTAAAGTCGTCGAGCGGATTCTCACGCTCCCACCATCCGGGGTTCCGCGCTGCGTGGGATTTGAGCCCCGTCCATAAGGCGCCGCCGCCGTTGCCGATCACGACGATCGAGCGCGCGAGCGGATCGATCGCCGAAGCGCGCGAAATTTCCTTGACCGTGGCGTCGTAGCGCTCAACCGGAATTGCCGCGACCAGGTTGAGGCCGTACGGCTCAGCGGCGCGGCGGATTATGTCCAGCGTCGACGACACACGAGTCGCTCAGGCAGGAGGCACGAGCGCGAAGATCGCGCCGTCGCCGCATTGCCCGCCCGCCGGGGTCATCCCATAGAGCGTGTTGTCGAGCAGGATGACGTCGTCGGTCGGATTGGCCGCGTCATTGCCGCCCTGAAAATCGTAAATTCGATCGTAGCCGGTGCCGTCAGTACTGATTTGAAAAACGGTGCCGTTGCCCTGGCTGCCGCCCAACTGGGTAGTGCCGTATAACGTGGTGGCGTTCAGCGTCAGCGATCCGAAGGGATTGATCCCGTCGTTGGTGCCCGGCTTGCCGAACTCTTGCAGGATCGTGAAGTGCTTGCCGTCGGTGTCAATCGAAAAGAGCGTGCCGTTGCCGTATGTTCCGCCGAAAGTCGTCAGGCCGAAGAGCGTCGAGGCGTTTTGCACCAGCGTGCCGTGGTCGGGGGTCGCGCCGTCATTGACATCGACGCAGGTGGGCGTGGCGTTACTCGGGCAACTGAAGACGTGCAGCACTTTGAGTTTTTTCTTGGCCAGGTTGAACGAGAAGATGACGCCGACGTCGTGTTTGCCGCCGGTACGCGTCATGCCGTAAAACGTGTTGCCGTTGGGATCGAGGATGAGCTGGCCGTGCGGATCGGATCCACTGGCGCCGTTGAAGGAATGCAGCCGCGTGTAGGTGCCGCTCGAGGTATCGAAGCTGTAGATAGTGCCGTCGCCCGTGGTGCCGCCCTCCTTGCCGCCCTCGGAAGTCATGCCGTAGAGCACGCTGCCGACGGCGACGAAGTTGCTGGTTGGCTGATCGCCGAGGTTGTTCTTGGCGCTCGCGGGGAAGTCGAACAGCAGCGGCGACGAGTAGCCAGAGCCGTCATCATTGATACTGAAGATCGATCCGTTGTTATGCTTGCCGCCGGTCAGCGTCGTGCCGTAGAGGACGGTGCCGTTCAGGGTCATCGCGTTGGTCCGCGGATCGTTGCCGTCGGTTTTTGCGCCGGCGAAAAACTGATCGACCAGGTAGCCGGTGCCGTCGGGCATGATCTGGAAAATCGCGCCGTCGCCAAGGCCCCCCGCGGTGGTCGTCGACGTGGTCCCGAACAGCAGCCCCGTCGCGGCAACATAGGTCAGGGAGCCTTGGGGCGTGGCACCGTCGACGATTTTGCATTTTCCCGCGGTGGGCCCGGCGCCGAAGGAATAGAGCACGGTCTCAGCGCCGGTCGGCATCGCCTCGGGGACAGCATTGCGGGCGCGGGCCGGATGAGCCAGCGCGAGAAACATCACGGCGCCGAGAGTACAAATCAGGCCGAATCGAATAGGGGAAAACATATTCCACATCCTCGTCCACATCCAAAATAGAAACATGATTGTAGTGAATCCCGCGGCTGGTTTCAGCAGGCCGACCCCCGCTCAAGGTCACCAGAACCGCAAACCCACCTTCCGGCGCATTGAAGGACCGAGAGCAAAAGACCGTCCGCGGGATTTTGCGATTTATACTGGGTCAAGGGGTCACCCCTTGCGCCCACCGCGCAGGCGATGGAATTTTTCGTTTTCGTAGACTCCGCTACGCGATTTTGTAAGTGACCAGCGCGTCCGCGATCAGCGCGTCGGACGCGTCGACGACTTCCACGCCGAGGCTCGCGATCCGCTTGCCGGTCCGCTTCACTCGCGCTCTTGCGATGAGGTCGGACTTCACGGCGAAGCCCGTGTAGTTCACGGTCAGCGAGATGGTCGCGGTGCGCGTCGTCGCGTCGAGACTCCACACCGCCGCACACGCGGCCACGTCGGCAAGCGCGGCGATCGCGCCGCCGTGAATGGGAGCTGCCGGACCGCCCTCGTTGAGAAGGCGCAAGTCGAACGGCATCCGCACCAGTGCGGCGCCGTTGGTGGCCGATTCGATCTTCAGCCCAAGCATCGCGGAGAACGGGGCTTGTTCAAGCAGTCTGATAACGCCTCTTCGATCCTGCTTGGCCATTCATTTTCTCCGTCGCGAATTTGAGGCGGCGAGCTTGAGCGCATGCGTGACCGCGTCGGCGGGAGTCTCGGCGCGATGCAGGCCGCCGATCTCAGGCCACGAATCGAGCGCGACGATTGGCTTGCCGAATTTCTTCGCGAAGCCAATCTCGGCCAGAGTGCCGCCCTCGCCGGCCAGGGCAATCACCGCGTCGGCGCTCGCGACGATCACCGCATTGCGCGCCTCTCGGATACCGGTGGCAATCGCGAATTCGATATGCGGATTTGCCGCGCGTCGGTCGTAGCCCGGGAGTATTCC
>JGI12635J15846_10001698_pt1 | contig 19220 bp, 18 predicted proteins | sample BlaSpr_A8_OM2_M2_FD_15846 | JGI IMG/M metagenome (IMG submission 15846) | reverse complement strand
TCCCTGGCCAGCCTGTACAGAGTAGATTTCGGAATCTTGAGGTAGTCTTCGAGGTCATCGAGGTTGAGCCACGCCGTCATGTGCCTGATGGTAGACTCCTGCCATAAATAAAATCAACAAGAATCGCTATAAACGACACTAAACAACAATTACGAACAGTAACTAAGAGGAAGTGCCAGAAATTAGCAGGCAGTGCATTACAGGTGTCATTTTAATAGTCAACACAGGCATTACTTAGTTGACTAAATAAACTGAATGTGTGACAATTTGACGGTGGATGGCTAATATGATCATTTGTATAGATGTTTCACAGCGGACTAAAGACAACCTACACAAACTCCTTGAATCGGGTGGATGCCGCGATTACTCGGAAGTCGTAGCGGTCGCGATCGAAAATCAGCTCCTCCTCCAGAACCAGGCATCAGGGAACTCGCGTGGGCTTGACACTACTGGTATCACATTGCAAGGGAAGCGCTTGGAAGAACGAACGGCAGGCATTGGATCTTCAGAGCGAGTCTCCGGGCCCCTACAAGTGCCCGTACTCTTCTCCCATTTAGGTCCGGCTACCAAGCCTTCAACCCTCGCTCCCTATCCGAGCGACAGTTTTGAATTGGGGCAGGAAGTGCCGGTTGATCGCTGGATCTTTGGCCAACACAATAAGCTGTTGCCAGTAAAGGCGACCTGTCGAGCGCTTGCACGTTTGATGGCTTCCGAAATACAAGGAAATCTTGGCCTTTCGAAGACTGCCTCGGAAATTGCGTCAGAAGCGGTAAAACTCGGCGACTACCTCAGACGCCTGGATGAGACTTCCGGAGCGCATCGCGATGATGCCCTGTCGTTTGCATTCCCATATTCAAAATCGCCCAACGGCGATAAGTCCAGGCTGCGGTACGCCAACCAGTTTGTTGCCTGCTTCACAACACAAGGAGCCCTCACAGGTCTGCCGATCGAACTAAAGCTCGCGAACCGAGATCATTCTCGTACTCCTCAAATTTTGCTTACTGAAGCGGGTTGGCTATTTGCTGAAGCGCGAAACCCAGTTCTTGACGATGGCAAGAATGGGAGGCATTCCAAGCTATCCGATGAGGAAATCGAGTTCCTGCTTCAGCATATTCGAACTCGAGTCCCTGCCGAAGCGTTCGCTTACAACACAGTTTTGAAGGCGATTGGTCAAGGCGCAAATACCCCGGAGAAACTCGATGACGCTCTGGAAGAGTACTTGCCAAAGCGGGACACGAAGCCATTCACTCGCGCCTTTCTAACAACCCAGAGAGCGGGCGTACTGTCTCGCATGATCGATTTGGGACTCGTTCGACGCGTCAGAGACGGCATTACCGTGTCCTATACAACAACGGCCACAGATCTTGGATCACTTCCCAACCCTAAGCAGGCGGTGTAGAAAAATATGAGAGACGAAAAACTCCTTCAGGAACTCCTTGAAGCGGAAAACGAAGCCACCGTTCTCGCGGTTCTGGAGAAGCGCGGACTATTGAACGACACGAAGCGTTGGCACTATCTCGGCAACATGCCGAATAACCAGTCGATAGTACACAATCAGCAGAGCTCGCCAGGAGCCGCGCTCGTCGAGAAGTTCACCAATGGCGTAGATGCAATACTCCTGCGCTACTGCAAAGCGAACGGTATCGCCCCCCGTGGAGCTGACGCGCCTGAGAGTATGTCGACTGCTGTTGCGAAATGGCTCGGAGACCTTTCGGAGAAAGACTCGGCGGAGATCCGCACAATTGCGGAAAACAGTCTGGTGCTGTACGCGACCGGATCAAAACAGCGCCCATCGTTATCATTCTTTGACGCAGGCGAGGGACAGCTGGCAGACGATTTCCCAAAGACTTTTTGCTCTCTTATATATGGAACTGATGATGGTTCCTATAAGGGCGCAGTACCTTTCGTGCAGGGTCGGTTTAACATGGGCGGCACGGGCGTCTTGCCATTCTGTAGTGATTTACGCAAGCTTCAGTTGATCGTTTCGCGTGTGCCTGAGGACGTTGCAGGGGGAAGCGATCATGAATGGGCATTCACGATTTTTTGCCTTTTCCCGTCTAAGCAAGATCCTTCGTGGCGTTACCTTGTTGGTCCAGACGGAAAGACACTAACCGCAGGTTCGAAACCCCTCGGCCTAGTTCCAAAAATCGGTGCGAAATCTGGTGAAGTATGTGCGCCTCGCGAGCGAAAAGTCGCCAGCGGAACGCTAATCAAGATGTACGACTACAAGGCTCCCCGAAGCAACATATGCGGCGAGCTATTCAAGAAACTCGAGGACTACTTGCTGCGTCCTGCAGTACCACTTCGCCTAGTTGAATGCAGGCCTGAGTACAAAGCCAACGTGATGGGCGTGACGATTTGGGATCGGCTGAGTGCTTGGGGAAAGAACAAGCTAGAAGACGGATTTGAGGAAGGGGCCAGTATCCAAATCAAGCTTTCAACCGGCGAAACAATCCCTGGCGAGGTGAGAGTATTCAAAACGGAAAAGGGAACCGGCGGTGAAGATGATCAGCCACAGACTGGACTCCGCGCCATAATCAATGGTCAGTCTCATGCGAAAAGAGACAGCCAATTCTTTCGAACGAAAGCAGTGGATAAAGAGCACATTGCCGGCAGCATGTTGGTAACCCTTGACTGTACTGATCTGGGACAAGCGTCGCGGAATGCGCTGTTTATGAGCAACCGGGAAACCTTCCGAGAGGATCCACTTCTCCAAGAACTCTTCAAGAAACTCCAGAAGGAGCTAAACGAGCATGAGGGCCTGAAGGAGTTGAACCTGAAGCGATATGAGGAAAAGATTGCCGACGCGGTGGACGACGAGGAAGGTATTAACGCTCTCGAGGAATTGTTGGCTACTGATCCCAGCTTGGCTGATCTGTTTGGAAGCATCGTGTCGGGTAAACTCGCAGCGAAGACGGCCACCAACGGCAAGGGTGGGAAGATCCCGGGTAAACCAGAACCTTTTAAGGGAATTGACTTCCCAACCTTTTTCCGGCGTCAGGATGGCTCGACGTCAGTGGTGGTCGAGATTCCCCGCGGCGATGCGTCGCGAGTGTCATTCCAGACTGATGTTAAGAACAACTACTTCAGCCGCAAAAAGCATCGTGGAACATGCGAATTTAAAGACGGATTTCAACCGACGTTTCACCTGTTCAATGGGCGATTGACGTTTACGTGTCAGGTAGACAAGAACGTCTCTGAAGGAACGATCCTGAAGACGGATGCCGTCATCACGGACAACACCGGAAGTGGGCCCTTCAACCTTTCGATAGTCGGCCGCGTTGTAGCCCCACGGGAAAAGGCCGAGCCGACCGAGCACCCCCCCAAACCAACGCCGGAGCCGACCGTGCAAGCTGGCCCCAGTCGCCCAATGGTCAGAGAGGTCGATCGGGGACCTGATGCCCCACCTATCACGATTGAGAAAGTGCCGGGAACTGAGCGCCTGGAGCTTCTCGTTAACAAAGGATCACAACTCCTCTCCGACGCTAAGAGCCTGCGCCCGGCTGAGGAGGAAGCCGCAGTCGAATTCGTCTTCAAGTATGGCCTGGCGCTCACCGCCATGGGCTTACTGGACACCGTGAAAAAAACGTCGGAGTGGACGAAGGACGAAGCCAAATGTCGGGAAAACATTGAGAAAAGTGCAGCTGGCGTCGCTCGCGTGATTGTTCCGCTCTGTCTTTCACTGCCCAAAAAGCTTCCAAACCGGTGCACGCCTAAGCCATATGATAGTGAATTAGCCTTGCAGGGTTGCTTCTAGTCTTCTGTCGACTGCGATGCCCCTACAAATCTTCCACAGCAACCGAAAGTATCGATCCCGCGGAGGTCCTAATACCAGGAGCTCAAGTCACCTGGCTCATTTTTGTCGAGCCCTGTCAACGTCCCACACCTTACATTCTAACGTCGAACACGACTCGCTCTCAGGTTGGATAATCGGCTGCTTTCCGGCCAAACTCTGGATCATGTCCAAGCTTTTGGAGTTCACCGAGGCATCTTTGTACATCGTCATAATCTTTGCACCAAACAACTTGGACCCCCAAAGTCCCCATTACCCGATCGACATGCCCTTTTGGTACTTGCCATAGCTGGCCGTTTTTCTGACCTTCAACTTCAGGACGGATCCAAAAGTGCCGTACGGACTCAAGCCCGCCATCATGCTCCGCATCTGGATAGCGGCGCCAATAGAACTCGCGCAGATAGCTAGTCCTGTGCCTCACCCGTTCGTGAAACGAAGTGTTCAACCAGCGTCGCATGTTCAGGTCGTCGAGCGATGTACCGACAAATAGAGCGTTCAGTCTACGCAAAAGTGACTGCGGCATGTGATTTACGAAGCTCGCTGGATTAGCAATAGTTTCGTAGTACTCCGATTCCTGAAACACTAATTCGGGCAACATCTCGTCTGATATTTCCTGTAACTCATCCGGCGGGACAAGGTGCGAGCCCGACCGCAAAAGATTTTCGCCGCGGGCATCGAGCGTGCCATGCAGGTGGTAGATCGGAATCTGATCTGGGTCCTCTCCGACACTCGGCCGGTCTACCATCGTAACCACGCGTTTCCCATTGGTCTTCGCCTCGCAATAAAGTTCAAGCAAATTATCAGCGTTCGATGTCAGGACTGCATGGATCTGCGGATTGCGTCGTGGCTTCGTCCCATCGAAAAGGACGAGCAAATTGCCGACCTCTTTCAGGGTCTGGTTGCACTCAAGAACTTTAAGTATGTCGCCCCAACCAGGCCACGCCCTCTGTTGTTCATATTTCCGGGGAATCTTTTCAAGCTGGTGCTTGCACTCAAGGTGTTTGTAAAGCTCCCTATAAATGGTTGCGACCAGCTCTCTCTCCGTCCCGAGTAACTGGCGGGCGAGTCCAAATTGAGCCATGTGAGACGGGAGAGCTCTCATCACCTCATTGACCTGTTCGGTTGCAACACCCGAGGCCACAAGGACGTCATGCGCGAGCTTCGGCCAGCTCGGGATTCCGCTTTCTACGCTGATACCAGCTCCGAGGAAGAGAACCAAGCCATCGTTTTTGTACTGTCGCACCATGCGAGCGCGAGCTGACAGGGGTTGATCCTGGGAGTCCAGAAAGAAACTCTGCCGTAGCCGCCGGAGAAGTGCGGGGAGACGTTTCTTATCTTCGCCGGAAGCTCCCTGGCGGATAATGCGATCTACATCGTTTTTGCTTGGTGGAGGCTCTGGGCTGCGGATTCGCATAAGGCTCTCCGGCAGAAATGACTAATGCGCTCCCGGTTCCGTAGTCCGGGTCTCATCTGCGGGTAGGCTTTCCACCTTTTTAATGATGCGAGTCAGTTCGCGAAAAGATTGGATGGTAAACGTCGGCTGAATTCTATCACGCCGCATTTTTTCCTCTTCAACAACGTCCTGATCTGTCCAATAAGTTATTTTGAGCAGTTCATCATAAAGAGCCGGATCGACACGGGTCCCGTACTCCGCGAAGACGTCCCAGACGCCGCACCTCTTTGCAAGCAATATATCCTTGCTGAGACTATCTCCGACAAGAAGGACCTCCTGCGGCGCGGTTTTTGTTGTCCAGAGGATTCCTTTCAATATACCTGGGTCGGGCTTCCGAACCGCTCGGTCTAGTTCCAATTGGATAGGAATATTTGATTGATATCGTGTTCGATCCGAGAATCGGCGAGCCTCCTCTGGGCTCACGCCAGGAGGCAACCCGTGATCCGCGGGAGCGCAAATCATATCGAACGATTGTTCAATTTTGAGATCTTGAAGCCGCCTCGTTGCGTAATACATGGTCGTATCCGTAACGGCAACCAACTTTTTATTTAACGCCTTCAGATCATTTAGCGTTTCTGCGACCCCGTCGTAAAGGTGCAGTGTTCGGTCTCTCGTCGTTCGGAAAGCCTCGATGGCCGGCCCAAACCGCTCGAACACTTCCCTGGTGTTCAGTACCGCGGCGTCCGTTCTCAGAACATCCAATTCTTCGATTCCAAATGCATATTCTGACGACCGGTGCCTCTCGTGGACTTTCTTGAACGATGCTTTAAGCTCAGCTTCGCTAATTCCGGTAAGAATACTCAGTTCTCGCACCATCGCAAGAAAGCTAGGAATGTAGAAGCCCACCCAGTCGTACAACGTGTTATCGAGATCGAATACTATGACTTGGATCGGGGGCATTGATTGGCCAGGAGTCTCACTCAGATTGGTCAGGACAAGAATTCGTCGTGCAATCCGAATATTACCATTGAACGGGGCGGAGAATGGTGCATCCACCTGCACCCTTCGTGCCTCTTTTTCCTGCCGTTGGAACCGCCGGGCCTCGGACCAATTTCACCGTGCCTCTTTCCCACGTTCGCATTCATTTTCGAACCCGCGCCGAGCTGCCTTCCACTAGGTTACTATTTAGCAGCTTTACCTTCGTAACTGACAGTGGAGGGTACGAACTATGAGCACCAAAGTGTCGACAGGCAAATCGGGTGAGTCTGAACCAAAGCTTCGCCATGAGTTTGTGGGCATGATGTTCGCCGTAGCCATCGGGGAGGTTGGCCTGCAGACTGCTAGTCTAATTCAAGCTGGAAACGTTCTGCATTTTCTCCCCGCTTATTTCCATCTCTTCCTGGCGGCTTGCTTAATCGCCACAAGCTGGGTGGGCTGGACACTAAGCCAGTCGCCGGGAGCACGTGCTGACGTGCAGAACGTCTTTGAGTGGGAGTTCCTGCTGCTTATGCTCGATGTCCTGCTGGTGGTGGTTTACTTCATCATCGTTAAGGCTGTGGATCTTAAGGGTGAAAAAACGGTCGAACTCAACGCTTCCGCAAGGCCAGAAGCCTTAGGCGTGTTAGCAGTATTCTGCCTATACCTGTTGTGGGACGTAATTAGTAAGGGCCCGCTCTACTATAGTAGAAAATCCTCTGAGCCTTGGGCGCGCTACGGCGTACGCATTGCTCCCACCCTTATTTGTTGCGCCTTGGCATTCGTCACAAGGCGACTCGTTCAGGACGCAGATCCTCCTCATGTTCTGACCGCGGACTTTGCTCTTGTCTCTCTGGTGTTTTTCTTTCGGGCCTTGAAAGATCTTTTTTCTGCCCTGTTTCCCGGAGAAGCAGTTGAAAACAAAGAGCTCCGCTCAAAGAGAAGATGGGCTATGGCGTGGAGCACCGTATTCGGACTGTTCCTTCTTTTGGGGATCCTATGGACGCGGTTCTGGCCCATGTTTGAAACAATTGCGTCAAGAATCGAAGCTCGACCTATTGTCGAGATCAATCATCCAGAAGAGACCGGACCTGTTCAACAGCCAGGACAATAGAGGGCGATGGGAATCGAACACCGTCCGAAGTTTGAGATTAACCCGCCGGCAACGGCTTCATGCTGCCATCTCGCGGATCAGTTCAAATCGATAGGGGAGGAGCAGGGAGTGGCGTTTTCGGGGCGTTGCGCTCCCCGCAGCACAATCTGAGTCCAAGTTGAGTCCAAAACCCCCCAAATACCGCACTACACCATCACTAATGACACAGGAAAAGGCTAGACGATGCAACACTATAACGGATCTGGAGAAATCAACGGGTTGGAGGTTCGAGTCCTTCCGCTGTCCACTACGGAGTGCGTCGGATTGCGTCCGCTGGTTCTGCCAACAATACTTCAGGGTGGCAACATGCACTGGGCACATATCCTCCCGATCCGATTTCGGTCCAAAACGAGGATTGCAGGTATCATTTTCCGGGCTTCGGTGAACTAGTGCCAATAGAATCATCCGGAATTACGGTAAGGTTGGTGGGTTCGAATCCCGTCGCTCCCGCCAATTTCTTGCTTGAACAATTCTGCGACCGCACGTCAACTTTGGCGAATTTTCACGGAAAGCTCACGGTCGAAACGGATGCAATTAAATTCGGCTATTCAACGAGCTGCAGGTTCAAGGCGATGCGCACGCCGTTTACCAGCACCTGCCCCCTGTCCAAAAGCTCCTGATTTGTAATGTCGGAATTGGCAAATTTCCGCGCGAGGTTCCGAGGCAGCAGGAATTCGATGGCCTCCGACCGCTCTTTGCCACCTGATGCGGAATTGAGCGTATTCACCACAGAGAAATCGTAATAGTCCACCGGCAAGTCGCTTGGAATCAGGTCCAAAACGTCTTTCATCTTCGGCGCGACGAATAGGTCAAAAGTCTGCGCCGCTCGTTTGTAGATTGAGGATTTTTCAGGGTCGAACCTGGCGGTGTTCTTCAGCGTCATCTGCAGCACCATCTGCTTGCTCACCACCACAAACGTCGGCGGGTCATAATCCACAAATCCAAATTTTGCGCGGCCCTCCTTCGAGAGCGTGTCGAGCTGAGGCTGATATTGCGCCTGCAACTTGTCCGCGTCTGCGGGGGTGACGGCGGGCCTGGACTGCGATAGATCGACTTTTGCTGAGCTTCCAACTACGGAATCCGCGGGATTTCCTGCCGCGGCCGAGGGCAAGAGATTGGGATTGCTGCGGATGAGGCGGCTCGCAGATGTGGAGGAGCTCGCCGTCGACATGGCATCAATCTTGGCCGATTTCGAGCGCGCAGCGGGGTCCACGACCATGGGGTCGCGATCGAGCAGGGACAACCCGTACTCCTCACCGCCGAGAAATACCATCGAGCGATTCAAAATATCCTGGCGGGCGTTGTCGTCTTTCTCCAGAACCATCTGGAACGCGTCCTTGCGGTCCAGCACGACGACGAGGATGTCGCGCCCCTCATAGTCATAGCTTTTTCCAACATCGTGAACATGGAATCCGACCTCGATCCCGATCGCGTCGCAATCCACGTCGGGCGTGATATTGCGCGTGATCACCTGAAGAATGGGAAGAAAAACATCGCGAAACGTACGTGCCGCCCGCTCATTCCGTGTGAACTGCTTGGAGTCATACGCGGCGTTGTAATTCCCTGTCGCTTTCAGTGTAATGCGGTCTCGAAAACGCCTGAACTCCAATCCGCGCGTATCCGCTTCGACCTGTTGGGAGGGATCGAGCCCGACCACGCGGCTGAGATAGAACGGAAACGGGAAATGAATCTTAAAGACTTCCTGATTGATGGTTTTGAGTTGCGGGAGGTACTGCTTCTCGAGAGACTTGAGTCGCGGGTCTAGTATTTCATTGGGGCTTACCTGAGCGGAAGCGGCCACGCCACTGCCGAGGCTCATGATCGCAAGCCACGCGCATGTGAGCACACGGTTCGATATGCTTGAGCGGGTCGTTTTCATCGTTCGATCCTAGCATTCCCTACTTGGTTGTGTATTGCTGTCCGGGCTTCTGATAGGCCGGCTGCGCGATCGCCCGGGCAAAGGAGATAACCGCCTTTATCTCTGCCGGACTCAGGGTTTTGCCATACGGAGGCATCATCGCGGATTTCCCCAGCGCGCTGCCACCGAGGGTAATCATCTTCTGCATGAACTCGTCGCTCTCGCCATTGAGTTTTTCTCCGTCGTTTATCAGCGGAGGCACGGGAGTCAGATTACTTCGGTTCGAGGGACCTGCTGGAGTGGCATCGGCATGGCACCAGACACAATATTGATAAAACACGCGCTTGCCCTGGGCTTCCTGGTAACCGAGGGGGATCAGTTTGGCGCCGTCGTTCCAATCGGGTTCCGTGTCATAAGCGCCTGAGGCGGCGCCCACATTCACGGCGGCTGCGCTTTTCCTGCACCCGGAGAGCGCCAGCACACACAGCACACTGCAGAGCAGCATGGCAATCAGCAGGAGTTTCGATTTCATCGGCCGGCTCCCTGCGCGATGGGATGCGCGTTTGCCGCGCTTTTTGCAGAGGGCTTAGTGATGCCGACACGCAAAGTCATCAGGTACGCCGTAAGCGCGCGAATCTCTTCTTCCGTGAAATCGCGCCGGGGCTCAATCGTGTCGGGCTGCAAGGCCTGCGGATTTCGCAACCACCCTTCAATCCACGCCGGGGTGAGCCAGTTTCCTGCGTTGTTGAGGTTTGGTCCCACATAGCCGCCCGAGCCGCCGATGGTGTGGCACGACTGGCATTGATACTTCGTCTGATAAAGCGCCTTGCCGGTTACGACCATCGCCGGAGTGAACTGCCGGGGATCGACGCTTTCTGGATCCACAGCCGGGTTTTGCACCGCCAGCGAGAGATAGTCTGCCAGGATGGAAGCTTCTTTGTCGGTCATATTAAATTGCGGCATTCGTAAAATCAGCGCCGGACGAACGGTTTGCGGATTCTTCAGGAAATCGAAAATCCATTTCTTCTGCGCGAGGCTTCCCTCGAAAGTCAGGTCGGGCGCGAGCGTGCCGCCATAGCCGTTGAAGCGGTGGCAGGCATAGCATTTGTAACGCTCGTAGACCGTGGCAAACGCGCCGATAGCCTGGAAAGAAGCCGGCTTTTTCGGCACGACCAATTGCTGCAGCGCGCTGGTGGCGGGTTTCCCGGTCTGGCTCAACAAGGCGGTGGTCACCGCATCGAGGTCTGCCTGGTTCCAAGTGTATTGCGGCATGCGCGCGGTGGGATTGACGGAAGCGGGGTCTTTCAACTTGGTCTGGAGGTAAGAAATCAGGTTGTGCGGGGCTTTCGACTTGCCAAAATCGAGCTCCGAAGTGTTCTTCGCCCCCATCGCGGTCAGGTCGGGGCCAAAATCCTTTTGCGGGAGGATTTCCTGCAGCGAGTGGCAAGTGGCGCAGCCCTTTTCGAGGAAGATTCTCTTTCCATTCTTGATGTCTTCGTCCGATGGGGCGCCGAGTTGCGGCACAGGGGTCAAGAGATCGGAATCCGTCAGCTTGCTCATTACATATTGCGAAACCTTGTAGAGTTCCTCGTCGGTCCACCCGTAGCGGGGCATTTCGGCGTGTGCGAGATACGCTTGTGGATTGTGAAGCCACGAGACTAGCCAGTCTTCGTTGACCTTGCTGCCCACTTTCGTAATTTCGGGAGCGATATTTCCGCCGATGAGTTTTGCCTCGCCCGCACGGGTAACGGCGACAGGGTGGCAGGTTGTGCACATCAATTCCCGGAAGCGCTCTTCCCCTTGAGAGATCAGATCCGGTTTTTTGCTCCAGGCAGCCACGACGCTTGGATTAATTTTGTAAGGTTCTATGGGCCGGGCCTTCTGAACACTCAGAAAAGCAGAGAGAGAGAGAAGCTCCGGCTCGCTTAGCCGGTACTGGGGCATCCGGGATTCGTCACCACTCTCGTAGCCATTGACGGTTGTGTTTCCATCTTTGTCGAGAACCGTTCGAGGTTCCTTGAGCCACTTGTAGATCCACGCGCGAGAAACTTTGTAGCCAACGCTGGAGAGATCCGGACCCAGTGATGCAGTTTCCAGGTTGTTGAGCTTGTGGCAACCCTGGCAATTCAGGCGGGACAAGAGTTCCCGGCCACGGGCGAGTTGCGGGGCTTCCGGGAGTTCGCCATGGTGGCACGAACCGCAGGATGCTTGAATAAACTTGACAGGGAGCAACGGCTGTTCCCAGGCACGCGTGGCGTTGTGCGCTTCGGCCACCTCCGTCGCGGGGCCTTGCCCGCGATGGCAGACTACGCAGCCCCATTCCTTCACATTGTGGCCGGCAGGCGGATGTGCCCGATATGGTTCGGGGATTCCCGCTGCTCCCTGCAGAATTTTCTCGGTGATGGCGAGGTGGCAGGTCGTGCAGCGGTCCACGACATTTAGTTCCGGCAGCCAGATTTGTTGAATTCCGCCAGTGAACTGGCGTTTCAATGCCGCGCCATCCTGGCGGGAGGAGAGAAAGGATACGTACTGCCTCTGAAAGTGGCGCCATTCGTTAAAAAAATCCTTGGTGGGCGCGATCGCTAGAGTGATCAGGAGCAGAACACTGGCGATCGCAAAGCGATGGGCCGGAGATGCGAAAAACGTCCGGTGTAGCCAGTTGATGATTCCGTGCTTGCTCACGGAGTCCTCCAGGGCCACACCCAGACCCAACCAGGACCCCGGAACAGCGAGCCGACGGTGGTGAGGATGATCGCTTCCATCAAGAACCAGGTCATAATCCAGAACGAAAACGGCTTTGCAGTCAGCCAATCCCGAAATTTCCCCGACGATTTCCCGAACCAGATCGCCGCGAGAGCCATCAGGGCTCCGATGGCCAGGACGGGTATTTCCGCGTCCCACGCTCCTGCACGAAGCAGCACGGCGGTCAGCACGACAGCGACGCTGCTCAAAATCGTCAGGCGCTTCGACTTATTCCGCGCCCACAGAGGTTCATCTTTGATATTCACGCTGAAGAAGGGGATAACGATCAGCGCGAGCACAATCAGGGTGGGGAGGATAATGCCGGCTACAAAGGGCGGGAAGTAATGGAGGAGCTCCTGCAGTCCCGTGAAATACCACGGCGCTTTGGCGGGATTGGCGGTGTGTTGCGGGTCGGCAAGCTGCTCGAGCGGAGCGTTCCAGAGAAGCGCCATGCAAACCAGGACGACTGCCAGCATCTCAATGGCGATCGTCTCCCGGAAGAGCATTTCCCAGTAAGGGATGCTCTTTTCGCCTGGAGCGCGCGGCGGAACATGCTCGGTGTGTGGCGGAAGTGAGAATTTCATTCCGGTTTCTCCGCGTCCTTGGATTCCGGGTGGAACATTCCCCCATCTTTGTGCAGACGCCACATATGAACGGCAATCAGGAGGATCACGGACAACGGCAGGATTACCGCGTGCAGGACATAGAAACGCAGGAGGGCGTTGGCATTCACGGTGTTGCCGCCGAGCAGCACAAAGCGAAGCTTCTCACCAATAAACGGGGTGGACGACATGATGTTCGAGCCGACCGTGACTCCCCAGTACGAAAGCTGATCCCACGGCAGCAGGTAACCGGTGTAGCTGAGGAGCAGGGTGAGCATGAGGAGAATGACGCCGACCACCCAGTTCAGCTCGCGCGGCGGCCGAAAGGCGCCTTTGTAGAATTTCCTGGCTATATGCGCGAACACCAGGAAAACCATGGCGTGGGCTGACCAGCGGTGCAAATTTCTGAGGAAGACACCGGAGGAAACAACAAACTGCAGGTCCTTCATGTCTGCGTAGGCCTGTGGGATAGACGGGTGGTAGTAAAGCATCAGGAGCAAGCCGGTGGTCAATTGAATCGTAAATGTGCCGAGGGTGAGAGCGCCGAGATACCAGGTAGCGCGGAATCCAAGCTGCGGCTCGCGCACACGTTCCATGAACATCTGCTTGAACTCGGCGGCCCAGCGCGCAACTGCCACCAGCGGATTGCGGACCGCGCCTTCGTGTTCCGTGTGCATAGGTTTGTCCATGTTCAGGCTCGAACGTATTCTTTGCCGGGAACAACATTCACGGCGCGATCCACCATCAACTCACCATCCTCTGTCATCCACATGCGCAACCACGGCATGGGTTTTGGGGCGGGCCCGGCAATGATGCTGCCGTCGCGCCGGAAGGTACTTCCGTGGCAAGGGCATGCAATCGTCTCGGACTCCTGCTTCCAGACGGTTAAACAACCGAGGTGAGAACATACCGCGCTCAGTGCGTAAAAGCCTTCGGTTGAGCGCACGATGAAAATTCCGAAACGCGGATCAAGCGTGACGGAGTCCGGCGGATAGTGTTCTGGCCGGCCGACGCTCACTAAAGGAGAAGCTTCGTAGAGGACATTCGGAGAAAGGTACTGCGTCGCGAAAGAAGCGGCACCCACGCCGGCGATCGCCAGAGAACCCGCGCCTAGCTTGATGAAGAACTTCCGGCGGTCCAGTGCCGCCAATTCGCGATTCGCGTCTCGCTCCACATTTTCGTCCGGCATCGGCCCCTCACTCGCGCTTTCAACCTAGGATCAAGCAACCACTCTTACGCAGCGATCGTGACTGACAAAATTTGGTTGGGGAAGCGGGGACTCGGACGTTCAGCAGGTTCGAGTCCCGCGCATGTTACTTCTTCACGGTCAAATCGGCGGTCGCACCGCTGCCGGATACATCGACGCTTTGTGTCGTTGGCTTGCCGTCTTCGCTCCAGGTCTTCAGGGTGTATTTACCGGCAGGGGCGTTTTTGATTTCATAATTGCCGTCCTTGTCGGTAACGGCGAAATATGGCGTGGCCACCACGACCACGTAGCCAGACATTTCAGGATGGACATTGCAGAGCAGAGGCGCCACTCCGAGGTCATTAAACTGGAAGGACTTTTTTTCGCCCTTCGGCCAGGTTCCCAGGTTGTGGGTGAGTTTCTTGTTCCCGCTGATAGATGGCCAGTAGACGTTATGGCCCACCGGATCGCTGTTTGTGAAATCTACCGTGGTTCCTTGTAGAACGACAACCACGCGCGGAATGAACTCCATTTTCTTCTGATCGACGACGACGTGCTGCGACGGCGCATCGAATTTTTTGTCGGGTATGGTATCCACATAGACTGTGATGTTTGCGGCAGACTTCAGGCCCTGAACGCTGACCTTGCCCTTAATGTCCCCGGCAAAACTGGAGACTGACGCTAGAACCACTGCCACGCTTAACAGCACAGCTTTTACGGTCAAGTTCGCAAGTTTCATTTGATTTTCCTTTAGCTCCAAAGATTGATTTCGAATTCTTCGCTCTATTGGCGAGTCCGAACTAAAACGAGTAGTCAATGCCGGTGACGAAGGTGTTCGGGCGATAGAAAAGCGTGGCCGTTCCGTTTTGATAGGGGACGCCCCAACGACGCTGATATTCTCCCACTACCTTGATATTGGCACGCACCAGAATCTGATAGCCGGGGCTGAAACGGTTGCGCGTCCGCCCTTCGGTAAGAGGTATTTGGTTGGCAAAGTCCGATGGTGAATTTACGAAGTCATAGCGCAGGTCGGCGATCAGCCAGGGAAAGATCCAGTAGTTGCCGACCACAAACCCACCCGTAGATGTAACCGCATTCGTCTTTGTAACGGTTCCGGCCACCGTGTCCACAAGGTGGTTGTCGTCGTGACTGTGCAATCCGACCGCATAGAGTTCGAACTTGCTGCGATACTTGAATCGCACCTCACCGCCGACTCTATAGAAGGGGTCCTCGATCGTGCCGGTGAACGGGAACACACTTCCGCCGAAGTTCTGTTGATTTCTACCGTGATAATAAAAGGCGCCGGCGCGAAGCGAGGTGTGATCGTGCGGACCAGTGGGCCCCGCGGCTTGAATGGCGTGGCGGCTCTCCGAATCGCGCTCCAGGTTGAACTGGTAGGAGGTGTGAAAGTAAACGTCCTTGGTGTTGCGTGCAGTCAATGCCGGCCCGGTTCCGTAGGCCGAATTAGTGCCATCGACAACAGCGACCGACCAGACGAAGTTGCCGTTGTTTGGATAACCACCGAATTCGATGCCGCGCTGTGGTGTCCCCAGGACGAATGGATTGTTGGTGGTGCCACAGACAAGCGCGGTGCCTCCGCACGCGTTCTGAGCCAAAGCACCCTCACCCATACTGTCATAGCCTGAAAGATAGGGAGTGCGTGCATTGGTGAAAGGTAGATCAAGCTCGAACTGACCGAAGCGCACGTTGAGCGCGTTCAGTGGCAAATGGAAGAAGTGCCCCAGATCGTTGTACTTCAGCCATCCGTCGCCCAATCCGCCGCCAGCTCCTGTTGCTCCCGCCGAAATATCATCGTCAATCCAGAAGGAGAAGTTGGGGCCAAAACTTCCGGCCGAAATGATCGTGAAGGTGTTAGGCACAAACAAATCCGTGCGCGGAACATATCCACCGTTTGTGACCACCTGTCTCGGCTGTGACCCGTTGTAGACAAGATTCCCTTCATACCGGAAGGAGATTGGTATCGTTCCCGGAATTTCTCCTGGATAGAGAGCTTCGGGAAAGGCTTCCTTCTGTGCCTTCGACCCAAGCAACACAGCATCCTGTTTAACGAAGGTCTCGTCGTCCTTGGGAAACTTGAAGCCGTTCTTCCTGAAGGCCAGGCCAAAATCATTCAATTCAGGGTAATTGTTGTGACACGTCGTGCAGGACGTCCCGTACTTCCGTGAAAACGCGGGGATTGCGGAAGTCTTGGGCACCGACGCAAGCATTACCCACAAAACAACCACAACAGCAGTCAGACTCGCCGAAATGCTGGTATTGAGTACACGGTTCTTCATTCGCTCGTCCTCCGAATCTTGCCCGTGAAATCACCGGCCAAGTTCCCGAACTCACGGCTAGGCTTCAATGATCCGCATTGTTGCTTGAAGCTCAGTCGACCTACCGTGACGCACATCACCTATTGACGTGACGGGCATCACATGCAACTTTGAAGAGGGAGAATTTCCAGGAAGGGGAACCAGGGAGCTAAGAGCCCGCAACGCTTTCGAGCCCCATTTTGACCTAGTGATTTGCACGATGGCATCGCCCAGATCCTGGATCATAGGGAGGGTTTTGTCCTCCCATGCACGCTTGCCCACACCGTGGTAGAACAGCGGTTTCGCGGCAGTATTAGTGCTCAGAGTTGCGGCACTCTTAGTTGCCAGCTCGAGCTCGCTGGTTGTCATCGACATTTTCACAAAAAGTAGATAATCATAAGGTGATGCAAACTCTTACGACTGTTCAATATTGTACATTTATTAAATTCAAGAGGAGACCGCCATGTTGTGCACATTCAGGCGGGTGGCATGCCACTGTCGATCTACCGCCGGCTGGTAAAGTGGTACCGCCTGCTTATCTTGACAATTTCAAATAGCAGAACTTCCACACGGTCACGGGGTGCAGGCTCATCTGGGATTCCCGCATCTAGCTAACGGGCATAATGCCTGGTTCGCTGTACCCGTGGTGACAAAATGAAAGTAGGAGATTACGACTGCGGGTATTCTGTGGGCCAGTAAGGGGCGTCGAGCGGGTCAGACGCCGACAAGGTTTTCGAGGCCCGCCTTGTTCTTGATGATTACAGTGGAACCTCTGACCTGCAGGAAGTGCTTCTTTTTGAAATCACTAAACAGCCGAGTCACGGTCTCTCGCGATGCCCCGATCATCTGGGCGATTTCTTCGTGTGTAAGGGTGAGTGTGAGCCTTACATCGCCTTTTTCTTCATCGTGGTTTGCGGTGAGATCCAGCAGAAAGCGAGCCAACTTCTCACCCGCGGAGTGAGATAGCCCAATGGTTCGCATTTCCGCGATGGCTGAATGATAGGTTTCACCGAGCTGCTGCGCCACGCGCAATGCTGCTTCACCGTGCTCGCGAAGGAAATTCAGCAAGTCCGGCCGGGAGATGAAATTCGCCTGAGTAGGTTCGACTACATCTGCCGTGAGCTCATAAGGTTTCCCTGTGACCGTCGCGGGCAAGCCCAAGACATCTCCTGGTTCCGAGATCCTAAGAATGAGACTTCTCCCGTCCGCAGACGAGGTCGACAGTTTGACCTTGCCACTGCACAAAACGAAGACACCGCGCGGTAACTGCCCTTCTACAAAGAGGGTCGCCCCTTTCGGATAGGCCGCGGCCGAGGTGATTGCTGCCAACTTCTGCACCGCGGGGGGAGAGAGGTTACAGAAGAGCCGGTCCTCACGGTGAGGGCAGGACAGACAGCTCTCAATGATTTCTAAGCCGTAGGGGGCGCGCATAGGTTCACTGCCCCGGAGTATACCTCCCTCTCTACGCGACACAAAACGAAACCCGCTGGGCATACGCATCCGTCCCGTGGATGACAACCAATTCGCCTGTTTTTACTGGAAAGCATGATTCCTCGGCTGTGATGGGCGTCACACTGCCATGTGACGAGGGTTACAGCGGCCTCTTTCGGCTAAGTGCATATTTTGACTTGTGTAGGAGGTGCAAGATGCAAAAGGATGAGCGCGACCTCTTGGAAGTTCTAAAATTTGAACTTGAGTTCCTCGAACACAGGGGCTATGTGCATTCGCCGAGGACGCCTTGGAGACCTCAATATATCTTTGAAGATTCCGTTACTTGCATGAACTACGATTCCAAAGAGAATCCCGGCCCGTGCAGTGCTTGTGTTCTGATGCACCTGGTGCCACCCGAGCACCGCTCCGAAAAGATTCCCTGCCGCCATATTCCGTTCAACGATTCCGGTGAGACGCTGGATTCACTGTATCGGTACAGCAATCAAAACGAGACCGAAGAAACTGTCGGGAAGTGGCTGCGGGCCACGATTCAGCACTTGGAAGAAGAACGGGCAACGGCTCGACAGGCCCACAGCAAACAGTCGCCCCCCGGCGGCGGAACGGTGAAAGGAACGCATCTGTACCAGAAGCAGCATCCCAAGTGTGCAAACCCGGCATGTCCGACCGCATTTCATTGGACGGGGGGCGGCAAGTTCTTCCGATTTCGGCCTGATCCGGTTTCGGCAACTGGGAGTAATCCAACAGCCGACTCGCCGGGCGGAATCCATGGCGTAAGGCATTATTGGCTGTGCGAGCGCTGCTCGCATGTTTTCACATTGGTGTACGACGAAGAACACGGTGTCACGCTCAAGCTGATCTGGCCTGAACTCGCGGCCGTGGAAACTGGCAAAGAGTTGTCCGCGGCCTAGCAGGTCCGGCGCTTTGCGACTGGCGGGTGCTCGTGTGATCCGGCATTCAACCGTCCGTTTCAGCTAAGTGCATATTTTGAATCGCTTGGGAGGTGCAAGGTGCAAAAAGACTACCGCGACGTCCTGGAGGTTGTGAAATTTGACTTGATCGAAGAGACGGTTGGAAGCTGGTTTCGGGCCATTATTCGACGGTTAGAAGAAGAGCAGACAGCTATTCGAAGGGATCAACAAAAGCAGCCTGCCCCAAGCCTCGAAACACTGAGAAGGACGCGTCTCTACCAGAGGCACCATCCGAAGTCTGCAAAGCCAGCGTGTTCGACAGCGTTGGACCGGCGGCGGTAAGTGCTTTCGATTTCGGGCCGATCCAGTTTTTAGCAAACTCGTGTGAAGGCGGCACTCCACTCCTTGCCCAATCCCACGCATTCTGCTCGCTCAGAGTTCAGGACCTGTGCGGCCAACTAGTTGTAATGGCCTGTTCAAATTCGTGGGGATAAGATTGGATCGTGGCCTCTGCGAAGCGAGGACTTTTTCTTCCCCGGCCAGCAATGAGCGGCTTCGATCTAAAAGAGGGAGGGCACTGATATGGCGTCAGCGACACCCACAGGTTCAGCAAAGTCTTACGAATCCAACCGGCCTTTATCCGAAGAGGAGCTGCGCAAGATGCACGCCTACTGGCGAGCGGCCAACTACCTCTCGGTGGGGCAGATATACCTCTACGCGAATCCATTGCTGCATGAGCCGCTAAAGATCGAGCACATCAAGCCTCGCTTGCTGGGTCATTGGGGGACGACGCCCGGGCTAAACTTCATTTATGTTCATTTCAATCGGCTGATCAAGAAGCAC
>JGI12635J15846_10001696_pt1 | contig 19223 bp, 17 predicted proteins | sample BlaSpr_A8_OM2_M2_FD_15846 | JGI IMG/M metagenome (IMG submission 15846) | reverse complement strand
CGCGCCTGGCATCGATTTCACTCAGCACCAGAAAGGCTTCCGCCGGCGTGCCTTCCGTGCCCACGCGCGAGAGGGCGAACATGGTGTCCAGCAAGCCGTCCGGACTGTTCCATCCTTTGGTTTCCACGCTCCAGTTGCGCGCAAGCTCGGTATTGCTCCTCTGCCGCAGAATGTTTTTCCATGCCTGCAGATTTCCGGGCACGTGCGGATCGCCGTTGGCCTCCCACTGCAGGCGAGTGGTCAGAAGCAAAAGGGCCGGGTCGGGGCGAAACACGGACGACATGGCGCTGGGAGAAAGCGTCTTGCCGCGCAGCGCTTCGTAGCAATCGTGCAATCGGGGGCGTGCGACGAAGTGCGCTTGCTGCTCCGGCGGGATGCGCGAGAGCGAGTCAAAATACGCGGCGAGCCAGCCGTTGTCCTTTGTAAGCAGCCGGGGAACAAAATCTCCCACTGCGTGCGGGCTGGCGCCGACCAAATCCTTCCACTCCGCCTCGGCGTTCGGCCCGCCGGGCACGATTACGCGCCCGGCCTCGACGCGAATGTAGCTTCCGTAAAAATCCAGCGGCGCGGCGAGCGAAACTAGTCTTTTCAGTCCGGGCGAATGCAGCAGCGCGGTCCGCGTGTCCGGATCCACGTGAGCCCAGGCATAGTAAAGACGAGCCAGCGCAGGATCGTGCAGCAGCGCATCAATTAATTGATGGCTGTCTCTGTCCTTGGCGCCTTCGCCTGCGGCCTCCACCCACTCTCGTTCGGTCAAGACGATCGGCACTTGGGAATTGGGGTACGCGTAGGAGAACGGCTTGCCGCCTTGCAGAGTGGCCTCGAGCTCGGGCAGCGGGAAGCCGGAATCAATCGTAAGAAAAGCTCGGCGCGGGTCGGACGTCATTACGTACGTGGTGGCTTTTCCGCAGTCCGCCGTGGGCTTGTAACCCAGGATGTCGAGCAGTTGTTTGGCATCGGCGCAACCGGTGACGCGAATCACGCCATCTTTCCCGGCTAAATCGGAAAGTTCCCTGGCCTGCTGGACATAGCGCCGCAGCAGAATCAGAAATTCGGTGGCGCGGCTACCCAGGCCGGAGCCCTGATAGCCGATCAGAAATACGTTTCGGGCGAGCAAGGGCATCACTTCTTGCGGAGCGGCTTTCTGGCTGATTCCGGCGATACGTTCGAACGAACGGAGCGGACCTGGAATGGTGGCTGTCGCTGGTTCCGACGTGACAATGCGCTCTTGGGTCGCGGGCAAACCAGCAGGAACAGCGCTGCGCACTCGAGGGGCAAAACCGGAGCAACCCAACGCTACAACCACGAACAGGGCCGAAAGACGCAGGGGACTTTTCATCGCTGGCACCCACCCCGACTGCTTTCGAAACGTTGCACAACTACGTCTTTGAACGACCGGCGCAAATCGCAAGGCGCGCTCCGCACCGGATGAACGGTTACGTCAGGATCCAAACCTGGACAGGGCTTGGACCCGCTCGTTGGTGCATCCTACGCCTCTAGGTCTCCAGACGCAACGAATATGGCAGCAGTCGCCCAAATGTTACAAGCGCGAGACATGGCGAACATGCAGAGAAGCGTGTTCCGTCCAAAATACATCTCGTGCCATGACCATCTGTCTGCCGGTGCGGACCCAATTTTGAAGGCGGCGCGACCGAAGATGCCACACGGTTCTGCAGAAGTGCTCGGCAAGTCGCGTCGCTGGAAACGGTCGTGCACCTACTGGCACTTACTGGCGCAGGGTGCCGCGAATTCGATACAATCGCGGTTTGGGCTGCGCTATAAATTGTGACCTGCCGATTCGCGCCGCCCATTTTCAAGGAGACATTCCATGCCATCGTTCCCCGGGGTTGATTACCTCGACTTCGATTCCCTGCTGAGCGACGAAGAAAAACTCGCACGCAATACCGCGCGGCAATTCGTGGATGCGGAGATCATGCCGCTCATCGAGGAATACAACCGCGAAGGGAAATTTCCGGTGCAGCTGGTGCCGCAGATGGCGGAACTGGGACTTTTCGGGGCGAGCTTGAAGGGCTACGGCTGCGCGGGAATGTCCAACGTGGAATACGGCCTGGTGACGCAGGAGTTGGAGCGCGGCGACTCCGGCTTGCGCAGTTTTGTTTCGGTGCAATCGGCGCTGGTGATGTATCCGATTCACGCCTTCGGCTCGGACGCGCAGAAAGAAAAATGGTTGCCCCTGCTGCAACAGGGAAAAGCGATCGGATGCTTCGGGCTGACGGAGCCGCAATTCGGATCCAATCCGGGCGGAATGCTGACGCGCGCGGTGAAGAAAGGCGGCACCTACATTCTGAACGGCGAAAAAATGTGGATCACCAGCGGCTCCATCGCGGACGTGGCGGTGATCTGGGCGAAGTGCGAGGACGAAGTGATCCGCGGATTCCTGGTGGAGAAAGGCACGCCCGGATACAAGGCCTGGGACGTGCACGGAAAATATTCGCTGCGCGCTTCGGTGACTTCTGGTCTGGCGATGACGGATTGCAAAGTCCCGGCGGGAAATTTGCTTCCCGGCGTAGAAGGATTGAAAGGCCCGCTTTCCTGTTTGAATCAGGCGCGCTATGGGATTGGGTGGGGCGGGATCGGAGCGGCGATGGCTTGTTACGACACGGCGCTACATTACGCCAAGCAGCGCAAACAATTCGACAACAAGCCGATTGCTTCGCACCAACTGGTGCAGGAAAAATTGGTGTGGATGATCACCGAGATCACCAAGGCGCAATTTCTGGCGCTGCAAGTGGGCCGGCTGAAAGATGCGGGGCGCGTGCATCCTTCGCACATTTCCATGCTGAAGATGAACAACGTGTGGATGGCGCGGGAAACGGCGCGCCTGGCGCGGGAAATTCTGGGCGCCAATGGGATCGTGGACGATTACTGCGTGATGCGGCATATGAACAACCTGGAATCGGTTTTCACCTACGAAGGCACGCACGACATACACAAGTTGATCATCGGTGAGCGCATCACCGGAATCGCGGCGTTTTCGTGAGCGGCTCGCGCAAACTTCACGAGGCCGCGCTGGCATTGAGCATCGTAGGCTGCGCGCTCGCCGCAGTTTTCAGCGCGGCGCTTCCGGCGCGTGGCGCGGATGCAGGCTCTAAGCCGAAAGTGCGTGCGATCACTGCGTTCGTGCGGCTCGACCGCGCCTATTACCAGGAGCAAATTCAGGAGGCTCTGAAATTTTTGCGGCAGGCCAAGGCCGCATATGAAAAATCCGGCTATGAAGTGATGACGCTGCGCATCACCACGCAGCCTTTTCCGGAATACACGCGCGGCATGACGGACGAGCAGGTGCTGACTTTCTTCCGCGACTACGACGCGCTCGCCGTGAAGGAGGGTTTCGACGCAGCGATCGGTCCGGCGATGATGAGCGACGCAGACGACCCCCACGAAGCGGAACTGCTGGCGAAAATCATCGCGAATTCGAAGACGCTCGAAGGCTCGGTGTTCATCGCGGGCGAAGACGGAATTCACTGGAAATCCATCCAGGCCGCGGCGGGCGTGATCAAGTACCTGGAAGCGAATACGCCGCATAGCCAGGGCAATTTCAGCTTTACGGCTACGGCGCTGGTTCCCTCCGGCACGCCTTTTTATCCGGCGTCTTATTTCACAGGCGAAGGAAAGCAGTTCGCGGTAGGGCTGCAGTCGGCGAACGTGGTGAGTGAAGTGTTCGCTACGACGCAGTCTGCGGGCGAAGCCGAACAGCGGCTGGAGAATACTCTGGGCATGTATGCCGCGCAGATTGAAAAGACTGCAGTAGAAATCAGCGATGCCAGCGGCTGGAAATACGGCGGGCTGGACCTGTCGCCTGCGCCGCTGCTGAATGTTTCCATCGGCCGCGCCATTGAAAATTTTCTGGGCGCGCCCGCCGGTTCCAGCGGCACGCTCACCACGGCGGCGATTATCACGCGCGCGCTGAAAGCGATCCCGGTGAAGCAGGCCGGTTATTCGGGATTGATGCTGCCGGTGCTCGAAGATACGGTGCTCGCGCAACGTTGGAGCGAGGGTCGGCTCTCGACCGATGCACTGCTTTCGTATTCGGCGGTGTGCGGCACCGGACTGGACACGATTCCGATGCGTGGCGATGTGACGCCCGAGCAACTGGAGCGCATCCTGGGCGACGTTGCCAGCCTAGCAGTGAAGTGGCACAAACCGCTTGCAGCGCGTCTGCAGCCTGTCACGGGAAAGAAAGCGGGCGAGATGACCGAGTTCGACGATCCCTTTCTGGTGAACGCGAAGATTCAGCCGCAGCCATGACGGGCACTGATTGCAGTCATGGGATTGGCTCATTTGGATTATGATAGTTCGCCCGAAGAACGGTATCGGCCGCTGGGAATGAGTACAATGAAATTGTTGAGCGATGCCCTGAATTCAAGGCTTGATCGTTTGCGCGTCGCGGGCATGCCGCAGCGCCGCGCCGCGAGAATCTGTGCGGCGCTGAGCGGCGTGCTGCTTGCGGCCAGCGCTGCCGCGGCGTTCGGTTCCCTCGCTTTGCGCGCGCAGCAAACCGATTCCGCGACGGCTCCGGTGGTGGTGCAGCCTGGAGCACCGGGAAAACCGAGCAAGATTCTGCCGCCATCCACGAAGGGAGTGCTGCCCGCGCGCTCGCCGGCCGATGTGGCATTCATGCAGGGCATGATCATGCATCATCAGCAGGCGGTGGAAATGACGGCGCTGATCGCCTCGCACACGGAGAACAAAGATTTGCGGCTGTTGGGCGCGAAGATCAGTAGCTCGCAATCGGACGAAATAAGATTCATGCAGCGGTGGCTGGCGGCTCGCGGGGAACCGATTTCGATGACGATGGCGGGAATGTCCGACATGGACGCCTCGGGCAAACCGGTGGCTCTGATGCCCGGCATGCTGACGCCGGAGCAGATGGCCGCGCTGCGCAACGCCAAAGGCGCGGAGTTTGACCATTTATTTTTGACTGGCATGATTCAGCACCACAATGGCGCGTTGATCATGGTGAAGGATCTGTTCAATACGGCGGGCGCGGGCCAAGAGGCCGACATTTTCAACTTCGCGACGGATGCGGACAACACGCAACGCGCGGAGATCAAGATCATGCAGGCTATGCTGGAGAAAAAATCCTCCGAGGAGAAAAGATGATTCGAGTGCCCAGTTTTTCTTTCCGTGCGGCGGTGGCCGCGATTATTTTGTGCAGCGGTGCGAGCCGGATGGCGGCCCAGACCGGCAGTCAGCCGCCCGAAACGCCGCCGGCCGCGCAGGAGCCGGCGAAGGCGCCGGATGCCGATCAGAATCCGTTCGCGGCGGTGCCCGCTGCTCCGCTGCCACCAGGGATGACGGGATCGGATACCAACGATCCGCGCTACAAGCTGACGCCGGGGCTTTACGACGCGGGTGAAACCTCGCTGGGTATGAAGCATCTGCTGCTCCTGAAGAAGCCCGACTCGTTTCAATTGGGCGTCACCGACCCTGACGACCCGAAAGTGCAGAAATTGCTGGGCCAGCTGGGGATCGGGGCCGGCATGAAATTGCCGAAAGAGCTGCAGCTGGTGATCGCGGAGCTTGCTTTTTCCAACTCGGACCTGGCATTCCAGGGCAATCACCTGTTCCAAGGAAATTTTTACGGCATGAACATCTACGACATCTCCAATCCGGCGCAGACCAGGCTGGTAACTTCGATGGTGTGCCCTGGCGGGCAGGGCGACGTATCGGTCTACAAAAACCTGATGTTCATGTCGGTGGAAATGCCGAATGGACGCCTCGATTGCGGCACGCAGGGATTTCCGCCCGAGCCCCCGCCTCCCGCAGGACACGAAAAGGAGCGCCGGCCGCCCGTAGCGCAAGCGGATCGTTTCCGCGGCGTGCGAATTTTCGACATCTCGGACATCAAGAACCCGAAGCAAATGGCGGCGGTGCAGACCTGCCGCGGCTCGCACACGCACACGCTCGTGGTGGACCCGAACGATAAGGACAACGTTTATATCTACGTCTCGGGGACATCGTTCGTGCGCCAGGCCGAAGAATTGGCCGGATGCTCGGGCGAAGCGCCGGACAAGAATCCGAACACGGCGCTATTTCGCATCGAAGTGATCAAGGTGCCGGTAGCGGCGCCGCAGGACGCCAAAGTCGTCGCCAGCCCGCGCGTGTTCATTGATCCGCGGACCGGCGCGTTGAATGGCCTGAACAACGGCGGCAGCCACGGCAAGAATGATGAGGAAACCAAGCCTGCGGATACGAATCAGTGCCACGACATCACCGTGTATTCGGCGATTGGCCTCGCGGCGGGCGCCTGTTCCGGCAATGGAATTCTGCTGGACATCAAAGACCCGGTTCATCCGAAGCGTTTGGACGCGGTGAACGATCCGAACTACTCCTACTGGCATTCCGCTTCGTTCTCGAATGATGGAACGAAGGTGGTGTTTACCGATGAGTGGGGCGGCGGATTGGGCGCGCGTTGCCGTCCAAACGACCCGAGCAAGTGGGGTGCGGATGCGATCTTTCATCTGCATGACGACAAGTTGACCTTCGCGAGCTACTACAAGCTGCCCGCCGCGCAGGGCGATACGGAGAATTGCGTGGCGCACAATGGTTCGCTGATCCCTGTCCCAGGGCGCGACATCGAAGTGCAGGCGTGGTACCAAGGCGGAGTTTCGGTGATGGATTTCACCGACGCGGCCCATCCGAAGGAGATTGCTTATTTCGACCGCGGACCGATTGATTCGAAGATGCTGGTGCTGGGAGGCGAGTGGTCGGCGTATTGGTACAACGGCAACATCTATGGTTCGGAAATTGCGCGCGGGCTGGATATTTTCGAACTGACGCCGACGCAATTCCTGACGCAGAACGAAATTGACGCCGCGAAAACCGTGCGTGTGGACGCGCTGAACGTGCAGAACCAGCAGAAGCTGGAGTGGCCTGCGCAGTTGGTGGTGGCGAAGGCTTATGTAGATCAGCTGGACCGGTCGCAGGCTTTGCCGGCGGAACGCATCGTTGCTTTGCGAACGGCGATCCACAACGCCGAAACCTCGCACATGAACAAGGGCAAAGTGGCGAAGTTGAGCGGGATGGCGCCTTCGTTAGAGCAGAGTGCTAATGCGGCGAATAATCCTGCTGACGCGAACCGGTTGCGCGCTTTGGCAGAGATCTTGAAACATCCGTCAGCGTAACTGTGCAGCGAGCTTGGTCGGAGAAACCCGCTCGCAAGTGGGCGAGCGGGTTATTTCGTTTAGGGGGTCGATTGCAGGCTTCGCGTTCGACTTCCGTTGTGCAATCGCGATCGGCGGAGCAGTCGCCTGCTCGGCCCTCCCGCGCCATCGTACGGGAGGGTCCGAGTCGTCGTTCGCTACGAAAAGCCCCGCCCTTCAAAAAAGGGTGGGGCTCCCCCCTCGCTGTGTGATTTGACGGCGCGATAATTTGTGCCCTCCCGGCTGCTTGCGACTTGTAGGGCGTGGGCTCGGGTTGATCTTGAACCGTCGAAGCGCGACGGCATATACCCGCGCGGCGCATCGCTCACGGCCACTCCGCTGCTAATCCTGTTCCCCTATGGTTTGCGCGTATGTTTTGCCGTAAGGGTAGAAGAGCTCCTTGCGCCCTTGTTGCCACGCTGCTCTCAGTTCGGGCGTGGTGATGTCCCAGTCCGGCCGGCATTTCCTGCTCACCTCGCGCAGATCCTGGCGCAGCTCCTCCACGGTGGGTCGGCCCACGAACCAGTAGCCATTGTAGATTTTGTAGATAACCAGGCCAGGCTCGAGCACAATCACATGCGGAATCATGGGATTGTGGGCGGGATCGGTGTATTCAGCGATATCCAGATCTTTTTGCACCACACGCCCTGCGTCTGAAAGAAACGGCCAGTGCGCGCCGATGCCGGTACGAAATTCATTGGTCTCAGCGATGTTGTCGGTACTGATTGTTACGAGCCGGCAATAGGAGACCTCCAGCTCGCGATGGAGCTGCACGAGCCCTTCAGCCTGGCGGCGGTCCTTGGGACAGAAACCGCCGCGGCTGAGCACCAGCACCATGGGGTGTTGCCCCTGCAGATCGGAGAGCTTGCGGCGTTTTGCAGTATGGTCGGAAAGCTCGTAGTCGGGGAGCACGGCTCCGGGAACAATGTCAGTTCGCATGTAAACTCCTTAACGATTGGATGCGCGCCGCCTGATTCCGCCGCCGCAGCGAGCGCGAATTTGGAAGCATCGTCAAAATGGAAGATGATCTCGCAGGAATGTCTAGAGATGCTTTGCGTCTCCCGACGCTCTGGCCGCTTCGGAAATCGGGTTCTCCTGGAAGAGCCGAGCGACCAAGGCTGAATCAAGATATGCCCGGACCGCAACGATCTTGTCGCCACGGAACTGGCAGACCCAACAATAACGGTTGTCAAACCTGAGGCCATTGTTCGCCGTAGCAAGGGAATGCAGTTCAACGACAGCCCAGTCCCCGCTCACCAATACATGCTCCACGTGAAGTTGCGTGCCTTGCGGTAAAACCTTGTTAAGTTTTTCGAATGTGTGCGCCACAAAATCCGCCTTGCTGTGATAATGGCCGGCAAGCGGATGAGTTCCCTCGACGGTCCAATCCACATCGTCTGCAACGTGGGTGAAGAACGCCGCGCCGTCGCCGGTTTCAAGGTTTTTGAAAATATCGCGGACCTGCGTAAGAGTGGTGGCATTTTGATCTCCCCTGCAGTGGAAGCTTCGGCCTCTTCGTCACCGCTACTTCATGAATGTCGCGACCAGCATCGCTATTTCGCCTGCTGCGGTGTCGAGCGCGAAATGCCCGCCGTCCACGATGTGGATTTCGGCCTTCGGAACGTCGCGGCGATAAGATTCCGGCTCCGAAGGATCGAATGAGCTTTCATACTTGCCCCAGATCACCAGCAGGCGCGGCTGTTTCTCGCGCATCCAGGCTTGCCACTTGGGATAATTCTCGACGTTGCTGCGGTAGTCATAGAACAGATCGCTTTGAATATCGGCCTGTCCGGGCTGGTTGAGAAAATAATATTCATCGGTCCATAGATCTGGATCATGGCGCTCCGAGTCGGGATCATCGCCGACGTGTCGCGCGCGGGTCGTTGCGAGCGAGAGGAGATTGGTGCGCAGCGCGGCTTCGTTCGCGGCACGATCGGCCCAGTAAGCGCGGCGCGTCTTCCAATTCGCGCCCAGGCCTTCGTTGTGTGCTACCGCATCCTGAACGATGAGCGCTTCCACGCGTTCGGGATGCGCCAGGATCATGCGAAATCCTACCGGGCCTCCGTAATCCTGCATGTACAGCGTGTAGTGCGAGATGCCGAGCGTTTCCGTGAAGTGATTCATGACCTCGGCGATGTGATCGAACGTGTAGGCGAATTTCTTGGGGTCGGGCCAGTCGCTGTGCCCGAAGCCGGGATAATCGGGCGCGACCAGGTGATAGCGATCGGCGAGGCGAACGAACAGCGGGTCGAACATTCGCGACGAAGATGGCAGGCCGTGCAGCAGAAGAAGCGTTGGCGCGTCTTTCGGGCCGGCCTCGCGGTAAAAAATGGAGAGCCCGTCAATTTGTATGGTGCGAAAAGCAGTCCGATGTTCCACAGGACGTTCCTTTCCTGGCTCTTGGCCTTGGCCATACGATGACAACGAAATCGATGCGAGCACCACGGAAACCACCAGTGCGATACGGAAGCGGTGCAAGCAGGATGGTGCTTGCTTCATTACCAATCTCCTTTCGAATTCGTACAAATCCAATCTCAGCGATAATACCGACGGAACGCATAAGGGTCAGCCCCACAGCCGGGGGGAGATTCTTGACTCAAGTTATATTCGCAGTCAATAAAATTAAAACCTGGAAACGTCGTCAGCTTTCTTGGCACCGCCCGCAAATAACGTCTTGATTGGAATTCGCCCAATTGGATTATGATAGGCCGCCCGGAAGGACCATCCCAGCTACCGGAAACAAATCACGATTCAGGAGCCGCCATGGAGAAAGAACTCAGCCTCGAATTTCTGCGCACGGTTGAAAACGCGGCAATCGCTTCGGCGCGCACGATGGGCCAGGGCGACCGCTCGGGTTCCGACCAGGCCGCCGTCGAAGCCATGCGCGCGGAAATGGATCGCGTCGGGATGGATGGCACGATCGTGATCGGTGAAGGCGAGCGCGACGAAGCGCCCATGCTTTTTATCGGCGAAAAAGTGGGCGCGGCCGTGCGCGATAAGTCGCGCGAATACCCCAAGGTGGACATCGCCGTGGATCCGCTCGAAGGCACTAACCTATGCGCGACGGGTGAACCGGGCGCGATCGTAGTGCTGGCCGCAAGCGAGCATGGCGGCCTGCTGCATGCGCCCGATCTTTACATGGAGAAAATTATTGTGGGGCCGCCGGCGAAGGGCGCGATTGATCTGGACGCACCGGTGAAAGACAACCTGCGCGCGATCGCGCGCCGCTATGACCGGGATGTGGAGGATCTAGTGATTGTGGTGTTGGACCGCCCGCGGCACGAAAAGCTGATCGCAGATATACGCAAGGCTGGCGCGCGCATTCGATTGATATCGGATGGCGATCTTTCGGCAGGCATTTCGGCGGCGGTGCGCGGCACTTCCGTGCATGCGGTGATGGGAACGGGCGGCGCGCCCGAAGGCGTGCTCACCGCAGCTGCGTTGCGCTGCTTGAACGGGCAAATTCTGGCGCGATTGGTGGTAGCAAAGCCCGAACACCTGGAGCGCACTGCAGCGATGGGCATCAAGGATCCCAAGAGGATTTACGAGACGGTGGATCTAGCGCCGGGGAAGAAAATCATCTTCGCGTGCACAGGCGTTACGGGAGGTGGGTTGCTGCACGGCGTGAATTTCTTTCGGGATGGAACGCGCACGCATTCGTTGATCATGACGCTGGAGGAAGCGGAAGTGCGCTTCATTGATTCCGTGCACCTCGATCGGCATCCCGGCGTGGAAGTGCGCTTCAACTAAGGCGATCGCTCGGGCGGGCGCGAAACATTTTCAAGCCCCATTGCGTATCTATAGGCGTCTAACATGCAAGGGGTGAATCATGTCTAGCGCGTCCGGACGGCCACCCGCCGCCATTCCTCCGCAACGGCGCAGCAACAATGCTGTCTGGTGGATTCTGGGGATTGTCGCTGGCGGCATTGTGGTGATGGTCCTGTTCGGCCTGGCGCTCGCCGGCTTGTTTATCCGCAATCTGCGCGTACGCAATCAGGGCAATAACGTTGAGATTCAGACTCCGGTCGGCGCGATCAAAGTAAATAAAGACGTGCCGCGCGCCACCGGTTTGCCGGTATATCCCGGGGCGACCTCTGGGGCAAAAGACAACAACGCGCAGGTGGAACTTTCGGCGGGAGATGGAGGAGTAGGAATCGCCGTCGAGCACTTCACCACATCGGACAATTTGGACGAGGTGGATAAGTGGTACGCGCACCGTCTGGGTAGCAGCTTCCGCCGCGAGGAAAACCACGATCACCATCCCATTCACGGCGTAACGGTTGACTCGGATACGGACATTGCATTCGTCGACGACCACGGCGACGGCGCGCGCGTGGTGGCACTGACGAAGAAAAGCCAGGGAGTGGATATCGTGCTGTTTCGCGCCGCCAAGAAGGAGGCACAGTAACCGGCGAAAGGTGCTGCGAAGAAGTTCGCCCTGTGCGCGATAAACCATCAAGCACGAAGCCTGGTCGAGCGACAGCGACACGCAATCGTGCTTCTGCAGTTCGGGCCATCCAGTTCTGGAGCCCGCCGATTAAAACGATTCACTCAGGTTTTTGTGGATTGGTGTAAGCGTGAGGACGCGCTGTTCATGCCCGCTCAGTCGTGTTGGCGCGAACGAAGTTCGGATCGTTCGGGATCGAGCTGGGCACCCTGCCGATGCAGGCGTGCCGAGCCCTACCCAGAATCCGACCTGTCCATCAGGCGTTCCGCGCCATCCGGCCCCGCGACGACTAGCGGTGCAGCGCCGTCGCTGTGTGGGGCATCGGCTGTTGCCGGCGGGGCATGTGGTTAGGCAACCGCTCCGCGGATTGCGGCGGCAACGGACGCACGTGATTGGTGCTCACATGCTCGCTGATCGCCTGCAAACGCTTCAGGATGCCCTGCCACTGCGTCCAATCGAGCTGCCGCAGGTANGGGCGAAGACCNTGAATGAACGGATCTTCCAACACCGTCTCGCCATTGGTCTCCGGCACGAAGAAGCGGTTCAGTCCAACGCCCAATGCTTCGGCAATCTTTTCCAGCGTGCCGAGACTGGGTGTCATCTGTCCGCTCTCGATCCGGGACAAATAGGAGCGAGATACGCGCGAACGAGCCTGTAGCTGGCTCTGCGTCATGCCACGCGACTCGCGCAATTGCCTGATGCGCTGGCCGATGTTCTCCACCGTTTCGCGGTTCGGCCAGTTCTCAAACAGTTGACGGTCGTCCCCCGGCAAATCTTGGGGCGACGGCGTCGGAATGACGAACGTCACCTTGGGAGGCAGCAAACGCAGACAACGACGGCAGTTGTCCGTGCGTGTCCGGTATTGCACTAAACCGCATACCTGACATCGAAGTACTTCTCGATCCAAATCCATGCTCGCTTCTATGGCTTCTTTTTCCGCCACCGGTTCTCCTCACAGACTATTCCGGCGATGCGAAGGGGAGGAACGTCACAACAGGGGAAGGCAGAAACAGGCGCGGGAGCGATTCTCCACACGGTGCCATTTCTTGTCAAGCCCTTTTTCGTCCTCTAGCCGGAATCATTTTAACTTGCCCGCAGCGGATACCACAATCAGAGGCCGTTGCGCTTCCCCCACGGCCCTCGAAGTGGTGCGACTTTTGTTCGCCCTCGCCGTTTCGCGTCCGCTAACGAGATGAACACAATGCCATTCAGCGTCATCCGCTGACGATTTGTGCTTGCAATTCTGTTGCCCACAGTTCGCGTGAGTTTTTCGGGTTCGTTTGCGTGATTTGCCGGTCGTTGCTCGGGAATTCATGCCCGCAAAGTGTTTGTGTTCAATGAATGAAGAGAACAAACACCGAATCGCTCGCGGCAACTACTTACTAGCCGCTGAGAGTGTCTCAAAACAATACGTCTCATTTCTTTCGCGCGGGCCCGATTGAGACAGTTCTGCCCTAAGTCCTATCGATGACACACAGCGTTTGGCCCCGGTGTCGACTGCTCCCGGGTACGGCGGCGCAAGGACCCAATTGCGAGCATTGCGGTGCTCCTGCCACGGCACTTCCTTGGAGTTTCATTATCTGGTGGAACAATTACTCCCCGGATTGGCTCGCCCGGGATACTTTGTCGGCCCCTGATGGGCTGTGACAGCCTCTGGCGGTGCCATTCTGCTATGCGGTAAACTCCAAAGCGGGGCAAAATGCCAAATCGGGACGAGTCTTGGAACCTTCTGTGCGAGTACACGCAGGGTGAAAGCCTCCGCAAACACGCGCTGGCCGTAGAAGCCTGCGTGCGTGCTTACGCCCGAAAGTTGGGCGCGGACGAAGATCTTTGGGGCGTCACTGCGCTGCTGCACGATTTCGACTACGAACGCTGGCCGAATGCAGCACATCACCCGACCGAGGAACATCCATACGAAGGATCGAAGATTTTGCGCGAACGCGGCTACCCCGAAGAAATGATCCACGCCATCCTGGGACACGCCGATTACTGCAATGTGGCGCGCAGTTCGCAACTGGACAAGACTCTATTCGCCTGCGACGAACTGGCCGGCTTCCTCACTGCCTGCGCGCTGATCAAGCCCAGCAAGAGCATTCACGAAGTTGAGGCAGCTTCGGTAAAGAAAAAGCTGAAAGACAAGGCATTTGCCCGCGGCGTAAATCGCGACGATGTGTACAAAGGCGCCGAAGAACTAGCAGTTCCGCTCGATGAGCACATCGCCTTCTGCATCGCCGCGCTGCGCGGCGTCGCTTCTGAGCTGGGCCTCGATGGGAGGAGCGCTCAGACGACGACTTGAATCACGTCATGCTCGTGCTGCAGTGCACGCACCCCCGGCTCTACCGGTCTCTCGCTATTCCCCGCCTGAATCTCGCTACGCGCCATTCGCGCGTTCGATGCGAAACGTGTAGCAGCCTGCCGTAGTGCTGCGCACGTGGATGTAATCCACATCCGGACGCGCGAAGAGCTTTTCGATCCCCGCGTCCAAGTTGCCGTTTTCGACGTGTTCCACCGCCAGCAGCTGCCGTCCTCTTGCGTAGGCGTTCAAAGTGCGCGGGCTGTTACGCAACGCTTTAGGGAATCCCCCGCTTTCCGAATAGCGCTCGCAAGCTTCGGCGTGAATGTAAACCGGTCCCGGAAGAGGCAACGATTCAAGACCTTCGAACGCGTCATAGGTGAAGAGCGTGGCCTTTGCGGAGCCGGCCGCAATGATTTGCAGGCAATGACGGCAGGGTGCGCCTTCGCCGGCAATCTCCGTGTGCGCCGGATGGCCGTAGTGCGGGTCTTTGTGCGTGCGGCGAACTGCCTCGGCAATTTCCGTGGGTATCGCGACTACGCGTATCGGAATCATTTCCTGCTCCTCGAGCAAAATATGTGCTCTATTCCATCGTCCCCACGGCTACTTTGCCACGCCTCAGACTTGGCGGCTATCCGCTCCTCGCGCGCAAACTTCGCGTGCTGCGACTCTTGTTCTTCGAGTCAGTCGACCGCAAGTCGGCTGTTCCAAAAAGAGCGGAGTGACGCCAGCTAACCAGTCATGGACGCTCCGAATTGCCATCGTTTGCCCGATTCAGCTGGCCCCTGTGTGATGGCGGAATGGATCGCGTGATGGCTGTTGTCGGACTGGCAACAATCCCTTTCTGTCGCGCTCTTATCTGGATCGCCAAGCGAATTGCAGCACCGTCGTCCAGGTAAATAGTAGGTGAATGTTCGGGGTCGCTCGCAAAACCTGCGTGTGTGCTAGAATCCCGCTTCCATGGAACGCGCCGGAAATTTTCTGGGTGGAATGCTGCGCCAATTGAAGCGTCCGGAGGCTGCCGTCGCATGGCTCTCGGGTGTGTGGCCCAGCGTGGTGGGAAAAACTCTGGCGCGGCACACGCGTCCGGTCCGCTGTCACAAGGGATGCCTGGAGGTGGCAGCCGACGGCAAGGCTTGGCGGAAACAGCTAGAAGAAATGAAGGGCGAATTCTGCGCGCAGGTCAACAAGGCTTGGGGCAGCACACTGGTGCGCGAAGTGAAATTCGTCCCCACCAAGCCCGGGCCTCGTCACATCTCTCACGAGCTCGATAACGAGCACACTCCTTTCATCCGCCGCCGCAAAGCCTGACGAATTTCGCGAGGCTTGGCAGCGCGATTTCCTTGCGCACGCGGCGGCACTTGCGCCGAGCCTCTTCTGTACTAAGATGGATGCCATGAAATTCCGACTGCTCACGATGGATCGCCCTGGCGGACTGCTGCTTTCGCGGAGCCTCCATGAAAATTAGCCGCGAAGAAGTGCTGCGTGTCGCACAACTGGCGCACCTGGAGCTAGCCCCGGAGGAGGTCGAGACCTACCGCAGCCAGCTGGATGAGATCCTCGCCTACATTGGCAAGCTGCAGGAGTTGGACATCTCCGGTGTTGAGCCGATGACCCAGATGCGCCCTCAGGCCGCAGGCCGTCCGCACCAGGGCTCCGCCACGGCTGCCGGTGCCGAGGGTGCGGTAGCTGCCGGAACCGAGCCCGAGTTGCGCGAAGACGTAGTGGTGCCTTGCAATGTGGCCGCGGCCGTATTGGCGGAGGCGCCTGACGCTGTCACGCCGTTCTTCCGCGTTCCGAAGGTAATTGAGCGATGAGCGCCGCGCCGTTGTGGACTGTACACAGCATCCGGGACGCGCTACTGGCCAAGAAAACTTCCGCGCGCGAACTGGCGAAGGACTTTTACGCCCAAATTGAGCGCCGCAACCCGGAGATCAACGCCTTCCTCGCGCTCTGCCCGGAGCGTGCCTACGCCCAAGCCGATCGGGTGGATGCTGCCATCGCCACGGGCCAGCCGTTGGGCTCCCTCGCCGGAGTTCCGGTGGCAATTAAGGACGTGATCAGCACCGAAGGCGTGCGCACCACATGCGGGTCGAAGATTCTGGAAAACTATACGCCACCGTACGATGCGACGGCCATAGAGCGCCTTGAAAATGCCGGCGCCGTGATTCTGGGCAAGACCAATTGCGACGAGTTTGCCATGGGAAGCTCGAATGAGAATTCAGCATACGGTCCGGTACGGAATCCGGTAGCGCTCGATCGAGTGCCCGGAGGTTCTAGCGGAGGTTCCGCGGCCGCTGTGGCAGCTGGTATGTCGGTAGTTGCCCTCGGCACTGACACTGGCGGCTCCATTCGACAGCCCGGCGCGTACTGCGGTGTGCCAGCGCTGATGCCAACATACGGACGCGTATCGAGATATGGACTTATCGCCTTCGCCTCGTCGCTCGACCGCATCGGCCCGTTCGCTACGAACATAGCGGACGCGGCGACGGTGATGTCCGTGCTCGCCGGACATGACTCAAACGACTCGACTTCGGCGGCTGTCGACGTACCTGATTATGCTGCCGAGATGGAGAAATCCCTCGACGGGCTGCGAATTGGCGTGCCGGAGGACTACTTCGGCGCGGGCCTTGACCTGGAATTGAAGGCCAAGATAATGGCCGGGATTGCGTTGCTGGAAAAGCTCGGCTGCAAGCGCGTGCCCCTGAAGATGCCGCACACGGATTACGCCATCGCGACCTACTATATCGTCGCGACGGCGGAAGCCAGCTCAAACTTGGCCCGCTACGACGGGGTGCGCTACGGCCTGCGTATCCAGGGCGATACCCTGATGGATATGTACCGCAGGACGCGAGAGCACGGATTCGGTGCGGAGGTTAAGCGGCGAATCATGCTTGGAACTTACGCGCTTTCGTCCGGCTATTATGACGCCTATTATCTGCGCGCGCAAAAGGTCCGCGCCTTGATCGCAGGTGATTTCGCGAACGCCTTCGAAAAGGTTGACGCGATCGTCACGCCCACGGCGCCGACTCCAGCGTTCAAACTGGGCGAAAAGACGGCCGACCCTCTGGAGATGTATCTCGCTGACATATATACAGTTACAGGGTCACTCGCGGGCGTGCCAGGCATCTCAATTCCCTGCGGAAAGACAGCCGCCGGATTGCCGATCGGCATGCAGATCTTCGCCAGCCACTTCGGCGAAGCCCGCATCCTGCAGCTGGCGCGTGCGTTTGAAAAGGCTGGCGGCTTCTCGATTTGAGGAGATGCGCAGTTGCGAGACTTGACGCCAATCTTCCGGCATCTGCAAACCTCGCGCGAGAAACTGCTGTGCGCAGCTCGAGAAATTAACGACTTGCGCTGGCGCGAATCTCCTGCGCCAGACCGCTGGTCCGCAGCCGAAGTGATTGCGCACGTAGCGATCGTCGAAGAACGCACAATTTTTGGGATGAAAAGACTGCTGCAGTCCGCGCCCAAACCGGTGCCGCTGCGCAAGCGCTTCCACTTGCCCCTGGCCATAGCCACCTGGCGCGGGCGCAAAGTACGCACTCCGATTCCGCTGGATGCAAACCGGGTTTGTGACAAGCACGAATCTTTCGCGGGCTTACTCGCCACACGCCAGGCGACGCTGCAATTCATGGAGTCAACGCGCGGGACGGATGTGAGCGCCTATCATTATGAGCACCCCTTTCTCGGCAACCTCAACATGTACGAATGGTTCCGCACCATCGGCTTTCACGAATTGCGCCACGCGAAACAAATCCGTGAACTTGTAGAAACATTCCACGATTAGACTTTCCTTTCCTGTTTGTGGCAAGAATGTGCAATCGAGAGCTTCGGAGGAAATTCGCCCGTTGCGGTGTCAAACCACAGAGAGAACGGGGGTTCGGCCGATCCGTACTACCAAGGGTTCTAGCCGCATAGAACGGAAGGGCTATTGCTTACACCTTTAGCAGCATTTAATTTGTTTGCAGCATCCAAGCAGCAGGAGGTCGTCGATGGTGCGAATCAAGGTGAGCCAGAAAATCTTCACCGAAGACGAAGTGGTCTCCCTCACGGGCATCTGCACCGACCATCTGCGCAAGCTCGCGCAGAACAAGCACCTGGGGACGATCGCGCGGGCCGCCGAAGCCGCCGGCGCCGAAGCCGAAAAGTGGCTTTTCTCGCATTCGGACCTGATGATCCTCACGGTGCTGCAGCCGCGCTGCGACCACTAGCCATCGTGGCCAATCGGCAATTCAATTCCAGTCCCAGCGCTTAAAAGCGCGTTTTTTGGGCCTTCCCGTACGCAGGAAGGCCATTTTTCGTGCCTCATCCGAAGTTGTGCCTTCCGCCGGCTCAAGCTATTCTTACCAGGGCTCAACCCCGCGTCTGGAATTTGCATCCTAGGTTTGTGTGGGGAGAGCGCGCCGGAGCCAGGCTCGGCGAACCTCCAAAGCACGACCCGCTGATGGCAATAAATCCAAAATTGGGGCGCTGGGCGCCGGACCTGCTCGGCCCGATCGTGCAATACGCTTTCGCTTTGCTATTGCTGTGCCCGGCCCTTCGCGCACAAACTCCCGCGAACCCGCCTGCTACCAGTCCCGGTTCGCCCGCCGCTTCCGCGCCCGCACAAGATGCCCCGGAACCGGGACTGCCGACCGGCAAGAAGCTAATGCTTAAGGACGGCAGCTTCCAGCTGGTGCGCGAGTACGAAGTGGACGGCGATCGCGTGCGCTACTTCAGCATTGACCAACGGGATTGGGAAGAGATTCCGGCATCGTTGGTGGATTGGGACGCCACCAAGAAAAGCGCGTCAGACGAGGCAGCGCGAAAAGCCGCTCTGATTGCCAAGGTGCACGCAGCGGAAGTGGCGCGGCGCGCCGACGCCATGGACGTGGACGCCAGCATCGAAATCGCGCCCAAAGTGTTTTTGCCGCCGGGCGACGGACTTTTTGAGTTTGACGGCAAAGCCATCTATCCGCTGACGCAAGCGGAGGCAGACATGAAATTCAGCAAGACGCAAATGCTGAAGCAGGTGCTGATTCCAGTGCCGATCGTCCCCACGCGGCACACCATTTCTTTGCGAGGCACGCGCGCGAAATTCCGCCTGAAAAGCACGCAGACGGAGTTCTACATGCGCACGGCGGACGGACGCGAGCCGCAACTCGACCTGATCCGCGCGAAGGTGAAGGGCGATAAACGCGACCTGGAAAATCTGGATGAACTCTTCAAGGAACAAGCTGCCACCGGAAAAATTTCAATCCCCATCCAGCGCTGGGAGATCGCGCACGGCGTGTACCGCTTTACTCTGGGCGCAAGCCTGGAACCGGGCGAATAC